>Ga0136619_10000122_pt1 | contig 26218 bp, 18 predicted proteins | sample AntDrymUQ3532106_2_FD_104807 | JGI IMG/M metagenome (GOLD analysis project Ga0136619, IMG submission 104807) | Polar desert sand microbial communities from Dry Valleys, Antarctica - metaG UQ353 (21.06) | ecosystem: Environmental > Terrestrial > Soil > Desert | place: Antarctica: Dry Valley...
CGACCCCAGTTCGCCGCTTCCGGTCCGGACTTGCGCTCTTCGGCACGCGCTACGTATCGGCAACCCCACCGTTCCTGGCGCTGACCGTCACCAGGGCAACGCGGACAGAGACTGGAGGACATCGAAAACCTCGCTCCTGGCCGATTGTTCGAGACGGCGGCGCCTACGCCAGTTCCTCGGCGCCTACGCCAGTTCCTCTATGGCTTGGAGAGTTCGATGGGATTGCCTGAGGGTTTACGCGAGGTATCCGGGTGAAGAGGCATGGAGCGGTCTTGCCCCGATATGGACCCCGGAATCACCATTGCGTTTATTTCGTTTGAATGTTATACTGCGCTTACACTAGCAGAAGGAGGTGCGAGATGGACGTGGTGCGAGAGAGGGACCCCGTGCTGGCCCCCGACAAGGACGCGCCGCTGGTGCGCGAACTGGACGACGCCCTGGCGAAGAGCCTTGGCAGGGCGAAGCTGCGCGCTCCTTCGGGGGAGGAGATAGAGCTTCCTCACTCCGTCTTCGAGGTGCTGGTGCGCGTGGTGCATGAGATGGCCCGTGGCAACGCGGTCAGGGTGCTGCCGGTGCATGCCGAGTTGACTACGCAGCAGGCCGCCGAGTTGTTGAACGTCTCGCGGCCGTTTCTTGTCGGGCTGTTGGAGGGGGGCGATATCCCGTTCCGCAAGGTCGGCAGCCACCGCCGGGTGCGTCTGGACGACCTGCTCGTCTACAAGGACAGGCGAGACCGCGAGCGGCGAAGCGCCCTCGACGAGCTAGCTTCGGAGTCCCAGGCGCTTGGACTCTACGACGATTAGGGACCCGGACCCTTGGCTTTCGTCGCCTTGCTCGACGCGAACGTACTTTACCCCGCCTACTTGCGAGATGCTCTCCTACGGTTGGCGGAGGTGGAGGTCTATCAGGTGAGGTGGAGCCGGCGGATCCTGGACGAGATGTCCCGCAACGTGCTCAAGAACAACCCCGTTCTGCCCGAGGAGAGCATGGAGCGGCTCGTGAGGACCATGGAAAGGGCTTTCCCGGACGCCATGGTCACCGGACACGAGACCCTGATCCCGAGCATGACGAATGACCTCAAGGACCGGCACGTCCTGGCCGCGGCGGTTCTGGGCCGGGCGGACGTGATAGTGACCTCGAACGTGAGAGACTTCCCGCCCGGGGCGTGCGATCCCTACGACGTGGATGTGCAGACGCCGGACGAGTTCCTCAGCTACCAGTGGGAGATAGGGGACCCTGACTTTTTGCTCGGGGTCTTCGAGGAGTGGGCTTCGCATCTGAAGAATCCGCCCCTGACCCTCGAGGAGTTGCTGGAGAAGCTGGCGCGCATGGTTCCGAACTTCGGGGAGCTGGCGCTCGGAGCCGCCAGGGAGAGAACATCCGGAAGGTGACTGCTCGGGGGATAGCGCCCTGAGAACGCGCGGGAGCGGTAAGGGGCCATGCTCTCTCCCATGAGTTCAGGACTGAATACGGTTCGGTCGCGCGTATAATCTAGCGGTGCGTATTATTCCTTCTTCCGGTCCTGGTGCGGTGCGCCGTGTTGCGTGTCGTAGGAAGCCGCTCTCTTAGATGCCCCGCAAGAAGAAGCCTGCTCCCTCGGACTCCTCCAGGCTCACCGGTCTCTTCGCCGATACCGGTCCTCTGGCGTCCCGCAAGAGCTGCTACGGCTACCGTCCCCAGCAACTCGGGTTCGCCCAGGCGGTGGCGAAGACGCTGCGTGAGCGCGGCGTGCTGCTGGCCGACGCGCCGACCGGCACGGGCAAGTCCGCTGCCTACCTCGCCCCGGCGATCCTTGATGCCGCCTCCTCCGGAGGACGGGTCGTTGTCTCCACGGCTACCCTGGCGCTCCAGGCTCAGCTCCTCTCCGAGGACCTCCCGCCAATGAAGGCGGCGGCCGCCGAGCTGATGGGATATCCGGAGGAGGGAATCACCTACGCCGTCCTCAAGGGCCGCTCGAACTTCCTGTGCGTGAGGCGACACCAGGATACTTTGAGGGCCGGCACGATCCTGGACGTGGACCTTCTCTCCGGCCTGGACCACTGGGCCACCGAGACGGAGACCGGGGACAGGGAGGATCTGCCGTTCCGGGTGCCGGTGGGGCCGTGGGTGGAGATCGCCTCTGACGGGGAGGATTGCTCACCTAAGCTGTGTACGTTCAGGGAGGGATGTTTCTACTACGCTCACAGGGATCGGGCGAGCGAGGCGGACCTGATCGTCGTCAATCACTCCCTGCTCCTCGCGAACGCCGCCTCTGGAGGCGCGATCTTCGACACCGAAGGAGCGCACCTCGTCATAGACGAAGCGCACCGCCTCGAAGAGGTCATGGCCGGAACCTTCGGCGCCAGAGTCTCCCAAGGCCGCCTCCGCTACGTCATGCGCCAGTCCAGGAAGCGCTGCGAATCCGCCGCGGCGAGCGCCGACAGGGCCGAGATGGCCGCCGAATTGTTCTTCGAGGATCTCGGGAGCGGAGCGTCCGTGCTGCACGAGAGCCCGCCCCGCTCCTACAACACGTTGGTAGACGCCCTGATCTCGGTCAAAAGCACGCTCGCCTCAGACCCATGCGAGGAGGTGAACGCCCTACAGGGAATGGTGAGCCGCCTGAGAAAAGACCTGGTCTCCTTCTACTCCAAACCAGACGAGGACTACGCCTACGCCGTGGTCCCCGGACGGAGCCGCCGCGCGGGAGGAAGGAATCATCCCGAGCTAAAGAGCTGGCTGGTCGAGACCGCCGAAGTCTTCCGCGAGAACGTCCTGCCGCTCTTCGAGAGCGGCGGCGTGGTGCTGACCAGCGCAACACTTGCGACCGGCTCTGGAGCGCGGCGCTCCTTCGGCTACGTCCGCCGCAGGCTCGGCCTGGATGAGAGCAGTGTTAGCAATAGAGTGGACGAGTTCGCCGGGGACGAGGTCTTCGACTACGAGAAGCGGTGCCTCGTGTACGTCGAGGAGGAGATAGCGGCGCCCACTCTGGCCTCCCCTGACCTCTTCGCCGCCTCCTGCGCCAGGCGATCCGAGGAGTTGGTGAAGCTCTCCAGTGGCCGGGCGCTCGTCCTGCTCTCCACGAACCGGGCGCTCGCCGCCTTCAGGGAGCAGTTTCGGCCCTCATACCCTGTACGCTACCAGGGCGACGACTCACCGGGGCGGCTGGTCCGGTGGCTCAAGGAGAGCGAAGGGGCGATCCTCGTCGGGACGCGCACCTTCTGGGAGGGCGTGGACGTGCCCGGCGATGCGGTCAGCCTGGTCGTGATGGACCGCGTGCCGTTCGCGCCACCGGACGATCCCGTGGCCGCGAAGCTGCGGGAGAAGGCGGGGGAGAGGGCCTTCCGGGAGGTGTTCCTGCCAAAGGCGCAGGTGGCGGTGAGGCAGGGGGCTGGGAGGCTCATGCGCCGGGCTACGGACAGGGGCGTGGTGGCGGTGCTTGACCCGAGGGTTGCGAGCAAGGGTTGGGGCAAGGCGGTGCTTGGGAGCCTGCCACCGGCGAGGAGGACAGGCTCCCTCGCTGACGTGGCGCGGTTCTTCGCCGACGATTCCGGTGAGAGTGGTTGACCCCGCGGGGTCGCCAGCGTCTATTCAGCGCCACGCTATGGGAACGTCACGATCGTGAAGCGGTCATCCGCGAGGCTCGACGCGGGTATCATGGCGCCATGCGACCGGAAGGGCGGAGCGGGGATGGCAAGCCGGATCTCTTGCGAGCGGCGCTCTCTTACGCGCGGCGCGGGGTACCGGTCTTCCCCTGCAGGACGCTGGGGAAGACCCCGCTCACCACGAGCGGCCACCTCGACGCCACTCGGGAGGAGGGGGTAGTGAGGACGTGGTGGGGGAGGTGGCCGAACGCCAACGTGGGCATCCCGACGGGGAAGAGGAGCGGCCTGCTGGTCCTCGACGTTGACCCCGAAGACGGCGGGATCGAGAGCCTGAAGGAGCTGGAGCGCGCGGGCGGGGAGGCCCCGAGGACGGCGAGGGCCCGCACCGGTGGAGGGGGGTTGCACCTGTACTTCCGCTACCCGCGCTCTTCGCGTCCGGAGTCGCGGGGGGTAGCCGCAGAGGTGAGGAACAGCGCCTCCCTGCTCGGTCCCGGACTGGACGTGAGGGCCGAGGGCGGGTACGTGGTGGTTCCGCCGAGCCGCACCGAAGCGGCGTACGAGTGGGTGGACCGCTCCGCCCCCGCGCCGCCCGCGTGGCTCGTCGGGCTGCTGGCCGAGCGGTCTGGGGAGCAGACGCTCTTCTGAGAGCCGCCTTGGCGTTTCGGGTAGGGGATCGCGTCTGCACGAGTGCGTCGGCGCAAGCGCCTCGGGCCAGGATGACGCACGCAACCGGTCCCCGAACTTCCAGACCTCCGAGGACCGTGGGAGCCTACCGCCGCGTGGCGGGCTTGGGCGGGGCGCCGTCAGCCGGCTCTTCGGCCTCTCTTGCGAACCCGCGCGAGGTAACCGGCGGTCGCGCCGCGCGTGGGGGATGCGGCGGTCTCTCTGGTTCCTCTGCCGGCCAACGCCTCGCGCAGATCCGAGACGCGCTCCACCACGAACGAGAAGCCACGTTGCACGTCCTGCTCGACCCATCCTTGCAGCAGGTACGCACCTGTCTCGTAAAGAACGTGCCCGTGGCGATGGTAGCACTGCTCGAATATCGTGCTCTGCAGGAGGCCTGGCTCGTCCTCGGTGAGCAGGAAATGCACCAGGGCGCCTGATCTAGTCGGTGGCGCCTGCAGAGACTCCAGGACCCCAGCGGCCTGGGCGCGCGTCCCGTGCCGTAGGCTCCGCAGTTCCCGTCCAGCCGTGACGCCCAGTGCTTCCAGGGCCTCGCGGTGGGCGGCGAGAGGGTGCCGGCGCAGGTCCAGGCCGAGGACACTGTACTCCCAACGCTCGAGGTCCGTCACGTGAGGCGCGAGGGTAGCCACTCCGTAGCCCCTGCCCTCGCGCGACTCCCACCAACTCGCGGGATGCGCGGAATGGGGTAGAGGCAACTCGCGCTGGGCCTCCCAGCCCCTTTGGCGCTTCTGTGGCAGGCCGCGAATCTCGTGGAGCCGCGCCGCCCGAGCCTCGCCCGCGGCCTCGCCACGCTCGCCGCCGGCGAGGCTGCGTGGATTCGGTCGGTAGCCCAGGCGGTCCAGGAACCCGGCCCTGATCAGGTTCTCCAGCGCGCCACAGTCCGTGGGCGTTCTCCTGTAGAAGTCAGCCACGCTCGCGAACGGCCTCTTCTCCCGCTCGGAGAGGATGGAGGAGACCGCCGCCTTCGATAGACCCCGGCAATACGACAGACCGGGCCGCAAGGCGCGGCCGTCGTCTTCGACGGTGAAGCCATCCCCGGAGCGGCGCAGATCGGGCGGCAGTACCCCCATGCCCTTGCGCCGCGCCTCGTTGAGCAGGAGCCTCGGCGAGTAGAAGCCCATGGGCTGGGAGTTCAGGATGCCCGCCAGGGTCTCGGCGGGCCAGTGGGCCATCATGTAGGCGCTGGCGTAGGAGATCTCGGCGAAGGAGGCGGCGTGCGCCGCGCTGAAGCCGTAGCGTCCGAAGCCCTCCATCCACGAGAATACTTCCGATGCGGCGGCTTGGGGGACGCCGCGGGCGGTGGCGCGCCGGACGAACTCGCCCCTGACCTCGGCCATCCGCTCGCGCCCGGAGCTTTGCCGTAGCTGGTCATCGCCCTCCTCAGTCCGTCGCCCTCGGCCAGCGTGAAGCCGGCGACCCGGTTGGCGATCTCGAGGACTTGCTCCTGGTAGATAAGAACCCCATAGGTCTCCCTCAGGATCTCCTCGATCTGCGTGAGCGGGTAGGAGACGGGCTCCTGGCCGCTCTTCCTGGCGACGTAGGACGTGACGAGGTCAGCCTCCAGGGGGCCGGGCCTGAAGAGGGAGATCCCGGCTACTATGTGCGGCATCCTCCTCGCCCCGAGACGCCTCTGCAGCGCCATCTGCCCCGGCGATTCGAGCTGGAAGAGCCCGGCGGTCTCCCCGCTCCTTATAAGGCGGTAGGTGGCTTTGTCGTCGGGCGGCAAGCCGAGGGGCTCGACCTCACGGCCCAACCTCTTCGAGACCATGCGGGCGGCCTTGTCCAGCGCTGTGTGGGTCTTCAGGCCGAGCAAGTCTAATTTGGGCAAGCCGACGAGCTCCAGATCGTTCTTGTCGTACTGGCACCTGATGAGACCCTCCTTGCCGGAAGGCTCTAAAGGCACGATCTCAGAGAGATGCAGCCCCCCGGCCCCAAGCACGAGCCCGCCGAGGTGGGTGCCTGGCTGGTGGAGCTTCCCATCCAACTCCTGGGCCAGTTCCAGCAGGAGGGCATGCCCGCGGCGGTCCTGGAGCGGGTGGCCGCGCATCGCCGGCGAAGAGAGAGCCGCGTCCCAGTCGGAGTCTTTGTTCAGTAGGCGGTCCCGGTCCCTGATGCGCCGGGGGACGTTCCTGGCTAGCGCATCGGTCTCCGTGGGCGAGTACCCGAGCGCGCGTGCAGCGACGCGGACGGCGCCCCGCAGCGAGAGCGTGTTCGCCGTGGCGGCCACGGCGGCCCCAGCCTCCCGGTGGCGGCGCATCAGCTCGTCGCGCACTCTATCGCGCCGCTCGGAGCAGAAGTCGAGGTCTATGTCCGGCGGGTCTTTACGGCCTTCATGCAGGAAGCGCTCGAAGAGGAGGCGGTGGGCGAATGGGCAGGGCGTGGTGAGCCCGAGGCAGCGGGCGACGAGGGAGTTGGCTGCCGAGCCACGTCCGGTCACCGGGGCGCCCAGTGAGCGGGCGATCTGAACCGCCTCGCGCGCTACCAGGAAGTACCCTGAGAAGCGGTGAGCGGCTATGACGCGAAGCTCCTTCTTCAGGCGCGAGCGCAGTTCTCCCTTCGATGGGAAGGCTCCGGGCTTCCCTTCGGGCTCACCGTGGGCCTTCCAGTGAAACGCTTCCGGGTAGAGTCTTCTGGTCCCGGCTAGCGCCAGGCGGGAGAGCGCGCCGTCCTCGGTGGCGCCTTCTGGCAGGTTGGCGCTCGGGACCAGGACGCCCCGGCCCAGGAGGTCCACCGCCCCGCCACACCTCTCTGCCAAAGCCGCGGCGTTCGTCAGGGCTTCTGGCCTGTCGGCGAACAGGCGCGCCATCTCCTCTGGAGGACGCAGGTGTAGCTGGTCCGTCGGACGGTAGAGAGGCGGCGGGAGGGGGGAGAGTGCCCTACCCGCGGCCAGGACCTCCGAGAGACGGTGGTCACGTGGAAGCAGGTAGGTGACCTCGCTCGTTGCGACGGTAGGGAGGCCGCTCCGCCTCGCCGCGTACTCGACCTCCCGCATGCGTCTACGGGAGCCCTCGGCGCCGTCGTCTGAGAGTTCGACGAACAGGTTCCCATCGCCGAAGGCGTCGCGCAGCAGCGAGAGAACCTCGACGGCCTTCCCCCGAAGCCCGGTATCTTTGGAGAGCGCAAGCGAAGGGACCAGCCCGAAGGGAATCGCGCCCGTGAGGCATACAAGATCCACACCCGGGCTCCCCTCATCGGCGGCATGCTCAAGGAGCTTCTCCAGATCACAGGAGGGGTTCCTCCGCTCGGCGGCGGAGGGCCACGGGACGCCCTCTGGAGGCAGCAGGAAGGCACTCAGCAACCGGCACAGACGGCGGTAGCCAAAGTCCGAGGCCGCAAGGAGGACCACGTGACCGCGAAGGCCGGGTCCGCCACCGTCCTGCCTCCCCAGTTCCACGGTGACCTCGGCGCCGACTATGGGGGCGAGGCCGTGCTCGCCACAGGCCTTCAGGAAACGCGGAATGTCGTACAGCCCGTTCCGGTCGGTGAGCGCCATGGCCTGGTATCCCATCCGAGCGGCGGCCCCCGCCAGTTCCTCGGGCGTCGCCGTGCCAAGACCATAGGAGAAGCCGCTCCTGGCGTGGAGATGGGCGAAGCCGCGGCGAAAGCCCACGACCGGCTGGCGGTTGGGGCGCGTCAATCGAGGACCCGCACAAGGGACCAGGACCCGGCGCGGGGGCCCGAGCGGTCGAGGGCAAGGTCGACCACCACGCCGCCGGCTTCGCCCGCTTCGCCAGGACCCTCGAGCAGCACCCTGAAAAGCAGCCTGTCGGCGCCGCCGGGACTCCACCAGCGCTCGACCTCCCGCCAGCGCTCCAGGACCCGCGCCACGCGCCGCTTGGCGAAGTTTGGCCGACGTGCCGGTCGGGATGTACCAGACCGGACCAGGTAAGCGGCCCCGCCGGGGCGGCGCAGGACGTGGCAGGGTTTCCCGGCGGACCTCTCCACATCGGAAGCCTTGCCCAGCCAGCCCGAACTCTCCCGAAGGTAATCGGCTATCTCCTTCTTCGCCGCCCGCCCCAGAAACAGTGGCTCGGCGTAACCGGGCGGCCTGAGCGGCTGGCGGTGGATCTCTGATACGGTCGCCTCCATGAACACTCCCTCCTCTACCAGAGAGGAACCCCCCGGAATGGCCGCTGGCGGTGTGCCGACGGCGACATCCGGGGGTGAGCGAGCTCGCCCCACGCGGTAAAATACCGTGTAGGGCGAGCGTTCCCGCATCCTCCAATACTCCCTGCGAAGGCCGCATCGGTTTGGCGGCTGAGTCGGCCTTCGGGGAGTCCCGGACCGGGGGCGCTCCTCCATCTTTATTCGGCGGCGCCTGGTAGCTCCAGGGCACCGCGCTCTGCTTTCCCTTTCATCATAGACCAAAAATCTTTTTGGCCGCAAGGGTAAGATGGTCTAGAATGCCGGTTGAGAGGGGCAAGTAGGACGAGTGGAGGTGTTGGGGCGGTGTTCCCGAAGAGGCTGGAGATCCTCAGGTTCCTGGCTCGCGAGGTAGGGGAGAGGAGGAACACGCCGACGATATCGGAGATGGCTCGGGCTGTGGGCCTCGGGAGTACCCAGACGGTCCACCTCCATCTGGGGACGCTGGAGAGGGAGGGTTACCTGAGCCGCGCGCCGGGCAAGGCGCGTTCGGCGGAGCTGACGGAACTGGGGTGGGAGGCGGCGGGGGAGATCCCCACGCTCGGTCGCATCGCGGTTGGTCCAGGCATGGAGGCGGTGCGGGTTGAGGAGGTCTCTACGATGGCCCGCGAGCTATTCGGCGCTGGGCGCTTCCTGCTGGAGGCCATTGGGCAGTCCATGACGGGGGCTGGCATAGAGGACGGCGACCAGCTCTTGATCGTCGCCGACCCCTCGCCGCCTGATGGCACGATAGTGGCCGCGCTCATAGGCGGAGAGAGGGTGACGGTCAAGCGCCTCTTCAGGGAGGGGGAGAATGTCCGGCTACGGGCGGAGAACGGGGAGCACAAGGATATAGTGGCTCCAGCGGAGGACGTGGAAGTGCATGGCCGGGTGGAGCTAATACTGCGGCGACCTTGGAGGCGGTGAGGGGCGCGACGGGCTTCCAAACAGCACATCGAAGAAGGGACTCCGTCCTGATCATCGGGCACCCGACAAGGCCAAGGAGTTGTACAAGGACAGAATCTTAGGCGATCATTGGCGCGCCTCCGACGGTAGCACGCATGGACGCAAGACATACTCTGAGGTTCTGAGGTTTTTCGCGCCCGGTAGATGTCCATCTTCGGTACCGCGCGCTGTATATGACCAGCCCTCGATCAAATCCGAGGCTTGAGTGGGACACAACGGCATATCCCTTGCGTTTGGTGATAGTGTGCGTGCCTGCTGATGAGTTTCCAGAGCATGAGAGGGAGAAGTCTTGGCTAGCCTACTGCACCGCGATGCGACGATTATTGACGGTTTGATCATTTCTCGGTGGGGTCCGGAGGTTTTCCGGGCGATGAATGAGGGTGGGCTAACCGCCGCAAACTGCACATGCTCCGTGTGGGAGGGTTTTACGGAAACCATGAAGGCCGTGGGACAGTGGAAGGAATGGTTTCAGGAACATTCAGATGTACTTACTCAGGTGTACCAGACTGACGACATCCGGCGCGCGAAGCGAGAGGGTAAGGTCGGGGTCGTTCTCGGCTTCCAGAATACGACTGCATTCGATGATCACATCCCCTTTGTTCAAGTGTTCAAGGAACTGGGGATTGGCATTGCGCAGTTGACTTACAACACTGCCAACAGTGTAGGGAGCGGGTGTTATGAGAGTCGAGACGGCGGCCTGACGGACTTCGGGCGCGAAATCGTCTCCGAGATGAATCGCGTCGGTATCCTCGTCGATTTAAGCCATGTGGGACACAAAACCTCGGAGGATGCAATCCTGACGTCGCAAAAACCGGTGGCCTATTCTCATTGCTTGCCCGCGGCGCTCAAGGATCATCCGCGCAACAAGAGCGACGCTCAACTGAAACTGATCGCTGACCATGGTGGTTTCGTCGGCGTGACGCTTTTCCCTCCTTTCCTCGCCCGAGGCAGTGAGTCGACGATCGATGACTACCTCGACGCCGTGGACCATGTCATTAACGTCGCCGGTGAGGATCAGGTGGGAATTGGCACTGATTTTACCCAGGGTTATGGAGACGAATTCTTTCACTACATCACCCACGACAAGGGCCGTTTTCGCAAGCTCACTGACTTCGGATCGGTCGTCATGCCCGAGGGTATCCGGCGAATCGAGGATTTCCCGAACATAACCACGGCCATGGAGCGGCGCGGATGGGCAGAGCCGCGTATACGCAAGGTGATGGGGGACAATTGGCTCCGGTTGCTCGAGGAGGTCTGGGGAAATTGACGCAGCAGCTACCAGTGCCAGTATGGGTGGATCCCGATACCGGAGAATGGTCCGTGGACGGCATCCCGATGATTCTAGTTCCCCGGCATTTCTTTGTGAATAATCTCAAAGCAGTCGAGCGGCTGGTGGGAAACGAAACGAGCGGTAGCTTGTTCCGTGAGCCGGGCGACAGGTCGGCTCGCGAATGGTGCGCCAAGGAAGCCGTTACCCATGATTTGAGCGGAGCCGAAGTCTTCCGTCACTACATGATGCGCCTGTCCCAGCGAGGTTGGGGGCAATTTACTGTACAGGAGCTTAACCTCGCAGCGGGCCATGCAAGAGTTCGGGTCGATAATTCGGTCTTTGCGGCGGAACATGGATCCGGAACGGGACGCAAAGTCTGCTACATGTTCGAGGGATGGATGGAAGGCGCGCTCGGCTACGTCGAGGAGAGTGATCGGCAATTACGTTGCCAGGAGATTCAGTGCGTCGCAGCGGGCGCGGAGTATTGCCTCTTTGAAGTTGCTCCAGCGGAGACGGAGAGCTAGGCTACCCCGACGCGAGTAGCCACATGGAGATTCTGCTTCACGCCAGACCCCAGCCACCCCCTCCCGGAGTATGAATAGTAACGAGGTCGCCGGATTCCAACGCCTTGAAAGTCTTCGCCGGTAGATCCTCTCCGTTCAGGAGGTTCTTCCCCGACTTGCCAGGCTTGCCGCTCCCGCTACCTCGTGGGGCGTGGCGGCGTCGATCGGTGAGAAGCGAGAGGCTGGACGGTTCGAGGACCCGTATCGAGCGCACGATGCCGTCCCCGCCAAGGTTCTCCCCTGCTCCGCCAGAGCCATAGAGGAGCTCGTAGCGCTCGACGCGCATAGGGTATTCGAGCTCGAAGGCTTCGATCGGGGTATTCAGGGTGTTGCTCATCCCCACATGGACGCCAGAGGAACCGTTTCCTCGTTCACTCGCGCCCTGCCCACCGCCGATTGTCTCCACGTAGGTCCACGCCGAGTTTCCCATGGTCACTACGTTCATAGTGCCCTGTCCCTGCGCGGGCAGGGAGGCAATCTGTGAAAGAGCGAGCATCACCGTATCCGCGATCCGTGAACTCGTCTCGACGTTTCCGGCCACGACTGCCGAAGGGTAACTCGCGTTCACCAGGCTGTTCTCTGGCGCCTCTATCCTGAGCGGGGCGTAGGTCCCGGCGTTGGCGGGCACGTCCCCCGAGAGCAAAACGCGGAGTGCGAAGTAACAAGCTGAACGGGTGACCGCCAACGGGCAATTTACGTTGCCCACTGTGGCGTCCGCGGTGCCCGAGAAGTCTACGATCATAGATTCGTCCTCTATAGTCACCGTCACCCTGATGGGGATGTCTTCTTCGGTGATGCCGTCGCCTTCCAGCACGTCCTCAGCGCGGTACTCGCCGTTGGGAAGACCTCGGATTACCTCGCATGTTCTCTGCTCGGTATAAGAGATGACATCCTCGAAGGCGGCCAGCACTGTCTGCCTGCTCCACCGGTCTATCAACTCCGAGATCCTGCTTTCGGCGAGCCGGTTTGCCGCTACCTGTGCCTGCAAATCCCCACGCCGGATAGCGGGGGTGCGGACGTTGGCCAAAATAAGGTCCAGGATCTCTTGTACGTACTCTCCGTTTCGCACGAGGCGCACCGGTGGAATGATGAGCCCTTCCTGGTGGATTTCGCGCGAGACAGCAGGCATCGAGCCAGGGCTCATCCCCCCCACGTCGGAGTGGTGCGCTCGCGTCACGGCGTAACCGAGGATCTCGCCTTCGGGCGCTACCGTCGAAACAAGCGTTATATCCGGCAGGTGCGTGCCGCCCGAGTAGGGGTCGTTCAAGGCGAAAACGTCACCGGGCCGGGGATTGCGACGCATGACCGCCGCCACCGCCTCGGGCATCGCGCCGAGGTGTACGGGGATGTGCTCCGCCTGCGCCACCATGCGGCCTTCGGCATCGAAGAGAGCCGTCGAGCAGTCGCGGCGTTCCTTGATATTCGAGGAGTAGGCGCCCCGGATGAGAAGCGCGCCCATCTCCTCGGCTATTCCCTTGAGCGCGCTGGAGAGGACAGAGAGCGTTATTGGGTCAAGAAGCCGTTCTCTCATGTCCCTTCCCGTACGAATGGACCCAAACCGCGCACGCGCCACTCTAGATCAAACTGCCAAGACTCTTGAAGCGAACCGGACATTGTTAAGGGCGCGCTTGCTAGGTCTTCCTGAGTGGAGTTCTGGCCGTTTCCTTTACGGTAAGGAGCGTGATCCCCGTCGCAAGCGCGGCGGCGATCAGGTAGAAAGCTGGCGCGAGGGGGTTTCCGGTGACAGAGATAAGGTACGTTGCTAGAAACGGCGCGGCCCCTCCGAAGATTGCCACCGAGATGTTATAGCCGATGGAGAAGCCTCCGTAGCGCACCCGTGTGGGAAAGAGTTCGGTCAGGGCGGCAATGGTCGTACTCAAGAAGACGGCGAGCAACGCTCCCAGGGTTACGTGCGCCAGGATCGCGCCGTACAGGTTGCCCTGATTCATCAACAGGAACAGAGGATACGTGAGCAGCGCGAACCCGACGCACGATGCCATCAGCACGGGTTTGCGGCCAACTCGGTCGGAAAGCGCGCCCAGAGGCGGAATCAGCGCCATTCCGACAAGTAAGGTGAGCACGGTTGACAAGGAAGCACTCGTCGTCGAGAACTGTAACTGCTCGCTGAGATAGGTCTGCATGTAGGTCAGAACTATATAGAAACCCGCGTTCTGGATTATCACGAGCCCCGCTACCTGGAGGATCGGCTGCCAGTTGTGCGTGATGGTTTCTCGCAACGGGGAACTGGCGACTTCCCCGGCATTTTCGAGAGCTCTGAACTCGGGCGTGTCTTCCAACCGTAGCCTTATATACAGTCCGACCAAGCCCAGTGGCCCTGCGAGCAGAAAGGGTATGCGCCAACCCCAGGAGAGCATCGTCTCCTCTGGCAATACGGATGTTAGCAAAAGCACCGTGGTAGAGCCCAATACAAACCCTATAAGAGTCGAGAATTCCAGCCAGCTGACCAGGAAGCCCCGCCGTTCGTCTGGTGAGTATTCCGCGAGAAACGTGGAGGCACCGCCGAATTCGCCACCCACGGAGAAACCTTGTAGCAACCGCGCGGCGACCAGCAGAATCGGTGCCCAGATACCGATTGTAGCGTAGCCCGGTAGGAAACCGACGACGAAGGTGGAGATGGACATGAGGATGATCACCGCCGCCAGGGTGCGTTGGCGTCCGATCCTGTCCCCAAGAGGACCAAAGTAGAACCCGCCGAGGGGCCGCATCAAGAAGGCCACGCCGAAGACCGCGAAAGCCGCGAGCAGCGAGATGGTCGGATCCTCGGAGGGGAAGAAAACAGCGCCAAGCGTTGTCGCGAGATACCCGTAGATCGCGAAGTCGAACCACTCCACGAGGTTGCCAACCGATGCACCGATAATGGCTCGCCGCAACATCCCCGGCTCTGCCTGTGGCACCGCCTGTGCTACTGCTTGATCTCCTGACTCCACGGGCACTTACCTCCTATCCGCGCCGCCCGGACTATAGCGTCCCGCCTGCTGAAGACGCGGCGCGCAATGGCGCCTACGAGCGAGTGTCCAGTATCTTCCGGTCCATGGGTGTCTACAGGTTTCCTCCCCAGACTCCATTCTTCTTGCTACGAACTTTAGGGAATGTTCGACGCAAAAGCCAGCGGCTATGGTCACTTCGGCTCTCCGCGCTGGCTAGCGGTTGCCTCGGCGTCCACGGTGTACGGCCCCGCCCGCTCGTCCCGCGCGAGGACAACCCCGTAGACCTCACGCGCGCGCTCCACCGAAACCAGACCGTCTTCGACGTCGCGGGCGACCATGCGGGGCTCTCGCTCCAGAGGATCGCCATAACCGCCGCCGCCCGGCAGGCTTAGGGTTACCCGTTCGCCTGCCGCCAGTCGCTGCTGGCGTTTCGGATGCAATTCTCCGCCATCAGCGGCGCGCACCGTTCCGGTGGCTCCTGGAGAGCCGCCGCATATGCCCTGGGCAGCGCACTTGGTGCGATCGTACATGGCGGAGATGACCCAGTCAGAGTCACCACGCACCCCGATCTCCATCTCCTGTCCGAAACCACCCCGGTAGCGGCCGGGACCCTCCGAGTCGGGGCGGAGCTCGCGCCTGTGCATGACGACGGGGGAGATGTTCTCAATCACCTCGGCTGGCACGCCGCGAATGCCGCTGGGGAAGGCCGTGGCCGAGAGTCCGTCTCCGGTGGGACGTGCTCCCATTCCGCCGCCAGAGAAGAACACATACGTAAAAGGCTCGCCACCTTCCCTGCGCCCGGTGATCTGAGTGTTCCAGAGGCTGTCCGCCCCCTGGGCGAGTACTTTGTCCGGTATCACCTGGGCCAAAGCACCGTGAATCAAGCCCGGCAGGAAGTGGCCGATGATGTGCCTGGCCCCGACCGGCGCCGGGTGCCGGGCGTTGAGGATGCAGCCGTCGGGCGCCGTGACGTGCAGGGGGCGGAAGCTGCCATCGTTGTTTGGCACTTCCGGGCTGATCGCGCACTTCACGCCGAAGGTGGTGTAAGCGGCGGTGTAATTGAGGACGACATTGATACCACGGTCGCTCTCCCGCGAGGAGCCATCATAGTCCACGCGCACCTCGTCTCCCTCGACGCGGATGGCGACGGCCAACCGTATCGGATCGTCGAAGCCATCGGCGTACGCCTCGTTTTCGTAGACTCCATCGGGCAGGGCCGTTATGGCTTCTCGCATGGCGTTCTCAGAGCGGGAGCAGACTTCGTCCGAGAGCGATTCGAGATCCCCGAGGTCGAACTCCTCGATCATCTCGAGCAGCCGCGCGCCACCGACTTCGTTGCTTCCGGCCTGGGCGTAGAGGTCACCGACTACCTCGAACGGCGCGCGGACGTTGGCGCGGATAAGGCGAAAGAGCTCCTCATTGGGCTCGCCGCGGCGGAACAGGCGGGTCACGGGCACCAGGAGCCCTTCTTCATAGACCTGGCGGCTGTCGGCCCCCAAGCCTCTGCCTCCGACATCGAGGGCGTGGCAGCAATTGCCGAAGAAGGCGGCGAGCTCGCCATCGCGGTAGACAGGGGTGATCACGGTGAAGTCGTTGAGGTGGCCTGACGTCTGCCACGGGTCGTTGGTGATGAGCACGTCTCCCTGCTCCAGAGTCTCGGCTGGAACTTCCGCCAGAAAGTGGTGCATGCTCGTCGCCATCGCGTTGACGTGGCCGGGCGTGCCCGTGACCGCCTGAGCGACCATGCGGCCTCGCCGGTCGAAGAGACCGGCCGATAGGTCGCCCGCCTCGCGAACCACGCTCGTGAAGGAGGTGCGCATCAGGACGCGCGCTTGCTCCTCTACCACCGAGACCAGACGGTTCCAGAGAACCTCGAGCAGGATCGGGTCAAGTCTCCCGGCTCTCAATCCAGCCACCTCCAGATCAGGTTCCGCGCCGCGTCGATCTCGGCCCGGCCTTCGTGGCCGAGCACGACCGTAGACTCCCTCTCCTCGACAACCGCGGGACCCGCGATACTCACGTCGGGATCGAGACGATAACGGTCGTAGACTGGCACCTCTCGAAAATCCTCGTCATCGGGCAGGTAGATCTTCCGCGTGCCCTTCCGCGCCTCATCGAGGGCACGCGGCTCTCCCCTTTCGTCGTCGAGGCGTATCCGCGGCCTCGGCGCGCTGACTTCGAGGCGCCAGGTGAGTGTCTCGAGCGCCACGTCCGGCCCTTCCCGGTTGTACAGCCGCCGATATTCCTCGCGGTAGAGTGATGCTAGGCGTTCGGCGTCGTCTGGGCCGAGTTCGCCTTCTGGTAACTCGACGGTAACCTCGTGCCCCTGTCCGACATATCGCATCTCGCAAAGGCGTCGCGCCCGGATGTCAGAGTCGGCCGTGCCAGACGCGCGCAGGAGTTGCCGCCCCTCCTCCTCCAGGCTATCAAGCGTCTCGTTGATCTCGGACCAGTCGAGTTCGTTCAGACGGCCGTAGAGGCTGCGCGCTAGGTCGAAGGACAGCGGCGCGCACAAAAAGCCGAGGGCAGACGTCGCGCCCGCGCCGAGCGGCGAGATAAAACCGGGGACGCCCAGGGCGCGCGCCACGCGGTAGGCATGCACCGGGCCAGCGCCGGCGAAGGCGAAGATCGGGTGCGCTCGCGGATCCTTACCGCGCTCTACTGCGTGGACACGCACGGCGTTAGCCATGTTCTCGTTCACGACCTGGTGGATGCCCCAGGCGGCCTCGACGCAGTCGAGGCCGAGGGGCCGGGCGACCTTGTCCTCGATCGCTCGCAGGGCGGCTTCACGGTCGAGCCGCATCTTCCCGCCGAGGAAGAATTCTGGGTCCAGATACCCGAGGACCAGGTTGGCGTCGGTCACCGTCGGCTCGCCGCCGCCGCGACCGTAGCAGGCTGGGCCCGGGTCGGCGCCGGCGCTATCCGGTCCGACTTTCGGGAGGTTGAGAGCGCCGATCCGGGCGATGCTGCCGCCGCCCGCGCCGATCTCTATCATCTCGATAACCGAAGTCTTGATCGGCAAGCCCGAGCCCTTCTTGAACCTGTAGACGCGGGCGACCTCGAACTCGCTGCTCGTCAGCGGCTTCCCGCCCTCGATCAGACAGGCCTTCGCCGTCGTGCCTCCCATATCGAAAGACAGAACCTCCGAAAACCCCGCCGCCCGACCGTAGAAGGCGGCGGCCAGAGCCCCCGCCGCCGGGCCGGACTCGAGCAGCCGGATCGGGAACTCGCGCGCCGTCTCGACGCTGGCCGTGCCACCGTTCGAGAGCATGACGTACAGCGAGCCCTCGAACCCTAGCCGTCTCAGCCGTTCCTCCAGCACCCGCAGGTAGCGCTCGACTAGCGGCCTGACGTAGACGTTGGCAACCGTGGTCGAGGCGCGCTCGTACTCGCGGATCTCCGGCGCTACTTCTGAGGAGAGCGAGACCGTGATCCCCGGAGCCTCCTCGGCGAGGATGTCGGCGGCGCGCCGCTCGTGGACCGGGTTGCGAAACGAGTGCAGAAAGCTCACCGCGACCGCCCTGACCTCCCGTTCGACAAGCTCCGCCGCGAACTGTCGTACCTGATCCTCGTCCAGCCCGAGCGCGACCGTGCCGTCGCCAAGCAGGCGTTCTCGCACGCCGAAGCGCAGGCTTCTCGGCACCAGAGGCTCGGGCTTCTCGATAAAGATGTCGTACATGTCGTAGCGATGCTCGGTGCCGATGGCGATCGCATCGCGGAAGCCTTCCGTCGTCAGGAGAGCCGTCCTGGCGCCCTTGCGCTCTATCAGGGAATTTGTAACCAGCGTCGTGCCGTGGACGATTGTCCCAAGCCGGGACGCGGCGACACCTTCCTGCTCCAGCAACTCGACCAGCCCCTCCTCGACGGCCTCGGAGGGATCAGGCGGGGTGGTCAGGACCTTGCCGACCGCGCGTTCCCCCGTGGCGTCGTTGATAAGGACCAGATCCGTGAACGTCCCGCCGATGTCTATGCCCAGGCGGTACTGCTTTTCCGGATGCACGTTATTCAACTGTGCTCAATCAAGAGACGACCCCAAGCTCGTGTGGCAGCTTGTGGAGGCGCTCGATTCCTTCGGGGAGGACGTGTACGAGGTCCTCGATCATGATTGCGCCAGCGTCGGTCGTGTAGGCTGGAGTCTCGATCGCCAGCACCATGCCCGCCTCGACGACTGTTCGGTCACCCTCCGACACGTAGGGCGGCTCTTCATGGAAGGTGTCGATCCCCAAAGAGTGCCCGTAATGCCCCCGTCGGAAGCGAGGGTAGCCATTCCTGGTGATGTGATCCTGTGCGATGCGGAATATCTCTCCGATCTCGATGCCGGGACGGATCTCCGCGCAGGCCCTGTCGTGCGCTTCCTGGAGGACGCCGAACAGACGCTCGGCGGCGGGCTTCGGCCTCTTGTATACGAACGTGCGACCGCCATCCCCTCGGTAGCCGCCGACCGTGGCGCCGCAATCGAACTTGATAAGGTCGCCTTCCTGCAAACCCGCGTCGCGCTCCGAATCCACCCCGATCCCCACCCCTGCGCCGATGGCCGGAAGGATCCAGTAGTCCGCGTAGTCCTGGTATCGGGGCTCGTCCGCGACCGCCTGCACGACGCCCATGACGTAGCGGTGGCGCACGTCCGTGGCGGTCATGCCACGGTGCGTGTTCTCGATCGCGAATCTAATACCCGCCTCCGAAAGTTCTGTAGCCCGGCGCAGGCTTTCGACCTCGAAGGGATACTTTACGCGCCGGAGCGCGTACATGTCGTCGGTGAAGTCCACCCACTCGGCGTCCGGGGCCAGGACCGACAAGCGCCGGTAGGAGTCGAAGAGCATGTAGCGTAGATCCGTCCCGATCCGGGCGCCAAGCAGACCACGATCTCCCAGCAATTCGCGCACGATCTCGTCCTGCTCGCTCTCATCGAACTGCGCGGGCCGTGGGGGTTCGACCTCGCCGCTCTCGAGCGGTGCCTGCAGCGTCTGCGCGTCCCGAATCTCCGGCCACAGCCTGAAGGGCCGCACATCGCGGATGCCCGATACTCTTTGTGCGGGCCTGGCCTCGAAGTCGCCGATCATCAGGCCAACGTCGAGAGACTCGTCAGCGGGAATAATCGCCAGGACGGTGCCCTGCATACGCCACCACTGCATCAGGAAGTAGCTCTGGAAGCCGGTAGCGTAATAGACGTTGGAAGGAGTGTAGGCAATATAGGCGTCCAAACCACGGTCCTGCAGCCGCCTACGAATAGCCGACAGGATTTGCTCGTTCACTGCACGAACTCCTTCGGCTATCCTTTGTGTGTCATTTGCGCTTTCCAACGGTCTCGGATCTTTCTGGTAAGCATTGGCTGATAGCGACCCTCCCCTGCTGCGTGCAATTCTACGATCGGCCCTTATGCTGCGCTATTTTGGCACGTAGTGCAACACGTAAGGCAAATACGGGCTTTCTTTTCACCGGGGGAGCCGACACGAATACGGTCGCGACCGATCCAGTAGCTCCCGGCCCGCTTCGCTGAGACGCTGGTAGCGATACTCCCGTCCATGCTGGTCATGGAAATGCCCAGCGTAGGCCGCACAGGCATTCATCACCTATTCTCAGGGTTTCGCTATTAGCCAGACGTCTTCGGCGCCTTCCTGCGGCGGGGCCTTCCGGGTCGTTATCCTCGGCCGGTCTCGCCTTCCGTGCCCAGCTCCTCGGCCGAGATGTCTTCGAGCGTTCTGGACGCGGTGGAGAGGCCGAAGACCACTACCGCGACGACGCCAGCGGCAAGGACCGCAGTGGTCATCACGAACACGCCTCCGAAGCCTATGGTGCCGTAGGTGACTCCTATGGCGATGGGGGAGAGAATGCCGCCGACCCGCCCGAAGGCAGAGGCCGCGCCCATTCCGGTCGAGCGCACCGCCGTTGGGTAGACCTCGGGGGTGTAGGCGTAGACGGCGGCGTAGGTGCCGTTCATGAAGAAGGAGAGCAGCATGCCGAAGGCGATTATCGTGGTGGGGGTGCCGGCCGTGGACATGAGGAGGGCGGCCACGGCGCCCCCGGCCAGGTACAGTCCTATGGTCCACTTGCGGTCGAGGTACTCTCCGATGAAAGCCGCAGAGTAGTAGCCGGGGATCTGGGCCAGGTAGATGGCGATGGCGAAGGCGAAGCTGTCGGCGATGGAGTATCCCTGCCCCACCAGTAAGCTCGGTATCCAGGTGAAGAACCCGTAGTAGGAGAAGGTTATGGCGAACCAGATGGCCCAGGTGCTCACGGTTATGCTGGCGAGCCTCCCCCTCCACAGCGAGGCGAGGTTCGAGAAAACCGACCCCGACGGGGCGGAGCGGGCCGCGGGCACTTCGACTCCCTCGACGGGGGGCAAAGGCTCTCCGGAACCTCGTTCTATCTCCTCCTCGAAACCGCGCACCACGCGCTCGGCCTCCTCGTCGCGGCCCTGATCCAGTAGCCAGCGCGGGGACTCCGGCACCGAGCGGCGCCACCAGAGGATCATTATGATTGGCGCGGCGCTTATGACCTGCACCCAACGCCAGCCCGCGTCCAGATTCGGGACCACGAAGTAGCCGAGCAGGGCCGCCAGGACGAACCCGAACGAGAAGAAGCCAGCGAGCGATCCAATGAAGCGCCCGCGGTAGCGGCCCGCGACGAACTCGGCGAGGAATGGGGCGATGATGGCGCTCTCGGCGCCCGTCCCGAAGCCGGCCACCACCCTTGACCAGAACAGGAAGCCCCAGCTCGGGGAGAGGGCCGCCACCAGGGAGGCCGCGGCGTAGATGGCGAGGGCGTACATCATGACCTTCTTGCGCCCTATGAGATCTCCCAGTATCCCCGCCGAGAGTGCCCCGAAGAGGTAGCCGATCAGCACGGAACTGCCCAGGAGCCCGGTCTGGCCCGAAGTGAGGGAGAAGACCGCCGTCGCAGAGGGCAGGATGAACGCCACCAGCGCCGCGTCCATGCCGTCGAAGGTGTAGCCCAGGCCACCCTGGAATAGCAGCCGCCACTGCGGCCTCGCCATCGGAAGCCTCTCCAGCCGCTGCAGGATGCTCATTCTGCTCCTTCTTCCAGGGAGTTCTTGGTGATCCTGCCGCCCTTCATGATGAGCTTGAGGTTCGCCTTCTTCCGCAGCACGGATATGTCCTCCAGGGGGTTGCCTTCGACTACGAGCAGGTCCGCGAGCTTGCCTTCCTCCACGGTGCCGATCTCGTGTTGCATCCCGAAGAGTTCGGCGTTGGTGCGGGTGGCGGAGATCAGGGCCTCCATCGGGCTCATGACCTCGGTCTTTATCTCAAGCTCGCGCGCCTTGCGGTCCTGCAAGGGGCCGAGCAGGTCCGAGCCGGAGGCGATCTTCGCCCCGGCCTCATAAGCATGGCGGAGGGCCTGGATGCCCAGCTCTCGCGCTTCGTTTATCTTGCGGATGACGTCCCCAGGCACGCCATAGCTCTCGCCCTCCTCGGAGAGGGCCTCGTAGGTGACGAGCGTGGGTACGAGGTATGCGCCGGATTCCGCGATCATCCGCGCCGTCTCCTCGTCTATGAGGTTGCCGTGCTCGATGGAGCGCACGCCCGCTTGAAGGCAGTTCCTCACGCTGCCATCGTTGTAGGCGTGAGCCATCACGTAGGTCCGGGCGGCCTCGGCCACCTCCACGGCGGCGCGCAGTTCCTTCAACTGGTACTGGGTCGCCGACAGTTCGTCAGCGGGGGACATCGCGCCACCGGAGGCCATCACCTTGATCTGATCCGCCCCAAGCCTGAGTTGCTCCCTGGCCGCGGCCCTCACCGCGTCCGCCCCATCGCAGACCACCGAGCGCATCCCGGCGGTGGGGCAGAAGATCTCGGGCGTCTGCGTCTCGCTCCTGCGCCTCCAGTCCCCGTGTCCCCCCGTCTGGGAGAGCGGCTTGTCGCTTATCAGGAGCCTCGGGCCCTCTACCACCCCACGCTCCACGGCCTCCTTGAAGCTCCAGTCCGTTCCGCCGGCGTCCCTGACCGTGGTGAAGCCCTGCATGAGGGTGTCCTCGAGTATCCGAGCCATCATCAGGGCGACGAGGTTGGATGGATGCTCTCTGTGCTGGTCGAGGATGTTGACGTCCACGGCCCCGATGTGAACGTGGGCGTCGGTGAGGCCAGGCATCACAGTCATGCCGGAGCAGTCAATGACGCTATCCCACTGTCCCGAGGGCCGGGAGTCTCCACAGTAAACTCGCCAGATGCGGTCGTCTTCGATAGCAACCGAGGCTTCCTCGACGGGCTCGCCACCGGTGCAATCTATGAGGAATGCGCCCTTGAGAAGCGTGGTTTCGGACACCCTGTTCTCCTCGTTCTCCCGCCAGCATATCTGGGCTCCAGGGCAACAAGCTACTCTCCTACCCGGTGGTCCGCAACCCCGCAGGATCTTCGAGCACGCGGCGAGCCAGAAGCGGGCGATCGTCTTCTTCGACGAGGGCTTCCACGAACACGACGCGGCCTAGTTGGGAAGCCAGGCCGATGCGAAGAAGGGGTGCGGCCGCGCTGGTTGCGCTTGCGGTTGTTCTCGATCAGACTGCCGGATGCTGCTCTACAGGTCGCCGCCTTCCTCGGCGAGCCGGTTTAGCTCTCGGCTCAGGAGCCCGAGACGGGCCTCACGGAGCAGAGGCACCCGGCGGCGGCGCTGCAGGACGCTATTCAGGTCGAGGTCGGCGGTAACCATGTCCCTCTTGTACAGGGCAGCCTCTGTCATAACGTTGCCCCAAGGGTCCATAACGTGGGAGCTGCCCCAGAACGCCAACTCTCCTTCCTTCCCGGCCCGGTTGACGAAGACAACGTAACACTCGAGCATACGGGCGTAGAACCTGGTGATGTCGTACCAGTACTCCGTAGTGTCCATGTCTCCGGGGAAGCGGCTGTCGGCGCTGCTGGTGGGTATGAGGAGCACCCGGGCGCCGTCCTGGACCGCGAGAAAGCCCAGAGCCGGCTGCCAGGCGTCGTTGCAGATCAGGACGGCCATGCGGCCGAACTTCGTTCCAAAGGCCCGCATGGACTGGCCCGGGCTGAATAGTTTTCGTTCCTCGAAGACGCCGTATGTCGGCAGGTACAGCTTCCGGTGCAGGTGGACCAGGGACCCGTCCTCGAAGTAGGCGGCGCTGTTATAGCTGCGTATGCCACCGCCGTCCTCGTGAAAACCCAGAACAATAGAGGTCTCTCCCGCTTCCTCGGCAAGCAAGGTAAGGCGCTCGTCTTGCACTGTGATGGGCACCTCTTCGCTGATCTGTCCGAGGGCGTACCCGGTCAGGCTCAACTCAGGGAAGACCACGAGGTCCGCGCCTCGCCCTCTAGCCTCCGCTATAGTCTCTCTCGCCAGCTCGAAGTTGGCATCGACGTCTCCGAGGGTGGGATCTATCTGTGCCAGGGCTACTCGCATGGTTCGGCGATCATTCCCTCTCCCAGCTGTTCTTTACCATCTACGCGCCCGTGTCAATTCCTTGAGCTTCGACGAGCTTCATGCTGGTTCCCTCTAGCAAGTGTCGCCCGGTCCCCGGCATTGCTCGACCGCGTCGCCTCGTTTACGGGAGATTCCGCCCCGCCGGGACATGGAGCGCCGACATTCCCTAGCTCCACGGGAACGGAGAGTGGCTCGTGGGGTGCAGCTTGCCGGTCTCGTAGCGAGCGAAGCGGAACGGTTCGAGCAGCTCCTGCGGTTCGTCCAGCAGCTCCCTGGCCACTAATGCGCCTACGCCTATCATCTTGTAGCCGTGGTTGGAGTCGGCGATGACGTAGGCGTTCTGGCGGAAGGTGTCGAAAATGGGGAAGCTGTCCGGCGTGAAGCACCCGATCCCACCCGAAGGCTCTCTGGAGAAGAGATGGCTCTTGCCCTTGAAGCGTCCGTGGCAGTGCGCCAGCGCCGAGGTCCACATGCGGGCGAAATCTTCCCCGACCACGAAGTCCGGGCTCTCGGGGCCGTACGGGTCCACGGCCACCTCGTCGGCGGGCTGGTCGACGACGTAGGGCGCGGCACCGCCCTGTACCCCGTTGAAGTAGAAGTCCGGCTTGTAGTAGATGCCCCAGAGCTCGTCCGTGACGAGCTCGCCGTTTTCGTCGTGGAGTGGGGCGTCGGTGTCCACGTGGACTACCGGCGGCATGTTGCCGTCGTTATCCGTGAGGAAGCTAGGCTCGACCCCCAGCACGCCCTCCCGCAGCGACCAGTACGTCCACATGTCCCGGTCGTGGTGGAGCTGGCCGTCGGGGGCTTTGACCGTGATCTTCGCGGGCAGGTCGAGCATATTCCAGATGTCCCGGATCCAGGGTCCCACGGCCACGACGAGGTGCTCACAGTGGACAGTTCCCCGATCCGTCTCCACCGCGCTTACCGCGCCGCCTTCGAGGCGCAAGCCCGTAACTCGGACCCCGGTTTGGATCCGGACGCCCCCGGCCCGCGCCTTGGCGGCCAGCGCCCGTATGGACGCCACGTTGTTCGCGTACCCTCCGCGGTGCTCGTGCAGGACGCTCGTGATGTTCTCGGCCCGCCAGTCGTGGAAGATGTTTAGCATGTACTCCCGGCACTCCCTCTCGCCCTCCACGAGCGTCGAGGGATAGCCGATGGCCTGCTGCTCCTTGTAGATCTGCACCACGTCCTCGTGCATCACCTCGGGTGAGATCTGCATGTAGCCCACGGGATGGTAGGCAAACGCCTCGGGGTCGGATTCCCACACCGAGACAGAGTGGGCCATAAGCTCCCGCATCGCGGGCTGGAAGTAGTTATTGCGGATCACGCCGCAGGCGATCCCCGATGCCCCCGCGGCGACGCCGGTCTTGTCGAGAACAATGATATCCTCGCCCGAGCCGAGTCCTCGCGTCTCCAGCTCTTTCGCCAGGTGCCAGGCCGTGCTCAACCCATGTACGCCGGCCCCCAATATCAGGTAGTTAACTCTAGTCGGCAACTCCATATCCCGCTCCTTACTCCGCGATCAGTCGTCATCCGTCGTCGGCCTGCATGTCTCTACGCCTTCTACCTAACACGGTGGGTACGCCCGGCATTGCGTCAGCCACCTCCATCCAACATCTGCCGCACAGTTGTAGTGGTTTTAACGAGCTCCCGGGCGCGGTCGAGCCGCCCGTCCACCGTACCGGCGGCGGAGAGGTTTATCTCCACGAGGGAAGCCGCGGCCCGGACTCCGGCTTCGGCTAGCAGAACCGCTGCGAGGGCGTCGCCTCTCAGGTTCGGGTTTCCGCTCTCCGCCAATCGGAGGGCGATCCCGGCTACCCCTGCTCCCACTTCGGCGATGGCCAGCGGTACGTCGGCGGCTTCCGAGAGGGCTTCTTTGAGGTCTCCTGCTGCGCGCTTTGCAGCCATGACGCGCCCGTAGACCTCCGCATCGTCCTGCGCGAGCGGAGCGACGCGCCCTCGCAGGCGTTCGGCCTGCTCGACTAGCCCGGCGGCGTTGGCGAGATAGTCTGTGGAGAGGCGGGCAGACATGCTCGACAGGCTCGCGGCGAGGGCCACGGCCACCGCCGCCGCTGCCCCTCCGCCGGGCGCCGACTCGTCGGACGCCATGAGATTCAGGAAACGCTCCAGCGGTTGTTCGAGGTAGCTCACGATGCCACCGTCTGCGGCGAAGAAGTCCCGGAGTTCTCGGGCGACCTCCTCGGGAGCGTCCTCCATCACAAAGTGGCCAGCCTCCGGGATCAGGATCAACTCGGAGTTGGGCAGCAACTCGTGGAGACGCTCGGCGAAGGCGGGGTCCAGCCAGGCGTCCTGTTCGCCCCAGATGATCCGCACCTGGGTCTGCATCGAGCCGAGGAGAGGCTCAAACTCGTCGGTGTATCCTTCGTCGAACTGTGCGACCTTCTGTAGATAGGTTGCTTGCCCGTTCTCGCCCCGCCATTGGTCGAAGTAAGCTGCGAAGATCTCTTCGTTCATCGAGCGGTGGACGGCGGTGCCGATGTGGGCGGCAGCGACCCGTTCGTAGATGTGGGTCGGCATCGTCCTATACACGTCCAGGTGCGCCTGCACGTGCCTGGTGGTCGGGGTGATCCAGGGCCGGAGAACGACCGCGTCGATAAGAGCGATACGGCTGTACGGCACCCCGTCCAGAAGATGGCTGCGAAGCGCGATGGCTCCACCGATGTCGTGGCC
>Ga0136619_10000123_pt1 | contig 26188 bp, 28 predicted proteins | sample AntDrymUQ3532106_2_FD_104807 | JGI IMG/M metagenome (GOLD analysis project Ga0136619, IMG submission 104807) | Polar desert sand microbial communities from Dry Valleys, Antarctica - metaG UQ353 (21.06) | ecosystem: Environmental > Terrestrial > Soil > Desert | place: Antarctica: Dry Valley...
CATCGAGCGCATGGCGCGACTCGGGTTCCTCGAAGAGCTCGACCATAGCCAGCTCCCGAATTGGACGGCGAATGCGGCCGACTACGCCAAGGGTCTGTGGTTCGACCCAGAGAACAAGTACAGCCTGTGGTGGCAGGGCGGCATCACCGGCATCGCCTACGACCCGGAGCTCACCGGTCGAGAGATCACGACCTTCGACGACCTGCTCGACCCGGCCTTCGCGGAGGTGGCCGGTGCCTTCAGCGACATGCGGGACATGTTCGGGCTCACCCTGCTCTCGCTGGGCGTCGAGCCGGAGAACGCGACCGTCGACGACGTGACGCGGGCGCGTGACAAGCTGCTCGAGGCAAACGCGCGCAACCAGTTCCGTGGCTATTACGGCAACGAGTACTACGACGCGCTGGCAGCCGGCGACCTCGCGATCTCGGTGGCGTGGTCGGGAGACATCACCCAGATGCAGCTCAACGACAACGAGAACGTCCGGTTCGTGGTGCCCGCCGACGGCGGCATGCGCTGGAACGACAACTTCGCCATCCCGAAGGGGGCGGCGCGTATCGGTGGAGCCCACGAGCTGCTGAACTACTACTACGGCGTGGACGGGGCCACCACCCTGTCGGAGTACATCGGGTACTTCACCCCGGTGGACGGTGTCCAGGAAGAGATCCTCGCGCGGGCGCAGGCGTACCGCGACGAGGGGAGTACGGACGACGCCGACTACAACGAGATTCTTGCCCCCACCGTCGTGCCGACCGAGGAACAGCTGGCGAACACGTTCAACGACAAGCAGCTGACCGAGGAAGAGGAGGCGGAATGGAACGACCTCTGGCTCGAAGTGAGTTCCTGAGGACCGGCGAGCCACGACCGCCATGGGCCGCCGCCGGCTGACGCCCTACCTGCTCCTGCTGCCAGGAGGGCTCTGGCTGCTCGTCTTCTTCGCCATCCCGATGGCGATCATGCTGAGCGTGTCGCTGCAGAAAGGGTCGCTCGACACCGGCTACCAGCTGACGTGGAATTTCGGGATCTATCCCGCGGTGATCGGCGAATTCTGGGAGCAATTCGTCCGCTCCGCCGTCTACGCGTTGACGACCACCGCGCTGGCGATGCTCATCGGCTATCCGATGGCCTACACCATCGCCTTCCATGGCGGAAGGCTGAAGACCGCCCTTCTCTTCGTCGTCATCCTTCCGTTCTTCGTCAGCTTCGTCATCCGCACGTTGAACTGGCGGATGGTCCTGTCGGACAACGGGATCGTGTTCGGGACGCTGAAGGACGCGGGCATGCTCGATCAGTCATTTCACTTCCTGGCCACCCCGGCCTCGGTCATCTTCGGCCTGACCTACAACTTCCTGCCCTTCATGATCCTCCCGCTCTACGTCGCCCTGGAGAAGATCGATCGCCGGCTCATCGAGGCGGCGACGGACCTGTACGCAAGCCGCCTCCAGGCCTTCTGGCGCATCACCTTCACGCTCTCCCTTCCGGGCGTGGTGGCGGGCTCGCTGCTGACATTCATCCCCGCCATCGGCGACTTCATCAACGCCGAGGTCATCGGCGCCGGCAGCCCCCAGGTGCAGATGATCGGGAACATCATCCAGTTCAAGTACATCAACGCAAACGACTACCCGGCGGCGGCGGCGCTGTCCTTCGTCCTCGTCATCGGGGTCACGATCCTGGTGGCCGCCTACAGCCGGGCCGTGGGCACCGAGCGACTGACGACCTGATGGGCGACACGCGGCTCTCCCGAGTTCTGCTCCTGGGCTTCACCGCCCTAGTGGTCGTCTTTCTGTTCGCGCCGATCGCGGTGATGATCATCTTCAGCTTCAATGACCCAGCCGGCCGCCAGAACATCACCTGGCAGGGCTTCACCGTCGAGAACTACTTCGACATCTGGGGCCGGCCGCAGATCACGGGCCCGATGGTCACCAGTCTGGCGATTGCCGCCATTTCGACGGTGCTGGCGACGGCCTTTGGCACGCTGATCGCGCTCGCCCTGGCCAGGTACGAGTTCCGCGGCCGCGGCGCCCTGAACCTCTTGATCTTCGTCCCGATGACCGCTCCCGAGATCATCCTCGGCACGTCGCTGCTCACGCTGTGGATCTCGATCGGGGTCCCGCGCGGCTTCCTCACGATCCTGGTCGCTCACGTCATGTTCAACATCAGTTACGTGGTCGTCACCGTGCGAGCGCGGCTGGTCGGCTTCAACCGGTCCCTCGAGGACGCCGGAATGGACCTCTACGCGAACGAACGGGAGACGTTCTGGCGAGTGACCTTCCCGCTCATCTTCCCGGGCATCCTCGCCGCGGGCCTGCTTGCCTTCGCCCTGTCCATTGATGACTACGTCATCACCCTGTTCAACGCGGGCCGCACGGTGACCTTCCCGCTCTGGGTGTTCGGCGCGAGCCGCGTCGGCATCCCGCCCGAGGTCAACGTCCTGGGCACGCTCATCTTTCTGGTCGCCATCGTCTTCATCGCCGTCCAGCTGTGGAGCCAGCGTCGCGCGACGGAGGCGAGGGCCGTGGGCGCGGCGCGATGAGCTACCTTCCATATCGCCGGCGCAATGACGCCGGCTGGGAGACCCGACGACCATGGATCATCACGCCACCGACGTTCTGACCGATTGGGACGCACTCCGTGCCGGCATCCCGCCGGTGTGGGCGCGCTACACCGATCTCGTCGTCGAGCGCGCATCCGGCTCGTGGATCGAGACGACCGATGGGGAGCGCTACCTCGACTACACCTGCGGCATCGGCGTCACCAATACCGGCCACGCCCATCCCCGCGTGGTGGCTGCGATCGTCGAGCAGGCGCGACGCGGCATTCACCTCCAGCAGAACATCGTGTACCACCAGCCGGGGCTCGAGCTCCACCGCCGGCTGCCCGAGCGCTTCCCGAACCCGCGGGCCGGCACGGCCTACGGTCTCTTCCTCTCCAACTCCGGCGCCGAAGCGGTCGAGGCGGCCATGAAGCTTGCCAAGCGCGCGACTCGACGGACGTCCTTCATCTGCTTCCGCGGCGGCTTCCACGGCCGCACGCATGGCGCGATGTCGCTGACCAGCTCCTCGGTGAAGTACCGGGCGCACTTCGAGCCGCTCGTCGGAGGCGTGCACTTCGCACCCTATCCATACCCCTTGCGCATGGGCGGCGCGGACGCCGCGCTGGACGCCACCATGGCTGCCATCGACGAGCTGTTCGCGACCGTGGTCGCGCCGGACGACGTGGCCGCCTTCGTGGTCGAGCCGGTCCTCGGCGAGGGCGGCTACGTGATCCCGCCCGACGGCTTCCTGCCCGCACTGCGCGAGGTGGCCGACCGCCACGGCATCCTTCTCGCCGTCGACGAGGTGCAGTCCGGCTACGCCCGGACCGGGCGGTTTTTCGCGACGGAATGGACCGATGCGTCGCCCGACATCGTGATCATGGCCAAGGGCATCGCCTCCGGCCTGCCGCTGTCGGGCATCCTGGCGCCTCGCTCGCTCCTCGACCAGCTGGCTCCCGGGTCCCACGGCGGCACCTACGGCGGGAACGCGGTGGCTTGCGCCGCCGCGCTGGCGACCCTCGACGTGATCGACGAGGAACGGCTGGCGGAGCGAGCGCACCGGCTCGGGGAGCGGATGCTCTCGTCGCTGCGCGAGCGCGCCGCCGGCCATCGATCCGTGGCCGAGGTGCGTGGCCGCGGCCTGATGCTGGCGCTCGAATTCGCCGACGGCGATCGGCTCACCCCACGCCCGGACCTCGCCAGGGCGCTCCTCGCGGAGGCGATGGCAAGAAACGTGCTGCTCTTGAGCTGCGGGACCCACGGACAGGCCGTCCGCATCATTCCCCCGCTCGTGACCACCGACGATGAGGTGGATCTCGCCGTGGCGGTGATCGGCGACTCATTGGCGGCCATCGGCGCTTGATGGAGGAGAGACAGGTGGCGCAGCAGATCTGGGTCGTCGACGACGAGCCGCTCATCCGCACCGCGGTGCTGGCAGTGCTCAACGAGCTCGGCTACGAGGCGCGTGGATTCGGCAACGCGGAGGAGCTGTACGTCGCGCTCGTGGATGGCGGCTCCTCGCCTGACCTGCTCGTCCTCGACCAGCGCCTGCCCGACGAGTTCGGCTCGACCATCCTCCACTCCCTGCGCGAGCGCCCGCAGTACCGCGATATCCCCGTCCTCTTCCTGACCGCAATCGACGATGAGGAGGCAGATCGGCTGTCCGCGCTCGCCCCCGTCGTCCGCAAACCGTTCGACTTCGCCGACCTCGTGGCCGCGGTCGAGACGCAGCTGGCAACGGCCCCGCCGGCCTGACCGGCGGCTCCGTCGCGTAGGCGGCCAGGACCGAGATCAAAGCGGGGACGAGGGGCGGCCGGGGTGACCTGCGCCAGCGGGTATCCTCTCGCTCACCTCGACGAACGGAGCCGAGCTTCTCCACGGATGATCCGCACCACGCCCTTCCATGAACGAACCAGCGCGCTCAACGAGACTGGCCTGTGGCAGCACTGGTCGGGACACGTGGTAGTGACCCGCTACCAGGCGTCGGACAAGTTCGAGTACTTCGCCGTCCGCAACAGCGCCGGCATCTTCGACACCTCGCCGCTGTACAAGTACCGCATCGCCGGCCGTGACGCCGAGCGCTTCCTGTCCGGCATGCTCGCCCGCGACATCCGGCGCTGTCCGCCCGGGAACGCCCAGTACACGACCTGGCTGGACGAGCGCGGCTTCGTCCTCGAGGACGGCGTGATCCAGCACCGCGCGCCCGACGAGTTCCTGCTGACCGCAGCAGAGCCGAACTTCGCCTGGTTCGCCGACCGCGTCGGACGCCTGGCCGTCACGATCGAGGAGGTCAGCCTGGACATCGGCACGCTGGCCGTACAGGGGCCTCGCTCGCGCGACCTGCTGAGGCGTCTGGTTCCCTCGGTGAGCGAGCTGCCCTTCTTCGGGATCACGACGGGCACCATCGGCGGGCGGGGCGTGACCGTCAGCAGGACCGGCTACACCGGCGACCTCGGCTACGAGATCTGGGTCGACACACCGGACGCGACGACGGCCTGGGATGCGGTCTGGGATGCCGCCGACGGGTACGGGGTCCTGCCGTACGGCATGGGCGCCCTGTACATGCTACGCATCGAGGCCGGCCTGCTGCTCCTGGGCGCGGACTTCGATTCCAGCCGGTTCGCGTTCAACGACGCGCATCGGTCCACGCCACTCGAGCTCGGTTGGGCCTGGATGTTCAAAGGGCTGGAGGACGACGACCGGCCCTTCATCGGACGCCGGGCGCTGGAGCGCGAGCGGGCCGATAAGACCTCACGCTGGCGGATGGTGGGGCTGGTGGTCGACTGGGAGGACTACGAGCGGGCCTACAGCGAGGCGGGACTGATTCCCCCCAAGGACCATCGACCGGTTCACGAGGACTGGATGGTCTACGACGCCGATCGGTCGCGGGTCGGCTACGCAACCAGCATCATGTACTCACCGGTACTGCAGCAGCACATCGCGCTCGCGCGGGTGCGACCCGACCTCGCCAGGCCCGGCAGTCGGGTCTTCCTGGAGTTCACCGTGGACCACCACTACGAGCAGGTGGCGGCGCACGTCGCGCGGCTGCCCCTGTACAACCCGGAGCGCAAGACCGCCTGATGGACCGATGAGCATGGACCGATACGACGCGATCGTGGTCGGCGGCGGCCACAACGGCCTGGTCAACGGTGCCTACCTGGCCAGAGCCGGGCTGAGGACGCTCGTCCTGGAGCGCCGCCACCTTGTCGGCGGCGCGGCGATCACCGAGGAGCTGCATCCGAGCTACTGGTTCACGACGTTCAGCTACGCCCTCTCCCTGCTGCGGCCGCAGATCATCCAGGAGCTCGAGCTGACGAAGCACGGCTTCCTGCCGCTGCTGATGCCGGCCCGCTTCGCGCCGGGCGATGACGGCGAGTACCTGCTCTTCAACCGCGACCGTGACGAGACCCTGCGCGAGATCGCCCGCCTCTCGCCGCACGACGCCGACGGCTACGAGCAGTACGGCCACGACCTCGACCGCGTGTGCCAGGCGATCAGGCCACTGCTCGACACCGTCCCGCCCGACATCTTCAGCGACGACCCGGAGGAGCTGGTCGCGCTGGCCGCCCTCGGCTCGCGGCTGCGCAGCCTAGACAAGCGCACGCTCCACAACGCCGTGCGGCTGCTCACCGGCAGCGCCGCCGACTTCCTCGACGACTACTTCGATTCGACGCTGCTGAAGGGCTACCTGGCCTCGTCGTCGATCATCGGTTCCAAGGTCGGGCCCCGTTCGCAGGGATCCGGGCTGGTGCTGCTCTTCCACTCCCTGGGCGAGCACGACGGGGACTACGGCACCTGGGCCTTCCACAAGGGCGGCAACGGCGGCTTCACGCAGGTCCTGGCCCGCGCGGCGGAGGCGTTCGGCGCTGAGATCCGGACCGAGTCGCCCGTCGAGCGCGTGCTCACCCGCGACGGTGAGGCGACCGGCGTGGCGCTGGCGGACGGGACCGAGATCGGCGCCGACGTGGTGGTCAGCGCGCTCGACCCGCGGCGCACGTTCCTCGAGCTTGTTGACCCGCGTGAGATGCCGGACGACCTGGTCGAAGACATTCGCCGCCTGAAGTTCCAGGGGGTCAGCTCCAAGGTGAACTTCGCCCTCGACGGGCTGCCGGAGCACCCGGTCCTCGGCACACGGCCGGACCTGTACCGCGGCTTCATGAACATCGGGCCGTCGATCGACTACCTGGAGCACGCCTTCGACGACGCCAAGTACGGCAGGTACAGCGACCATCCCTACATCGACTGTGCCATCCAGTCGACTATCGACCCGGATATGGCGCCGCCCGGCAAGCACGTCCTGTCCTGCTTCGTCCAGTACACGCCGTACGAGCTGCGCGCGAGCGGCTGGGATGCCGAGCGCGAGCCGATGGCCGACCGCGTGCAGGCGACCCTGGAGCGCTTCTTCCCCGGCTTCGGGGACCTCGTCCTGCACCGCGAGGTGCAGACCCCGCTCGACATCGAGCGCACCATCGGCCTGTCGGAGGGGAGCATCTTCGCCGGCGAGTTCCTGGCGCCGCAGATGTTCTTCTTCCGCCCGGCGCCCGGCTGGTCCCAGTACCGGACCCCGATCGCCGGCTACTACCAGTGCGGCTCGGGCACCCACCCGGGCGGCTGCGTGATGGGTGCGCCGGGTCGCCTGGCGGCGCGCCAGATCCTCGGGGATCGGAGTCGCGCCCGCGGCGAGTGATCCGCGCTCGGCGTCAGCGGTCGAGCTCGCTCATGCCGGAGCGTCCGCCACGCGGCGGTACTGCGATCCGTACCACAGCAGCGGGGCGGCGTCGGTGCGGTAGCTGGCGGCCACGATCTCCCCGAGGAAGATGGTGTGGTCGCCACCGTCATGACGCGCGGTGAGCCGGCAGTCGAAGTAGGCCAGCGCGCTCTCCAGGATCGGCGAGCCGGTCTCGGCCTCGTGCCATTCGGCGCCACAGAAGCCCGTCAGCTTGGCCGCGGTCGTGCGCTTCGCGAAGCACTCGGCCAGCTCCTGCTGGTCGTCGGCCAGGACGCTGGCGGCGAACGCATGGCTGCCTACGATGGCGACGTGCGTCTCCGCCTTGCGCGCGATGCTTGCCATCAGGATGGGCGGGTCGATGCTGATCGTCGCGATGGCGTTGGCCGTCATGCCGGCCAGCAGCGGCCCATGGCGCGCGGCCACGACCGTCACCCCCGTCGCGAAGTGACCCATGAGCGTGCGCAGGCGACTGCGCTCGGCGTCGTCCATCGGTCCTGCCTCAGGCCGCCGGGATCGTGGCGAGCCGCGTGAGGGCGAGACAGGTCCGATACAGGGCGTCCCCGTCATCGGCCCTGAAGCCGACCGTTCGTGGTCCGAGCCGATCGGTCCCGGGCAGCACGCATGCGTAGTCGGCCATGGCCGGCGTGCGGAAGTCGATCTGGCCGCCCAGCGGTGGATTCGGCTCGTAGAGCCGCATCTCGCCGATCCGGGCCAGCGCCCGTTCCATGCCCTCGCGGATCGCTGCCCGAGCGGCGGCCGGCGACAGGGAGTCGGCCACGTTCGTGCCGAGCCCTCGTTTGACGACGACCCGCTCGGCCCACGGCAGGAGCGCGGCAGCCTCGCCGGCCAGCGCGTCGTCGCCGGCCACCAGGATGACCGGCACGCCGTGGTACCCCAGGCGGATGGCGTTCAGGCCGGCCTCGTTGTGCGCCACGCCGTTGACCCGGATCTCGAGCACGGTGACCGACGAGTACGTGTGGGCGATTACCCCGGTCGGGTGCCCGGCACCGGCGTGGTAGCCGATGAACGCCGCGCCGTCGAAGGCACCGTCGGGCGCCTCCCCCACCCCCTGCGTCATGCTAAGCGGCTTGTCGCCGATGACGAGCCGCGCCTCGTCGTGGAGATCCTCCGCCCGCAGGTTGCGCATCTGCCAGTGGCTGTCGTTGACGACCACCTCCCGCGCCCCGTGCGCCAGCGCGGCCTCGACCGCGGCATTCGTCTCGCCGGCCATGAGGGCGCGGCTGCGGTCGTAGTCGGTGCGGTCGGGGCCGCCGGGCGCGAACACGACCTGGTGGGGGTGCGCCACCCCCGCCAGGCCCTCCATGTCGACCGAGATGTAGATCCGCATCGGCCTCGCCTACCGGTACCGCTCGAGCTTCTCGAGGATGCCGCTCGTCGTCGCCCAGTCCTCTCCGGAGGGTCGCTCACCGCGGCGGAGGTGGAACAGGGGCACCGAATTCCAGCACGGGCCGTCGCTGCGCGGCAGGTGCATCGTGATGTCACCGAGATCGAGCACCGCCACCAGGGTCACGCCCTGCTCCCCGCCGCGTGCCAGCGCGCGCTCGAGCGAGTCGGCGAAGTCCGCGGTGCTGCCGAACTCCTGGCCGATGCGCATCGCGGCCAGTCCAGCGGTCGGGACCTGCACGGCGCCGGGCTCCTCGCTGCTCATCCGACGAGCCTTGCCAACCAGCTGAAGACGACCGCGGAGCCGATGACGGCGAAGGCGATGACAAGCAGGAGGAGCGCGCCCCCGACGATGCTCGCCCATGGCGGCACATCGACCTTGGCGACCGCGATCTGCTCGCGCGGAACCTCGCCGAGGACTCCGCTGCCGAGCCACACGGCGAGGGCGTCTCCGTCGACGCGGACCTCCACGTCATGGTCGAGCGGCACGACCACGAGCCGTTCGCCCGTGGCCAGCTTGTCGGTGGTCAGGAGGGCCCGCCGCCGGCCCTCCGCGCCGGTCTCCCGGACGAGGAGGGCATGGTCGCCGGCAACCTCCAGGGGCGCGGCCTCGAGGCGACCCGATCGGCCGATCCGCATCGGCGGCGGGCCTGCGTCGTCGCTCGGGTCCATGCGGCCGATGGTATCAGCCGTTCAGCGCGGCGAGAGTCGGCTCGAGGGCCGCGATGGACTCCACGGTGATCGGATCGAGCACGAGCTGGACGTGGCTCACGCCGGCATCTGCGAAGGCTCGCAGGGTCGGAGCCAGGGTCGCCGCGTCGCCGGAGATCGGCTCGAACGGCTCCTCCGCGATGGCGGACCCGCGACCCAGCGCGCCGGCGAATGCGACGACGAGGGCCAGCGTCCGCTCGACATCTTGCGGGTCACGAACGGCGCTGCGGCAGGCCTCGTCGACCCGGCTGCGCAGCGGCAGGTAGCTCTCCAGGCTGTTGCCGAACGAGGGCCCCCACGCGTTCCAGGCCGCCACGTGCGGCAGGGTGATCGCGAGCATCCTCTCGCCGGTCGACCCGATCAGCAGCGGCGGTCCTGCCGCCCTCGGCCCTCGCGGCAGCAGCTCGCCGCGGTCGAGGGCGTAATACGTCCCGTGGAAGTCGGACCGGCCCGTGGCGAGGAGCTCTCGGATGATCGTGAAGGCCTCTTCGAACCGGCTGACCCGATGGTCGTACGGGAAGCCGAACCCGTCGTAGTCGGGTCGGTTCCACCCCGCTCCCAGGCCGAGGATGAGGCGGCCGCCGCTGATCTCGTCGATGGTGGCAGCCTTCTTGGCCAGCATGGCCGGGTTGTGAAAGCTGGTCGACGCAACCAGCGGGCCGATCTCGACCCGTTCTGTCACGGCCGCGAGCGCGGCCAGGGTCGACCACACTTCCCATGGTCCGCGCGCGGGCTTGCCATCGTCGCGGTACAGGAGATGGTCGCCGACCCAGATCGAGTCGAGGCCGATGCGCTCCGCGAGCTCCGCCATTTCGCGCAGCTCCGCCCAGCGCACCTCGCGCTCCACCTCGGGAAGCTGAACACCGACCTTGATCGGCCTCGTCATGGTCGGATTGTGCCAGCCGGCTGGACTCGGAGCGTATCGTTCCCGAGATGTCGCCCTCGGACTCCCTCGCCGACGAGCCCTTCAGCTACGTTTCACGCTCCGATGGCTCAATCGTGGTGCGCTACCGGGAGGCCCCGGTCACCCTGCTGCGTGGCAAAGCCGCCGAGCGGTTCGCGACCCGGATGAGTGGCGCCGACGGCACGGCGGCGCAGCAGCTCATGGCCCGGGTAACCGGCAACTTCAAGCGTGGCAACGAGCGCGATGCCAAGGGCGGACGCTAGTCATCGGGCGCCTGTGCGCCCGTGCCGTCGTGCGGTCGTGCTGCACAACAGCACATCCATGCTCTGATGGGGCCGGCCCGCCGGCTCAGGCCACGCGCTTCGTCTTCTTGTTCACGTAGTCGACCAGGACGTACTCGCCGAGGTGCTCCGGCTCGACATAGAAGGCGCGCCCGCGGTTGATGCGCGACATGAGGTCGACGAACTCGGACAGGTAGCGGGACCGCTCGAGCATGAACGTGTTGATGACGATGCCCTCGCGGGTGCACCGGCCCACCTCGCGCAGCGTGGACTGGACGGTGCGCAGGGTGGGCGGATAGGCGAACTCGACCTGTCCGTTGTCGATGTGCGCCGTCGGCTCGCCGTCGGTGATGACGACGACCTCCTTGTTGCCGCCACCGCCGCGCCCGAGCAGCTGGCGCGCGATGATCAGGGCGTGCTGCAGGTTCGTCCCGTACTCGAACTCGTACGGGCTGAGCGTCGGAATCGACTCGGGCTTCAGCTGGCGCGCGTAGTACGCGAAGCCCACGACGTACAGCCGATCGCGCGGGTATTTCGTGTGGATCAGCGTGTGGAGCGCCATGGCCACCCGCTTGGCGGCCGATGAGCAGCCGCGCAGCAGCATCGATCGGCTCATGTCGAGCAGCAGCACCGTGGAGGAGACCGTCGTCTCCTCGGTTCGCGAGACCTCGAAGTCCTGCGGGCCGATGAGGACCGGGGTTCCCGGCCCGCCGCGTGCCATGGCGTTGAACAGGGTGCGGTTGATGTCGACGGCGAACGCGTCGCCGAACTCGTAGGGCTTCGTCTCGTCGGTCGGCTCGCCGCCCCGACCGGGGCGCGGGATGGCGTGGCCGCCGAAGCCCTCGCGGCGCAGGCGGCTGAAGATGTCGGTCAGGGCACGCATGCCGAGCTTGCGCGCGGCCCGCGGGGTCAGCTCCAGGTGGCCGGCGTCGCGGTCGAGGTAGCCCGCGTCGGTGAGCGCCCGCGTCAGCTCGCGCAGCTGGTCGAGATCGTCGATGGCGTCGTCGCCGGCGAGGTCGCGCAGGGCATCGGCGTCGACCCGCTCGAGGGCATCGGGGTCGCGTGCGGCGGTGAGCGCCTCTTCCATCGTGTCGTACTGCTGCTGGCGGTCGATGGCGGCCAGCGCATCGGCCAGGCCCATCGGCTCGTCGCCCTCGAACGGGTACGGCTCGCCGTACGGGAGGTCGGGTCGGGCGGCCTGGAGGTTCCCTGCCAGGCGCGCCATGTCGATCCGCAGCCGATCGTCGCGCAGCAGGTCGTCCATCAGGCCGCGCAGCTCGTCGCGCATCTCCGGCGACATCGAGTTCAGCAGCGACGCCATCTGCGATGCCTGCCGATGCAGATGCGCGATGAGGTCGTCGACGCTGCCGATGTCCGGCGGAAAGTAGTGCCCGTGGCTCGCCATGAACTGCGCGAAGTCCTCTGTCGTATCGGCCCCGGTGGCGTGCTTCTCGAGGAGCGCGTTGAGGTCTCGGACCATGTCGCGGATGCCGTTGAGGTCCTCGGGGGTGACGCGCTCGACGCCCTCCTTGAGCCCCTGGAAGTAGGTCTGGAGCATCTGCTGCCGCAGCTCGTCGTTGAGCTGGGTGAACGCGTCGCGCGCGCCGTCGTCCATGAACTCGTAGTCCTGCAGGCCGTGGAGCCGGCCGGCCAGGCCCTCCGGCAGGGCGTCGAGGCGGAACTCGCGCTGGCGTGCCGTCCGCCGCATCACGGTTTCGGCCATGCGCGCCGCGTCCTGCTCCTCGCCGGGCGGCGCATCGAGCGCGCGCTGCTCGGATACGCGCACCCGCTCGGCGATGCCCTGCCGCTCCTGCTGGAGGATGTCGTCCAGCCGCCGGCCGATGTCGTCAAGCACCCCGTCGAGGTTCGCCTGTGCCAGCTCGGCCTGCCGCTGGGCTCGCAACCGCTCCATGATCGTGCGCAGCCCGGGGATGTCGCCGCCACGCGTACCTCGCAGCCCGCGTTGCATCAGCCGCTGGAGGGCGCGTCGCACGTCGCCCTCGGCCAGGATGTCGTCGGAGAGCGCATCCAGCACGTCATCCGCGTCGAATGGAGGCAGCTGCTGGCTGCCGTCCCATCGGGAGTAGCGGAAGGTGCTCATGCTGGCTGCAGCCTAGGCCGATGCCGGCGCCGCGTCCACGGGACGGTCGGGGACGCGGCGCCGGCGCGCGAATGCCAACCCAGTTGGGCCTGTGACGGAGGAGTGGACGACTGCCACCGGTTCGCGGCTGTTCCGCCAGTCCAGTTGGCACTCCGACGGAGGAAGGGCGATATCGGCGCCCTATGGCGGCTCCCCGCGCCGTTCGTCCGTCGCGAGGCCAATCCAGCTGGAACATCGGTCCTCGAGCGGAAGGCTACGGGCGGAGGATCGACCCTCGCGCGGGTCGAGAGTCAAGCCCCGAGCGCGGGAAGCGGAATCGGCTCGGCCGGCGGCTCGGCCGGGTCGGACAGGCGCATGCCGAACCAGGCCACGTCGTGCCAGGCGCCGAACTTGTAACCGACGCGCTGGTAGATGCCGATGCGTCGCATCCCGATCGAGGTGTGCAGCGCAACGCTCGCCGGATTCGGGAGGGCGATGCCGGCGTAGGCGTTCACGAAGCCCTGGCGGCGCAACATCGGCAGCAGCACGCCGTACAGCTGCCGCCCGATCCCCCGCCGGTGGCGGTCCGGATGAACGTAGGCCGACACGTCGACGGACCACCGATACCCGGCTCGCTCGCGATGCTGTCCCGCGTAGGCGTACCCGACGACCTCGTCGGCCTCCTCCGCCACCAGCCACGGGGTGCGAGCCAGCGTGGCGCGGATCCGCGCCGCCATCTCGTCGGGAGCTGGCGCCACCTCCTCGAACGATACGATCGACGACTCGACCGCCGGCCGGTAGATGGCGGCGACGGGCGTTGCGTCGCGGTCCGGATCGGCTAGCCGGATGCGGAGGCCGGGCTGCTCGGTCACGGGTGGATCATCGCCGACCGGGCACGCGACGTGCTGGCAGGAGCAGCATGAGCGAGAACGACATTCACGGCATCGAGAGCGGCTGGAGCGTCAAGACGGCCGACGGGCAGGGCATCGGATCGGTCGAGGAGACGACGGACCGCTACATCCTCGTCAAGTCGGGTCTCATCAACGCCTCGCACCGGTACCTGCCGGCGGCGACGCTCGCGCACGTGCGGCCGGAGCTCAAGGAGATCGGGATCTCCCTGACCGCCGAGGCGGTCGAGCAGGGCGACTGGTCGGAACCACCGACCGAGGGCCCCCGCACGGAGGGCGCGCCGCTCAACGTGGACAGCGACGCCGAGGCCGACGCGGTGATGGGCGTCAAGACGAACGTCGACCCGGAGAAGCCGGCGGAGGAGTTCAGCCACCGCGTCTAGCGGGAGGCGGACCTAGCGGCTGAAGGTTCCGGCCGCACGACGGGGGCGGCGACGACGGCCGCCACCGAACCGCACGCGGCCGCGGTCGCCGACATCATGACGTGGCGCCGGCTGGGCACGTCGCTGCCCGGCGTGCTGGCCGGATCGCAGGCGGATCGGCTCCGGACGGATGTCGCGGTTCGGCTCGAAGCCGGCGATTACCTCGGATGGGATCGGCGACCCCAGCAGGCGCTCGACATCACGCAGCAGCGGTCCCTCGTCGACGCACACGAGCGAGACGGCGGTGCCGGTGATCCCGGCGCGGCCGGTGCGGCCGATGCGGTGAACATAGTCGGACGCGACCATTGGCAGCTCAAAGTTGACGACGTGCGGCAGCGCCTCGATGTCGAGGCCGCGCGCGGCGACCTCGGTCGCCACGAGCAGCAGCACGCGCCCGGCCTTGAAGTCTGCGAGGGCTCGAATCCGCTGGGGCTGCGACTTGTTGCCGTGGATCGCCGCCGTGGCGATCCCGTCGCGGTTCAGCTGCTCGGCCAGTCGGTTCGCTCCGTGCTTCGTCCGCGTGAAGACGAGCGCCTGGTCGATGACCCGGGTCCGCACGAGGTGCGTCAGCAGCTCCCGCTTCCGCTCGCGGTCGACCGGGTGGACGACCTGCTCGACCAGGTCGGTCGGCGTGTTGCGCGGGGTGACCTGCACCGATGCGGGACGGTCGAGAAGGCCCTCCGCCAGGATGCGGATCTGGTTCGAGAAGGTGGCGCTGAAGAGCAGGTTCTGGCGCCGATCCGGCAGGAGCGCGAGGACCTGGCGGATGTCGCGGATGAAGCCCATGTCGAGCATGCGATCGGCCTCGTCGAGGACGAGGATCTCGATCCCGCGCAGGTCGATGGTGCCCTGGCGGGTATGGTCGAGCAGCCGCCCGGGGGTGGCGACCACGATCTCGACGCCACGACGCAGCGCGCCTGACTGGCCGCCGAAGCCGACGCCGCCGTAGATGGCGGTCGAGCGAACGCTGCCGCCCGAGTAGGTGCGAACCGACTCCTCGACCTGCATCGCGAGCTCGCGAGTGGGGGTCAGGATGAGGACGCGAATGCGCCGATCGCGCGCGGGGCGCGCGGCCAGCTGCTGCAGGATGGGCAGCACGAAGGCCGCCGTCTTGCCGGTCCCCGTCTGGGCGCCGGCGAGGAGGTCGCGTCCGGCGAGGACGATCGGGATCGCCTCGCGCTGGACGGGAGTTGGTTCGGTGTAGCCCTGGCGCGCGACAGCGCGGAGCAGGTCGGGCGTGAGCCCCAAGTCAGAGAAGGCTCGGGCAGAGAAGGACAAGGGAGAAAGCTCCTGATGAGGCCCTCCCGCAACGCATCTGGTCGCGGGGCCCGGTCAGGGCGAGAGGTAAAATCGAGATCGGGGCGGGGTTTGAATCCGCGGCGCAGACCGGTGCGCCAATCGAACACGTGTACGAAATGTACCACATCGTTTGGGTGTACGCTAGAGACCCACCACGAAAGGCGGCCATGACCGACCGATGCATTCACGGGTTTGAGGAGCAGCACTGCGCCGCATGCCGCCGATGCCACCACGGAATTCTCGAATCCCGCTGCGCCACCTGCCGCCCGAAGACCGCCCGCGAGGCGACGGTCATGCTGGCCAACAACGCTCCCCGACCCTCTGAAGAGCACCGCGGCTACGAGATCTCGTACGTCGAGAATGAGCGGAGCTGGTACATCCGCGCCGATGCCGACGCCCCCCTCTTGCGCACCACGTACCGATCGGCCTTCCAGGCACGGCGCGCGATCGACGAGATCCTCGATCGTCCCGCGCCGGTCTCCGCCGGAGGCGGCAAGAAGAAGCGCTGACCGGCCCGACGAGCCGTTAGGCCCTGAAGCCCCGTACCATCGTTCCGCGAAATCGAGTTGACCCGCGAGACATGCCGCGAGACCTAGGCTCGGCTCACCCGGCAACCTGCTGGAGCACACGGCCGTCGGCGGCAACGCGGACAACCGTCGGGACGAGGGCGACGCCGTACTTGCGGGCCAGGTCAGGCCGATCCCGCACGTCGACGCTGACGAAGGGACGCGACCCGGCGGCCAGCTCGGCCTCGACGCTGCGGCACTCGGTGCAGAGCGGATGGCTGAACGCGACCATCAGCTCACCGGTGGGCAGCGAGGCGCCCAGGTCCGCCAGCTCGACCCGATCGAAGGCCTGGTGGCGGATGCCCCGCAGGCGCGCGCCGATGCGGTACATCTCGCAGCCGGCACAGAACCCGGTCGTGGCGGCCAGCAGGGCGAGTCCGGCAACAAGGATGCCGAGACCGTTGCCGACGGTGGCGAAGCCCACGCCGTGTGCGAGCGTCGCGGACGTCAGGACCACGAATCCGAGCTGGTTGGCGAACCTCGGCGGACGCGAGTCCTCGATCGGCCCTTCGCCGAAGCGTGGCTGGACGAGCTCGAAGTAGGCGACGCACGGCAGACAGTACTGGCGGCCGAAGCGCAGGCCGATGCCGAGCTGGAGGGCCAGCAGCCCGAGCAGCGGCCACCAGCCGGTGAGGACCGCGACGAGGGAGACAACGCCGACGGTCGCCTGGTTGAAGCGTGGCGCGCGAGCGTCGATGACGTCGAGGTCGCGATACGGGTGAGCCGTTCTGGGTCGGGCGGACATTGATCGGGCTCCGAGCTGGGCAGGCAGGTGGAAGGAGTCTGGGGGACGGAGGTGGCGGGAAGGAGGGCCTACTGGAGGCGGCGAACCGTGACGACGCGCCGATCGAGCGGGGAGTTGAGCTCCTCCCGCCTAGCGGCAGCTACAGGTGCAGGTGCTGGTGCAGCGTCCGTTGGTCACGATGCGCGCAGCGTACTGCCGGGCGGTCGTTCCGGCAAGCCCGGCGCTCCCTGGATGCCAAGTGGATTGGCCCTGTGACGGCCGAAACCTCTACCGGGAACCTGCAAACGGCCGCTCCTCCGACGTTCGGCCAAGCAGGTTGGCCGACCGGCGATCCAATCGGTCTTCGTTGGTCACAGGGCCAACTTGCTTGGAACTCGTCGGCGATCCGCGACGACCATTACGGGAAGTCGGGATCCGTTCCGGTGACCTCGATCGAATCGACGACGAACTGCTCGCGGCAGTAGAGCTCCGCCGCGCGAGCATCGAGGGGCACCGGAGGCTCGCCAGGCGAAACCGTGCAGCCGACGGCGGCCGGATCGTCAAAGTGGCCCACCACGCGCAGGATCTGCCCGTGCTCCGGCTGCGGCGGCCCGCTCGGGGCGAACCGCATTTCCAACGGACCTCGCCGCGCGTTCGGGTCCACCGATAGCAGTGCTCCGTTGATCGGAAACGCCAGCCAGGCCGGCTCGAAGAAGCCGACGATGAGCGCATCACAGCCACCGCACCCGAATGTCCCCTCGAGCGTAATCTGCTCGCGGCCGAAGCAGGCGAGCTGCTCCCACGGCTGCATCGCCTCGACGGAGGTGAGGTTGACCGGTCGCGTCGGACAGCGTGGCTCGAGCAGCTGGATGTACGCCTCCGTCTCGTCGCCGGCCGCAACCCAGCCCACAGCGCTCGTCGTCATGAGCGGGCCGTTGGAGAGCGGTGGCAGTTCGGTAAGCTCGCCGAGCCGAATGACCGGATACCACGCGAACCCGCCCGCACTCACCGGGCCCCAGTCGGAGCGCTGCGCGTAGCCGACGAGCAGCAGCTGCTCGACCGGCAGGTCGTCGACCAGGCTGCTTTCCGTCGATGGCCCCTCGCGCATGCGCAGCCCATCGGTGACGACGCGGACGATGCTGCCCGGCGGGATCAGTCCCTCAGGCGCCGCCACCACCGGCGCGGGGGCGGACGCATCGGGAGCCGCAGAGGCCGATGCCAACGCGGACGGCGCGACCGAGGCCGATGATGATGCGGTGGCCGATGCCGACGCCGATCCGGAGACGCCCGCCGATGGCGATCCGCCGGCAGTCTCCCCATCTCCGTCGCGGAACAGGCTGCCAAGGATGAAGCCGACGATGATGGCCACGATCGAGATGAGCGCGATGGCAAGCACGGGCCGGCCCTTCCGGGGAGTTGTCCGCGCCGCTCGGTACGCGCTCATGTCGCTGGATTATCGGCGTTCGGCGCTGGTCCGCGCGCGACCGCGGCGCATCGGTGCCGCAAGCCCTAATGCAGGCGCGAGCCTCCGTCGGGCTCCTCGTCGCCGCCCTCGCGCAGGAAGCGTTCGATGTCGGCGATCAGCTCGTCACCCGCGGGCTGTCCGGACTCGTCCGCAAGCGCCTCGAGACGCTCGACATGGGCACGCGTCTCATCGTCCGACGCGGCGGCGGCGTCGAGCATGTTGCGCCGCTCGAGCGCGCGCGTCGCGAGCGTGCCGACCGGCAGATCGATGCCCAGGTGATGACCGAGCGCGGTGAGGAGGGCCAGCGACGCCGTCGGGTACGAGGCGTTCACGTAGTGCGGCACCTGCGCGAAGAAGCCGACAGCCGGGATGCCGGCCGCCGCCGCCGCCAGCTCGAGGACCGACAGCGCGGCCGATGGGACGCGAAGCAGGCCATCGGGACCCTGCCGGATCCCATCGGGTAGCAGCCCCGGAGCCGATGCCGTGGCGAGAACCGGCACCGGCCGGGTGTGCGGGACCGCTGCCGGGATGGCGCCGAGGCTCGCCCAGCTCACCACGCCGAGCCGCTTCGCCAGCTCGACGAGGTCGGACGACAGCTCGCGCCATCGGTAGTCGGGCTCCGGCCCGGTCAGGATCAGCAGGTCGCGCTCGCCGACGCGCGAGGCGGTGACGGTCAGCTCGCTCCAGGCCAGGCTCATCGGCTTACCGTCGATGATGTTCAGGATCGGCCGGCGCGCGCGGTAGTCGTAGATCGCGTCGGGGTCGAAGGTGGCGACCCGCGTGCCGCCCTCGGCCAGCTGCGCGGCGGCCGTCGTCCCGGCGCCGCCCGCGTCGACCCAGCCCTCGAGGGCGGCCACGAGCACCGGCACCTCCAGCGGCCGATGTCCCTTCTCGAGCCGATACAACGACATGCGTCAAGGATAGGGCGAAGGACCCGCGACGGCGATCAGCCTCGTGTCCTGCTGGCAATGCCTCGCGCCGCGCGGGACAATCAGGGCATGGCCGCAGAGCCGATGCGCGCGCCTTCCCCCCGGCTCGCCACACCCGACGAGATCCCCGACCTGGCCGGCGTGCTGGCCCGTGCCTTCGCCCACGATCCGTTCTACTCGTATCTCGCCGGTGACGCCCCGGAACGATCGCAGCGGATGCGCGATGGGTGGACGGGGATCCTGCGGTTCGGCTCGGCGCACCTGTCGCACACCTACACGACCGATGATCACGCCGGCGTGGCCCTGTGGCTGCCGCCTGGCGATCGCGGCCCGTCCCTGCTGGACAGCCTGCGCCAGATGCCCGCGCTCGCCCGGCTCGCCGGCTGGAGCCGGCTGCGGACAGTGGGCGATGCGATTGCCGCCCTCGAGAAGCGACGCCACCACCACGCACGGCAGCCGCATTTCTACCTTTCGGCGCTGGGGGTCGAGCCCGATCGCCAGGGCACCGGGACGGGGACCGCGCTCCTGCTGCCCGTCCTGCACCGATGCGACCGCGAGGGACTTGTGGCCTACCTCGAAACCGCCGCCGCACGCAACGTGCTGCTCTACGAGCGCCTCGGCTTCGACGTGGTGGAGGAGATCGACCTGCCCAGAACCGACATCCACGGCTGGCTCATGCTGCGCCCGGCCAGTCGGGCGCGTGCACCGAGTGCGTCCGCTCCGCCCGATGCGCCCGATGCCAATCAGGTTGGCCCTGTGACGAACCGAGGCTGACTCATCCGATGTTCGGCCAAGCTGGTTGGCCGAGCGTCGGAGGAAGTCGGCGTTCGAGCTGCAAAACTGCCCGTGGCAGCGGGTTCGGCCGTCGCAGGGCCAATCCAGATGGCATCGGTCCGGTACAGGAGGTCAGACGAAGGCGATCCCGTTCGCGGAGGGAAGCTGTCCCAGTCTGAGCTCACGCATCAGCGCCCGGTGCGCGAGGGGGAAGGCCGGGCTGATCGTCGGGGCGCCGTCGACGAGAGCGCTGCGGTTGTGACGCGTGTCGGCGAGGACGAGCACCATCCGTGGGATCTGGGCGACGCTCTGCTTGAGGAGGATCGAGCGCGTCTGAGCCTGCACGTCGAGGATTCGGGTGACCGCCTCGACACCCACCCGATGCGGCGGACGCACGAGCATGGCGTCGATCGCGCGACGTTCGAGCGCGTCCGGGCTGACGGGTACCTCGGTCCGCCACGTCCACGCATCGCCGATGGAGGCGCGGAAGCGCTCGAGCAGCCGGAGCTGGCCCGCGTCGCGCAGCGGCGAGCCCGCGGGATACGCGCGGATCGGCAGATCCAGGCCGACGACCGCTCCCATCCGCGCCAGCTGGATGCAGCCAGCGTCCTGGAGCTCGCCCTTCTCGATCGCGCTGATGAGCTGACGAGAGCACCCGAGCGCCGCCCCCATGGCGGCCTGCGAGATCCCGGCGTTGCGTCGCGCGTTCCGCAGGTCGGCGAGCGCATGCTCGACCTGCTGGCGTGCTCGTCGAGCGGCTTCCTCGATCGGGTCGCGGCGGATCGGCATCGGTCAAGGATGGCGGCGCCTGATTACTCGATCGTTATGGGTGGCTTACCGCCAACCCAGTTGGCCCTGTGACGATCGGATCCGGGCTCGTCGGTCGTTCGGCAAGGCCACTTGGCCGAACGGCGGAGGATGCCGCCCGTTCAGCCAAATCCGGCGCATCGATACGCAGTTCGTCGGTCGCAAGGCCAATTCACTTGGCATCTGGCGCGCATCAGGGGCGGCGCGGCCAGACCGGATCCATGAGCTCGAGGACCTGACGGGATTCCCAATCCGAGCGGATTGGGCTGAATACGTCGATCACGACTGCGCCCTCCGGGCCGGCGGTCGCGGTGTGAGGCACGTCGCCCCGGATGCGCCAGGTGCCGCCTGGTCCCAGCGCCCGCTCCTCGGAACCCACCCGGAAGGTCATCTGACCGGTGATGACCATGCCGTTCTGCTCGTGCGGGTGTCGGTGCTCCGGGACGACGGCGTCGGGGTCCAGCTCCACGATGGCGAGCGTCACCAGGTCCCCCTCCACCCGTCGCGCGCGAATGCCGTCGAAGACCTGGATGGGCGGGATGTCGGAGAGGTCGGCAAGGTCAGTCATGTCCGGATCGTAGCGGCGGACGCGTCTCCGCGGCGCGCAGGCCGCTCGGACCCTGCTCGTAACCGAGCCCGTTACAAGTGGGTGCGGCGACCCTCAGTCGTCGGAGCCGGTGCCGAACTCGAGGCGACGGCCACGCCCGAGCAGCCGCGGCACGAACGGCAGCACCAGCGCGGCCACGGCGGCCAGGAGCAGGACCGCCGAGATCGGCCGCGTGAGGAAGATCGACGGGTCGCCCTGGCTCAGCTGAAGCGCGCGGCGGAACTGGGTCTCGAGCATCGGGCCAAGGATGACGCCGAGGATCATCGGGCCGACCGGGAAGTCGTATCGGCGCATGAAGAATCCGACGACGCCGATGACGTACATGATCAGGACGTCGACGAGCGAGTTGGCGACGCTGTACACGCCGAGCGTGGCGAACACGAGGATCGCGGCGTAGAGCACGGGGCGCGGGATCGACAGGATCAGCACCCACACACGGATGAGCGGCAGGTTGAGCAGGAGCAGCATGACGTTGCCGACGTACAGGCTGGCGATGAGGGCCCACACCAGGTCCGGCGAATTGGCGAACAGCAGCGGTCCGGGCTGGAGGTTGTAGCGCTGGAACGCCAGCAGCAGGATCGCCGCAGTGGCCGAGGTCGGGATGCCCAGCGTCAGCAACGGCACGAGCACTCCGGAGAAGGCGGCGTTGTTGGCTGCCTCCGGCCCCGCCACGCCCTCGATCGCACCCTTGCCCCACGGCGCCTTCGGCTTGAGGCGCCGTTCCAGGGCGTAGGAGAGGAAGGTCGGGATCTCCGCCCCGCCCGCCGGGAGGGCGCCGATCGGGAAGCCGATGGCCGTCCCGCGCAGCCACGGCCTCCACGAGCGGCGCAGCTCGTCGCCGTTCATGAGCAGCGACCCGCGCACGGGCACGATCTCCTCCTCCACGTGCCGCAGGCGCGACGCGACGTAGAGCGCCTCCCCCACTGCGAACAGGCCGACGGCCACGACCACGACGTCGAGTCCGTTGAGCAGCTGCGGCACGCCGAACGTGAAGCGCTCCTGCCCGGACTGCACGTCGATCCCGATCGATCCGACGAAGAGGCCGAGGAACAGCGCGATCGCGCCGCGCAGCAGCGAGCGCCCGAGGAGGGCGGTGATGCTGGCGAAGGCCAGGACCATGAGGCCGACGTAGTCGGCCGGCTGGAAGGCGCGCGCCAGGTTGGCGACGAACGGCGCCAGGAAGGTGATGGCCAGCGTGCAGATGGTCCCGGCCACGAACGACCCGATGGCCGCCGTCGCCAGCGCCGCACCACCCCTCCCCCGCTTCGCCATCTGGAAGCCCTCGATGGTGGTCACGACCGAGGAGGACTCGCCCGGCGTGTTCAGCAGGATCGAGGTGGTCGAGCCGCCGTACATCCCGCCGTAGTAGATGCCGGCGAACATGATGAAGGCGCCGATCGGGTCGAAGTTATAGGTGAGCGGCAGCAGCAGTGCGACCGTCAGCGCGGGACCGATGCCGGGCAGCACCCCGACCAGGGTGCCCAGGGTGACGCCGACGGCGGCGAACAGCAGGTTCTCGGGGCTGAGCGCGGTGCCGAAGCCGTTGACGAGATCGCCCAGCACGTCCATGCGACCGCGCCCGCCGCCCTACAGGACCAGCCCCAGGAGCCCAGCCGGCAGCCGGACGCCGAGGTACTCGGTGAAGCCGAAGTAGAGGACCAGCGCCAGGACGATCCCTGCGACGGTGTCGCGCAGCCACGCGCGGCTGCCGAAGATGCCCGCGGTGACGGGCAAGAACAGGCCTGTCGCCACGACGAAGCCGAGCCCGGGGATCTCCAGGTCACCGATGCGAATGCCATCCAGCGCGATGGCGTACGCCACCAGCGCGGCGCCCGCCAGGCCGACGGTGGGCCAATGGGTGACGCGCTCCTCCAGGTCCGCGTGCTCGGCCAGGTCGTGGTCGGGCATCGCCGTCGTGCGGAACATGAGGACGGCGCTCAGCACGGCAAGGCCGATGACGATCGCGAGCGGGATCGTCGCCGGACCGATGATGGTGAAGCCGCCGCCGCGCGCGATCCCCAGCGCGGAGACGACGAGCAGCACCGACGCCGCCAGCAGGACCGCCGCGACGATCCGCGGTCCGAGGAGCCCGGCGCCAGGCACGGGCGCAGGCCTCGGCCCGCGGTCGTCGGTCGTCATCGGCTCAACTGCCGGTCAGGCCGATCTCGGCCAGCACCCCCTCGATCCGCGTGCGCTCCTCGCCCAGGAATGTCTCGAACTCGTCGCCGGCCTGGAAGAAGTCGCTCCAGCCGTTCTCGTCGAGGGCTGCCTGCCAGGCATCGGAGTCGTGCATCTCCGTGATGAGCTGCACGACCGCCTCACGATCGGCGTCGCTCAGGTCCGGCGCGCCCATCACGCCGCGCCAGTTCTCGAGCACGACGTCGAAGCCGGAGTCGGCAATCGTGGGCGCGTCGATGCCCTCCGGTGCCTCCTCGCCGGACACGGCCAGCCAGCGCATCTCGCCGGCCTCCACCTGGTCGGCGAACTCGCTCACGCCGGACACGCCAGCGGTCACGGCCCCCGACAGGATCTGGTTGACGGCCTCGCCGCCGCCGGCATGGGCGATGTAGTTGACCCCCGATGGGTCGATGCCGGCCGCCTGGGCCAACAGGCCGACCAGGATGTGATCGGTCCCGCCGGCGGATCCGCCGCCCCACGAGATGGAGGTGGGATCCACGGTCCATGCCTCGACCAGCTGCTCGAGCGTCTCGTACTCCGAGTCAGCCGGCACCACGATCGCCTCCTGCTCCGAGGTCAGGCTGGCGATGGGCGTGACGTCCTCGAGCGTCACCTGCGACGCGTTGGTCACGATGCCGCCGACCATCACGAGCCCCATCACCATCAGCTGGTGCGGGTCACCCGCGGTCTCCTCCACGAACTGCGCGAGGCCGATGGTCCCTGCCGCCCCGCCGACGTTGTAAACCTCGGCCCCGACGCCGCCGACCTCCTCCAGGACCGGCTGCATCGCCCGGGCCGTGCTGTCCCAGCCACCGCCCGGATCGGCCGGCGCCATGACCTGGAGGTCCTCCGACGGGTAGTCGGCCGTCGGCTCGCCACCCTCGCTCGTGCCGGCGGACGTACCGGCGGTCGGATCGGTCTCGCCGTTGTTGCTCGTGCACGCCGCCAGCACCAGCACGAGGCCGATGATCATCGCGAGCCAGGCTGGCCCGCCTCGAAGTGTGCCCATGGACCCATCCTCTTCCGTGTGCTCTGTCGCGGAACGAGCAAGCGGCGTGCCCGGCACGCCGGCGTGGGCGGCGTCGCACCGCGTGGGACAATGCCTCTAGCGCCGCCGGGGCAGCGCGCCGAAGAGGGAGGAGCCGTCATGCGACGCCTGATCGTGATGATCGCGTCATTCCTGCTGGCCGGGTGCTCGGGAACGCTCGTGTCCCAGACGTTCAGCAACGTGGGCACGAGCCTGCCCGTCGAGTCGACCGCATCGGAGGCCGTCGACGCGACCATCACGGTGATCGGCGGGGGCGCGGTCGGCGGACCGGGCGCGAGCATCGACGATGCGCTCGCAAATTCCGGCAGCGAACCCATGCTCGTCAACGGCGTGCCGCTGATGGACCTCGACGGCGTCATCTGGCTGTGCGAATCCGTCGACGAGTCCGCGTCTCCGCCCGAGTGCGGCGAGCCACGCCTGCGTGTGGCGGACTATCCCGAGGGCGGGGCCGAATGGGACCCCAGCAGCGCTGAGGTGACGGGGCTCCAGGAGCAGGACGGCGTGCTGTGGCTCGAGGGGAACCAGGTCTTCGGGGTCGTTCGGCCCTAGGTCGCGGCCGGGTTGATGCCAACCCAATTGGCCCTGTGACGGTCCACCTCCCGTCCGCGGCCTGTTTGATGCCAACCCAATTGGCCCTGTGACGAACGAGCCGTCCGCGGTCGGTTTGATGCCATCCCAATTGGCCCTGTGACGAACGAGCGGGTGAGAGGGCCGGCAAACTGTACGATTTCCGCTTCCCAAGCGACGATCGGCCAACTTACTGGGCCGTTCGACCAAGGAAGCGGCGAGCGACGCCCGTTCGTCGGTCGCAAGGCCAACCTGGTTGGCGTCGGCGCCCCTCGTTGGCGTCGGCGCCCCTGGTTGGCGTCGGCGCCCCTGGTTGGCGTCGGCGCCCCTGGTTGGCGTCGGCGCCGCACGATGATCAGGTGGCGGTTCGCTCTCGCCGCTTGAACATGAGCGCGAGCCCGGCGATCGCCGCCACGCCGGCCCCGCCGAACACGACGATGCTGCCGACGCGGATGCCGGTGGGATTGACGAGGTCCGGGGCGAAGACGGAGAACGTCAGTATTGAACCGATCGCGCCCACGACCGACAGCCCGATCCCCACGAGAAACGCCCACACCTCGCGGTTGCGCATTGCATCGGAAACCTCGCCGGCCAGGATGCCGAACACGATCAGCCCGGCACCCAGCCCACCCGTGAGCAGGAGGTAGTCGACGTCGGTGACTCCACCGAAGACGAGGAGGATCAACAGGCCCATCACCCCGAGGCCGCCGCGCAGCCACACGCGTGAATAGCCGCGGAAGATGACCACTGGCAGCGCCACCACGATGTCGGGCACCGCCTCCGGCTGCTCGGTGAGGGCGATGGCCGCCGCTCGCCGCGCCTCAACCTCCGCCTCGTCGGCATCGGGCGGCGTCTTGCATCGGTAGCAGACGGGATCCTGCGGGCGATTCGACTTCCAGCAGGTCTTGCAGATCCAGCCATCGGCGAATGTCATCGCCACCCCCTCCGTAGAAACCATGCTTGCTCGGTACTCGCGATTATCCGCACCCGCGCAAGGGCCGGCGCCGTGCGACAGGCGAGGTGTCGCGACGCAGCCACATCGTGCATGCATGGCCACCATCGACCACCGCGTCTTCATCAACCGCGACCTGCCGATCCGCGATCGGACCTGCGGCTCGAAGGACGTCTGTGTGAGCCGCGGGGAGGCTCGGAGCCGGGCTCGGAAGGGTCGTGGTGGGTACGCCGGCCTTCATCCGTACCGGTGTCCGCTCTGTCCGAACTGACACCCTGGGCCATGGGCGCCGGCGGCACTGAG
>Ga0136619_10000124_pt1 | contig 26166 bp, 26 predicted proteins | sample AntDrymUQ3532106_2_FD_104807 | JGI IMG/M metagenome (GOLD analysis project Ga0136619, IMG submission 104807) | Polar desert sand microbial communities from Dry Valleys, Antarctica - metaG UQ353 (21.06) | ecosystem: Environmental > Terrestrial > Soil > Desert | place: Antarctica: Dry Valley...
GCGTATTTCTCTGAGCCCACGACGATCGTGTGTCCTGCGTTGTTGCCGCCCTGGTAGCGCACGACGTAATCGGTTGAGGCGGCCACGAGATCGGTGACCTTGCCCTTGCCTTCGTCGCCCCACTGGATCCCTACCAGAGCCGTCCCCGGCATCAGCGCTCCGCACCGGAGAGACGGTCCGCACCGAATGCGACCGTATTTACGGGGAGGTGCACCTAACGCTCGATGCGGAACTTGATTCGCACCTCGGTGAGGTACTCGGTGACGGCGCCGTTCTCAACCGTGCACGAGGTTCCCAAGATCTCCATGCCGGTTATGCCCCGGATGGTTTTTGACGCCTCGGCCAGCGCTTGGTCGGCGCCGTCCCGCCACGATTTCTCCGAAACCCCGACCAGGTCGATCGTCTTGATGACCGCCAACTCCTGCCCCTTTCGCAAGCCGACTATGCCGCCGAGTCGAGATTGTATCGAGGGGGGTCCCCTGCGCTCCGGAACTGGGGCTCAGGTGGCGATAACCTGACCCCTGGAACAAATCCGAGTCAAGCTCCGATCTGGTTGCTTTAGGGAGAGACATGTCGATCGATCCGAACGTTTTTCAGCTCAGTGTCCTCGCACTCCTCGCCCTGGCGGTCGTCCTCATGATCGCCGTCCTCTCGAGCCTGGGGGGACTACGGCGCCGGCTCGAAGAGTTGCGAGCTCGTCCGGAGGCCGCCGCGGCGCCGGCTCCTGCGGCTGAGCCCGTTGCTGTTGCGGAGGCGCGGGCGCCTGCGGAGGCGGCGGTGGCAGAGACGGTCGAACCGGCGCCTCAGAGAGCAGAGCCGGAGCCGGTGGCCGTGGAGGAGCGGAGACCCGCTCCTGAGCCGGAGCCGGAGCCGGTGGCCGTGGCAGATCCCGAGCCGGTGGCAGTGGTAGAGCCCGAGCCCGAGCCCGAGCCGGAGCCGGAGCCGGTGACCGTGGCAGAGCCCGAGCCCGAGCCCGAGCCGGAGCCGGAGCCCGTCCCGACCCACGCCGAGCCTCTCCACCGGATTGCGCCCTCGACGACGATGGCGCAACAGGAGCAAGCGGATGCGGCCACCCCAGGCGAGGAAGCGGAGAGCGCCGAGTCTGACATCTGGGAGCCCGCCGCCTCCGCGACCAGCGCACCTGTGGAGCAGGGGCAGGCGGCGAGCGCAACCGAGACGCCGGTGTCGGAGACAATCCACGCGACCGCAACCCGGGAGGCGCCCTCTGAGTGGGAGGCGCCACCGGCCGCTCGGCCCGTCCCCGACCTCTCCGGCATGCCGGAGGAGCAACCCTTCGAGCGCGGCGGCCGATGGTGGTTCAAGCGGGGGCAGGAGCTTCTCGTCTATGAGGAGCAGACCGCACAGTGGGTGCCTACGCCCGCCACCGAGATCCCCGCAGCCGAGCCGGAGGACGAACCTGCTGCGGGGCCGGCGACCCAGAGCGGTTTCTGGCGCTGCCCCTCCTGTGGCGCAGTCAACGGCTCCACGGCCGCCACCTGCCGGATGTGCTTCGCGGGACGGCCCTAGGTGGTCGGAGCGCCAGCTCCACATGCGATTGAAGCATTGACTCCCTCGTTCGATTGGCCATCGAGGAAGACCGAGAGGCCGTGATACAGGAGAATCGAGTATGTGTACCCATCACCTCATTCGTCTCAGGTAACGAGACGGCGCGCGAACCGGCGGGAGTCAGTTCCGTCCTCGGCGCGTACGACGTGCATGACCGCATTGATCAGCGCCAGGTGCGTGAACGCCTGAGGGAAATTGCCCCAATGGCGCCCGGTGACCGGGTCGATCTCCTCCGCGTACAGGTTCAGAGGACTGGCATAGGAGAGCAACTTCTCACACAGCTCTTGAGCGCGGCCGGTCTCACCGATCTCGGTGAGCGCGGACACCAACCAGAATGAACAGATCGTGAAGGTGCCCTCGGTGCCCGAGAGACCGTCGTCTGTCTCTTCGACTCGGTACCGGAGCACCAACCCCTCCTGGGTGAGCTCATCGGCGATGGCGAGGACCGTTGCCTTGATGCGAGAGTCGTCGGGAGGAAGGAAACGGACGAGCGGCATGAGCAGCGAGGAGGCATCGAGCGCGTCGGTGCCGTAATGCTGCACGAAAACCCCCCTGTCATCGAGACCGTGCGCCAGGATGTCGGCGTGGATCTCGGCTGAGACTTCCTGCCAGCGAGCTGCGGTCTCGGCATTATCGTGTAGACGCGCCAGGCGGGCTCCGCGGTCAACTGCTACCCAGCACATAAGTTTGGACGACGTGTAGTGCTTGGGCTCACCGCGCGTCTCCCATATACCCTGGTCCGGCTTTCGCCAGTTCTCGATGGCGCGCTCCACATGGCGCTCGAGAATGGGCCAGACTCGTTCGGGCAGGTGGTCGCGCGATTTCGTGTGTAGATAGACCGAGTCGAGCACGGCTCCCCATACATCGTGCTGTCGCTGCTCGTAGGCGGCGTTGCCGGCGCGCACCGGGCGAGCTCCTTCGTAACCCGAGAGATGGTCGAGCGTCTCCTCAGGGAGCTTTCTTTCCCCGCCGATCCCGTACATGATCTGCAGGTCCTGGTTGCCCTCGCAGGCGTCCGCCATGAAATAGAAGAAGTCGTTCGCCTCCCAGTCGAAGCCCAGTGTGTATAGGCCCCACAGCATGAACGCCGAATCCCGCATCCAGCAATAGCGGTAATCCCAGTTGCGCTCGCCGCCGGGCGTTTCCGGCAGGGAGGTGGTGGCGGCCGCAAGCATTGCACCGGTTGGGGCGTACGTCAGCCCCTTGAGCGTCAGTGCGCTGCGCTGCAGATAGACGCGCCAAGGATGATCCGGAAAGTCACCTTGAGTGATCCACTGGCGCCAGTATTCGCCCGTGCGCCACATGCGGTCGCTCGCGTCCTCGAAAGAGGTTGGTGGAGGATGATCCGACCATGACAGTGCGGCGAATACGCCGTCGCCTTCTTTTAGTACCGTATGAGCGTGCGCTCGCTGACCCTCGAATCCCATCCGGAGATTGGTCGTGAGCTGCAACCGAATCTCGCTGTCCCGTGCAGTCGCGACCGCAGCGCTGTAGGCGGATCCGGTGTACTCCCATGTGGCCTCGCTGCGGCCGTAATCGAAGACGGGCTCGCAGTCGAGGCTGACCTCGACCGTTCCACTCACGCACTTCACCGTGCGCAAAAGCGCATGTTCGGCGTCGTAGTCCGTCGGGGCGCGACGGTGGGTCTCCGAACGGTCGTGGTCGTGGTGCCAGCGTCCCATGGAGAGCGCGTCGCGAACGATTAGCCAACCGGTGCGCGTATGCCACGTGGTCTCGAGCACGAGAGTGCCGGGAAGGTAGCGGCGCCCGGCAGGCATCATATGGTCGGCGGCACCGAACCGGAAGCCTCCGGCGGCGCGGTCGAGGATTGCCGCGAAGACGCTGGGGCTATCGGCCCTCGGCAAGCACATCCATTCGACATTGCCGCTCGGGGCTACGAGCGCATTGACCTCGCAATCGGACAAGAACGCGTAGTCGGCAATGCGTGGGAAAGGCCCTCGCGACATATCCACGCGGCCGAGGCTGGCGGACCGAGCGTCTGATGCATGCATTCGTCAAAACCTCCTTTACCGACCAAGAATCATTGGAATGGTCAGCGCGATCAGGACCACCAGCGCCCAAAGGGCGGGAGCAGAGGACTGGAGCTGTTCTTTGAGTTGTCGGGCACGCGCCTGATCGGCCTGCGTTCTGGAGATCCACCACGGATTGTGCCGCGCCTCGAGCCGGTAGAAGACGATGCCAAGACCCGCTCCGTATGCCAGGTGACCCACCAGTGAGGGAAAACTTGAAGCTGCCTCCGCCGCGGTCCACTGAGGAGAGCCGCCCAACAGAACGGGCAACAACGTGAGCGCTCCTAGAACCCACCAGAAGAATCCGTACGCCACGCCCCAGCCCAGGCCCGATGTGATGTCGTAGCTCTGCCGTCGAAACAGCAATCCATAAGAGGCGCCGATCAGGTTCGCTATCAGTAGGTGAACGAACAAACCCGTCGTGGACGAGCTCGAACCCACCAGTGCAGCAACGGTTGAGAGAAAGCCCAGCTGCAGCATGACCAGTGTGAACAGCAGGCCACCAAGCAGGCCTGCCAACCCGCCGCGAGCGACGGTCCGCAGTCCGACCGTACCCGCCCCCTCTTCGTCATAGCGGCGTGTGTTGTCGGAAAAGAGCAGCCGCACGATGGCGCTAAGCCACTGGTAGAGAAGGGCTGTGCCGGAACCGAAGAGAAGATAGCCGGGAAGTGTCACGAAGCCGCTCCGGGCGGCCGCTATGGTCCAGGTAAGTCCAGCACCGTCGATCAACGGAAGTATTGTCAGGGCGCCGAGTATCCACCACAGGAAGCCGTAGGTCATTCCGCGAATCAAGGTGGTTCCGGAGTTTCGGGGAGGCCGTGGATAAAGGGCCGCGTAACCGAGCCCCGAGAGGCCGCCAATCAGCAAGGTTCCAATCCAGGTGATGAGGCCCGACGCCCCTGTCATCATTGTGTAGCCCGCCAACAACTGGTTTTGTGAGCTGAGCGCCGCCCCCAGTAGCACAGACGCGGCGATTCCCGCCACCCCGCCCCTCAGCAACACGGCCGAGGATGACGGAGCGGCGGCGGCTCGGGCACCGTCCCTTTGGAACAACCCAAACGCCAGTCCCGTGGTTGCGCCGTAGAGCAAATGCCCTACCAGGCTGGGAAACTGTTGCTGTGCTGAACCAAGGGCCCAGTCGACGGGCCGACCGAGAAAGAGCGGCAGCAATGTCAGGGCGCCCAAGTACCACCAGAACAGGCCGTAGGTCAGACCCCAGAACAACATCTCGCCCAGTCCCCAGCGCTGCTGTAAGACGAGCACGGCAAAGCCTACGCCGATGATCGCGGCGATGACCATGTGGACCACGAGCCCAATGACGGTCGAGTCGGCGCGCACCAGCGAGGCGATCGTCGGCAGCACGCCGAGTTGTGACATAGCCACTCCAAACACGGCGCCTCCGGACAACCCGGCCAGTGCGCCGGGCGCTACTACTCTGCCGAGGACGTCCGATCCCTTCACAAGGTCCGCTCTTCGACATCGTCCCCTATGGTCTCTGAGAGAGTTGGCGTCGAGGCGGAAGAGGTAAGCACCGTATCCCTTGGAAAAAAGAGGTCGATCATCCAATCCAGCAGGACGCGCACCTTTTTCTCCAAACCCGGTAGCTTGCCGAGATAAACCCCCCGCCAGAGGAGCCACGCGAGCACCCCGGAGAACTGTCGGCCGCGTATCTCGGCTACCGCAGTTCGATGTCCCAACGCCACCAGCTGTCCGATCGACTCGAAGCGGAAGGGCCTAGGCGATTCACCGCGCAGAGCTGCCGCGACGTTGTCCGCCACTGTCTTTCCTTCACGCAGCGCGTGCTGAGCGGTGGGAGGATAGGCCTTTTCCTCGTTGTCTGGATCGGGAACACGTGCACAATCCCCCACCGCCCACACGTTCTTTGAGCCCCTGACGCGCAGCGACGTGTCCACCAGCAGGGCGCCCGCACTGTTGCGTTCGAAGGGCAACTCGCCCAGCAGCTGGTTGGGTCGGTTACCGGCGGTCCAGACAACCGTGCGGGTCGGCAGCCGCGTGTCATCGCCCAAGATGATGCACTCGGAAGTCGCGCCGGACACGCGCGTGTCTAGAAGGAAGTCGATGCCGCGCGCCCGCAGCTTCTTGAGTGCATAGTCCGCCAACTCCGGCCCGATCTCCGGGAGGATCCTGTCGCGCGCGTGTACCAGAACAAAGTGGAGGTCGCCGACTTCGATATTGGGGTAGTAACGCAGCGCGCTGCGTACGAGTTCATATAACTCGGCGATGACCTCTGTACCGGCGAATCCTCCACCCGCCACCACGAACGTGAGCTGTCGACGGCGCTCCTCTTCGCCGAGTTCGACGTCGGCGCGCTCAAGCAGCCCGATGACGTGATTTCGCAACAGGGTCGCATCATGGAGCGTTTTCAGGGCGAAGGAGTTGGCCTCCATACCGGGCAGGCCAAAGTAGTTGGGTACGGCCCCCAAGGCAAGAATGAGGTGGTCGTAAGACAGAGCTCCGGTAGGCGTCGTGGAGTCGGCGCGCAGACTCATCTTCTGTTGGGACGTGTCGATGGACGCCACCTCGGCTCGGTGAAAGCGGGTGTGCGGGCACGAGGCGCGAAGCGGGGCGCTGATGTGCTGGGCGTCGAGCGCGCTCGAGGCGACCTCGGCCAGCATGGGGGTGAACAGCAGGTAGTTGCTGTTGCTCACGAGCGTGATCTCGAGCTCGGGGTCGTGCGCGAAGAGTTGCTCGAGTCGCTGGGCCGCGCTGACGCCGCCAAAGCCGCCGCCCAACACTAGGACGCGCTTAAGCGGCCCTTGAGTCGGGGCGGGCGCGGGTTCCGGGCGCGGACTCGCCCGTAGGTACAGCGTGATCGCGACGTAGAAGGCCAGTCCGGTCATCCCACCGTAGAACAGATCACCGATGAGCTCGGGAAAGGCCTCGCTGGCGACCTCGATCGACCAGGTCGGTGCGCGACCCGCCGCTAGGGGTTTGATCGTCAGCGACGCGATCGTCCACCACAGCAGCCCAAAGAGCAACCCGCCGCTAAACGTCGCTGCGTAGCTCCCGGGCTGATAGCGAAAGATGGCCCCAAAGGTCGCGCCCAACAGGATCGCCAGCCCCAGGTGCTGTCCCAGTCCCCCCGACGGCGTCAGTGTGAGGAAGCCTGTAGCCATCACTCCCTGGCCAAGCGTGAAGATCAACAGGACGAGGCCGCTGACCAGACCTGCTGTCGCACCGACCGTTACGTCAAGTCGCCAAGACGATGCCACCGGATATCCACGCATCACGTCTGAGTCCCCACCCACGGCTCGACCTTGCGACACTACTTTACGGCCGCTCTCGGTCCGTGAGGGCGAGCGCGCCCAGGCCTGCCGTCTTGCCCACGGCAAAGGCCAGTGCGATCCCCGGCTTCCCAGCCCAGTTCGTAAACCGGCCGATCTGCAGCAGCACTTGGCTGGTAACGAGCACGAAGGCCCCTGCGGAGGCGACGGCCCAAATCTCGCCGGCGAGTGCCAGCGCCCCGAGTGCAGTCACGACCGCGGCACCGAGCGAATTGAACGAGGGGCCAAAGCTCAGGACGAGCTCACCTTTGGGTGCGGTAAAGGAAAGGCTGCGAGCGACTGTAAATCCCGCGATCCCCATCGCTAGGGCGACGATCGAAATGATCAGCTCGGCGCGCCGCGTGGCGGTCATCACGAGTCTCGCAAGAGCAGACGCCCTACGCGAGAATCGCCTTGCTTCCACAGGCGCAGCACTCTGTCCAGCCCTCCGTGGATCAATCAGGCGAGCTCCCAAGTCCGACGTCGCAGCGCTTGGCGAGGCGGGACTGTTGCCGCAGGCTCGATGACTGATTCGATCACCTCATCGAGCACCCGAGATGCGTGGACATTATTGTTGCCATATGCAGAACCCCCCTAACTCGCAGCTACAGTGGTGTAGGGGCGGAGCTTACCGGCGGCGCCGGGAAGTAGATGAGGCTACAGATTAATAGACGATTAAGTTTCCAAATTGCGGGTTTCTTGGTGAAACCAAGCTTATGTAGCACAAAGCCGTAATTGAGGCGGGGTCAACGGACAGTTATTTGGCGGGGCTAAGCCCCCCTGCCCGAGGGGGATTCGGTCGCCGCGGCTCGGAGCCACCCTGTAGTTCCCGGCACATGGAGGTCGAGCCCCACCGCCGTGGTGAGCAGCAAACCCACCCACACTAAGCCTCCCACGCCGAAACCGGCCTGTGCGGCCCCCGGCGACAGCGCGGCGGCTCCGTACAGCGCCGCCGGCCACAGCAAGCCGAACGCGACCGACTGCAGGCCGTGCCGGCGCGTTCGTTCCCGTGAGCCGAGCAGGTAGGCGAACAGCCCGGTGACCGGAGGCAGGAGGTAGGCGAGGGTGGCCATAGCGCCTTGAGCCTACGGCCCCTCGCCGCGCCATCGTGGGGCCCACCACCCCACCCGCCTCGCGTGCCGCCCGGCTCGCCTCCTCATCTCGCCCCCCGGCCCCAACTTTGTCGCCGCAACCACCTGTGACGTGGTCAGGGCCTCAAAGTTCGCTCAAGAGGGGGGCGCGGAGGGAAACCGACGGGTAAGGATGGAGGCATGGCCAACCGCTTGCAGGGCGAAACCAGCCCCTATCTGCTCCAGCACAAGGATAACCCGGTCGACTGGTACCCGTGGGGCGAGGAGGCGTTCGAGCGCGCCCGCACCGAGGACAAGCCCATCCTCCTCTCGATCGGCTACGCCGCCTGCCACTGGTGCCACGTGATGGAGCGAGAGTCGTTCGAAGACGATGCCACCGCGGCCCTCATGAACGAGCACTTCGTGAGCATCAAGGTCGACCGGGAGGAGAGGCCCGACGTCGACGCCATCTACATGGAGGCGGTGCAGACGCTGACCGGCCAGGGTGGCTGGCCCCTCACGATGTTCCTGACTCCCGAACGCAAGCCGTTCTACGGGGGGACCTACTTTCCGCCCACCGAGCGTCACGGGATGCCCTCCTTCAGCGACCTGCTCCAGGCAATCGCGGCTACCTGGGTCGAGCGCCGCGCCGAGGTCGAGGGCCAGGGTGAGAGCCTGCTCTCCCACATCGGCAGCACCGCACGCCTGAGGCCCTCGATCGAGCCCATCTCGGAGGAGATCCTGGGGGCCGCGGTCAAGGGCTTGGAGCAGGCCTTCGACCCCGACTTCGGAGGCTTCGGGAGCGCGCCGAAGTTCCCTCAGCCGATGACCATCGATTTCTGCTTGCGTATGTCTCGCCGAGGCAACGACGAGGCCGGAACCATGGCCGCCACGACGCTCGATCGCATGGCCGCCGGGGGGATGTTCGATCAGCTCGGCGGCGGCTTCGCCCGCTACAGCGTCGATCGCTACTGGCTGGTGCCCCACTTCGAGAAGATGCTCTACGACAATGCGCTGCTCCTGCGCGCTTACGCGCGCTCGTGGCTGGTGGGCGGATCGAGCCGTCATCGTGATGTCGCCGCCGCCACGGCTTCCTTTCTGCTCGCAGAGATGCGAGACGAGGCCGGAGGCTTCTACTCCTCTCTGGACGCCGATTCGGAGGGAGTGGAGGGCAAGTTCTACGTCTGGTCCCTCGACGAGATAAAGGACGCAACCGGCGACGAGTGGGAAGCCGCGGCGGCGCGTTGGGGCTTCTCTGAGCACGGCAACTTCGAGGGCTCGAACATCCCCGTGCTCGTCGTCGGCGATGTGGATGAGGCCGCAGTCGAGCGGGCTCGCGCAGCCCTGCTCCGCCGCCGCTCCCAGAGGATCCGACCCGGCACCGATTCGAAAGTCTTGACGGCGTGGAACGCCATGGCGGCCGCGGCTCTCGCCGAGTCCGGAGCCATCCTTCAGCAACCCGCCTGGATCGAGGCGGCGCGAGAGGCGATGGAGTTCGTATTCGAGGTCATGGTCTCGGACGGGCGCCTGCTGCGCTCCTATCGGGACGGCTCGGTCAAGCACCTGGGGGTGTGCGAGGACTACGCCTTTTCGCTCGAGGCCTGCCTCGCCCTCTACGAGACCTCGGGCGACCTGGTCTGGCTACGCCGGGCCCGCTGGGCGGCCGACGAGGCACTGCGGCTGTTCTCGGACCCCGGCGCCGGCGGCTTCTTCACCACCGGAGCGGATGCCGAGTCTCTGGTGAGCCGCCCCAAGGACCTGTTCGACAACGCCGTCCCCTCCGCCAACTCGGTGCTCGCTCTCGAGCTTCAGCGCCTGACGCTCTTGACCGGGGAGGAGGCCTACGAGACTGCCGCCGTAGGCGCGATTCGCCTGCTGCGCGACATGGTCGAGCGCTCGCCGTCGGGCTTTGGCCACCTGCTCCAGGCGATCGACTTCTACACCGGAGACCCGGCCGAGATCGTGATCGTGGACCCTTCCGAAGGCTCCGGCAGCGGCGCCCTGATCGCGGCGGTTAGAGCCCGGTTCGTCCCCAACAAGGTGCTGGTCGTCTCGTCCGGAGACTCGGCCGAGGCGCAGGAGGTGCCGCTGCTCGAAGGGAGGACCTCCGTAGCCGCCCCCACTGCGTTCGTCTGCCGCCGGGGAGTTTGCAAGCTGCCGGTCACCACACCCGAGGCGCTGCTCGAACAGCTGCCCACCTGATCTCTGTGGAGCGGCGCGTGGCGATCCCACAGGACGAGATCGGGCTCACCTTCTCGACCTCGTCGGGGCCCGGAGGCCAGCACGCCAACCGCTCCGCCACCCGGGTCGATCTGATGTGGAACGTCGAGCGCTCGAGGGCGCTCGGCCCCCGACAGAAGGAACGGGTGCGAGCGCGCCTGCGCCACCGCATCGACTCCGCCGGCAATCTGAGGCTCTCGAGTGACACTCACCGCTCTCAACTCCGTAACCGTCAGGAGGTGGTGCGCCGCCTCCACGATCTCGTCGGCGAGGCGATCGTGTTACCTCGCAAGCGGGTCCCTACCGCCGCTTCCCGGGGGAGCGTCGAGCGCAGGATCCGAGGCAAGAAGCGCCGCTCGGAGATCAAGAAGCTGAGGCGCCCACCCGCAGCGGAGCTGTGATCGCTCGGCCGGCCGGGTATCACTCGATTGCGCGTGGCGTGATCAAGGTACGGGGGATTCGGTGTTCACGCGCGCGTTTGGGCGCGTTAGGTGACCGCGCCCTTCACGAGGGCATCCTTCGAGCGTCCGTTCTTCGTTGCGAGATAGACTATGGACTCGTGCCCGCCGACCGCTCGGCGTAGGGATCCTCCTGCTCTGTGCCGTGTGTGGGCGGGACAACGCTGAAGACTCTCGGTTCTGCAGTGCCTGCGGACAGGAGTTTCCGAGCGGGGAGCCAGATCGCAGGAAGCTCGTGACAGTCCTGTTCTGCGACCTCGCAGACTCCACGGCACCGGGAAAGCGCCTCGATCCGGAGACTTTGAAACGGGTTCTGTTCGACTATTACGACGCCGCGCGGACGGCGGTCGAGCGTCACGGCGGCGTCGTCCAGAAGTTCATCGGCGACGCGGTCATGGCGGTGTTCGGGGTCCCATACGTCCGGGAAGACGATGCCTATCGCGCCCTCAGGTCGGCGTGGGATTTGCGTGTCGCCCTGGAAAGTTTGAACGAGCGGTTCGAGCCGCGCTTCGGGATTCGCTTGGCGGCTTCTTGATGTTCAGGGCGGAGGCGTTACTCGACCGCGCTGCGGTGCTGCGCATGATCGATCGCGGCGAGGAAGTGGGGCCGCTGGTCGACGAAGCACTCGAGCTCTACGCCCACAAGGGATGCGTGCCTTCCCCCTCTCGGCTGCTGGCCGCGACCGGCTCCACCGTCGGATAACGAGTGGTCGAACCACTCAGCCAAAAAGGTCGACGTCGTGCCGGCACGGGTTCGTCTGCTGACCGCGTAGCAGCCTCGGGCGAGAACCCGGGATGATGGAATCCCCGCTCCAAGGCCGCCCGGCCTTCCACGCCGGCCGGGCGGCGACCCTTTGCGCAGCCCTCCGCAATCCGTCGGCTCGTAGAGTCCTCGTCGCGTTCTTCTTGTTCAATACGCAGGAGTACGGCATCTGGGTGGCCGTCGTTATCTACGCCTACGCGCAGGGAGGAGCAACCACCGCTGGGATCGTGCTCATAGCGCAACTCGTGCCCGCAATGTTCTTCGCTCCGCTTGCCTCGGTCCTGGGCGATCGCATGCGGAGAGGTCGCGCATTGATGCTCGGCTACGCGACTCAGGCGATTGCTGCGGCCGCGCTCGCCGTGGCACTCGCATGGGCGCCTCCGCTTTTCGCATGTCTCGCGGCGATCATCTCCACATCGCTCATTACTCTGACTCGACCGGTCCACAACGCGATTTTGCCCGAGCTCGCTGATACTCCGGACGAGTTGACCGCAGCCAACGCCGCCTCGGGCGCCATGGAAGCGGTAGGCAACCTCGCCGGGCCTCTTGTGGTCAGCGTCGTGATCGGGCCCGGTGGTGCGGGCATGGCGGTTGGTGTGATGGCCGCCCTGACGGCGCTTGCCGCATTGTTGGCCGTGCGCCTGCCGCTGCACGACCGGCCCCAGGCCGAATCACTCACTCACACACGCATCGTGACCGACGCCATGGAAGGCGCGCGGGAGCTCCGCCAAGAGCGAGGAGCGACTTTGCTGTTGCTCATTGGCGGGTCGCAGTTCCTCCTAATAGGGATGCTCGATGTCTTCTACGTGATGTTGGCTATCGATGTGCTTCACGCCGGGGAGTCGGCGGCCGGCGTGCTCGCATCCGGGTTCGGGGCAGGGGGGTTACTGGGCGCGGGGGTGGCTGTTGCCCTCGTGGCGCGGCCCCGGCTCGCTCCACCTATGGCGGGAGGACTGGCGGCGTGCGGTGTGATGCTCGCTGCACTCTCGGGCGTGACATCGGTGACGGTCACCTTCGTTCTGCTGGCGATCTGTGGGGCGGGGCGGAGCTTCTTCGATGTGGCCGCGCGCATGCTGCTCCAGCGCAGCGTTCGTGACGAGGTTCTCGCCCGTGTATTCGGGTTGCAGGAGGCCCTGGTCATGGCTGGTCTAGCGGTTGGCGCGATTGTCGCCCCGGTCCTGGTGGCGACGCTCGATGAGGGACCTGCGATGCTCGCCTCGGGGATCCTCTTCGTGGGAATAGCAGTTGTGGCGGCGCGCTCCTTGCGGGCCGTCGATGAAAGAGCGTTCGTGCCGGGTCCCGAGCTGAACGTGCTCCGTCAAGTGCCCTTCCTGCGGCTGCTGCCCCGGCACGCGCTGGAGCGCCTTTCGTGGCATGCCGTCCCGTCACCTTTGCGGCCGGCGCAGTGGTGATCCGGCAGGGCGATCCAGGCGATTCTTTTTATGTCATCGTGGCGGGGGAGGCGTCGGTGACCGCAGCTGGGGTGCAAGTCGCCACTCCGGGTCCAGGAGACTACTTCGGCGAGATCGCCCTGCTCCGAAACATGAGTCGCACTGCGACTGTTAGCGCAGTGACCGAGCTCGAACTTCTGGCGCTGGAGCGACGCGATTTCCTTGCCGCAGTGACCGGATCGACGGCCAGCGCCGAGCACCTGGACGACGAGATCAACCGGCGGCTCGCAGAGCACCCTGGGACCGGGGAGCAGTGAGGGCGCCTACAGAAGAGCCCTGACCGCAGCGATGCGGGGTAGTCGAATCGCGCGTTGGGCGCTTAGCGCCTTTGCGCGCATTTGGCTATCTTGGCGAATCGGAGCCGGAGTCGGGGGCCGCCAGGCTCAGCAGCTCGCCGGCCACTCGCTCCCACGACCACCGCTCCCGGGCCACCGCCACCGCCCCCTCGCCGAGCGCCCGCCGCTCGTCCTCGGGCAGCCCGAGGACGCGCTCGAGGGCTCGGGCGATCCCGGCCACGGGCTGGGCCGGGTCGAAGCTCAAGAGCCCGGGACGGCCGAGCTCGCTCTCGAGAGTGGCCCCCGCTTCGCCGATTCCCGAGTGGGCGGGCACGATTGGCAGCACCCCGCAGGCGGCCGCTTCGGCCGCGACCATGCCGAACGCCTCGGGCACGACTGAGGGAACCACCAGCACATCGAAATCGGGGAGCACCACAGACAGGGGGCCGTGGTCCATGTGCCCCGCGAAGTCGACCTCGACTGCTGCGGCCCGGCGCTCATAGGCGTCGTCGAGAGTGGCGCGCTCGAGCCATGAGCGCAGGTGCTCGAGGCTTGGGTCTGAGCCGTCAAGCTGGTCGCGGGCAAGTTCCTTGTCGCCGGCTTGCAGCGCGGCCCACAGCCTTCGGAGCGACTCGGCGAAGGGGCCGTCGCCCACGACCGTGACCTGGAGCTCGGGAATGGAGATTAGGCCCAGCGCCGCCAGCAGGTGGTGCACTCCCTTAGCGGGGATGAGCTTGCCGACGAAGGCGGCGCGCAGGGGTCGCGCCGGTGGATCGGGCCGCGGCCTGAAGAGGTCGATGTCGCAGCCGGGGTTTAGCACCACGGCCCGCTCCCGCCACGGCCCCGGCACCACCGCGTTTGCCTCCTCGATCATGTAGTGGCTGCCTCCGGTGACGGCCGCGGCGCCGTTGAGGCCCTCGCGGGCGTAATGGCGGTAGCGCTCCTGCGGCTTGACCGCGTACTCGAGCGCGCTGCCGTGGAGCTTGGCGACATAACGGGTGCCGGTCTCTCCACAAGCTTTCAACGCGACATATGGCCCCATGACCTCGTGGCCGGTGACGATGGCATCGGGCCGGTGCTGCTCGATGGCCGTGACCAAAGCCCTGACGTTGGTATCGACGTAGCGCTCGAGCTCCGCCTCGCTAAGGTCCACGAAGAGCTTGATGGTGCCGCTGAAGTTGTCGCCGACGTAGACGGGCAGAAGGCCGCCGATGTGAGGACGCACGAGCCGGACGGTGCCCGAGGCCGGCGCCACTCTGGTCGCCTGCAGCTCGAAGCCCCGATTGGAGTCGTCGAAGTCGCCCGTCGCGTCGATGTAGTCGAGTCCCTCTGCTCGTTGCTCCTGGCACATCAGCAGGACGTCATGGCCCTCGCCACGCCAAACGCGAGCGAGGTTGGCAGTGTAGAGGTTGGAGCCCGAGCCCCTCAAGAGATAGCCGTGCCACAGCAGGATCCTCATGACCCGAGAGCCTACGGCCGCTTCAGGAGCTTTTGCCCCATTCGTCCTCTAGACCCGGCCCGCTTCCAGTTCTAGGGTGAGCAATAGAAGCGTCGTAAAGGAGGTGATTGCGGCTGGCGGCTTCGGCGGGCAAGAACGGGACCGGGATGATTCGCGCCGGTGAAGGGAGTCCGGCCTTCCTAGCGTCCGCCTTTCAGTTCGGCAACAGGTTTCGACAAGGAGGTCACGAGTTGTTCAGAAAGCTTGCTGTAGTTGCAACGGTCATCGGCCTGCTGGGCCTTACCGTCAGTCTCATTTCGCCGGCTGCGTCCGATTCGCGTTATGAGGAGCGCACGATCCGGCTGGCCGAGAAATTCTCGGATGATGCCGAGCACTTTATCGACGTTGGAGCCACGGGCCCCAGCGTGGGTGACTACTTGGTGTTCGGAAAAGATCCGCTGTACAACCGGGCGCTAACGAAGAAACGAGGGTGGGGGTCGGGGGATTGCCTGTTCGTGGCGGTAAAGGGCCCGACGGCGACGGCCGAGTGTGATGTCTCCTTCTATCTGGACGGGGGACTGCTGACGTTCGAGGGCGGCTTCGTGGGCACGGAGCAGAGCACCGAGTTCACGTCCTTCGCGGTCACCGGGGGAACTGATGATTACGAGACGGCCCACGGCACTGCTGAGATCGAAGTAGGTGATAAGGGCCTGATCTTCACGATCAAGCTTCTCCTGTAAGCCGGGCAAGGCTGGGATGCGCGCCGAGCGTGGCGCGCATCCCAGCCCCCTGATCTCGTCGGCCTGATTGGATCGCCGCCGTGCTCGCGCAGGGTGGGAAATGTCCTTGGTCCGCATTTGACCACCGTTATTGGTGGGCAGAGGTCCTCGGTCCGCGTTTAACCACGGCGCCGATCATCTCCACCGGCCCCCGCCCACATCTCTCTCGCCGCCTACACTGCCCCCGATGCTCGCGGACCGGGCCCTGCGGGCCGCCTTCTCGAACTTCTCGACCCTATTCTTGCTCGCGGCGACGATAGCCTTGCCCCTCCACTTGACCCACGGCTACCTCTTCCGTGAGGTCTACGAAGTCCGGGACCTGCACCCGGTCATCGAGCAGTTCCCCAAAGGCCGCCGCATAGCGAAGGTGTCCCCGCGGCGTCTGCAACGGTCTCGAAACGTGGCCGCCACCGTGCTCGTGGCCGAGCTCTTCCTGCTCCCGCTTCTCGCGGGCGCCGCCTTGCACGTTGTCCGCACCCACCAAGAAGGAGGCGTGCCGACCGCGCTGCGGTCGTGGCGAGGTGTCCGTGACATCCCTCGGCTTCTGGCCGCGGGCTCGAAGCCCGGAGCAGTCGTGGTGGGAGCCGTGGTGGCGGTTGCGGTCGGCTGGCTCGCCCGGACAACCGGCCTGATCCTGGTCGAGCCCGTCCCGGACTCCTGGGCCTGGCTCGCGATCTCGGGCGTGGAGGGACTGGTGCGGGCCGCGGCCGCCCCCTTCCTGGTGGCGGCCTTGGCGGTGGCCGCCCTGCCCGAGGCTGGTACGCAAACGCGAGCGGAGCGCGCCTGAGTACGAATGTTCAAGAGCGATGTGGGCGCGATCGACTACTTCGCCACAGGCGTCTTAAGTAGAAATCCCGATTCTGTCGAAAGCCAATAGGTGGAAGAATCTTCCGAAAGCCGGTAAACGACAGGAGCTCGGGTGGACAAGGACAAGACCAGCAGCGCTTCCAGCATGGTGGCGCCGATAAAGGACGCCTTCCGGACGGTCGCCGACGGCCACAAGGCGGACGTCCGCGCAGTACGGGAGCGGAACCGCCAGAAGCGGATACGAGTACTCCTCTACCTCCAGCTCTTCGTCTTTGCATGGCTGTTGAAGCGGCTGATCGAGAACAATCCGCTGGTCTTCGGGCTCCCGACGCTGGGCCCCGATTTCATCCTGTGGGCTTTCCCCGTGGTCATCCTCCTCAGCGTGATCATGATGGTGGTGCTCCCGATGATCATCAACGGACGCTCGCCGCACGTCCGCTTCACTCCCGAGGAGATCGGGCTCAACTTCCGGGACGTGCGGGGCATCGACACCGTGCTGGAGGAGGTCACCCGCTCGCTTCAGATATTTCTCACCTACAAGACCTTTCGTGAGGAGCTCGGCGGCAACCCCCGTCGCGGCATTCTGTTTGAGGGACGCCCCGGGACCGGCAAGACGCACATGGCCAAGGCCATGGCGGCTGAGGCGGGAGTTCCCTTCTTCTTCGTCTCGGCCCCCGCCTTTCACAGCATGTGGTACGGGATGACGGCATGGAAGATCCGTGCCTTCTTCAAGGCCCTCAGAAAGGCAGCCGCCAAGGAGGGTGGGGCGATCGGCTTCATCGAGGAGATGGACGCGGTCGGAGGCGCCCGCTCGGGCATCGAGGGCTTCTCCGCAGACCGTTCCTCCCGCTTTTCCATCAACCGCATGGCGAGCCCGGGGACCGGGGGCATGGTCAACGAGCTGCTCATCCAGCTCCAGTCCTTCGACTCGCCCCCACGGGGTCAGCGCTTCGCCAACTTCTTCAAGGCGGCCATCAACAACTATCTCCCGGCGCACCGGCAGCTCAAGAAGAAGCTGGTTCCCTATAGCAACATCCTCGTGATCGGCGCCACCAACCGGGCCGACACTCTCGACCCGGCGCTGATGAGGCCGGGGCGCTTCGACCGCTCGCTTTACTTCGACCTGCCCTCGCGGGCGGGCCGCAGGGAGCTGATCGATTACTTCCTCATCCGGCGTGCCCACGCCGAGGAGATGAAGCGGGAGGACCTGCGCGACGAGCTCGCCGCGATGTCCTTGGGCTATAGCCCCGCCATGCTCGAGCACATCCTCGACGAGGCCCTGGTGTGGGCCATCCGCGAGGGCCGCAAGCAGCTGTCATGGAAGGACATCCAGCGCGCCCGGCTCTCGGAGGAGATCGGGCTCGCCCAGCCGGTTGCCTACAGCGCCCGGGAGCGTGACCTCATCGCCACCCACGAAGCCGGACACGCCGTCGCCGCCTACCTCTGTGCCAAGGAGCGCCGGCTCGAAGTGCTGTCGATCATCAAGCGGCGCGAGGCCCTGGGCCTGCTAGCTCACTCGGACGCCGAGGAGCGCTTCACCCGCTCCAAGTCGGAGCTCGAAGGTACCCTGAAGATCACCCTCGGAGGCCTCGCCGCAGAGCTGCTCTTCTTCGGGGAGTCGGGCACCGGCCCGGCTTCGGACCTTCAGACCGCCACGCAGCTGGTCGCCCAAATGATCGGCTCCTTCGGAATGGGAAACTCCCTCGTCAGCCTCGAAGCCATTCAGCACGGCCCCTACTCGACTGCCAACATCGTCGCCAAGGTGCTTTCCAACGAGGACACCCGCAAGGAGGTCGAGGAGTTCCTCCAGCGGCACAAGGGCCAGGTCCTGTTCCTGCTCGAGAAGAACCGGGATCTCGTCGAGGGCCTGCGCGACGCGCTTCTTGAGCACGAGGAGCTGCTCGGCGACGACATCCGAGCGGTCATCGAGGAGACCCTGCAGCGCCGGACCGTCGTCGCCGGCTAGGCGCAAACCACTCAGATCCCCTCGAACAGGTCTTCCTCTCGATCCCGGGTGGGCGCCGTCGAGTTCACCAGCGTGTAGTCCTCCCACGGATAGGCCTTGCGGTGGATCTCGTCGGGGATGGCGAACCAGAAGCTGTCGGGATCGATCTGGGTGGCGTGCGCCAGCAGCGCCTTGCTCCGCAGCTCTATGAATTCGGAGACATCGATCTGGGCGGTCACCTTGGGCTCGGCAAAGCCGCGCTCGTCCCACTCCTCGAGCCACTTCTCGAAGGGGCTTTCGATGCCCTCGGCCAGCGCGGCCTCGTGCAGCTTCATGAAGCGTGACTTGGTGAAGGTTGCGAAGTAGTAGAGCTTGGACGGCCGCCACGCTTCGCCCCGCTCGGGATGGCGCGATGCATCTCCCGCCTCGAAATAGGCCCGCGTGCCCCACTCGAGCACCTTGATGTGGTCCGGGTGGTCGTAGCCCTTTGACTCGTCGTAGCACAGCACGACTTCGGGCCGCTCTCTCCGGATGATCTCGACTATCCGCCCCACCGCCTCTTCGGCATCGGCGCTTGCGAACGCATCCGGGTGCTTGTTGGAGTCGGTGCCGGACATGCCCGAATCCCTGTAGCCGAGCTGATAGATGCGTTCGACCCCTAGAAGGTCGCATGCGGTCTGGAGCTCGGCCTCTCTTAGCTCGGGCATTCTTTCCTTGATGCCGGGCTGGTCCATTCGGGGATTGAGGATGTCACCTTCCTCGCCGCGGGTGGCACACAGCAGCACCACGCGTACGCCGCCGCCCGCATAGAGGGCCATGGTCCCGGCACCCTTGGAGGATTCGTCGTCGGGATGAGCGTGAAGAGCCAGCAGACACCGGTTCTTCGAGCTCTGATCGGAGGGGAGTGCGGAAGTCGAGTTCATGAACATTAGGCTACCGCTTGTGGCAGAGGAGGCGGCGGGGGAAGAACCGGTAGGACTCGACTTTTTCGACAGGGCCCGCCGCTTCGCCGTTGCCCTGCTGATGCTCGCCGGTCTAGCCGCAATCGCGGGGTCGTCACTCGACTGGGTGAGGATAACCGAGCGCCCTCAGATCGATCCTAAGGCCGACTTCGGCTCGGACCAGGAGGCCCTGGAGGAGCCGAGCCGTACCCGGCCCTTCTCGGGTCTCGAGGCCGGCGATGGCTACTGGGCCCTGGGCGGCGGGATCGTGATCGTGATCGCGGCCGGGCTGCTGCTGATCCGACCGCGCGGCCGCTGGGCGGTCCTGGCGTTTCTCGCCTCGCTGATCATCGGAGCCATCGCCTTCGCCGACTACCGGGGCGTGGGGGACGTCAGCTCTTCGATCTCGAGGCGCATGGATATCGTCGCCGCCCGCCCCGGCGTGGGTCTCACGCTCGTGGCGGCGGCGGGTTTCCTGGGGATAGTGGGCTCCGCGGCGGCGATTGCAGCGACACCGCCGCGCGACTAGCTCGCCGGTGGGGGTGGCGAAAGCGAACCGCGGACACCTGCACACAAGAAAGCGTGTTTAAACGCGGACCGCGTACATCCGCCACCGCCAGGAAAGCGGCCGAGGCTTGCCGGGCTCCCGACCTGGGCTAGAGGCGCTCGACGACGTAGCCCTCGGCTGCGAGGGTGGCCATGAGCTCGTCGATGTGGGGGCGGCCCTTGGTCTCGATCTGGAGCGCGACTTCGACCTCTTCGAGGTGCACACCGAAGCCCTCGCGATGGTGCTGGACGCCGACCAGGTTGGCGCCGGAATCAGCGACCAAACCCACCAGCCGGTGTAAGGCGCCGGGGCGATCGGAGATGCGTGTGCTGAAGGCGAAGTAGCGGCCCTCCGAGCTCATCCCGAAGCGGATTATGCGCAACAGCAGCAGCGGGTCGATGTTGCCTCCGGACAGCAGCACGACGACCGGAGGCACCATCGTGTGCTCATCCTGGAGCAGCGCGGCCACACCGGCTGCCCCCGACGGCTCGAGCACGAGCTTCATGCGCTCGGCGGCGAACACCACCGCTCGGGCCAGGGCGTCGTCTCCTACTGTCACGACCTCGTCGACGAAGGTTCTTATGTGCTCGAGCGTCAGCTCGGAGGGCGACTTGACCGCGATGCCGTCGGCGATTGTGGAGACGTGCTCGGCGGGGACGACCCGCCCCAGCTCCAAACAGCGGGGGATCGAGGCTGCGCCCGCGGCCTGCACCCCGACCATGCGCACCGCCGGGCGAACCGACTTGATCGCGGCGCCGACACCCGAGATCAACCCGCCGCCACCAATGGGCACGACCACGGTTCCGATCTCGTCCAGGGAGTCGAGGATCTCCAGCCCGATGGTTCCCTGCCCCGCGATGATCGCAGGGTGATCGAAGGGCGAGATGAACTCGGTGCCGTCCCTCTCCGATGCTTCCAGCGCCACGGCGATCGAGTCGGCGAGCTGATCGCCGGTCAGAACAACCTCCGCCCCATAGCGCTTGGTGGCCTCGATCTTCGGAATCGAGGCGTTCTCGGGCATGTAGACGGTCGAGCGGATCCCCAGGAGGCTCGCGGCAAGCGCCACGCCCTGCGCGTGGTTGCCGGCGGAGGCAGCCACCACACCCCTCTCCTTGACCGACTCCGGCAGGCGGCTGAGGCGGTTATAGCCGCCCCGAATCTTGAACGAGCCGGTCCTCTGGAGGTTCTCGCACTTGACGAAAACGGGGCCCGAGGCGTCGAGGGAGAGCGCACGGGACCGGTCCAGTGGAGTGCGCACCGCGACTCCCTCCAGCCTTCTCGAGGCGTCCTCGATCTCGGCTAGACTCACAAGCCCTGCCGTTTTCATCTCCGAATCGTCCCACGTCTGGCAACCGATCCCATGACCGCCTGGTCCCCAAGCTCGTGGCAGCACCATCCGGCCCAGCAGCAGCCGGAGTGGCCCGACGCGTCCGAGCTCGAGGCCTCGCTCGAGCAGGTTGCGGCCATGCCCCCGCTTGTCTTTGCGGGCGAGGCGCGCTCACTCAAGGAAGCGCTCGCCGAGGCGGCTCAGGGGCGCGCGTTCGTCCTCCAAGCCGGTGACTGTGCCGAGGCGTTCGGCGACTTCTCGGCCGACGCTATTCGGGACAAGCTCAAGATCATCCTGCAGATGGCGGTGGTTCTGTCCTTCGCTTCCGCGCTCCCCACCGTGAAACTGGGGCGCATTGCCGGCCAGTTTGCCAAGCCTCGCAGCTCCTCCCAAGAGGAGGTCGGAGGGGTTGCACTGCCTTCTTTTCGCGGCCACGCGGTCAACGACATCGCCTTCGAGATGGGTTCTCGGCGGGCGGATCCCTCCCGCCTCTTGCGCGCCTATCACCAGAGCGCGGCCACCCTCAACCTCATCAGGGCCCTGACCAAAGGAGGCTACGCGGACCTCAGGCAGATCCACACCTGGAACCAGGAGTTCGTCGCCCACAGCCCCCAGGGCCGCCGCTACGAGGCCATCGCCCACCACATCGACCAGGCCTTGCGATTCATGGCCGCATGTGGGATCGACCTCTCGAGCGACTCCCACCTTCACCAGGTCGACTTCTACATCTCCCACGAGGCGTTGCTGCTGGGCTACGAGCAGGCACTGACTCGGCGCGACAGCCTCACCGGAGAGTTCTACAGCTGCTCGGCGCATCTCCTGTGGGTCGGCGAGCGCACCCGCCAGCCCCACGGTGCTCACGTCGAGTACCTGTCGGGGGTCAGGAATCCCATCGCCTGCAAGCTCGGGCCCACAGCCACCCCCTCCGACGTGCTCGAGCTGTGCGAGCGGCTCGACCCTCAATGCGAGCCGGTTAGGCTGAGCTTCATCACCCGGATGGGGGCCGAGCGTCTCCAGGAGGTGCTGCCGGGGCTCCTGAAAGCCGTCGGCGACTCGGGGCACCGGGTGGTATGGATCTGCGACCCGATGCACGCCAACACGTTCACCACTCCCTCGGGCGTTAAGACTCGCCGTGTCACCGACATCCTGTCCGAGATAAAGGCGTTCTTCGCCGTCCATCGAGCCTGCGGGACCTACCCGGGTGGCGTTCACCTCGAGCTCACCCACGAGGACGTGACCGAGTGCCTCGGGGGGGCCGAGGAGGTATCCGACCTCAGCACTCGCTACCGGGCTCTGTGCGATCCCGTCCTCAACGCCCGCCAGGCTCTAGGGCTGGCGTTCGAGATCTCGGACCTGTTGCAAGGGGGCTGAGGGCTCCATCTTTGCGACAGCCGCCGCGCTCAGCGGGGCTTGGATTCTCTAAGCCCCGGCCCGGTTCCGAACCGCCTTCAGCACCGCCTCGAACTCCGCGTGCCGACCAGTGGCCTTCTTCGAGGCGACCAGCTCGCCGTCCACGAGCACCTCGAACACGCCGCCGGTCGCCGGTTTAATCGATAGTTCATCGATCTCGTTCTCGAACTCCTCGAGAAGCCTCTCCGCCAGACCGACGGCCCTGGGCGAGTAGCCTCACTTCCGGCAGTACTCGATGGATATGTCCATCTCAGCGATAGTTGGTGAACTGAATCGGGATGCCGAAATCCTCTTCCCGCAGCCGTTGCATCACGTCCTGGAGGATGTCCTTGGACTTGGCCGACACCCGGACCTGGTCCCCCTGCACCGAGGCCTGGGCCTTGTTCTTGAGGTCCTTGACGAACTTGACTATGCGGCGGGCGTTGTCCTGGGAGATCCCCTGGTTGAGCGCGATCGACTGACGTGCGGTGCCGCCGCCGGCGGCTTCGATAGCGCCCGGCTGCAGCGCCTTCAGCGGCACCTTGCGCCGCACCAGCTTCTCCTCCAGGACCTTGACGGAGTCCTTGACCTTCTGCTCGGTCTGGGAGCGCACCCGGATGGCGCTTGCCTCGCCCTCGGTGGCCAGCTCCACGTGCGAGCCGGTGTTTTTGAAATCGAACCGCTGTGAGATCTCCCTCGAGGCTTGGTCGACGGCGTTGCGGACCTCCTGGAGATCGATCTGCGACACGACGTCGAAGGAAGAGTCTTTGGCCATGGGGCTGGAGCCTAAGTGGTCCGCACCGGAGATACGGCACCGCGAGCGTCACATCGGGGAGGCATGGGCACTCGAAATGCGACCGTATTTTACGGAGAGTTTGCGCTTAAACGAGGCGCTCGCCAGAAAAGCTCCGCCGACAGCCGCAGCCGCTTGATTTGATATCTCGCGAAGAAAGTTTCGAGATCGCGAAGGATTGTTGCCCGGATCCTTACACCCCTCACCTGCGCTTTGTAGCGGAGCGTCTAAAAACAGATACATAGCGTAGCCAGAGGTGCTTGAGGCTTTTCCATCCAGTTGGTAGGGAGTCACAGTTCCCGCGGCCGCTGGTCGCCCAACTTGCCCCCACAGGAAAAGGAGACCCAAAAACATGACCGCGTTGGCGAAGCTGTTTCGCGCGCCGGTCGCCATCATCGCCGTGATCGGCGCACTGGTGGCGGCCTTCCCCCAAGATGCCCACTCCGGTGTGCGCTATCACTTTCGTTCCACCGAGAAGTGCCTCATGGCTAGGACCAACGAAGAGCGCGATCGGCGCGGCCTTCGCAAGCTCGAGTGGGACCGGCAACTCGGATTCGTAGCCCGCGGCCACGCCGAGAGGATGGCCCGCCGGAACAAGGGTTTCTGGCATGACCGACGATTGGGCCGCAAGGTAACCCGGTGGCGCAGGCTCGCCCAGAACACCGGCTTCGCCTCCGGGTGCCGATCCCTGTTCAGGGCGTTCTGGCGCTCGAAGCTCCATCGCCGCAACCTGCTGGGCTCGTGGCGGTTCATTGGTATTGGGGTGGCGAGGAAGGGCGGCAGAGTCTATGCGCAGGAGGTCTTCGAGAGCCGCACCAATCCCGGCAACGTCTTTTCCTTCCCCTAGGCCTCAGGAGGCCCGCCGACCTCGGCACCCTAGGGCCCGTTATGTCTCAGTCCCCTGCTTGCTGCTCCTCGGCCAGAGTGGGGTGCAACGCGGCTGCCTCCTCCACGCTCAGCGGCGGAGGCTCGGAGGGTCCCAAGTGTGGTGCCAGCAGCCGAGCGTAGGCGTCAGACCAGACCTCTTCCCGCTCCGCCCGCCCCAGCACCGCAGCAACGAAGCGTTGATAGGCCGGCACCCTGGGGGGGACGATGGCTCCCATCCCGACGGTGCTGAGCTCGTCCCCGACGATCCTCCAGTCGTTCCCGAGCGAAAGCTTGAGACGCACCAGTGAAGCGTCCACCGCCGTGGCCGCGCGCGCCGCGCCACTCTCCAGCAGTTCGAGGCAGGCATCGACGCGGGGCACCTCTAGGATCTTCAGGGCCGGGTTGGTGGCTGTGAGGTCCACCCCCACATCGGGATGGAGGGCCGCGCACACAGGCCCCTTCAAGGCCCCCGAGCCCTCACCGGCCCGCACCAGCAAACGTTGGTGGCCGATGTAGTAGGGGTGAGCGAAGTCGTTCTCCTTGACGATCTCCTCGGTAAGGGGGTTGGTTACGAAGGCGAGGTCGATCGACCCGATCTCAACCAGCTCGATGAGGTCCGAGTTGGTGCCGCCGACCCAGCGGGGTTCGACTCCCAGCGTCTCGGCCACGAAGGCGCCAAGCTCTACGCTGAGCCCCTCGGCACGCCCACCGGCCTTGAGTTTGCCGAGAGGCGGCGCGTTTGCGGGGATCCCGACCACGAGCGCTCCCGCTTCTTGGATGACGCCCATCATGGTTTCTTCGGGGTAATCGCGCCGCAGATCGATGTCTTGATCTGCGGGCACACAGGCGGCGATGCTCAGGGCGGCGAGGGCCCCGACGAGGAGGGCCGCACACCGGGCACGCGTCTGCGTCACAGATAGCCGAGCGAGGAGAGCCGGGCGCGGATGGCCTCGATCTCCTCGGGGCTGAGCGGCTCCACCCCTGCGGTGGGCTCGCTCTCTGCAGGGTGGCCGGGAGCCGGCGCACGGGGTATCTCGTGGTGGGAGAGGAGGTCGCGCAGGACGTAGACCGCGAATTCTGTGACTGAATGGAACCCGGAGCCCTGAATCACCTGCTTGAGCTGGTCGTAGAGGGGCCGCGGGATCTTCAGCGTCACGTCGGCGTCGGCACCGGCGCGTCTCATGGTCGCTGAGACCTGGGCATCATCACAATCGACACTCTTAACACACTCCCCATCAAACCATCCTGGCGCTACCTTCACGACCGGGCCGACCCCCGCCGCCTCCGTTCCCCGGCGCCCCACCCCCAACCCCCGCCCCTCGGCCCCCCGGGTCCCCGGGTCTCCGGTTCCGGCCCCCGCCCCCCGTCTCCCCCGGCCCGCCCCCCGCCCCCCGGCGCTCCCCCAGGCCGATCCGGACCGGGATTTCGTCACTACATTCAGTTATCTGGAATCTCTCGCTAATAAATCTTAGGTAATTGCTCAAGGCCTCCCCGACCCCGGCCGAAGTAATAGGCAACCCGCCCATGAGGACGGGCCCGACGAGAAAGGCAAACCCGCGGCAACGCGGGGGCGCAAAGCCAGGGGTCCCGGCAACGGGATCGCCCAGCTACCGAACTGGGAGGAACACCATGTACCGACGTCTGTCTGCCGTAGTCACCGCCGCGGTCATCTCCGGAACCCTTTTGGCCGCCTCACCTGCCGGAGCCCAATCCGAGAACTGCTGGCACCACTTCCGCTCCGAGCGCGCCTTCGCCAAGAAGGTCAACCTTGCCCGCTCCGGCCGGCGCACCCCCAAGCTTCAGCTCGACAAGCAGCTCACCGTGGTTGCCCGCCGCCACAGCTGGGAGATGGCGAAGAAGAACAACCTGGTCCACACCCCCGACTCCACGCTCGCCCACCGGGTCACCAACTGGCGAGTGCTGGGAGAGAACATCGGAGTCGGCGGCACCGTGAAGTCGCTGCACCGTGCCTTCATGGACTCTGCCCCCCACCGAGCCAACGCCCTCTACTCCCCCTTCCGCCACGTCGGCGTGGGAGTGGTCAGAAGGCATAACCGAATCTGGGTCACCTTTGTCTTCGAGTCCGCCGCCGACCCCGGCACCCGCCTCTCGGCCCAGAGCAGAAGCTGCTGATCTAGGCGGCACTCTCGTCCCTGCCGCCGACCACCGATCGAGGCCCCGTCTCCCAGCGGGGCCTCGTCGCGTCCGAGGTGCGGA
>Ga0136619_10000125_pt1 | contig 26094 bp, 22 predicted proteins | sample AntDrymUQ3532106_2_FD_104807 | JGI IMG/M metagenome (GOLD analysis project Ga0136619, IMG submission 104807) | Polar desert sand microbial communities from Dry Valleys, Antarctica - metaG UQ353 (21.06) | ecosystem: Environmental > Terrestrial > Soil > Desert | place: Antarctica: Dry Valley...
CTGGCGCTCTTCTGGAGCGTTGTCTATCTGATCGAAAGCCACTTCCCTATTGGCGGGGTCGCCCGGGACCTGCTTGGCCAGCACCTTTGTAATGGCCGCGGTAAGGGTGGTCTTGCCGTGGTCCACGTGTCCAATCGTGCCCACGTTCAGGTGCGGCTTCGTCCTCTCAAATCTTCCTCTCGACATGCTGGGTCCCTTCCTCGACTATACCGGGCACGAAAAAGTAGCGGCGGCAGGACTCGAACCTGCGACACGCGGATTATGATTCCGCTGCTCTAACCGACTGAGCTACGCCGCCACGCCTATGTCTCGGACCAGAGCCGCACCGGCTACCGGCCTCAGAGCCCCCGAGCGGACTTGAACCGCTGACCCCCTCCTTACCATGGAGGTGCTCTACCACTGAGCTACAGGGGCATATTCAGTTGCGTGGGGGCGGGAGGATTCGAACCTCCGTAGGCGAAGCCGGCAGATTTACAGTCTGCTCCCTTTGGCCGCTCGGGCACACCCCCGGCCACGCCCAGAGCTTCGCGCCCCGAAACGCCCGGATATGGTAGCAAAAGCCACGCGCTTTTCAACAGAACGTCGCGGCGCCGCGCCAGCGGCGGGAGAGCCCGGGAAGGGAATTGAACCCCCGACCGGCCGCTTACAAGGCGGCTGCTCTACCTCTGAGCTACCCGGGCGTTGGAGAGATCAGCTTTCAGCCGTCAGCTTCTCTGTCTGCTAACGATCTCACCGCAGCAGACGACGCGCGACCATGATTGTAACAGTGTGCCTTCATCACGACCGCATCGAAGACGGCTGTGATGCTTCGCCGCAGGGGCTTTTGCCGAAGGCTGATAGCTGACTGCTGACGGCTATTCGGCTTTTCGACGGATCTCCTCCAGTTTCCGTCGGGTCTCGGCGGACAGATGGTCGGCGATGCGGGAGCGGCGCGGGGCTTCCGGGCGCCGGGTCAAGGCCGGAAGCTCATCAAGGAGGTCCGCGAACTCGCGGGGGGTGGCGCGGGTTCCGCCGCGGGCCAGGACGGTGCGCTGGAGGGCGAAGTCCGCCGTGTAGACCGTGAAGGGGCCGTCGAGGTTGCCGAGGAGGCGCTCGATGACGTCGTCGGCGGATTGTCCGGGGGCGCTGTAGACGACGCGAACCGCCCCGCCGGCGAGAGGTTTGATCCGCTCCGGGTCCGGGCTCCGGTGGGCGTCGAAGACGACGTAGACCTCCCGCCCCGTCCACCCCGCAGCCTTGAGCGCGTCGTTGACGAGCAACTCCCGGGCAGCGTCGAAGGTCTCGGCGTCGTGGTAGCGTTCGAGGGCCCCGATCACGTTGTATGCGTCGAGCACCAGGTACGAGACCATCTCACCGTCCCCGCTGACGCCGCGCCTCGTACAGCAGCACCGCTGCCGCCACCGAGACGTTCAGCGAGCCGACCGCCCCGAGCATCGGCACTGAGACCGCGCCATCACAGCCCTCGCGCACCAGTCGCCGCACGCCCCGTCCCTCGCTCCCAAGCACCAGCCCGACCGGCCCCACCAGGTCGAGGTCCGTGTGCGCCGTCCCCCCGACCTCGGCGGCGTAGACCCAGACACCGGCCTTCTTCATCCGGTCAATAGCGCGGCGGAGGTTCGTCTCCCGTGCCACGGGCACGTGTTCGCTCGCCCCCGCGCTCGCCTTGACCGCGACCGGCGTGACGCCGGCGGCGCGGTCCTTCGGGATCACCACGCCGCTCGCCCCGGCGCCGTCGGCCACCCGCAAAATGGCGCCCAGGTTGCGTGGGTCCGTGATGCCATCGAGCACAACGACGAGTGGCTCTGGGACATAGAGAACCCCATCAAGGTCCGTATAAGGGTACGCTTCCACCCGGGCCGCGACCCCTTGATGGACCCCATCACGGGCGATCTTCTCGACCTCGGGGCGCGGGACCTTCTTCACCGGCGTGCCGCGTTCGCGCGCCGCACGTCCGATCTCTTCGTTCCCGGTAGCGTCGAGCACCTCGAAGACCTTGCGCCGTCCGCCGCGCAGGGCTTCGATCACCGGGTGGACGCCATAGATGATCTCCGGCATGGATCAGGCGCGGGTAAGGATCGGGCCTTCCGGCGTGTCCTCGACCGACCAGCCTCCGGCTCCGAGCTCTTCCCGCAACCGGTCGGCGGCCGGCCAGTCCTTCTTACGCCGCGCCCGCTCCCGCTCCGCGACCTGGCTGAGAACCTCACCGTCCGGCTCGTCCTCGTAACGGATGCGGACGCCGTCTACCTCGGCCGCTATCTCCTCCGAGAGCTCGAATCCGAAGATGGACAGAATCTCCTCCAACTCATCTCCGAGAGAAGCGAACTCTCCTGCGGATTCGGGACGCCCGGAACTCTCGCGGCCCGCCCGCCGGGCGGCCTCGAAAACGGCGGCGATGGCCCCGGACGTGTCGAAGTCGTCGCGCATGGCCGTCTCGAATCGTTCGCGCAGTTCGGCGGCGAGATCGCCGGACAGATCTGAGGATGTCTCCGAACCGGAGATTTGACGGTACAGGCGCAGCAGGCGCTCGAAAGAGCGGCGTTTTTCCTCCAGGATCTCACCGGAGTAATCTATGGGCTGGGAGTAGTGGCTCTGCAGGAACCACATCCTGACGGCGTTACCACCGTGAAGCTCGACGGCCTCTTTGGCGTCCAGGATGTTTCCGACGCTCTTGGACATCTTGTCCCCGATGAAGTTCACCATTCCATGATGTGCCCACGCCCGGACGAACGTACGCTCGGGATGCGCGCCAGCGCTCTGGGCGAGCTCGTTCTCGTGGTGCGGGAAGAGCAGGTCCGTGCCGCCGCCGTGGATGTCCGCGCCGCCTGGCAGGTGCTTCTCGACCATCGCCGAGCACTCGATGTGCCAGCCGGGGCGCCCCGGTCCCCACGGGCTCTCCCAGGCGGGCTCTCCGGGCTTGGATGCTTTCCACAGAGCGAAGTCCAGCGGGCTCCTCTTGTGCCCGGTCTGGCCCTTCTCCGTCTCGCGCATGTCGTCGGGACGCTGGCGGGAGAGGAGACCGTACTGCGGGTAGCTCTCCACGGAGTAGTACACGTCGCCGTTGCCGGGAGCATAGGCGTGGCCGTCCTCGATCAACTCTTCTATCAGCGAGATCATCTCCGGGATATGCTCCGTGGCCCGCGGCTCGATGTCCGGCAGGCCGACGCCCATCAACTCCAGCCGCTCGTGGAAGGAGCCAGTGTAGCGGTTGACGACCTCTTCCCAGGAGACGCCCTCCTCGTTGGCCTTGGCGATGATCTTGTCCTCCACGTCCGTCACGTTCTGGACGAACGTCACGTCGTAGCCCCGGCTCCTGAGGTAGCGCGCCACCACGTCCCAGAACAGCGGCGCCCGGACGTTGCCGATGTGGACGTGGTTGTAGACCGTCGGGCCGCAGACGTAGAGGCCGACCCTGCCGCCGCTCCCGACCTCGACCCGCTCGCCGCTCAAAGTATCCCGCACCCTCACGCTCATGCCTTAAGGATAGCCTCTCTCGTCTGCTCTATCCGCCCCCGCGCCTCCTTCGGGCCGAGCACCGCAAAGAGAAACGCCATCTCCGGTCCCCGATTTTGCCCCGTGAGCGCCAGCCTCAAGGGATGCAGAAGGTCACGGGTCTTGACCCCACGCTCCTTCGCCCAGGCCCGCAACTCCGCGACGAAGCCCCGCGCTTCCTCCAGGTCGTCAAGTTCCCTCCCTTCGAGGGCTTCGGCGATGTTCCCCAATACCTCCACGCTCGACTCCGGCAACTCTTCCGCGAATACATCCGGGTCCACCGGCCCGACGAGTTCCCGGAGCAGGCGCGAGGCGTCGGAGAGAACGCGCATCTCCTCCCGCATGGCTTCGACCGTCACAAGTTCCCTCCTGGCTGGCAACGGCTCATCCAGGAAAGGCTCGATGCGACGGCGCAACTCCTCCGGCGGAAGACGCCGGATGTGCCGAGCGTTGGTGGCGAGGAGACGGTCAGGATCGAAGGTCGCGGGGCTCGCGCCCAGGCGCGAAGAGTCCCACTCCCGGGCCAGCTCGCCGAGGTCTTCGAAGTCTTCCTTTCCCTCCGGATGGTTCCAGCCGAGCAGCGCCAGGTAGTTGACCAGCGCCTCGGGCAAATAGCCTTCGCTCCGGTATTCCGCGATGCTCGTGTCTCCGTAACGCTTGGAGAGCTTCTTGCCGTCGGGACCCAGGGTCAGGCCGAGGTGCAGAAAGGCCGGCTCCTCCTTTCCGAGAGCCCGGTAAAGTAGCGCCTGCCGGGCGGTATTCGAGAGGTGTTCCTCACCCCTGACGACGTGGGTGATGCCCATGCCCGAGTCGTCCACGACGGCCGCGAAGTTGTACGAGGGCGTGCCGTCGGACTTCAGGATCACGAAGTCCTCCACCCTGGAGAACGGGACTTGGCCGCGCAACTCGTCTCGAAAGCGCCCGCTCCTCTCGGGAGGGCGGAAGTACAGCGCCCGCCGTCCGGCCTCGTCTTCGGCTTCGTAGGTCAGACCTCGTTCGGAGAGATCCTCCACTGCTCTTCCGTACAGTTCGCTGCGTCCGCTCTGGCGATAAGGTCCTTCGTCGAAGTCGAGGCCGAGCCAGGCAAGATCCTCGAGCTGCGCCTGCTCGAACTCCGGTGTGCTGCGTGTTCGGTCGGTGTCTTCGACGCGCAGGATCACCGTCCCGCCGCGCTGACGGGCGAACAGGTAGTTGAAGAGCGCGGTGCGCGCCCCGCCGAGGTGGAGCATCCCGGTTGGGCTCGGGGCGAAGCGCGTGCGGACTTCAGCCACTACTCTGGCTCTCCAGCAGGCATACGGCCTGCGCCGCGATCCCCTCTCCCCGGCCGGTGAAGCCGAGCCTCTCGCTGGTCGTGCCACGAACGGAAACTTGCGACGGTTCGACGCCGAGAGCTTCGGACAGGTTGCGGCGCATGGCGTCGCGGTGGTCCCGGATCTTGGGGCGCTCGCAGATCACCACCGCATCCACGTTGACCACGGCCCAATTCTCCTCGACTAGCGACCGTATCAGCCGGAGGAGCTCGATGGAGTCCGCATTCCTGAAGCGTTCGTCGGTGTCGGGGAAGTAGTGTCCGATGTCTTCGAGTCCTGCCGCGCCGAGCATCGCATCGGTGACGGCGTGGGCCAGCACGTCGGCGTCGGAGTGACCGACGAGGCCATACTCGTGGGGGATCTCCACCCCCCCGAGTACAAGTCGGCGTTCGTCCTCAGCCCCGGCGAAGGCGTGTACGTCCACGCCGAGACCTACCCTGAATGTGGTCCTGTCGCGGCTAACTTCCGGCCCCCTCTTCACGCGCCAATACCACTCTGGACCTCAGCTTCGTATCCTGCGGTTTGCGGCCCGGTCTCCGTTGCCGCGGGCGCCGGAGCGGGCGAGCAGGATGGCTTCGGCCAGGATCAGGTCCTCCGGTGACGTCAGCTTGATGTTGGTCTTCTCCCCCGGCACCAGCGCCACGCGCCCCCCGCTCCGTTCGACGAGGGAAGCATCGTCGGTGGCCGTGAGTATTTGCTCTTCGGGGACGGCGAAGATGCGGCGCAGCAAGCCTAGCCGGAACGCCTGCGGAGTCTGGACGGCGTGGAGCCGGCTCCGGTCGAGCGTCTCGGAGATGAAACCGTCCTCGGCGATCTTGACGGTGTCGGAGACGGGGAGGGCTGGTACCGCGCCGTCGGTTCCACCCCCCACCGCGGCGACGACGCAGCTCACGAGGTCGGGCGTGACCAGGCAGCGGGAGCCGTCATGGATCAGGACGAGCGTCTCGGGGTCTTCGTCGCACAGGGCGAGCCCGTTCCTGGTGGAGAGCGAACGGCACGTGCCGGGGGCGGCGCAGCCCGCGTACTTTCCGATGTCAGCCTCCAGGGCGAGCCGCTCAATGCGCTCGCAGTCGCCGACGGCGTAGATGCGCGAGACTTCCGGGGTGTCTTCGAAGGCTCGTAGGGTGTAGTAGAGGGCGGGACAGCCGAGGAGGTCTATGAACTGCTTGGGGCGGCCCATCCGGCTGCCGGCCCCACCGGCGAGGATGAGAGCAACCGCGGGAGGAGCTATTTGGCGTCCTCCGCCAGGCCCTCGCGAAGGACGCCTTCCACCAGCTCTTCGGCTTCCTTGACCTCGATATCGCGCACCAGGGCGATCTCGGAGACGAGGATGCGGCGGGCCTTCATCAGCATATTGCGCTCCCCGGTCGAGAGGTTGTGCTCGCCGCCGTAGGATGAGAGGTTGCGCACCACTTCGGCGACCTGCGAGATCTCGCCGTCCCGGATCTTGGCCTGGTTGTGCTTGAGACGCTGATTCCAGTTCTGTGGCATCTCGGTGGCCTCGTCCTTCAGCACGGAGAGCGCCGCCACGACGTTCTCCTCGTCGGCGCAGGCCCGGAGTCCACTATCGCCCTCGGCGGGGATGCTCAGGGTGAGCTCGGCGTCGGGGATGTAGACGACGTAGTAGCGGCGCTCCTCCCCGAGGATGGTCTTCTCCTCGATCCCGGACACGCAGCCGGCACCGTGGTTGGGGTATACCACGAAATCTCCTTCGTTGAAGACTCCGCCGGACGTTTTCGTTACGCCGTCTTCGGACACTTTTTCCTCCGATTCGCTCATAGCTAGAAAACCTCGTTCGAGGTCTCGAGACTCCGCTGGCGCTCCAGGCCGCGGTGGATGGCCCGCGCCCGGGCCTGGCCCACGCCCTCGACCTCGTCAAGCTCCTCCTCGGAGGCCGCGAGAAGATCCTGCAGGGAGCCGAACTCCGAGATCAAACGCTCCGCCACCCGCCTGGGGAGGCGCGGCACCCGCTCCAGTTGCCTGTAGCCCCGAGGCTTGACGAGCACCTCCTCCGTCTGCCCGACGGAACCGTAGCCGAGGAGCTGGGTGATCTGGACCGGTTCCGAGAGCTGCTCGGAGGTGAAGGAGTGAAGCTCAGCTCGGACCTCACGGGGGTCCACACCCTCATCCGCGTAGTCTCTGAGGAGCGCGTCGTACTGGTCGGGGACGTTGTGGAAAGCCTGTTCGAGCTGCATCTCGACCAGCCGCCCCTCGCTGCCGAGCTCCCGCACGTAGGCCGCTATCTCGTCGACGATGCGCGCCGAGTACTCGAAGGTCGATATGGCGTTGACGACCTCCCGGAGCGTCACCGTCCCGTCGTACTCGTGGACCGTGAGGTTGCGCGCCTCCTCGGTGAGCCTCGTCGTGAACTTCTCCAGCGTCGCCAGGGCCGAGTTGGCCTTGGAGAGCACCACCCCGATGTCCTCCAGGACGTGCGGGCCGTATGGGCCCTGGTACAGGCTCACCACCCGGCGGCGTTCGGAGACCACGACCACGAGATCCCCCGTCTGCCTGGCGGCGCGGTGACCCGCGAGGTGGCGCGTGCCCGTCTCCTCCGACTCCAGGTTGGGGTCAGGCGTGAGGTAGACGTTGGCGTAGTGGATCACGGAGAGGTCAGGCGAGACTACAATGGCCCCGTCCATCTTCGCCAGCTCATACAGGCGCATCGGGGTGAACTCCAGCCCGACCTTCATGCCGCCGGAGATAATGTTCATCCGCTCGAGCTTGGTGGGGTTCGCCACCATCACCAGGGCCCCGTTGCTCGCCCGGATGATGTTGTCTATGCCGTCCCGGAGATCCGTGCCCGGCGCGACCATCTCCAGAGCGTCGGCGAGCTCCGTCGGGAGATTGCGGCGCGGGCTCACAGGAGCGCCACCGCCACAGCTTCCTCCAGCGTGCTCACTTCGACCAACCTGGACTCCTTCTCGACCCTTCCATTCTTGCCTTGCGACGCGCCTTCCGGCGTCCTCCCGGAAGCGCTCTCTGGCTTTATTATACGCCCGAAGCCCATCTTGAGCAGTTCGGAGACCCTGCGCGGGGCGCCGGAGACGAACCGAAGATCCCCCGTGAGCCCCACCTCCCCGAAGCACGCCGTCCCCGTCCCCACCGGCGTATCACGCAGAGCCGAGGCGATGGCGAGCGCCACCCCAAGGTCCGCAGCCGGCTCCTCGACCCTGACCCCGCCCGTCACGTTCACGTACACGTCGTGGTCGTGCAAAGAGAGCCCCGCACGCCGGGAGAGCACTGCACAAAGCATGTTGACCCGGCCCGTATCCACCCCGTTAGCGACCCTTCGAGGCACCGCGAGCGGGCTCGGGACGACCAGGCTTTCTATCTCGACGAGCATCGGGCGTGTCCCTTCCAGGAGGCAGACTGTCGCCACGCCCGGCGGCGTCTTGCCCTCGCGCCGGCTGAGGAAGAACGCCGAAGGGTCCTCGACCTCGGCCATCCCGGCGCCCGTCATCTCGAAGACCCCGACCTCGTTGGTCGAGCCGAAGCGGTTCTTGAGCGCCCGCAAGACGCGGAAGCTCTGAAACCTGTCTCCCTCGAACTGGAGGACCGTGTCCACCATGTGCTCCAGGACGCGCGGGCCGGCGATGGAGCCATCCTTGGTGACGTGCCCGACGAGGACCATCGAGATGCCCTCGCCCTTCGCCAGGCGCATCAGGCGTGCGGCACACTCCCGCACCTGCCCCACGCCGCCCGGCGCGCCGGATAGCTCGGGCGAATAAAGAGTCTGGATGGAGTCCACGACGACGACCCTCGGGCGTTCATCGAGGATGGTAGCTTCGATCACGTCGAGGTCCGTCTCCGAGAGCACCCGGAAGCCTCTCCCCTCCACCCCGAGCCGCCGCGCCGAGAGGGCCACCTGCCGGGGCGACTCCTCGCCTGAAACCATCAGGCTACCCTCGCCGAGGTGGCCCATCACCTGCAGGAGCAGCGTGCTCTTCCCAACCCCAGGCTCCCCGCCGACGAGCACCATGGAGCCGGGTACGATCCCACCTCCCAGAACCCGATCCAACTCCGAGATACCCGTGTCCGTTCGGCCTTCGCTCTCGGCGGGCGGCACCTCATCGAGCGACATCGTGCGCCCGCCAGCCCTCTTCGTCCGCGTTGCCCGTTCCGCGAAGCCGACGGCCTTCTTGCTCTCCCGCGCCTCCTCGACGAACGTGCTCCACTCCCCGCAGTCCGGGCAGCGCCCGAGCCACTTCGGTGTCTCGTGGCCGCAGTTCGAGCAGACGTAAAGCGTTCTGGTAGCCATAGGCTAATTGTACGGGATAGCGGGAAGAACGAAGCACTCACTTGCAACCTAGCGTCGATCAAACGGTTATTTGGCGTAGAATGGACCGAACGAGTTCAGGAGGTAGACGGTGAAACTGAAAGTAGTTTTGGAGCCAAGCGAAGAAGGCGGCTATACGGTTCACGTACCGTCTTTGCCCGGTTGCATAAGCGAAGGAGACACCGAAGAAGAAGCTCTCCTCAACATCCGGGAAGCTATAGAACTCTACCTAGAGCCGGTAGACGACGATTGGATCGCAGGAGAAGGGTCTCTGGTACAAGAGCTCGTGTTGTGAGCCCGAAAGTACCTAGCGTTCACTACGAAAAGGTCATCCGCGCGCTTCAACGAGACGGGTGGGTAATCGTAAGACAACGCGGCAGCCACATCCGGCTGCAGAAAAGGATGGGCGAGGAAGTGTTGAAGATAACCGTTCCAGCTCACAAGCCCGTGAAACGCTCGACGCTCTCCCACATACTCAAACAGGCCCGGATGAATCTGGATAGTTTCCTGGAACTGCTTTAGGACGAATGAGAGAAAACGAACAAGAGCAGTACAGACTGATGCGCATGAGGCTCAGACATCAGTTGCAGGCGCTTGCACCGCCTGCCGATCAAATAGCGTCCAACAACCGAACTCAGTCACGAAGTGATTCATCATGGTGGCTAGTTTGACGGACAATAACGGCGACGACTTAGGGATTCCACCACATCGGGTTTGTCAGGGCCCCCTCTTCCTCGCGCAACATTTCGTTTTCGCTTCTGGTCCTCGGGGAATCATTTTCTGATAGCTCATCATCCGCCGTGGCCATTCTGTGAAGCGGCAAAGTTGTGTCGCGTCGCGATCGGTAACCTCATAGAGGTGCCGTCGCAGCCAACCGACGTTTCGTGCGACGATGCTCAAAATCGTGTCGCTCGTTGGCGACACGGGCGATAGTCCCGTAGCTGGCAAGGTATCCGCGTGGGATGTCGTCGATCACCATAGCGGCGTACCATCGCCACTCATTTGGACTGTTGCGAAGCATCGACTCAAGGTCATTGAGAGTCCAAGTCATTGACCCAACCTCCCTAGGCTCAAATCCCAGGCGTCCAACTAGGCGTGATCCACTCAGGCACGCGGCTCTCGCGCCGCAGGCTTCCGGCTCAACTTCGAAGGGGTGCGCTCGCGCAGCGCCTCGGCGAACGCCTCTCCATCCCGGATAGACTTGTCTATCTCCGCCCGGTGGTCGAAGTAGTAGGCCAGTGCCTCGTACACGTCGGCAAGCGTCAGATCGTACTCGGTCGCGATCTCGTCGGCGGAACGGCCCATTCGTTCGTGCCAGATCGCAATGTTCTGCACCGTGATCCGGCGTCCCGCTATTCGCGGCTTTCCACCCACGACGCCGGGTGTGATCTCGATATGTCCGTCTCGTGTTTCAGCGGTCATAAGCGGATTGTAAAGGAAAGTGATCCCACACAGCCAGGATTCGTGGAGAGGCAAAGAGAAGCCGGGACGCCTCTCGACGCCCCGACCCTCTATTGCCTTGTTTGGTTTTCCTTACTCGGCCTCGACCTTGACGACCTCTTTGGGCTGGGTGACGAGGATGTCCACTATGGACTCGTCCTCGTTCACGTCGTCGGAGGTCTTGTCGTTGGGTTCGATGATGACCTTCGAGCCGGTCGGGATGTCGCCGCGTAGGATCATCTCGCTCATCGGGTCCTCGATCATGCGCTGCAAGACGCGGCGAAGCGGCCTGGCCCCGAACGCCGGGTCGTAACCCGCTTCGGAGAGCTTGTCGAGGGCCTCGGTGGTGAACTCGATGCTCACCTCGCGCTCGGCCATCTGCTTGCGCAGGCGCTTGAGCTGGATCTCGATGATGTGGCGCATGTCCTCGCGCTCCAGCTTGTGGAAGACGATGATCTCGTCTATCCGGTTGAGCAGCTCGGGACGGAAGATCTTGCGCAGCTCGCTGGTGACCCGGCTCTTCATCTCCTTGTAGGAGAGACCATCGTTGCCGCCGCCGAAGCCGAGCGACTGGGTCTTGTTGATGTGCTGCGCACCTACGTTGGAGGTCATGATCAGGACGACGTTCTTGAAGTTGACCTGCCGGCCCTGCGCGTCCGTGAGCATCCCGTCCTCCAGGATCTGAAGCAGGATGTTGAACACGTCAGGGTGAGCCTTCTCGATCTCGTCGAACAAGACCACGGAATACGGCTTGCGCCGGACCTGCTCGGTGAGCTGCCCACCCTCGTCGTAGCCGACGTATCCGGGCGGAGAGCCCACGAGACGAGACACTGTGTGCCGCTCCATGTACTCGGACATATCGAGCCGGATCATGGAGTCCTGATCGCCGAACATGTACTCGGCGAGCGTCCGCGCAAGCTCCGTCTTCCCGACGCCCGTGGGGCCGAGGAACACGAACGAGCCGCTGGGACGGTTCGGGTCCTGGATGCCGGCGCTCGTGCGGCGGATGGAGCGGGAGACGGCCTTGATGGCCTCGTTCTGACCGACCACGCGCCCGTGGAGGGCGTCCTCCATCTGGAGCAGGCGCTGCGACTCCTCCTCGGTCAGCTTCCTGACCGGGATGCCGGTCCACATGCTGACGATCTCGGCGATCTCGTTCTCCCCGATGGAGACGCGCTCCTCGCCTTCGCCCTCGCGCCAGGTCTTCTCGATCTCGCGGCGCTGGGAGATGAGCTTGCGCTCGGAGTGCCTCAGGCTCGCGGCCTTCTCGAACTCCTCCTGCTCGACGGCCGCGTCCTTCTGCTGCCGCACTTCGGCCAGCTCGTCGTCTATCTCCTTGTAGTAAGGCGGAGAGGACATGGTCTTGATCCTCATCTTCGACGCGGCCTCGTCCACCAGGTCAATAGCCTTGTCCGGCAGGAAGCGGTCAGCGATGTAGCGGTCGCCGAGCTCCGAGGCGGCCTTCAGGGCCTCGTCGGTGATCTCCAGCTTGTGGTGCGACTCGTACTTCTCACGCAAGCCCTTGAGGATGAGCTCGGTCTCCGCGACCGAAGGCTCGCCGACCTGGATGGTCTGGAAGCGGCGCTCCAGCGCCTTGTCCTTCTCCACGTACTTGCGGTACTCGTCTATCGTGGTCGCTCCTATGACCTGTATCTCACCTCGGGCCAGCGCCGGCTTCAGGATGGAAGCGGCGTCTATCGCGCCCTCGGCGGCCCCGGCTCCGACGAGGTTGTGGATCTCATCTATGAACAGTATAACGTCGCCGTGGTCGGTGATCTCCTTCATGATCTTCTTGAGGCGCTCCTCGAACTCGCCGCGGTACTTGGATCCCGCGACAAGAGCCCCGAGGTCGAGGGTGTAGACCTCTTTGCCGGCCAGGATCTCCGGCACGCGCTCCTCGGCGATCTCCTCTGCCAGCCCCTCGACGATGGCGGTCTTGCCGACGCCAGGCTCCCCGATGATAACGGGGTTGTTCTTGGTGCGCCGCACGAGGATCTGCATGATCCTCTCTATCTCCTGCGTCCGGCCGATGACCGGGTCGAGCTTGTCCTCCTCGGCGTACATGGTGAGGTTTCGCCCGTACTGGTCGAGCTGGCGGGTCTTGGGCCGCTTGGCCTCCGCCCCGCCCCGGCCTCCGGCGGCCTCGCCACCCCGGCTGCGCCCAGACCGGCCGCCCCCGAGCATCCGCACGACCTCGCGGCGGACCTTGTCAGGGTCAACGTCCAGATTGGAGAGGACGCGGGCCGCAACGCCTTCGGACTCGCGCACGAGGCCGAGCAGGATATGCTCGGTGCCGATGTAGTTGTGACCGAGCTGGAGCGCCTCGCGGAGCGCCAGCTCCAGCACCTTCTTGGAGCGCGGGGTGAAGGGCGCCTGTCCTCCGGTCCCCTCCTCGCCGTAGCCGACGATGCTCTCGACCTGCTCGCGCACCTCGTCGAGGGTCACGTTGAGCGAGGACAGGGCACGGGCGGCGACGCCCTCATCCTCCCTGAGGAGGCCGAGGAGCAGGTGCTCCGTGCCGATGTAGTTGTGGTTGAAGTGGCGCGCCTCTTCCTGGGCCAGCACCACCACCTTGCGGGCCCTCTCGGTAAATCGTTCGAACATTAGCGGGAGCCTCCTCTGCTTTGAGGGTCCTTCGGAACGTCGGTCGCGGTAACGGTCTGAAACTGTCTACGGTAATCGCTGATAAACGGATTATACGATGTCAAATATCTGCCCTTCGAAATTATGCTGCTCTCCATATGCGCCGCCTGCTCCTGAGTATACAAAAAGGTTCTGCCCGTTTACGGATCGTTCCAGCGTTTTACGCTCTCAGCGCGATAGCTTGTGTGTGACCAGTTCGCACACCACCTCTCCGTGGTGTTTCGGACTCTATCCGCCGAACCGGCGACGTTCGGTGTCCCGCATCACACCGATAACCTGTCCCGGACGATTTCTATCGGCAGGCCGGCGACGAATGGTCCGGCCTTGGGACCGCTCTTCTTGCCGAGTAGCACCGTGTACAGCGCGATGAAAGCTCTTTTGGGTTTGATCTCCCGCTCGATGGCCGTGGAGTACAGGAGATCCTGCACCGTCTCACCCTCCATGTCCGGGTCGAGCTTTCCGGCTACCGCGGCGAGGTACGCGCGCTGTTCGCCGTCGAGGCCCACCGCGGCCTCGACCGACTCCTCCGCACCCAGCACCCGCAGCCGCAGCGGCTCCGGCGCCCACTCCTCGGCCCAGTTGCGGGCGTAATGGAGGTCGCGGGCGAGCTTCTCCGGGTCACGTGCGACTTCATCATACCCGCCCCGGCGGAGCATCCCGGCCGCGGCCTGTGTATCCTCGCCGACGGTCTGGGCGACGGTCACGAGATGGAGGAAGGGGACGGGCGGCTCTCCGGCCTCGGCGCGGTACTCGTCCATGAAGCGGGGGAAGCCTTCGCCGAGGTCCAGCTCGATGGCGCGGGCGGGATCCCGGCCGAGGAACATGCGCCGCAGCGCGTCGGGCAGCATGATCCTCAGCAGGTCCTTCGGCAGCAACACTATGCCCTTCGAGCTGCTCATCGCGCCCTGGCCCTTGATGTAATTCCACTCGTACTCGTATCTCCCCGGCACGGGATAATGGAAGACCTGCCGAGATATCCGGTCGGCCGTATCCGTAGAACCGCCGCGGCTAGTGTGGTCCTTCCCGAAAGGCTCGAAGGTAACGCCGAGCGCCTTCCACCGCGCCGCCAGCTCCACCCGCCAGCCGAGTTTGCCCTCGCCCTTCGAGTAGTCAGCGGCGCCCTCGTTGCCGGCTCGGTCCACGAAGACGACCTTGTTTTCGTCCGGCAGGTGCCCGGTCACGCGGTTGCCGGTTAGATCCCCGGACGCGGCCCGCGGCTGGTACGGCGACCAGCTCTCCGGCATCTCGCGCCCGCTGACTTCTTCGAGGATGCGGCGCAAGTCCTCCGTGTGCTCGACGGCATCCCGCGTCACATCCGTGTACACGCCGTTCTCGTACAGCTCGTGCGAGCGGAGAACCTCGATATTCATACCCATCTCGCGCAAGGATTCCTCGAACGGGACGAGGAAGTGATCCGCGTACGAGACGTGACAGCCCTCTGGGTCGGGGACGTGGGAGAGGCTATGCCCGAGGTATTCCTCGAAGCTCTCCGGCACCCCAGGCGCGATCTTCCTGAGCGGATCTATGGTGTCAGCATGGAAGATGAAGCGGACCTCCAGCCCGCGTTCCCTGAGAGCGTTCGCCACGGCCTCGGCGACCAGCACCTCGCGCAGGTTGTGGATGTTGCCCGATGGGCTGATGCCGGTTACGACCACGTGCGGCCCGTCGCCGTGGGTCTCCACCACGCGCTCAGCGGTCTTCCGCGCCCAGCCGGGTGCGATAGTTTCTCTGCTCATCCACCGCTCCAAGAGAATCTGGAAGGAAAAATTCGAGATGACGCCGGCTTCGCCGGCCGTCTGGCCCGTCTAGCTCGCGACCTCGACGTTCACGATCTCGTACTCCGTCGAGCCGCGGGGCGTCGCCACGGTGACCTTCTCCCCCACGCGGCGTTTCAAGACAGCCCGGCCCACCGGAGAGGAGTGCGAGAGCTTGCCGCTCGGCGGGTCGGACTCGTTGACGCCGACGATCTGGAAGGTCCGCTCCTCTTTCTTCCCGACGACCCTGAGCGTCACGTGGGTGCCAAGGTCCACCGAGTCGTCGCTCGCCACCTCCGAGGGGTCAACGACCTTCGCGTTGCGGACCCGCCGCTGAAGCTCGCTGATGCGGCGTTCCAGAAGCCCCTGCTCCGTCTTGGCGTCGTCGTACTCGGAGTTCTCGGAAATGTCGCCGAACTCCCGGGCCTGCCTGATGCGATCCGCGATCTCCCGTCGGCGCTCCTCCGTGAGATGTGTGAGCTCCGCCTGGAGCTTCTCCATCCCCTCCGGGGTAACTAGTTCCTGATTTTTCTCGGTCATAAGGTGCGAGATTATACGAGCGGTAATGGAAGGTGTCAACGAAACAGGTTTCAGGCAACAGGCTTCAGGCTTCAGGTCGTCGCGCGGCGCTTCATGGTCCCGTACAAGCCGCCGATAGTCGCGGAGCTTTCCGGCGGGAAGAGCCATAATCACCGGAGATGTAGTCCAGTAGACCCGATGCCTGATCCTATGGCCTGAAACCTTACTTCAAGTTCATCTCGTAGAGGACACGCAAGCCCTTCAGGGTCAGGTCGGGATCAAGCTTCTGGATCTCGTGGCAGTGCGGGACAATGACCGGGGCCGGTCCTCCCGTGGCGATAACCTGGAGACCCTCGATTGACTCGGAGGCTGCCAGTTCTTCCCCCATGCGCCGGATCAGGGCGTCCACCGCGCCCGCATAACCGTAGATGAAGCCGCTGCGGATCGCGTCCGGGGTGTTCGTGGCGACGGCCTTCGGCGCCCTGACCTCCAGGTCCACGTTCTGGAGCTTGGCCGCCCGCAAAGCCAGGGTATCCAGAGAGATGTAGATGCCGGGCATGAGGGCCCCACCCAGGTAGTTAGCGCCCTTTCCCACGGCCTCGACGGTCGTGGCCGTACCGAAGTCCACGATGATAGCCGGCGCCCCATAGTAGCGAACCGCGGCGACGGAGTTGACGATCCGATCCGACCCCAGGGCCGCCGGGTCATCGTAGTGGATCTCCAGGCCCGTCTTTATTCCCGACGAGACCGAATAGAACGGGACGCCCAGGAGGTCCTCGGCGAAACGCCTGTACGACCGGACGAGCGGCGGGACATCGCTCGACACGATCACGGCTTCGACCTCCGGCAGGCGCATTCCGCGAAGCTCCAGCAGCGCCGCGCAACCAACCCCGACCTCATCGGGCGAGCGATACTCTTCCGTGGCTATCCGCCAGTGGGATTTTAGATCTTCACCCTCGAAAACACCGAGCACTGTCTGCGTGTTACCGATGTCCGCAACCATCAACACGACGCCCCGACCTCCAGTTCGCCCACTTCCCGTATACCATCGAGATCCACGCTCACCAGCAACTCGCTCAACAGCCCCCGTCCCGGAATGTACAGGCCCTGGTCCAGGTCCGCGAGACCCTTGAGGTTGAATGCCCGCGCTATCCCCGGATGCGGGATGGCGAGGTCAGGACCCTCCATGACCTCTTCCCCGAAGAGCAGCACGTCCACGTCCACGGTGCGCGGCATTTTGTCACCTTTGCGTTCGCGCCCGAGCGCCGCCTCGATCCCCTGGCAGTAGCGTAGTAGCTCGACCGCGGGAACACCGCAATCCACTTCCACCACGCAATTCAGGTAGTGTGGTTGATCTTCATCCACCTCTACCGGCTCCGTCTCGTAGATCTTCGAGACGCCGCGCAGCGACATCCGCGGGCCGCGGGCGAGGGCGCCTGTCGCCGCCCGCAAGTAGAACAGGCGTTCGCCCAGGTTGCCGCCCAGGCTTAAAAACGCTCGGCTCACCGGCGGAAAGTACGGCTCACCGTAATGCCGGAGGCCGTGCGCCTCTCGAACACGCGCTCTCTGAAGGCGCTGATCTCGACCTCGTGGAACGCCGGAAACCTATCCAACACGAGCCTGGCCGCCTCGAAGACGCCAGCTTCCACCGACGGATACTCCCTGCCTTCGAGAACCTCAGCCACGCGCTCGAGGACCTCGTCATGATTTATCGCTTCCGGCTGTTCACCGGTCTCTCCCGCCGAGTACGAGTAATCCAGGTCCACGAGCAACGTCCTGGGTCGTCCTCCGACGCGCACGCTGACCTGGAGAGACCTTATCCGCCCCCGGAACAACGTCTGGTTCCCCGCAACCCCCGGCTCCATTGCTGACTCGACCAGATCCAGGGCGTCCGGCTCCGCGCCGAGCATCCGCGCGACCTCGCGGCGGACCTTGTCTGGGTCAACGTCCAGAATAGAGAGCACCCGGGGCGCCACGCCCTCGGACTCTCGCACCAGCCCCAGCAGGATGTGCTCGGTGCCGATGTACTTGTGGCGAAGGCGACGAGCCTCCTCCTGGGCCAGCACTACGACCTTGCGGGCCCGCTCCGTAAATCGTTCGAGCATACGGTCTTACCTCCTCCGCGCTCCTGCGAACGGGTCTAGTCTAGCGCGTCTGGTTTCCTCTCGGGAATCCTAAGCCCGTCCCGAGGATCGCCTCGGCCATCGCCAGGGCCTCGCGGTTGGCCCGGACGTCGTGGACCCGGAAAAAAGTCGCGCCCCGCTCGTAGGCGAGCACCGTGGCAACCACCGTCCCAAAGATGCGCTCACGGGCCTCGTCCACGCCGGTGATCCCACCGATGAACCCCTTGCGCGAAGCGCCGACGAGCACGGGGAAGCCTATGTCCGCGATGGCGTCGAGGCGGCGAAGCAACGCCAGATTGTGCTCCGCCGTCTTCCCAAACCCGATACCAGGATCGAGGACGATGTTCTCGGGCTCCACGCCACAGGAGACGGCGTAGTCAGCCCTCTCCTCCAGAAAGTCCCGTACCTCCCGGACCACGTCGTCGTACTGGGGATTTTTCTGCATCGTCTTCGGCTCGCCTTGCATGTGCATCAGGATCACGGGGCACCCGGCGTCCGCCACGATCTTCACCATCTCCCCGTCGCCGCGCAGGGCCGTCACGTCGTTGACTATGCTCGCCCCCGCTTCGAGGCCAGCTTCGGCGGTTCGGGCGCGGTAGGTGTCTATGGAGATCACGGCGTCCGGTCTTTCATCGAGGATCTCGCATATCACGGGCACGACGCGCCGCATTTCCTCTTCAGGAGATATGGGATCGGAGCCCGGACGGGTGGATTCACCGCCAACGTCTATTACGTGGGCGCCCTCGTCCAGCATTCTCTCAGCGCGCGCCACGGCGGCCTCCACGTCACGAAACTCGCCGCCGTCTGAGAAGGAGTCGGGGGTGACGTTCAGGATGCCCACGAGTACGGGGCCGGGTCCCCTTATGAGATCCCCAGCCCCGGTGACGCGGTCTTGCCTGAAGTTTTGATTCACCTACTCTTCGTGGCCGTTGCGGTGCGGGCCTTCCGACTCGAAGTGAACGCGGTCGACGGCGTGTTCCTCGACGAGGTTGCGGAGGTGCTTGGCGTCAACGGTCTCGTACTCGATCAGGTCCTTCGACAGCTTCTCCACGAGGTCGCGGTTGCGGATGAGGAGGTCCTCTGCGGTGTCGTAGGACTCGTCCACGATGCGTCGGATCTCCTTGTCTATCTGGAAGGCGATCTCGTCGGAGTAGTCGGGCTGCGTCCCGAAGTCCCGGCCCATGAAGACCTGTTGGTCGGCGTGTCCCAGGGCCATCGGCCCGAGTTTCTCGCTCATCCCGAAGCGGGTGACCATCTGCCTGGCGGTCTGCGTGACCCTTTCGAGGTCGTTGGAGGCACCGGTGGTGATCTCATCGAAGATCACGTGCTCCGCAGCCCGGCCGCCGAGCATCATGGCGAGCTGGGCCATGAGCTGGCCGCGGCTCATCATGAAACGGTCCTCCGTGGGGAGGCTCATGGTGACGCCGAGAGCCTGCCCGCGCGGGATGATGGAGATCTTGTGTACCGGGTCCGCATCAGGTAGGAGAGCGCCGACGATGGCGTGGCCGGCCTCGTGGTAGGCGGTGATCACCTTTTCCTTCTCCGAGATGATGCGCGTCTTGCGCTCGGGGCCGGCGATAACCCGGTCCACCGCCTCCTCCATCTCGGACATATTGATCTCGTCCTTGTCGCGCCGGGCGGCCAGGAGCGCCGCCTCGTTGACGAGGTTGGCGAGATCCGCGCCGGTGAAGCCCGGCGTGCCGCGGGCTATGGTCTCCACGTCTATGTCGTCGCCGAGCGGCTTGCCACGCGTGTGGACGCTCAGGATCTTCTCGCGCCCCGGCAAGTCGGGCCGGTCAACGGTGATTTGACGGTCGAAACGCCCAGGACGCAGGAGCGCCGGGTCGAGGATGTCGGGCCGGTTGGTTGCGGCGAGCATGATGATCCCACTCTTCGAGTCGAAGCCGTCCATCTCCACGAGGAGTTGGTTCAAGGTCTGCTCCCTCTCGTCGTGGCCGCCGCCCATGCCAGCGCCGCGCTGCCTACCGACCGCGTCTATCTCGTCCATGAAGATGATGCAGGGCGAGTTCTGCTTGGCCTGCTCGAAGAGGTCACGGACGCGGCTCGCGCCGACGCCGACGAACATCTCCACGAAGTCAGATCCCGAGATGCTGAAGAACGGCACCCCGGCCTCACCGGCGACAGCCCGCGCCAGCAGCGTCTTGCCCGTGCCGGGAGGCCCGACGAGGAGCGCACCCTTCGGGATGCGAGCGCCAAGCTTCTGGAACTTCTGCGGGGCTTCGAGGAACTCTTTGATCTCGGATAGCTCCTGTACAGCTTCCTGCGCGCCGGCCACGTCGTTGAAGGTGACCTTCGGCTGGTCCTTGGTCATACGCTTCGCGCGGCTCTTGCCGAAGCTCATCACCCGGTTGCCGCCGCCCTGCATCGAGCTCATGATGAACAGGAACAGGATGATTATCAGGAAGATGGGCCCGAGCGTGGCGAGCAGGCTCAACCAGAACCCTGTGTTCTGCGGGTCCACGTCGAACGCTATGTCCGCACCGTTGAGGGTGGCGGCCACGTCGGTCTGCTGGGTGTAGAAGTACTCGAACTCGTCCGTCTTGTTGCCGTCGCGCTTGAGGAGGCCGGTGACCTTCTGGTCCTCGTCGAGGACGGTGAGCTTGTTTTCCTCCTCTGCGGGGTCGAGGACGAAGGAATTTCCGTCCACCGCCTTCTGGAACTCGATGTTGTCGAGGGTGGTGACGTCCGGGTTGCCCGCCGAGAGCACGCGAACCAGGATCACCGCGAACACCATCAGAATTATGAAGTACAGCAACCCGCCGTTTCTCAAGAGTCTGCCCAACTGCTTTACCTCTCGTGGAATATGTTCAGGAGCACGGGGATTATACTACCCTGGCGACAAACCGAGGCATCCTTCTTCGCTTGCCGCCTACGCGCCGGAACCGGCGCCGAAGATCTCGGGTTTCAACACGCAGATGTCCGGGAGGTTTCGGTAGGCCCCGTCGTAGTCCAGGCCGTAGCCGACGACGAACTCGTCCGGCACCTCGAAGCCGAGGTACTTCACCTCCAGCTCCACCCGCCGCCTCGACGGCTTGGTGAGGAGGGCGCAGATCTCCAGCGAGGCGGGCTTCCGGGCGAGCAGGGAGCGCCGGAGGTACGAGAGCGTGAGGCCGGTGTCCACGATATCCTCGACGATCAGAACGTGGCGGCCGGTTATGTCTTCTTCGAGGTCCTTGAGGATGCGCACGACGCCGCTGCTCGAAGTGCCGGATCCATACGAAGATATGTCCATGAAATCTATCTCGCACGGCAGGTCTATACGGCGCATGAGGTCGCCCATGACGACCACCGCCCCACGCAGCACGCCGATCAGGAGCAGCCTCTCACCCCTGTACTCATCGGTGATCCGCTTCCCGATCTCACGCACCCTCTCCTGGATCTCCTCCGAGGATATGAGCACCTCTCTCACGTCGGGCATCATGCTGGACATCTTCACGACCTCTCCTCCACCTCCACCCTGAGAATTTTCCCCGTCGCCCTGCCTACCGCGAACTCCTCGCCGAACTCCCCGAGGAAGATCCAGGCGACCCGGCCTGCGCCGTCCACTATCACTGGCGTCCCGCGCCGCAGGTCCTTCGGCACTCCGCGGTCCATCATCGCCCGGAAGACTTTCTTCGTCCCCCCGAGGCCCAACGGACGCATGGTATCGCCCTCGCGCGCCATCCGCACCCGGTAGGGCCCGCGCCCCGCGTCCAGGTACGCTACCTCCGGCCTGGCCGCGTCCGCCGCGTCGAACCCACTCACCTCCCGGACCTCGATGAGCCAGTCGTGGAAACCCTGCCCGCCGGTCAGTAGGTCCAACTCCCCCGAGAACGGGTCCGCTCCGTAGTAGAAGACGATCTCCTCTCCATAGCGAACCGCCACGACGACGTTCTCCGGCAGGCACGTGGTCCGCGTGCCTTCGCTCTTGCGGGCCAGCTTCAAGATCGCTTCCACGGCGGCCGAGTCGAGGGACGCTTCGTCCGAGACCAGCGTCGCGTAGGCTCGCCGCAAGGCATGACGCCTCAGCGCGGGGGGCATTCCCTTCAGTTCGCCGAGCGGGACGATGACCTCCGCGCCCCGCCGGTGGACCATCCCGGCAACGAGTCCTTCGAGGACCTCCAGGTCCTCGCGCAGGAGCGACGCCCCGTGAGCTACGTTGCCCCCGGCGCCCGGATACAACTCCTCAAGCACCGGCAGAACCTCCAGCCGGACCCGGTTGCGGGCATACTTCGGCTCCAGGTTCGTGGGGTCAGTGCGATACGGCTGTCCGAGATGCCTCAGATAGCGCAGCACGTCGGCGCGGCGGTGACGGATCAGGGGCCGCACGTACCGGCCCCGCACCGGCGAGATGCCCGATAACCCCCGCAACCCCGCCCCGCGTGCCAGGTTCAAGAGAACCGTCTCCGCCACGTCGTCCGCCGTGTGCCCCGTCGCGGCAACCGGGAGATCGTGTTTCTCCATCACCTCCTCCGCGAGGCGATACCGTTCCCGCCGCGCCGCATCCTGGAGGTTCGAGCCCTCCAGTTCGACCCCGCGCACCTCACATCCCACGCCCAAACGCTCGCACAACGCCCGCACGAACTCCGCATCCTCCCTGGATTCGTCTCCACGCAGCCCGTGGTCCACGTGCAGCACGGCGGGTTCTGCGCCAAGCTCTACGAGCGACCGCAGCATCGCCACCGAGTCCGGGCCGCCCGAGACCAGGGCGAGCGGCCGGGAGAGGTCCATCCCGTACCGCTCCATCGTCCGCCGCACGGCGTTGGGGAAGTCTTCAGGCTTCATACAGGACAGTTTAGAGGGAAAGTGGGCCGGGCTTTCACGGCGGTCCTTCATGTGACACCTCCGGTAGACTGGTGATCGGACGTCCGAGGAGGTGAGGACCGGTGCGGGTGGTGATAGTCGGGGCTGGCGAGGTCGGGACCAACGCGGCCCGGATGCTCTCGGGAGAGGGACACAGGGTCGTGGTCATAGACCAGAACGAGGGCCTGGTGGAGCGGACGAGCCAGCATCTCGACGCGCTCGTGATGCAAGGCAACGGGGCGAGCCCCAGGGTGTTGCGGGAGGCTGAGGTCGAGAAGTCCGACCTCCTGGTGGCCGTGACGAACACGGACGAGGTGAACATCGTCGCGTGCCTGGCGGCCAAGTCGCAGGGTGTTCCGCGCACCGTGGCCCGCATCCACAACCCGGACTACCACGATCCGAAAAAGCCGTTCTCCAAAGACATCCTGGGTATGGACTTCGTCATCCGAACCGAGCAGATGGTGGCGGATGAGATCTCCTCTGTCCTGCTGGTCCCCGGCGCGGTGAACGTCGAGACCTTCGCGGACGGGACGATAGAGGTGGTCGAGGTCGTCCTGAAAGAGGATTCTCCGGCGGTCGGACAGGCGGTCCGCGACGTAAACCTGCCGGAGCGCAGCCTCATAGTCGGGGTGGTGCGGCATGGAGAGACGCTCATCCCGAAGGGCGACACGGTGCTGGAGGCGCGGGATCACGTCTTCATGATCTGCGAGCGCCGCCGCGTCTCGGAGGTGGTCGGCGCCGTCGTCACCGACGCCTCTCCGGTGAGGGACGCGATGATCCTGGGCGGCGGACGCATCGGGCTGCTACTGGCGCTGTCACTGGAGAAGATGGGGATCTCGGTGAAGGTGATCGAACGCGACGCCGGGCGCGCCAGGCAGGTCGCCGCCGAGCTCAGGAGGAGCCTGGTGCTCAACGACGAGGGCGTCTCTCGGGAGTTCCTGCTCCAGGAGCGAGTGGACCGGATGGACGCCTTCATCGCCGTCACCCCCGACGACCGGACGAATCTCCTGGCCGCCATGAACGCCCGCCACCTCGGGGCCGGCCTGACCATCGCCGGCATCAGCCGGGCCGAGTTCTCCCCGCTCTCCGAAGCCCTGGGCGTGGACATCACCATCTCGCCGCGCCTGCTGGCGGCAGGGGCGATCCTGCGTTTCGTCAGGCGAGGTGAGATCGCGGCCGTCACCCTGCTTGAGAGCGGGGCCCAGATGATCGACCTGTACGTCCCCGAAAAGTGCCAGGTCGTGGGCCGTCCGCTAGCCGCGGTGGATTTCCCGAGAGGCGCCATCGTGGGGGCAGTTCTGAGGGAAGGGGAGTTCGTGGTCCCGACCGGCAAGGACGTGCTGGAAGCCGGGGACGAGGTAGTGGTCTTCAGCGTCGGGTCAGCCGTGGACGAGGTGGAGCGGCTCTTTGCGCCCTAGGGTGGTCCTGAGCGCGGTCGGGGTCGTGATCGGGGCCGGCGGCGCCGTGATGCTCGTCCCCCTCGTCTACTCGCTCGTGGCCGGCGACGGCAACTCCCTGGCCTTCGCCCTCCCGGCCTTCGGCGCCCTCCTCTTCGGGGCCTGCGCTTTCGTCTTCGCCAGGGTCCAGAGCACCTACGTCTCGGGGCGGGACGTCTACCTTATAGTGGTCCTGAGCTGGGTCGGGGTCGGGCTCGTCGGCTGCCTGCCGTTCATAATATCCGGTCTCCTGGGACCGATGGACGCCTTCTTCGAGTCGATGGCCGGGTTCACGACCACGGGAGCATCGGTTATCGCCACGCCGGAGGAGGTCGCGCCCTCGCTCCTGCTCTGGCGGAGCCTCTCGCAGTGGGCCGGGGGCATAGGCATCGTGCTGCTCTTCGTCACCATCGCGCCCCTGGTCGGCTTCGGGTCAACCCAACTCTACTCGGCGGAGGCCGCCGACCCCGTCCCCGAGAGGCTGACCTCCCGTATCAGGGACACGGCGACGATCCTCGCCGGCGTCTACTGCGGCCTGACGCTCGGGGGCGTGGTCGCGCTTTCCGTGGCCGGGATGGACCCCTTCGACGCCGTCAACCACGCCATGACCACCGTCTCGACCGGCGGGTTCTCGACCCGCTCCGGCTCCATAGCCGCCTTCGATTCCCCGGCCATCGAGGTGTTCGTCGCGATAGGGATGCTCCTCTCGGGAGCAAACTTCGCCCTGTACTTCCAGGCGGCGCGGGGCCGGCTGGGACGCGCCCTGGGAAACGTGGAGCTAATTGTCTATCTGGCCCTGATCGCGGCCGGCACCCTCATCACCGCGGCGGTCCTCTACGAAGGAGGAAGCCGGTTCCCGCTCGCACTCCGCGACGGCATGTTCCAGACCGTGAGCCTCTCCACGGGAACGGGCTTCGTCACGGCAGACTGGAAGGCATGGGGCTCGCTCTCACAGGGCGTGTTGCTGCTGCTCATGGGCATCGGGGCGTGCGCCGGGTCCACGGGCGGCGGCATAAAGGTGGTGAGGTTCGTCCTGCTCGTCCGGCACGCCTGGCAGGAGGTTTTCCGGCTGCTGCACCCGCAGGCCGTCACGCTCCTGAAGTTCGGGGGACGTGTGATACCCGAGCGTCTGCGAACGGCTTTCCTGGGGTTCTTCTTCCTCTACGTGGCGGCGCTCGTGGTGGGGACGCTGCTCATGACCCTGCACGGGCTGCCGTTGGGTCCGGCGTTCGGCTCGGTCTTCTCGTGCCTGAGCATCTCGGGCACGGCCCTGGGTCCCGTGGGAGACGCATCGTTCTTCGCCGAACTTCCGGGCTCGGCCAAGGTGATCCTGACGCTCTACATGCTCCTCGGAAGGCTTGAACTCTTCACCGTCCTCGTCCTCCTGACCCCCGAGTTCTGGCGCCGCTGAACTCACGCTAGCTTGTTGAAGTAGGAGAAAAGATCTTCTCGCAGCAAGTATGCTCACTCCTCCACCAGATCGCATGATGGAACTTGGATGACCCGTATATAGGTATACTACCCATGCTGGGATTGTTTTGGGGCCGGGTAGGTATCAGGATGGTGTCGGCTAACCATACGGCGTGATTAATGTAGGAAGGTCAATGCTCGCTTGCACAGTCGTCTAGATACGAGCGTACAGCAGAGCGGGACGGATGACGCACCACTTAACGGTTTCTCGACACGGTACATTAAGGTAGAGAATAGAGAACCATCACGTACAATTAGACGTGCTCGGATGGCGAGTGTGTTATGGAGACCCCATCGTGAAGTGCCCACATTGTCAGACGGCGTTTGCTGATAGAGATGCGCAATCTGTTGATCTGAGCACTCCACCAGGAGAAGAGTACAAGGTAAGTTCACAACTGAATTGGCATCTGGTCTATTCGTACTGTCCGCAGTGTGGAAAGCTTATAGCACGTCTTGTCTACGAGAAGGCGATTAAGGCTTCCGGCGGTTCGCGGCAGATTACGGGAGCCATAGATTACGTAGAAATCCTAGTTTATCCGAAGGGCTTTCTGCGCCCTCCGCCTCCGAGTGAAGTACCGTCTGAATATGCCGACGATTACAACGAAGCTTGTTTGGTACTTGCCAATAGTCCCAAAGCATCAGCAGCTCTCAGTAGAAGATGTTTGCAGAATATTCTGAGAGACAGAGTTGGCGTAAAGCCCAGCAATCTAGCAGATGAGATTCAACAGGTTCTAGATAGCAACCAGCTTCCGTCCCATATCGCTGACGATGTAGACGCAATTCGGAACGTTGGAAATTTTGCCGCACACCCTATCAAGAGTCAGAACA
>Ga0136619_10000126_pt1 | contig 26068 bp, 25 predicted proteins | sample AntDrymUQ3532106_2_FD_104807 | JGI IMG/M metagenome (GOLD analysis project Ga0136619, IMG submission 104807) | Polar desert sand microbial communities from Dry Valleys, Antarctica - metaG UQ353 (21.06) | ecosystem: Environmental > Terrestrial > Soil > Desert | place: Antarctica: Dry Valley...
ACCCAGCCGTTGTCAATGGGCCAATCCAGCGACAGGTACTGGATCATCACAGAGAGCGCGCTTGGAAAGAAGTCCCAGCTCATCGGGACGAGGCGCTGCCAGTGCCCGGTGGCGAAGATCATGATGTAGAAAACCGCGCCGTTGAGCAGCCAGAGCATGTCGACGCCCAGATGCCACCAGCGGGCCAGGCCGATCGAGTGGCGGATCCCGGGCAGGCCGACCTGCCCTGGCAGGGTCACGGAGTCCTGCTTCGCCGTCCACAGCGGGTCGTCGGGCACTTCCTTCTGGAACCGGAACCACTCCTTGCCCGGCGTGCTGTGTCGGGTCCAGTACAGCCGGGGGTGGTCGGTCATGATCTGGGTCCCCGACCGGATGATGAAGGTGATCAGGAACAGGTTGAGGAAGTGCTGCCAGCCCACCCAGGACGGGATTCCTTCCAGGCCGCTCGGCAGCGTCACCGTGCCGGGGTACTGCCCAATGAGGGACTGCACTGCGGGCAAGCCGCGCAACTCTTTGGCGAGTGCGACCCCGACGATGAGGAGCACGAAGCCGATCGGCAGCAGCCACAGCAGGTTGAACCATTTGGATCGGCCAACGCGCACCCGTGGGGCGATGCCATACTGCGCGGGCACCGAGCCAGCCCACGTGACGGGGTCAACGGCGTCTTCGCCCCTGGTCAGTTGTGTCCGGAAGTCTCGGAGCGACTCGGGGTTGACATTCGACGGCGCGGGAGCTGGCAGATCTTCGCGACTCGGGCCCCTGCTGGGGGGAACCTCGCTGCCGGCCATGTCTCGCACGCTAACAAGGGACCAAGGTCGGTGTCCATGATCGCCGGTGCCGATGAGGCGGACAGTGTTGTCCGGCGCGTAACGTGACGCCGTCGCTCACCCATCTACCACCAAGAGCCCGGAAAGGTGCGTCCATGGAGAAGTCGTCGTTGACCGCCCTCGCCCGTGCGCAGCTGAAGATCGCGCGGCAGGCTTCCAGTGGGCGCAGCACGCAGACGGTGTACGGCGGCCATGAACACGTGTTGCGCCAAAGCCTGATCGCGTTGGCCGCCGGCCGTCGGCTGGATGAGCATGACAACCCTGGCGAGGCCACCGTGCACGTGCTGTACGGGCGGGTTCGCCTCAGCGCTGGCGACGTCGGCTGGGAAGGCTCCCCCGGGGATCTCCTCATCGTGCCCGCCGCCCGCCACAGCCTCGAAGCGCTGGAAGACTCCGCCGTGCTGCTCACCGTGGCCAAGCGCGGCTGACGTGGCGGCCCCGGCCACCCGCTTGGGGGCCGGCAAGCAGAGCCGTACGCCATCGGCGGCGCGGCCGCGCAGCGGTAGGACGGTAGGGTGCTGGGCGCCAGCAGCCAGCCGGTCAGGGGCTGTCCAGGGCCGACTGCATGGCTCGCAGCTTGAGCCTTGTCTCCTCCAGCTCGGCCTCCGGCAGGGAGCCGTCGACGATCCCCGCGCCGGCGAACAGCCGCGCTCGGGCCCCGCGCACTTCGGCGCAGCGCAGGGCGATTCCCCACTCACCGTCGCCGTCGGCGTCGAACCAGCCCACTGGTCCGCTGTAACGGCCGCGGTCCATGCCCTCCAACGCCCGGATGCGCTCCAGCGCGGCCTCGCGCGGGGTGCCGCACACCGCGGCGGTGGGGTGCAGGGTCGCGACGACGTCCAGCACGTGGGCGTTGTTGGTCAGGGTGCCGTGGGCGGTGGACACCAGGTGCGCCACGTTGGCCAACCGCAGCAGCCGCGGCGTCTGGTCGACGGTCAACTGCTCACAGCACCCAGCCAGCACGTCGCGGACCGACGCCACCGCGAACTCGTGTTCCTGGCGATCCTTGCTCGACGCAAGGAGCGTCTGACCCAGCCGCTCGTCGCTGGCGGTGTCGGCTCCTCGGGGCGCTGAACCGGCGAGCATGATCGACTCGACGCGCCCCGCTTCCAGCCGCAGCAGCAGCTCGGGGGTGGCCCCGACGAGGTCGTCGCAGATGAAGGTGAAGCAGGAGCTGAACCGCTCGGCCAGACGGCGGGCGAGCACGCGGGTGTCCAACGGCTCCTGCGACCACACGTTGACGTCGCGGGCGAGCACGACCTTATCCAGCCAACCGTCCTTGATCTCCCGTACCGCTTCGTCGACGGCCTCTACCCATCCGACCTCATCGACGCCACCGTTGGCGTAGCGGACCCGGCCCGGCCCAGGCAGCGCACGCGGCGTCAACGGCGATGAGGCGGCGGCGCCAACGGTGGTCAGCCAGGCCAGGCCATGTCGCCGGCCGAGGATGATCTGCGGCACCAGCAACACCGAACCCGGCGAGCGCTCGTCGAAGGTGAAGCTGGCGAAGGCCGCCAGGCCGCTGCCGGGGACGCCGACGTCGTCGCTCACCGACGCCCTGGCGGCGATGTCGGCCAGCACGGCCTTGGCGCGGGCGAAGCGCTGCGATCCGGCGCCGAGATCGACGCGGGCGAACCGGCCCCAGCCCACCAGCCCCTCGCCCTCGCGTACCCAGGCGACAGGGTCGGGTGCCCCCAGATGCGCCAGCAGATCGCGGGGATCGGCAACCGCCACCGTGCGCACCGTCAAGCCCTCCGCCGGTGACGCACTCACCTCGCCTCCACCACCTGGTCATCCACTGGGAGACTGCGGGTCGCATCGCTGCGCCGCTTTCCGACCGGCGCCAAGGCCGGCGAGTCGGCGATCCGTGCGCGCGCTGCCGCCAGCAGGCGCCGCTGGAAGTGGTGGGACAGCATGGCCCCCGCCGCTGGCAGCATCAGGTACAGCGCATCGACCATCCGCTCGGCCGCCTCGGCGTCCGAGCCGGCGTTGTCGCGGATGGGGTCGCGGACATAGCGGGCGAACAACTCGACCGCCCGGTCGGCCACGGCCCGGGCGGCGCGGTCGTGCTCGCGAGCCAACGCCAGCAGTTCCGATAACGGCACGCCGGCCGACAGCAACGCCAGACCGGCCATCAGTGCGTCGGAGTCGGCAGCCGTATACGGCCGTGGCGAGTCGGAGTCACGTGGGACCAGCAGTCCCTCGCGAGCAATCGCCTCCAGCACCGGTCGTGAGGCGCCGGTGCGCTGCACGAGATCGTCCAATGACAGCCGCTGATCGGCGGTCCCGACCTCGCCCGGCAGGGGCCCGGCCAGCGCAGCGGCGAGGGCCTGCTCGGAGGCGTCGAGGTCGCCGTCGAGCGCCCGACCGATCATCCCGAGGCTGAATCCTTGGGCCTTAAGTTCGCGGATCCGCCGCACGCGAGCCAGGTGGTCGTCGGTGTACCAGGCCAGCCGCCCCTCCCGCTCGGGGCGGTGCAGCAACCCCTTGGCCTGGTAGTAACGGACGGTGTCCACGCTGACATCACAACGGGCCGCCAGATCGTCGACTCGGTATCGCACGACCCCCACTGTACGAGTGAACGCTCATAGCGTCCCGGCCACCCGAGTCAAGTCTTTCCCGACCACATCGACGTTCCGCCCCCAGAGGTGCAGGGTCCATCACACGCCCGGTTGGGCGCGTCATCGGCGAGCCCTACGCCTCCCGATCAACGAGATCCTTTCGTACTGCGGCGAGGAAACGCCCGGCCCTTCAGCAGCAACACCGACTTCAGGCACTTCTCGACAGCCTGTTGCGCAAGGGCGCAGGCCGCTAGCGCTCATACAGCACCTTGCCGTGGCGCAACGCCGGCCGGTAGATGTAGCCGACGACATCAACCAGCCGTTCGAGCTCCTCGGGATCGCTGACGATGAAGTCCTTGGGGACGGGGGCGTCAGTTGTGACGCGTCGCAGCGCAGTCATCCTCAAGCTTGTCATCGACCTGCGGCAGGATCACCAGCAGGTCGATGTCGCTGTCGCGGTCCTCGTCGCCGCGTGAGAGGGAACCGAACAGGATGATCTTGACGGGGTCGAACTCGGCGACGATGCGGTCAACGACCTCCGGAAGCCAGTCGCGCAGAGTGCGACCGTTGTAACGGCCATCCTCGAAGACGACGGGCGAGCTCATGTGGGTGCCTTCGCGCGCTCGGACATGGGCTTCAGGTGTAGTTGACCACCGCCAAGCATCAGCCTTGGACGATGAGGCCGATTCTACGAAACGCCTGTGCCTGGCAGTCGCCAACTAACGGGCCAGGCGCGCGGACCTCGGAAGGTGAACGCCCCGTCGTTAGAAGGGCAGCACCAGCACGGCACCCACGGCGATCACCGTGAGGGCAGCGGTGGCGCCGGCGATGCTGGCGACCCTTCGGCGCACGTGCCGCTCGTCTTCTGCGTCATCGCCGTCATCAGGCACCGCGTCTTGTTCGTGGTCGACATCCGTCCGGCCATCAGCATCAAGGCCTTCTTGGTGGTCGACACCCGTGGAGTGATCCGCTGCGGGTGTGACCTCGTCATGCGGCGATGTGTCCGGCGCAGCGGCCGGTTCCTCGGCCGCGTAGTTCAGCGTCGATGACGCCGGGGCCGCATCGTCCCAAGCCAGCAGCTCGTCCAGGGCCTTGGTAGTTGGCGAGGGTGCCGGTTCCGGTGGGGGTGTGGCGCCCGCTGTGGTGGCGGCCGGTGAGACCCGCTCGGCATCGCCGCTGAGGTCCTGCCACGACAGGATGTCGTCATGGGGCTGATAGGCGGGCTCGGCATCGGTGGCCTCATCCGCCAGCGGCGGGTGTCCGCCGTCTGCTCCGTCGTCGCCCAGTGGCTCGGTCTCCTGCGACGCGACGCCCACGTAGTGGCCCAGCAAGCAGTGGCCACTGAGGTCTACGGGCCCTGCCATGCCGCACATATCGCAGATCGGCAGGTCATTGCCGCCATCAGAGTGGACCGCGCCGCCGCGCGGCGACCGCCGAAACCTCATGCCAACACCCCTTCACCAGAAGACACTGCACCGGTAAGCGTCGGCACGCACGCACCAGGTCTTGAGCGTCGGCAAGCCCGCCTACACTCGCCGGCGTGGCCGCCGTCCTGTACAGCGCCGATGTCGTCTGTCCGATGAGCCGGCCCGCGTTCGGCGACGGCGGCGTGCTGGTCGTCGACGGATTGATCGCCGAGGTGGGGCAGGCGGCGACGCTGCGTCCCAGCGCCGGGCGGGAGCACCGGGTGGACGGCGTGTTGCTCCCCGGCCTGGTCAACGCGCACACCCATCTGGAGCACACCGACGCGGCCGTGCTGGCTCACAACCGTCGCCACATAGCCTGGACCCGGGCACTGGCCGGCCTGCTGGCGACCTGGCCGCCGGAGCGCTGGGGTCGATCCGCCCACCGAGGGGTGTTGTCGTCGCTGCGGGCCGGCACCACCGCCCTTGGCGACGTCGTGACGCGCGGGCCGGCGGTCCCGGCAGCCTGTCGTGCGGGGCTGGTCGGTGACTCCTGGGTGCAGGTGGCGATGGTCGACCATGACAGTCACGACGCGGTGACCGAGCAGCTGTCGTCGGTCCTCGGCCTGCCAGCTGAAGGTCGTCGCGTCGGGATCGCGCCGCATAGCCCAGCGGCGGTGGGCGCCGGCGTCCTGCAGGCCCTAGCCGACCTCGCCAAGCGCAAGGACGTCCCGCTCCATCTGCATTGTGCCGAGACCCAGGAGGAGATCACCGCCGTCCGCGACGGCCATGGCCCCCTGGCCGATGACGCACGTGCCGCCGGGATGTCCTTCGAGTGGCTCGACGCCGCAGCGGGCACCGGCGGCGTGACCTACCTCGAGCGGCTCGGGGCTCTTACCGATCGCACGACGCTGGCACACGCCGTGGTCACCGACGCTACCGAGGCAGCGCTGTTGGCCAGGCGCGGGATCGCGGTGGCGTGCTGCCCGCGCGCCGACGCGCAGCTACAGGCGGGCCAGGCGCCGCTGGAGCGGTTCGCCGCCGCCGGCACACCGTTGGCGCTGGGAACCGAATCGCCCGCCGCCGTCGGCGACCTCGACGTGCTCGCCGAGGGCGCGGCCTGGGTGAGCCTGGCCAGGCAGCGAGGCCTGGACGCCTGGCCGCACCGGGACGGCCAGCTGTCGCTGCCCGAGGCGGCCGTGCGGCTGGCCACGATGGACGGTGCCGCCGCGATGGGTTGGGGTGAGCAGTCTGGTGTGCTGGCCACGGGCCGGCGGGCAGATCTGGTCGGCGTGGAGCTGGCCACCTCGCCGGCCACGGTCTGGGCCGACCTGATCAGCCACGGCGCCGGCCGCCAGGTGCTGACGGTCCGCGCAGGTGTGCGGGTGGCGCGACGGGCTTCCTGCGACCAGCCCTGGCCCGAGTTGGACGACGACAGCTGGCGAGCATGACCGGCCTGCCCGACCCTCGGCCGACCGCCGACAAGGACGCAGCGCTGGTGCAGGCGATGTTCGATCGTGTGGCACCTCGCTACGACCTGGCCAACACGATCTTCTCGCTGGGGCAGGACCGTCACTGGCGAAGGGTGGCCCGGGCCGCCACCGCGCCGCAGCCGGGCGAGCTTATCCTCGACGTCGCCAGCGGCACCGGAGCGCTGGCCCACGAGCTGGCCTCCAGCGGCGCCAGCGTGATCGCGCTCGACTTCAGTTGGCAGATGCTGTTGACCGGTGCTCATCGCGCCAGGCAGAGTCGGCCGAGTCGAGAGGATCGGCCGAGTCGGCCAGCTCCGCGAGTGCTGTGGTGCACCGGCGATGGGCTGCACCTGCCGCTGGCCGACGCCTCCGTGTCGGCGGCGACGATCGCCTTCGGGCTGCGCAACCTGCCCGACACCGTCGCCGGCCTGCGCGAGCTGGCGCGTGTCGTGCGCCCCGGGGGACGGGCGGTGGTGCTGGAGTTCAGCCAGCCGACATGGCCGCCGTTTCGCCAGGTCTACCTGCGCTACCTGGTCGGCGCCCTTCCCGCTGCCGCCAAACTGCTGACCAGCGACCCCGCCGCCTACCGCTACCTCGCCGCCAGCATCCAGGCCTGGCCCGACACCGAGCGGTTAGCGCGGCTGTTCAGCCAGGCAGGATGGCGGGATGTCCGCTGGAAGCGGCTGACGGGCGGCATCGTCGCCGTCCACCACGCCATCCGCTGAGCCCGTAAAACTGGGCACGGACGTGGGCGGGGCGCTGCTGACGGGGTAGAGGCCGACGAGCCGGCCACCTCAGGCGGCGTCGTCGGGGTCCTCGAGCGGTTCGGTTGCCAGCGGCTGGACTGTCGCGTCATCCGGCGTCGCGCCTGCCCCGCCGTCCAGGCCCGCGTCCGCCTGGGTGGCGTCGTCGGCCTCGGCGCGCGGGCCATGGCCGTCCTGCGAGGCGTCGTCATCGTCGGTTGGGTCGCCCCCCATGGCGCACCTCCTCGGTGTCGTCGGGCTGCGACCGACATACCCCACCGCGTTGCCGCCGACACCGCCGAGGCACTACACTGGCGTTGCCCTTGTGAATCGCTTCACAAAGGTCCAATGCTAGTCTCGGTCGTCGCCAGCAGGCTCCAGGTGCGGCGACCGCAGCACCACTTCAGGAGGCGCCGTGCGCATCACCGAGGAGGCCGTCACCCGCGCCGACGCGGTGGTGATCGGTGCCGGCCCTGCCGGTTCGGCTGCGGCTGCCTTCCTCGCCCAGGCTGGCCATGACGTCGTGCTGATGGAGAAGGAGTCGTTCCCACGCGACAAGGTCTGCGGGGACGGGCTGACCCCGCGCGCGGTCAAGGCGTTGCGACTGCTGGGACTTGACGCCGAGGCGGAGGGCGACGTCCCCGGCTGGGACCGGCAGTCCGGGCTGCGGATGTACGGCGGCGGCGTAGTGCTCGACTTTCCCTGGCCTAGCCTGCGGGACTGGCCCAACCACTCGGTGACCGCAACTCGCTCCCTGTTCGACCACACGCTGGCCAACAACGCCGTCAAGCAAGGCGCCCAGCTGTGGGAGCAGACCGAGGTGACCGCCCCGGTGTATCTGACGTCGTCGCAGCGGCGTCTCGCCGGGGTGACGTACCGCTGCACCGACGGCGCGCACGGCACGGTGCGAGCGCCACTGGTGCTGGTGTGCGACGGCGGCAGCTCCCGCTTCGCAGTGCAACTCGGTCTGCACCGCGACACCTCGCGCCCCATGGGGGTCGCGGTCCGCGCCTACTACCGCAGCCCGCGGTCGACGATGGACATGATGGAGGGGTTCCTCGAGCTGCGCCGCGGCGGCGGCGGTGTGGCGGGGCGAGCCGGAGAGCTGCTGCCGGGCTACGGCTGGATCTTCCCGCTCGACGGCGGTCTGGTGAACGTCGGTTGGGGTCTGATCAACACCTCTGAGCACTTCCGTTCCACCAACTACCGCCAGACGCTGGATGACTGGGTGGCCGGTTTCCCTGCCGAGTGGGAGATCCGCAAGGACACCATGGTCGGCCGCCCGCGCAGCGCGGGCCTGCCCATGGGCCATAACCGCAGGCCACCGGTCTACCGGGGAGCGCTGCTCGTCGGTGACGCGGCCGGCATGGTCAACCCGTTCAACGGCGAGGGGATCAGCTACGCCATTGAGGCGGCGGCCTTTGCGGCCGAGGCCGCCGACGAGGCGTTGCGGACCCGCTCCGACGCCGCGCTCGCCGGCTACCAGCGTCAACTGGCGCGGGAATGGGGCGGCTACTACACGCTTGGCAGCGCGTTCCTGCGCATCATCGCCCACCCTGCGGTGATGCGCTTCTGCACCGAGTTCGGCATGCCACGCCGCAGGCTGATGCAAGTCGTGTTCCGAGTGATGGCCCACCTGACCGACCGTCGCAGCCATGACGCGATCGACGTGCTGGTCAACGTCCTGTCCCGCGCGGTGCCGGCAGCGTGAGCGCAGCCAGCATGCCCTGCGTAACCGCGACGGTCGGCTTTTGTCGCCTTCGGACCGCACCCCTAGGCTGGCCCGGCACGCTGCTGGTGTTCACACATGGACCTGGCCCGCGCCAGCCGACGAGGACGCCCGAGGGGGTGTGTCGTGCTCGCTGACTATTTGCCACTGGTGGTCTTGTTTGTCATCGCCACCGCCTTCGTGGGCCTATCCCTGCTGGTGTCGGCCCGCCTCGGCCCCAGCCGGCCCAACCCCACCAAGCGCGCCGCCTATGAGTCCGGCATCATCCCCGAGCCGGAGACCGACATCCGCGGCACCCGCTTTCCGGTGAAGTTCTACCTGGTGGCGATGCTGTTCATCATCTTCGACGTCGAGGCGGTTTTCCTCTACCCGTGGGCGGTGACCCTGCGCTCGCTCGGCTGGTACGGCATGGCGGTGATGGGTGTGTTCATCGCCCTGCTGTTCGAGACCTACTACTACGTGCTGCGCAAGGGAGGCCTGGATTGGGACTAGAAACCAAGGTTCCCAGCGGCATCCTGCTGACCAGCGTCGAGAAGTTCGTCGGCTGGTCGCGCGCGGGCTCGCTGTGGCCCGCCACCTTCGGGCTGGCCTGCTGCGCCATCGAGATGATGTCGACCGGCGCCGCGCATTACGACCTGTCGCGATTCGGGATGGAGGTCTTCCGCGGCTCGCCGCGCCAAGCCGACCTGATGATCGTGGCCGGCCGCGTCAGCCAGAAGATGGCGCCCGTGATCCGCAACCTGTACGACCAGATGGCCGATCCCAAGTGGGTCATCGCCATGGGCGTCTGCGCGTCAACAGGTGGCATGTTCAACAACTACGCCATCGTGCAGGGCGTCGACCATGTCATCCCCGTCGACATGTACGTGCCCGGCTGCCCTCCCCGCCCCGAGATGTTGATGGACGGCATCCTCAAGCTGCACGAGAAGATCAAGGCCGGCCAGCTGGTCGAGCGTCCGCGCAAGCACGAGTCCATGCAGGACTTTCGCCGCCGCACCGGCTGGATCGACCCGGTCGACGAACCATCAGCGGATCAGCGCACGCACCTGCCCCAGGTCCCGGCCTGAAAGCGATGTCCTCAGACCCGACCAGCACGCGGCGCGTTGGCCAGTCCGGCCAGGACTCGCGTCCCACTGGCGCCGGCCCAGGCCGGTCCACCAGCGACATGCACGGTGGCGAGCAGGCCGCCGACATCGCCGGGCGGGAGCTGGACGTCGCCCTGCCCCCGCACCTGCGAGCGCTCGCCACCCGGCTGACCGCCGCCTTCGAGATGTTGCAGGTCAGCGGCTTCCGCCACGAGCTGACGGTGCTCGCCCCCGCCGGCCGCATCGTCGAGCTGCTGACGTTCTGCCGCGACGAGCCCGACCTGCGTTGCGAGCTGCTGGCAGACCTTTCCGGCGTCCACTGGCCCGGCGGCAAGCGCACCGAAAGCGCGCAGGAGACCACCGGCTGGCCCAGCTACGAGTTCGCCGACGAGGCCGGCCGTATCGAGGTCGACTATGTGCTGTACTCGCTGACCCACGGCCACCGGTTCCGCGTGCGCGTCGAACTGCCCGACGACGATCCGGTGATGCCCACCGCGACCGGCGTGTACGGCGCGGCCAACTTCATGGAGCGCGAGGTCTACGACTTCTTCGGGGTGCGATTCGACGGCCATCCCAACCTCGTACGCATCCTGATGCCCGACGACTGGGACGGCTTCCCGCTACGCAAGGACTATCCCCTCGGCGGCGTCGACGTGCAGTACAAGGGCGCCACCATCCCACCCCCCGACCAGCGTCATTACTAGGACGCCGCGTGAACGTGCCATGAGCCAGACCAGGACCCCCGCCACCTCCGGCGCCGGATGGCAGGAGGCCGACGAGCCCGCGGACGGCCGGCGGCTGACGCCTGCCGTGCCCTCCGAGCACACCGTCGTCGGCGGCGACTGGCAGGAGCTGCCCAACGCCGTCGAAGACGACCTCATGGTCATCAACATGGGGCCACAGCACCCCTCCACCCACGGCGTGTTGCGCATGCTGCTGACGCTGGACGGCGAGACCGTCCTCGACAACCAAGCGGTCATCGGCTACCTGCACACCGGCATCGAAAAGAACACCGAGTACCGGCCCTGGGTACAGGGCGTGACCTTCGTCACGCGCATGGACTACCTGTCACCGCTGTTCAACGAGCTGGGCTACTGCATGGCCGTCGAGAAGCTGCTCGACATCGCCGACCAGGTCCCAGAGCGAGCCCAGGCGATCCGCGTCATCGTCACCGAGTTGGTGCGGGTCGCCAGTCACCTCGTCTGGTTGGCGACGGCGGGCCTGGAGCTCGGTTCGACGACCGCGATGATCTTCGGCTTCCGGGAGCGCGAGGGAATCCTCGACGTCCTGGAACACGTCACCGGCCTGCGCATGAACCACGCGTACATCCGTCCCGGTGGCCTGGCGATGGACCTGCCCGACGACTTCTCCGAGCGCGTCGGCACGCTGTTGACGGCCATGAAGACGCGCATCGACGAGTTCGAGGTGCTGCTGACAACCAACCCGATCTGGGTGGAGCGCAACTCCGGCGTCGGCGTGCTGTCCGCCGAGCAGTGCCTCGATCTCGGCGTCACCGGGCCAATCCTGCGCAGCGCGGGGATTGCCCACGACCTGCGCAAGGCCCATCCCTACTGCGGGATCGAGCAGTACGAGTTCGCCATTCCCACAGCGGACACGGCTGATGCCTACGGGCGCTTCCAGGTCCGCGTCGCCGAGATGCGCGAGTCGCTGAAGATCGTGCGCCAGGCCGTTGACGGGCTGCCGACGGGACCGGTGATGGTGGCCGATCGAAAGATCGCGTGGCCGGCGCAACTCGGTCTGGGGCCTGACGGCATCGGCAACACCGAGGAGTATGTCGGCAAGATCATGGGCCAGTCGATGGAGGCCCTGATCCACCACTTCAAGCTGGTCACCGAGGGCTTCACCGTTCCCGAGGGCCAGGTCTACATCCCCGTCGAGTCACCGCGCGGCGAGCTGGGCTACCACGTCACCTCGTCGGGCACGAACAAGCCGTACCGGGTCAAGGTGCGTGACCCCTCCTTCATCCACATCGGGGTGCTGCAGGCGGTGACCCACGGGTTGTCGGTGTCGGACGTGATCGCCGCCGTCGCCAGTTTGGATCCCGTAATGGGCGGGGTCGACCGATGACCGTGGCCACCGTGACCCGTCTGGGGCGGATGAACCTTTGTGTCTGTGCCGGCCCGGAGGCCACCCTCTCCGGGACCGCGATCCCGCCCACCCTCCAAGGTGGACGGGCCGCTACCGGTCCGAGGGCCGCGAACCCGCCCACCCTCCAAGGCCCTCGGCCCGGCAGCGGCCCTCCTCGCGATCCCAGCGGGGCGTGGAGGCTCTTCTTCTATGCCGCTTTTGGGCGGGCGGCGATCTCGGACGGTCCTTGGGGCCGCCTGGTGGTGGCGTAGGTGTTCAGCGCGGAGTTGCGGGAGAAGGCGGAGGGATTGGTGGGGCGGTATCCCGAAGGGCGGTCGGCGTTATTGCCGTTGTTGCATTTGGTGCAGGCGCAGGACGGTTATGTCAGCGACGACGGGATCAAGGAGTGTGCGCAGCTGCTGGCGCTGAGCAAGGCCGAGGTCATGGGGGTGGCGACCTTCTACTCGATGTACAAGCGCGCCCCGATGGGGCGCCACCTGGTCAGTGTGTGCACCAACTTCTCCTGCGAGGTGCGCGGCGGGCAGGCGGTTTACGACAGGCTGTCGGGACATCTCGGGGTTGGGCACAACGAGACCACCGCGGATGGGGCGATCACGCTTGAGCACGCCGAGTGCCTCGGCAACTGCGAGGGTGCGCCCGTGGTGACCGTCGACTACTTCAACTACGAGTGCCGGACCCCCGACACTGCAATGGAACTCGTCGAGCAAGTGCGCAACGGCGAGGTGCCGCCGCCGACGCGCGGGTACGCCTCCGCAGGCATCCGTGATGTGGAGTACCGCTTGGCCGGGCTCGGTCCGCGGCATGCGGCCGAGCCGGGTGTCATCCCTGATCAGGCGACGGCCGACGACGCCGCGCCGCCGACCGATGACGCTGGTCCGGGCGTGACCTGGAAGACCGTCATGGCCGAGGCCCCCCGGGGGAACGGCGCCGAGGCGCCGGAGGGCGGCGGCGCTGAGGAGCGGGGCCCCGAGGGGCTGGAGCCGGAGTCAGGCGCCGGCGAGCACGACTATGGCGGGGCCAGCCGGCAGCGCGACGAGCCCACCCAGCCAACTCAGCCCCGCCCGCCCGCCGAGCCTGCCGGCAACGACGACCAACCCGTGGAGCGGTGAGCATGGTCGAGCCCGTTGCCGTCCTGTCGAAGCGCTACGGCCTCGCCGACGGCCACACGTTGTCGGGCTACCTGGCCAGCGGCGGCTTCGCCGGGCTGCGTGCGTCTTTGGGCATGGCCCCCGCCGACGTCCTGGAAGCCGTCAAGGCCTCCGGCCTGCGCGGCCGTGGCGGCGCCGGCTTTCCGACCGGGCTCAAGTGGGGCTTCGTCCCCCAGGACCTCGGCCGCCCCGTGTACCTGGTGATCAACGCCGACGAGGGCGAGCCGGGCACCTTCAAAGACCGCGAGCTGATGGAGCGCGACCCCTTCCTGGTGCTGGAGGGAATGATCATCGCGGCGCGGGCGCTGAGCTGTCACCGCTCCTTCATCTTCCTGCGCGGTGAGTACCTATGGCCGGGGGTGCGCCTCGAGGAGGCCATCGCCGAGGCCTACGCCGAGGGTTGGCTCGGCAAGGACATCTTGGGATCAGGCTTCGACTTCGACGTCACCCTGCATTACGCCGCCGGCGCCTACATCTGCGGTGAGGAGACGGCGCTGCTCGACGCGCTCGAGGGTCGCCGCGGCCAGCCTCGGCTGCGCCCGCCGTTCCCCGCCGTCGCCGGGCTGTACGCCAGCCCCACGGTGGTCAACAACGTCGAGACCATCGCCACCGTCCCGTGCATCATCGAGCAGGGCGTGGACTGGTTCCGCTCCATGGGCACGGAGAAGTCGCCAGGGCCCAAGCTGTTCTGCGTGTCCGGCGAGGTCGAGCGGCCAGGCAACTACGAGTGGCCGCTGGGTACCCCCGCACGAGCCATCATCGAGAAGTCCTGCGGCGGGATGCTGCCCGGGCGCAACCTCAAATTCTGGGCACCAGGTGGGTCCTCGACCCCACTGCTGACCGCCGACCACTTCGACATCGCGATGGATTTCGACACCATCGCCGAGGCCGGTTCACTGCTGGGCACGGGCGGGATGATGATGTTCAGCGACCGCACCAGCGTCGTGGACGCCGTGCTGAACTGGACCAAGTTCTACGAGCACGAGTCGTGCGGCAAGTGCACGCCCTGCCGTGAGGGCACCTTCTGGCTGTCGCAGATCCTGCAGCGCATCGTCGACGGTCAGGGACGCACCAAAGACCTGCAGACGCTGGACGACATCTGCGACAACATCTTCGGACGATCCTTCTGTGCATTCGCCGATGGTGCCGTCAGCCCGATCAAGGCCAGCCTCAAGTACTTCCGTGAGGAGTACGAGCACCTCGTCGACCACGGCGTCCGGCAGGCGGGGATCGACCCAGCGCACGCGGGTGTCGTGACGCGCAACTCCGGCCAGGACCGCTCGCGGGCAGGAGCCCGAACGTGACCGACACCGAGAGCCGGACCAACCTCGTCCACGTCACCATCGACGGGCGCGAGCTGGAGGTCCCCAAGGGCACGCTGGTCATCCGTGCCGCCGAGAAGCTGGGGATCACGGTTCCGCGCTTCTGCGACCACCCGCTGCTCGACCCACTCGGCGCGTGCCGTCAGTGCATGGTGGAGATCGAGGGGCAGCGCAAGCCGTTCACCTCCTGCACCACGACGTGCACCGAGGGGATGGTCGTCAAGACGCACCGCACCAGTGAGGTGGCACTCAAGGCGCAGGAAGGCCAGCTGGAGTTCCTGCTGATCAACCACCCGCTGGACTGCCCGCAGTGCGACAAAGGCGGTGAGTGCCCCCTGCAGGACCAGACGCTGGCGCATGGTCCCGCCGGCTCGCGCTTCCACGACGACAAGCGCCGCTACCAAAAGCCGATCCCCATCTCCGCACAGGTCGCCCTTGACCGCGAACGCTGTGTGCTGTGCGCTCGTTGCACCCGCTTCTCGTCCGAGATCGCCGGCGACCCCTTCATCGAGCTGTTCGAGCGCGGCGCGCTGGAGCAGGTCGCGATCTACGAAGACGAGCCGTACTCCAGCTACTTCTCGGGCAACGTCGTGCAGATCTGCCCCGTCGGCGCGCTGACGGCTTCCAGCTACCGGTTCAAGGCGCGGCCGTTCGATCTGACCAGCCACCCGTCGGTGTGCAACCAGTGCTCGGCCGGCTGCAACCTGCGCGTGGACGTCCGGCGAGGGGAGATCCAACGGCAGCTCGCTGCCGAGAACATGGCCGTCAACGAGATGTGGAGCTGCGACAAGGGGCGCTTCGGCTACGAGTTCGTGGCCGCCGGCGACCGCCTTCGTACCCCAGCTGTCCGCGACGAGGTCGAGGGGTTGCATGCCACCTCCTGGGCCGCCGCGTTGCACAAGGCCGCGGACGGCTTGCAGGCCGCGATCGACAGCGACGGGCCGCAGGCGGTCGGCGTGCTCACCGGTGGCCGGCTGACCGACGAGGACGCCTACGCTTTGTCCCGGTTCAGCCGTGACGTGCTTGGCACCGACAACGTCGACTTCCGGCTGCGCCCGCGCACGGTCGAGGAGCGCGATGTCCTGAGCGCCGTCGCCGGCAGCGTCGGTCCCACCTACGACGATGTCGAGCGCGCCGACGTGGTGGTCGTGGCCGGGCTCGAGCCGCAGGAGGAGGTACCGATCCTGTACCTGCGGCTGCGCAAGGCCTGGCGGCGCAGCCGTCAGAAGATCGTCGTCGTGGGGCCCGTGCTGGGATCGCTGTCCGAGATCGCCTGGCGCTGGGTGCAGACCGCGGCCGGCGGCGAGGCCGACGCGCTCGACGCCCTGGCACGACCCGGGACCGCAGACGGCAGCGGGCATCCTGGTGACATCGACGACGTGGTCGAGGCGCTGGCCGCCGCGGGCCAGCGAGTTGTGGTCCTGGCCGGCGAGCGCCTGGCGGCATCGGGTGGCGCGCTGCGAGCCGCCGGTCGGCTGGCCAGCGAGCGCGATATCGCTTTCGCGTGGGTCCCCCGGCGCAATGGTGCCCGGGGGGCACTGGATGCTGGGCTGGTGCCGGGGCTGCTGCCGGGTGGGCGCAAGGCTTCCGCCGCCGGCCCCGTGGGCCAGGTCTGGCGGCGGCTGCCCGACACGCCCGGGATGGACACCACCGAGATGCTGCAGGCCGCCGCGGACGGTCGGCTCAAAGCGTTGTACCTGGTCGGGGTCGATCCCGTGCGCGACTTCGAGGATCCCCGGCTGGCACGCGCCGCGCTGGAGTGCGCCGACACCGTCATCGTGCAGGACCTGCTGCCGACCCAGACCATCGAGTTCGCCGACGTCGTCTTCCCGGCGATGTCAGCGCAGGAGCGCGTCGGGTCCTTCACCACCTGGGAGGGTCGACGGCAGCCGTTCGCCTCCGTGGTGCCGGCGCAGGGGCTGGCGCAACTGGACTGGGACATCATCCGCCAGCTCGCCTTGACAATGGGGACCGACCTGGGTTGGGAGACCGCCGCCGACGTGCGTCGGGAGGCCGCGCCGCTGATGGAGGTGCCGGTCCGGGCCACCGAGCGCCTCCGCGCTCTGGGCGACCCCCACCCGCAGCCCGTCGACCGGCCGAGCCGCGACGAGGGGTCCTTCGACGTCGTGGTGGTCGACTCGCTGCTGGGCGACGGCACGATGCTGCTGGGCGCCAAAGCGCTCAAGGAGACGGCTGCGCCGGTGACGGTGTGGGTCAACGCCGAGGACGCGCGGCGCATCGGGCTCGCCCAAGGCAGCCACGTCCGCCTGACCGGCGACGCCGGCAGCGTGGAGCTACCGGCAAAGGTGACCACGGATGTGGCGCCGGGCGTGGTGGTGGTGCCCGGTCCCTCCAGTGGCCTGGCCGCGGCGACGCTGGTGGCGCCGGGCGCCGTGCTGCGCGTGGGCCTGGAGCCGCTCGACCAGGCCAGCGATCGGGTCAGCGACCCGACCTCAAGTAGCGAAGCGGTAGGACAGTAGACATGGCCACAGACAGCGAAGCGGTAGGACACTAGGTATGGATGCCGTGGACGTCGCGATCATCGTGGTCAAGGCCATCGTGGCCTTCGCGCTGTGGCTGGTCGGCACCGCCCTACTGATCTGGGGCGAGCGCCGGGTCGTGGCCAAGATGCAGTCGCGGATCGGCCCCAACCGGCTGGGCCCCGCAGGGCTCATGCAGACGCTGGCCGACGGGGCGAAGCTGTTCTTCAAAGAAGACATCACCCCCAGCAACGTTGACCGGCTGGTCTACCTGGCCGCGCCGTTCGTGTCTGCGGTGGTGGCGCTGATGACCTTCGCCGTCATTCCCTTCGGCGGCACCTTCGAGCTCGCCGGCCGCCAGGTTTCGCTGCAGGTCTGGGATCCCAACATCGGGCTGCTGTGGATCCTGGCGATGAGCTCCCTGGGCGTGTACGGCATCGTGCTGGCCGGCTGGTCGTCCGGCTCGAAGTACCCGCTGCTGGGCGGCGTGCGCTCCAGCGCCCAGCTGGTCTCCTATGAACTGGCCATGGGCCTGTCGCTGGCCGCGGTCTTCATCTACAACGGCAGCCTGCAGTCCTCGCAGATCGTGGCCGCCCAGTCCGCTCGTCTTGCCGGCGTCGACATCCCCGTGCTCGGCGACATCCTGCGGGCCCTGCCGGCGTGGAACATCGTGCCGATGGCCCCCGCCTTTGTGATCTTCTTCGTCGCGGTCGTCGCCGAGACGCAGCGTCCACCCTTCGACCTGCCGGAAGCGGAGGGCGAGCTGGTCGCGGGGTTCATCACCGAATACTCGGGCGCGAAGTTTGCGATGTTCTTCCTCGCCGAGTTCATGAACGTCATCACCGTGTCTGCCGTGACGGTCACCGCTTTCCTCGGGGGGCCCAGCGGCCCGCTGTTCGGCCTCGACGGCACCTTCTTGGGCGCCTTGCTGGGACTGCTGTACTTCGTGTTGAAGGTGTTCGTCTTCGTGTTCGTATTCATCTGGCTGCGTGGGACGCTGCCGCGCTTCCGCTATCACCGCCTGATGGATCTCGGCTGGAAGGTGATGCTGCCGCTGGCGCTGCTGTGGGTCCTGGCTACCGGATTCGCGGTCACGCTGCGTCAGCAGGGCCTGACCGAGACGGGCCGCAGCGTGGCGCTGGTCGTCCTGGGTGTGGCGATCGCGCTGTCATTGGCCGCGCCGCTGTTCGCCAGCAAGCCGCAGACGGATGACGAGGGCGCCAGCGGGGACGGCCGCCTGCGTCCGAGTGGTGCGGACAGCGATCCGCGGTCACTGGAATCTGAGACCAAGTCCGACAAGGCCGGTGTCTAGCGTGTTCAACGCACTGCGCAAGGGCTTCGGCCTGACGTTCAAGACGATGTTTCGTCCGCCCGTCACGACCGAGTACCCCAACACCAAGCGTGAGCCGCAGCCGCGCTTCCATGGCCGCCACGTGCTCAACCGTCATCCTGACGGGCTGGAGAAGTGCGTTGGCTGCGAGTTGTGCGCCTGGGCCTGCCCTGCCGACGCCATCTACGTCGAGGGACGTGACAACACACCGCAGGAGCGCTACAGCCCAGGCGAGCGCTACGGGGCCATCTATCAGATCAACTACCTGCGTTGCATCCTCTGCGGCCTGTGCATCGAGGCGTGCCCGACGCGGGCGCTGACCATGACCCACGAGTACGAGCTGTCGGCCGACTCGCGCGACGCGCTGATCTTCACCAAGGACCAGCTGCTGGCACCGTTGCCGGAGGGCGCCAAACCCGCTCCGCACACCGACAGCGAGGTGGCCGCCCGCGGGCTGGACTACTACCAGGGGGACAAGGGGCAGGTGCCGTTGGCCTCCTTCACGCCGTTGGCGCAAGCCAAGCACCCGGAGGAGCCGGTCGACGACGTCGCCTTGGCCCGGACCTACCCGGGCAAGGGGGGCTAGGCCGTGGTCGTTGTGCTGGCGCAGGCCGCCGTGAACGAACCCAGCAACGCGGAGTTCTTCGTCTTTATCGTGATCGGTGCCATCTCGCTGGGCTCGGCGCTGTGTGTCGTGGTCTTGCGCAACGCTGTCCACGGCGCGTTGATGCTGGTCGTCAACTTCTTCACCATCGCGGTCTTCTACGCGGTGATGGAGGCGCAGTTCCTGGCCACCGTGCAGGTCATCGTCTATGCCGGCGCGATCATGGTCCTGTTCCTGTTCGTCATCATGCTGGTGGGCGTCGATTCCGAGCAGGATCTGCGCGCCAACCCCGCCATCCCCGCCCAGCGTCCCGCCGCCGCGGTACTCGGTCTGGTGCTGTTCGCGGCGCTGGCGATCAGCGTCGCCGGCCCCTACCTGCAGCGGTCGTCGGCGTGTCCCTCGACCGAAGCCGCGGCGGCGGCAACGGACGCCGCGGCGTTGACGTCATGCGTAGGCCTTGCCGCCGCCAATGAGCAGGGCAACACCCAGGGCGTCGGCGCGCTGCTGTTCGGTGAGTACGTGTGGCCGTTCGAGGTCACCAGCGTGCTGCTGGTCATCGCGGCCCTTGGCGCGATGGTGCTGGGCCGCAAGGACGAGCCCCTCATCGACCGCGTCGACGATCCGCTGGTGCTGCGCGATCCACAGGAGCAGACCAGCGAGGCCGAGCCGGTCTCCGGCCCCGCTGGCGGCGCCGCAGACGACCACGCCGACACCGTCGGGGCCTACCGCGCTGACGCGAGCGAGGAGGTCTAGATGGTCGTGCCCGCCGGCTACTACCTGCTGCTCGCCGCAGCGCTGTTCAGCATCGGCGTTGTGGGGGTTCTCGTGCGCCGCAACATCATCGTGATGTTCATGTGCATTGAGCTGATGCTCAACAGCGTCAACCTCACGCTGGTCACGTTCTCTCGCATCAACGGCAACCTGGAGGGGCAGGTGCTGTCCTTCTTCGTCATGGTGGTCGCGGCCGCTGAGGTCACCGTCGGTCTGGCGCTCATCGTCAACCTGTTCCGCCTCAAGGCGTCCACCGACGCCGACGAGGTCGACTCGCTGCGGTCATAGGAGGTTGCGGTTGAGCGCAGTGCTGGCGGCGTCTGAGGGGGTCGTGCCGCTGACCCAGGTCCTGACGGCCCCAGGTGGGTCGCCGGTCGACCTCGCCTGGCTCATCCCGGTCGTGCCGGCGGTGTCGGCCGGCCTGCTGCTGCTGTTCGGCAAGCGGCTGGGCCGCCTGGCCGCGGCGGTGGCGATCACGGCGATGGGCTACAGCGCTGTCGCGTCGACGCTGGTGTTTGCGTTCCTCGGCAGCCAGCCCGAAGGCGGCCGCACCTTCGTGCGGACCGTGGGGACGTGGATCTCGGCGGGCCCGCTGCAAGTGGACTGGTCGTTGCTGGTTGACCCGCTGGCCTCGGTGATGCTGCTGCTGGTCACCTGGGTGGGGCTGCTGATCCACATCTACTCGATCGGCTACATGCACGGCGATGAGCGCTACCCGCGTTTCTTCGCGTACATGAACCTGTTCGCCGCGTCGATGCTGATCCTTGTGCTGGGCTCGTCGTTTCTGACCCTGTTCGTGGGCTGGGAGCTGGTGGGGCTGTGCAGCTACCTGCTGGTCGGCTTCTGGTTCGAGAACCGCGACTACGCCACCGCTGCCAAGAAAGCGTTCATCGTCAACCGCATCGGTGACGTCGGCTTCATGATCGCGATGTTCCTGGTCTTCTTCGCGTTCGGCTCGCTGGACTTTGCGCAGGTTCTTCCCGAGGCGGCGACGGTGCTGGGTGCCGGTTCGGTCACCGCCGTGGCGATCTGCCTGCTGCTGTTCGTGGGCGCCACCGGCAAGAGCGCGCAGATTCCCCTGTACGTGTGGCTGCCCGACGCGATGGCGGGCCCCACGCCGGTGTCGGCGTTGATCCACGCGGCGACGATGGTCACCGCCGGGGTGTACCTGCTGGCGCGGACCTCCCCGCTGTGGGCCCTGGTGCCGGAATGGGGGCTGCTGGTCGCCTGGATCGGTGTCATCACGGCGCTGGTAACCGCGCTGATCGCCTGCGCGCAGCGTGACCTCAAGAAGATCCTGGCCTACTCGACGATCAGCCAGCTTGGCTACATGTTCATCGGTGTTGGCCTTGGCGACCAGGTGGCCGGCATCTTCCACCTGCTGACGCACGGCTTCTTCAAGGCGCTGCTGTTCCTGGCCGCGGGGTCGGTGATGCACGCCATGGCCAACCGGACCGACGTATGGGGGATGGGCGGGCTGCTGCGCGTCATGCCGATCACGGCGATCACGGCGTTGGTCGGCGTGCTGGCGATCGCTGGGGTGCCGCCGCTGTCGGGGTTCTGGTCGAAAGAAGAGGTCCTCGCCGCGGCCGCGGACACACCGGGGGCCCAGCCGATCTGGCTGCTCGGGGCGATCGTCGCCGGGCTTACCGCCTTCTACATGGTCCGCTGGTTCTATCTGATCTTCCTCGGTTCACCACGCTGGCAAGCCGACGCGGACGGGTCGGTGCCGCACCCGCACGAGTCGCCGCTGTCAATGACGTTGCCGCTGGTGGTGTTAGCCGTGCTGTCGGTGATCGGCGGCTTGCTCAACATCAACCCCGAGACCGGCTTCCTGCACGGCTGGCTGGAGCCCAGCGTCCTGCGCTACGCCGGCGAGACACCCTTCCTGGCCGAGGCCATGGCGATCGTGCTGGTGGTCGCCCTCAGTGTCGTGGGGCTCGCCGTTGCGTTGCTGGCCTACGGCCGGCGCTGGACCCGTCCGGCCCCCTCGATTGGCGCCGCCGGGGCGGCGCAGCGCGCCTTCTACGTCGACCGCTTCTACGAGACGGTTGTCATGGTCCCCGGATGGCTGCTCGCTAAGGGGCTGGCGACCTTCGACCGCCTCGGCATCGACGGCCTGGTGAACGGGTCGGGGCGGGCCACGCAGCGGCTCGCGTCGGTCACGCGCCAGCTGCAGACCGGCTTCGTGCGCAGCTACGTCCTGGCGGTCCTCGCGGGCGCGGTCCTGGTCGGGGCCATGTTCTTCGGCGCCGGGGTGGGTTGGTGATGCAGTCCGTGCCGCTGCTGACCCTGCTGATCGCCATCCCTGCGGCCACGGCGGTCGTGGTGGCGCTGCTGTCCCCAACGGCCCGCTCGGCGGTCAGGGGCGTGTCGCTGCTGGGCAGCATGATCACCTTCGCGGTGTCGCTGCTGGTACTCGCCCGCTTCGAGTCGGTGGCAGGTTTCCAGCTGCAGGAGTCCGCCGCCTGGATCCCGCAGTGGGGGATCAGCTACCGGCTCGGCGTGGACGGCATCTCATTGTTCCTGGTCCTGCTGACCACCTTCATCATGCCGCTGACCCTGCTGGCCGGCTGGGAGCAGTCCGAACGCATCAAGGGCTACTACGCCTGCCTGCTCAGCATGGAGGCCGCACTGGTCGGGGTGTTCCTGGCCTTGGACCTGGTGCTGTTCTACGTGTTCTTCGAGGCCATGCTGGTGCCGATGTACGCGCTGATCGGCATCTGGGGCAGCGCCAACCGGCGCTACGCGGCCATCAAGTTCTTCCTCTACACGCTGGTCGGCGGGCTGTTCATGCTGGTGGCGATCCTGTACCTGTACTTCGCCAGCGGGGCCCAGTCGTTCGCCTATGCCGACCTGCTGGCGGTGAGCCTGACGTCCACCGAGCAGGCGCTGCTGTTCGTCTGCTTCTTCGCGGCGTTCGCCATCAAGGTGCCGTTGTTCCCGTTCCACACGTGGCTGCCCGACGCGCACACCGAGGCGCCGACGGTCGGCTCGGTGGTGCTGGCCGCCGTGATGCTGAAGATCGGCGGCTACGGCTTCCTGCGCTATTCGCTCCCGTTCTTTCCCGAGGCGACGCAGCGCTTCGCACCGGTCTTGCTCGCCCTTGGTGTCATCGGCGTGCTGTACGGGGCGCTGGTGGCGATGGCCCAGCGCGATATCAAACGGCTGGTGGCCTACTCGTCGGTGGCCCACCTTGGCTTCGTGGTGATCGGCATCTTCGCGCTGGACCCCACCGGGGCGGCGGGCTCCGTGGTGCAGATGGTCAACCACGGCCTGTCGACCGGCGCGCTGTTCCTGCTGATCGGCTTTTTGTACGACCGCACCCATAGCCGCGAGATCGCCGGTTACAGCGGGTTGCTGCGAGCCGTCCCCGTCTTCGGCGGCATCTGGCTGTTCGTCGTCATGAGCTCGATCGCTCTGCCGGGGCTCAACGGGTTCGCCGGCGAGTTCCCGATCCTGCTGGGAACCTTCCAGACCGTGCCGTGGGCGGCGGTGGCCGCGGTCTTCGGCGTGATCCTGGCCGCGCTGTACCTGCTGTGGCCCTACCAGCGCATGTTCCACGGACCCGTCGAGGGGCTGGCCGTCGGTCTGCGTGACCTGCGTCCCCGCGAGATCGCGATCATGGTCCCGCTGGTGGTGCTGATCCTGGCCATCGGCTTGTACCCCAAGCCGCTGTACGACCGCGTCAATCCATCAGTTTCTGCGGTGGTCGCCGACGCGATCCAACGCGCCGATGTCGCCGCCGCAGCGAACGCCGTATGGGAAGGCGAGTAGGTGCCCGCGATGACGGTCCTTGCACAAGTAGACCAGCTGCCCGTCAACATCCCCGACATCGCCTGGGCTGCCATCAGCCCCGAGCTGGTGTTGTTCGGGGTGGGCCTCCTGGCCCTGCTGCTGGACACCGCCGGTCCCCAGCGCCTGCAGGCGTCCTTCGTTGCCTTCGGCGTGCTGGTTGCCGGGGCGGTCTTCGCCGCCCTGCAGACCGGCAACGTCGTCCTCTGCGCGCTGGTTGGTCTGGCTGGCGTCACCCAGTTCGCGCTGACGGCCATCTGGCGCGACCGGCCCCGCATGCTCAGCGCCATCATCACCTCTCTGGGCTTCATCGGGGGTCTCGGGGTCACGGCCTGGCAGTGGGCGACTTACGCGGGCGGGGCTTTCACCGTCAGCGGCGCCGGGGTGCAGCTGCCGCTGGTCGCCACCCAGAGCGTGATCGGTGACATGGTCGCCGTGGACGGCGTGGCGCTGTTCAGCCGCTTCACGATCTGCCTCGCCGGACTGATCACGGTGCCGCTGGGCTTCAGCTACGCCGAGGACCGGCGGATCCACCGCGGCGAGTACTACCCGCTGTTGCTGTTCGCGGCCACCGGGATGACGCTGCTGGCCGCCAGCGCCGACCTCATCATGGTCTTCATCTCGATCGAGATCCTGTCGCTGGCGCTGTACATCCTCACCGGCTTCGCGCGGCGAGACCTGCGCAGCCAGGAGGCGGCCTTCAAGTACTTCTTGCTGGGAGCGTTCTCCTCGGCCCTGCTGCTGTACGGCGTGGCGCTGGTCTACGGGGTCACGGGCTCGACCAACATCGCCGAGGCCGGCCGCGCCTTCAGCGCGCTGACCGTGAACAGCGGCCTGACCCTGGCCGCGATGGCGTTGCTGCTGGTGGGGTTCGCCTTCAAGACGTCCCTGGTGCCGTTTCACATGTGGACACCCGACGTCTATCAGGGTGCTCCCACGCCGGTGACGGGATTCATGGCCGCCGCAACCAAGGCCGCCGCCTTCGCGGCATTCGTTCGTGTCTTCGTGGGTGGCTTCGCGGCGCTGAGCTGGTCGTGGGCGCCGGTCTTCTGGGTCATCGCGGTGGTGACGATGATGGGCGGCGCCGTGCTGGCCGTGGTGCAGACCGACCTCAAGCGGATGCTTGGCTACTCGGCGATCGCCCATGCCGGCTATGTGCTGATCGGTCTGCTGGCGGTCAGCCGTGCCGGCGTCAGCGGTGTGCTGCTGTACCTGCTGATCTATGCCCTGATGAGCCTGGGCTCCTTCGGCGTCCTGACGTTGCTCGAGCGTCGTGGCCACAAGGCGATGGCGCTGGACGATCTGCGGGGCATCGGCCGCCGCTACCCGGTGCCCGCGGGGATGATGGCGCTGTTCCTGCTGTCGCTGGCTGGCATCCCGCCCACCGCCGGCTTCACGGCCAAGTTCGCGGTGTTTCGCGCCGGGATCGAGGCGGGCCTGTCCTCCCTGGTCGTGGTGGCGGTCGTATCCAGCGTCATCGCGGCGTTCTTCTACGTCCGCGTGATCGTCATCATGTTCATGGAGGAGGAGCCTGCGGGCGCCGACCTCGACCCGCCCCTGGATCTGACGGCCGGGCCGATCATCGGGCTGGTGGCTACGACCGCCACCGTCGTCATCCTGGGCGTCTTCCCGGGCGTCTTCATCGACCTGGCCAGCCAGGCCGCCTCCTTCGCGGGCTAGCCATGGCCATCTCGCAAGCCGCCGTCGATGCCCTGGCCCGCAAGGGCGCGGAGCGCGGTGTCAACCTGCGCCCAGGTTTGGAGCTGGTCGAGGCGCGGATCCGCGAGGTGGTGGTGGCCGAGCTGCCCTTCGTCGAGGAGGCCTCCCGCCACCTGGTGGAGGCCGGCGGCAAGCGCTTCCGACCGATGCTGGTGTTGCTGTCGGGGATGGTCGGCGGCGCCGATCCGACTGATCGAAGCTTGGTCGACGCAGGGGTTGTCGTCGAGTTGGTGCAGGCCTCGACGCTATACCACGACGACGTTATCGACGCGGCTGACCTGCGGCGCGGCGCGCCGGCGGCGCACGTGAAGTGGTCCAACACCGTGGCGATCCTCACCGGCGACTTCTTGCTGGCGCGCGCCTCGGAGCTGTCCGCGGCGCTGGGCGTCGAGGTCACCCAGATCATGGCGCGCACCATCGCCGACCTGTGCCAAGGCCAGATCCGCGAGGTGCAGGGCTCGGCAACGGCCGCGCTGCACCACGTCGCACCGGTGGTCGCCGACCGCGACCACTACCTGCGCGTCATCCGCGAAAAGACCGCGTCACTGATCGCGTCGTCGTGCCGGCTCGGCGCGTTACTGTCCGGTCAGTCGCGCGACGACATCGAGGTGTTGACGGAGTTTGGCTGGCATCTGGGCATGAGCTTCCAGCTCGCCGACGACGTGCTGGACGTGGTCAGCGAAGGCGAGTCGGGAAAGCCCGCCGGCACCGACCTGCGCGAGGGGGTGCGCACCCTGCCGGTGCTGGTTGCGTTGGAGCAGGAAGGGCCGGACTCCAAGCTGGCGGCGCTGCTGGACGACCCGACCGACGAGCACGTGACGGTCGTGCTGGAGCTGCTGCGCAGCCATCCGGCGTTGGACCTCGCCCGTGACGCGGCCCGCCTGGAGGCCGCCCAGGCCAAGCAGGTACTGGAACGTCTGTCCCGCGACGCCGCCGAGGCTCCCGCCCTGACCGGGCTGGGGTTCCTGGC
>Ga0136619_10000128_pt1 | contig 26001 bp, 24 predicted proteins | sample AntDrymUQ3532106_2_FD_104807 | JGI IMG/M metagenome (GOLD analysis project Ga0136619, IMG submission 104807) | Polar desert sand microbial communities from Dry Valleys, Antarctica - metaG UQ353 (21.06) | ecosystem: Environmental > Terrestrial > Soil > Desert | place: Antarctica: Dry Valley...
ACACAGCAAGTGGCTCAGCATGATGGAGAAACGCTTGCGAGTCGCCAAGCGCCTGCTCAAGCCGGACGGCGTCTTAATCGTCACCATCGACGAGCACGAGGTTCACCACCTCGGGATGCTGCTTGAGAAGTTGTTCCCTGAGTACCTCCGCTACATGGTCAATATCGTCATCAACCCGAAGGGGACCAACAAAGCCAACTTCGGGCGGGTCGAGGAACATGCCTTCTTCGTGGTTCCAAACCTCGACCATGATGTCATCGCTCAATTACCGCCACCCGATGACCAGAAGGAGGTCGAGTTAGCGGTCGAAACAGAGGACCGCACCGGCGACGAGGAAGGCGTGTGGGTACGGGATCTGTCCGAGGCTGGTCAGGTTCAGCTACCTACCGGTCTTCGCGAACGACTCGGCCTCGACGGTTATCCGGTACACGTTGAGTTGACACTCGGCGAGGGCAGCGGGATCAAGCTGCGCCCGCTGCTCGATGATGAAACCGACGCGGAGTATGAAGGCGCTGACGAGGAGGTGGCAGCGTCAGGCGATGACGTCAGCGTGCTGTTCCTACGCCGGCGAGGCGCCGAGTCGAGCTTCCGCACCCAGCGGCCGAACCAATTCTACGCTATCAGAATCAACGAGGCCACGCGGGAAGTCGTCGGCGTTGGCCCCTTCCTGGAAGAGGATGACGACTACGAGCTTGGCTATCGTGAGGGTGACGTCCTCTGGGTGTATCCCATCGACGCGGAGGGCAACGAGCGGGTCTGGCGCTACGTCCGTGAGACGATGCAGCAGTACATCGACGCGGGCCAAATCCTTGTCGGCAAGCGCTGGGAGAACAAACCACAGACCTACACGCTCAACCACCACAAGCTGCGTGAAGGCGAGCGCGTCCAGCGCCTACGGACGACGTGGTGGCGTACTGCGCACGACGCTGGTACGCATGGCACGGCGCTCCTCAGCCGGCTGCTCGGCACGCAAAGCCCGTTTCCGTTCCCGAAGTCGCTGTACGCCGTGCGCGACTGCCTGGAGGCGGTCGTCAAGGACCGTCCCGACGCGCTCATCGTAGACTACTTCGCTGGCTCGGGGACAACGCTGCATGGGACGGCGCTCCTCAATCGCACAGATGGCGGCCGTCGCCGGTGCGTGCTCGTCACCAACAACGAGGTGGACGAGAAGGCCGCGAGGAAGCTTAACAAGTCCGGCCACTACCTCGGCACTCCGGAGTTCGAGCGCCACGGCATCTTCGAAGCGGCGACGCGGCCGCGAATCGAGACCGCACTGTCCGGCATCCGGCCGGACGGCACCCCTGTTCCCATTGGCAAGGCGTACCGTTACCTCGATGGTCGGCTTTGGTCCGAGGGCTTCGAGGAGAACTGCGAGTTCTACCGGCTGGACTATCTAGACCCGGACGAGGTGGATCTCGGGCTCCAGTTCGAGGCCATTCTTCCGGCATTGTGGATGGCCGCCGGGGGCGTCGGCGACCGTGAGAAACCCGAAGATGGACAGGGCTACTCGATGCCGGAGGGCTCCACCTACGGCGTGTTGTTCAAGGAGTCCCGGTTCCGGCGGTTCAAGGAAGCGTTGAAGAAGCGTCCCGACGTAACGCACGTCTGGCTGGTGACGGACTCCGAGGAGGCTTACGCGGAGATGCGCTCGGCGCTCCCGGGCTGGCTGTCGGCATCGATGCTGTACCGCGATTACCTGCGGAACTTCAGGATCAACACGGAGCGTAACCTGTGAAACTGATACTCAAAGACTTCCAGGACGACGCGGTAGCGGATCTCGCGCAGAAGCTTCGGCGCGCGGCGAGGGACGCGAGGGAGGGCGAGATCCAGTCCGTCGCGCTCTCGTCTCCGACCGGCTCGGGCAAGACAGTGATGGCCGCTGCCGCTATAGAGACACTACTGCAAGGCGACGACAGGTACGGTCCCAACCCCGATGCCACGTTCCTCTGGATCACCGACCAGCCAGAGTTGAACGAGCAGACCCGGCGCAAGATGCTTGAGGCATCCTCGGCGCTCGGGCCGTCGAACGTCGTGGTGATCGACTCGTCCTTCGACCAGGAGACCTTCTCTCCAGGCACGCTGTACTTCCTCAATACCCAGAAGCTCGGCAGAGGGAACAATCTGGTCACGCCGGGAGACAGCCGGACCTTCACACTCTGGGAGACGGTCACGAACACGGTCAACGCGCGGCCTGGCAGCTTCTACGTGTTCATAGATGAGGCGCACCGGGGGATGGCGGAGAGCGCAGCCAAGCAGAAAGAAGCGACGACTATCATCCAGAAGTTCATCAAAGGCTCGCCGGGCGAGATCCCCGAGGTTCCGCTCGTCGCCGGGATCTCGGCAACCCTGGCGCGGTTTCAGAGGCTGATCGAGGGAACGGGACGTACCGCTCGGTCGGTGGACGTCAGCCCGGAGGACGTTCGGAGCTCGGGGCTGCTCAAGGAGACCGTCACCTTCTTCCACCCGAGCGAGGGATAGCCGTCGGACATGACGATGCTCCGCGCCGCCGCCCGGTCGTGGCGAGACTTTTCCGGGCGCTGGAACGGCTACTGTCAGGTGGAGGACGAGTTGCCGATCCATCCGATCCTGGTCGTCCAGGTACAGGATGCCAGCGGCAAACAGATCTCGAAGACCAGCATAGCCGAGGCGATCAACGCCATAGAGGAGGAAGCCGGGCCTCTGGACAACGCCGCCTTCGCACACTCTTTTCAGGACGGCGGCCGGCTGGAGGTTGGCGGCCGGGAGTTGCGTTACCTCGCGCCGGCGGACATCGAGGCAGACCCCGACGTTCAGGTGGTCTTCTTCAAGGCTGCCCTGAATACGGGCTGGGACTGTCCACGAGCGGAGGTCATGATGTCGTTCCGGCCCGCGAAGGATGAGACGCTCATCGCCCAACTCGTCGGCCGCATGGTACGCACGCCGCTGGCGCGCCGGATCGACTCCGACGAGTACCTGAATACCGTCGCCCTGTACTTGCCCCATTACGATGAGGCGGGCCTGACGAAGGTCGTGGATCGGCTCACCAAAGAAGACCCGTACACCCTTCCGCCCGTCAAGATCGAGAAGGGCGAAGACATGCTCACGCTCGACCGGGCCGGCGACGGCGACGAGGCGTTCGCCGCGCTCGAAAAGTTGCCGTCCTACGTGGTGCCGAGACCCCGAAAGACGAGCGAGGTACGGCGGCTGATGAAGCTGTCCCGCCTGCTCGCGAACGACGACATAGATTCCGAAGGACCGGAGAAGGCAACCGACGTGCTGCTCGGTGTCCTGCGGGCCGAGCACGGCAGGCTAAGAGAGACTCCACAGTTCAAGAACGCCGTCGAGGAGAAAGGGAAGCTGGAGATCAGAACCGTCGCCTGGCGGATGTGGACGGATCTTGGCGACGAAGCCGAAACCATCGAGTTGGATATCTCCGACGAGAACATCGACGATCTCTTCGACGCCGCCGGGCGGAAGCTGGGCGAGGGACTGCACAAGGCGTGGTGGAAGGCAAGGGTGAAAGAGGAGCCCGAGGCCAGGAAGAAGGCCAAACTGGAGCTGTTCGCCCTCTGTAACGATCTCGCTGTGCTCAAGAAGATCGAGTCGACAGCCCAAGCGACCGTGCAGCAGTGGCTCAAGAATCACAACGCCGCGATAACCACTCTGACCGAGGCGAGCAAGCAAGCCTACAACGAGATACGCAGGCTGGCCGCCGATCCGGAGCCAGCTCCCCTGGCATACCCCGACACCATAGAAGGGAAGAGCGCCGAGAAGACCTGGCAAAAGCACCTTTACGTTGATAAGGCGTCGCTGTTTCCGGCGAAGTTCAACAAGTGGGAGACGAAGGTCATCGAGACGGAGATCGCCCGCGAGGACGTGGTCGGGTGGCTTCGGAACCCGGAGCGGAAGGACTGGTCGTTGTGCGTACCGTACAGGCTTGGGGGAAGACAGCGTCCCCTCTACCCCGACTTCCTGGTCGTCCGGTCCACCGCGAATGGCCTGGTGGTAGATCTGCTAGATCCGCACCTGTTGAGCCTCGAAGACGCCCCCGCAAAAGCGGCCGGTCTGGCCGACTATGCCGACAAGCACTGGCCTGAATTCGGCCGGATCGAACTCATCATCGTGGAGAACGACGAAGTGAAGAGGCTGGATCTCACCGACGAGCAAACCCGCAACAAAGTCAAGGACGTTCAAGCGCACGGGCATCTTCGCCAGTTGTACGAGTCAGGGTGAACCAGATGCCTGCGATGAACTCAAACACTCCACCAATAGGGTCAAGCTGTGTTTTACACAGCCAAGATTGGAGCTCTATGAACTTCCAACTCAGTAGTGAGCAACAAGAAGTTAAGGAGCGGTCGGCGAACTCCGCCGACCGGGAGGTTGCGCCGCACGCGGCGGAGCTGGACCGGGAGGACAGGGTTCCGTTCGGGACGCTGGAGAAGATGGCGGACGAGGGGTTCATGGGGCTGTGTGTGCCGGAGGAGTACGGCGGTGCGGGGGCGGACTTCCTCTCGTACTGCCTGTTGATAGAGGAGATCAGCCGGGCCGACGCGGGCGTGGGGGCGACGCTCGCGGTCCACACCAGCGCGGGCACGCTGCCGATCCTGGCGTACGGAACAGAGGAGCAGAAGGCGCGCTGGGTCTCGCCTCTTGCGAGGGGGACCCGGATCGGGAGCTTCGCCCTCACCGAGCCGAATACGGGCTCCGACGCCGCCGCCATCGAGACGCGGGCCGAGCGGGTTGACGGCGGATACCGCGTCTCCGGGCACAAGCAATGGGTGACCAACGGACGGGCCGCCGGAACCATGATCCTCTTCGCCCGCGCCGTCGGTGGAGTCACGGAGGGCGTTACGGCGTTCATCGTCCCGATGGATGCGGAAGGCGTCTCTTTCGGGAAGCACGCGGAGAAGATGGGCGTCATCTCGGCGACCACGGACGACGTGTTGCTGGATAACGTATTCGTGCCCGAGGAGGACCGGCTCGGGGAGGAGGGGAGAGGGCTCCGGGTTGCGCTCGGGACGCTGGACCCTGGCAGGATCGGGATCGCCGCCCAGGCCGTCGGCATCGCGGAGGCCGCCTTCCGATACGCGGCGGGATACGCCTCCGAACGCACCACCTTCGGTAAGCCTATCGCCGATCACCAGGCGATAGCATTCAAGCTGGCTGACATGCAGACAAAGATCAGGGCCGCCCGCCTCCTCGTCCACGAGGCGGCCTGGATGAAGGATGAGGGGATGCGCGTAACCGAGGCCGGAGCCCGCGCCAAGCTATACGCCTCGGCGGTGGCGAAGGAGGTCACGGACGAGGCGGTGCAGGTTCTTGGCGGGCGCGGGTACATGAAGGACCATCCCGTCGAGCGGCATTACCGGGACGCGAGGGTGACGGAGATCTACGAGGGCACCTCCGAGATACAGCGGCTGGTGATCTCGCGCGGCATCCTCAAAGAACAGAAAGAGTCTCTCGAAGCTCCGGGCGGAGTCGCTGAAACGCGGCCTGTCGTTGGCTGATCCGTAACCGGACGGCCTGGCGTTTCCGGCGGCTTGCTACTCTACTGGTTTGTATAACGGTGTGTGGACTGTATACTCATCCTGCTGCGTAAAAGAGAAATACGTCCACGATTCTTGAGACGCCGGATATTCGAGAGGCGTCTCGTTTTTGTGTCATGTGCTTGTCCCCTCTAATCGAGCGGTCGCCCACGACGTTTACTCCTTATGGTGGCGCGACTACAGGCGAATAGAGGAAGGACCACAGAACATGACCGTGACTATACCCGAGGCTACCCACGCCTCATTCGAGGATTTCCCTGTCTCCGGCGGGGTACGCAAGGCCGTCGGTGATCAGGGCTGGGAGATTCCGACCCCGATCCAGGCTCTGGCGATCCCCGCTTTGCTCGACGGGGATGACGTCGTCGGCCTCGCGCAGACCGGGAGCGGCAAGACGGCCGCCTTCTCGATACCCCTGATCGAAGGCGTTGACCCGAAGGTCCGCGGCGTTCAGGCGCTGGTGATCGTGCCTACGCGGGAGCTGGCGTCGCAGGCCGCGACCGAACTCAAGAGCCTCTCCCGCTACAACCCGGTCCACCCGGTCGTCCTATGCGGAGGAACGTCCATAAAGCCCCAGATTAACGCCCTGCGCGGGCGCTCCACCAGGGTCGCCGTCGGTACGCCGGGGCGCATCCTCGACCATCTCCAGCGTGGGACGCTGCGGCTCGGTTCGGTGGAGTATCTGGTGCTGGACGAGGCGGATCGGATGCTCGACATGGGCTTCGCGCCGGATGTCGGGCGCATCCTCTCGCACACGCCGGACGGAAGGCAGACGGCCCTCTTCTCGGCCACGATGCCGAGGGAGATCCGGAGCATCGTCAAGCGTCACATGCGCTCGCCCCGCTGGCTCTCGGTCGAATCCGCCGCCCCGACCGTGGATACCGTCGAGCAGGTCTACTACCGCGTTGACGGACGCGACAAGACAAGCGCCCTGAGGACCATCATAGACGGCGAGGAGAACCCCCTGGCGCTCGTCTTCCGCCGGACCAAGCACGGGGCGACCAAGCTCCACCGGCAACTGGACCGGCACGGATACAAAGTAGGGTTGTTGCACGGCGGGAAGAGCCAGTCGCAGCGCACGAAGGCGCTGGCGGCGTTCGACGGCGGGCGGACCCGCATCCTCGTGGCGACCAACGTGGCGTCCCGCGGCCTCGACATCCCGAACGTCTCGCACGTCATCAACTACGACCTGCCCGAAGACGCGGACACCTACGTCCACCGCATAGGACGTACCGCCAGGGCCGGCAAGCCCGGCATCGCGGCGACGCTGGTCGGCGAGGCCGAGGCAAAAGAGTTCGGCAGGATCACACGCTCCCTCCCGGCGAAGGTCCGCGAGGGCAGGCTCCCCGCCTCAGCCTAGCTCTCTGCGGCGGGCTTCGACGAAACGCCGCAAGATAGCATCCGGGGTTCCTCTTCCAGAGAAGCCTTCGTACCGCCTATGCTACAGTCCCGGCAAGGGATTCGATACGTGGGAGGAGCGCGCATGGACACCAGGAAGGGCGTGAAGGACCGTTGGGAAGAGGCATACGGGAAGGCCGCCGAGCGCGACGCCGAATTCTCGACCATGTCCGGGGTGGAGATCAAAGCTCTCTACACCCCTGATGACGTGGAGGGCGACTACGACGACAAGCTAGGCTATCCCGGCGAGTACCCTTACACCCGCGGCATCTACCCGAACATGTATCGTGGCCGCCTGTGGACCGTGCGGCAGTTCGCCGGGTACGGCGACCCGGAGGAGACCAATAAACGCTTCAAGTACCTCCTCGAACACGGCCAGAATGGCCTCTCCGTCGCCTTCGACATGCCTACCCTGATGGGGTTGGATAGTGATTCACCGCTCTCGCTCGGAGAGGTCGGGACAGAGGGCGTCGCCGTTGACTCCCTTGAGGACATGGAGTTGCTCTTCGACGGCATCCCGATGGGCGAGGTCTCCACCTCCATGACCATCAACGCCCCCGCGATGGTATTGCTGGCAATGTACGTCGTGGCCGCCGAGAAGCAGGGCGTCGGCCCCGAACAGCTCACCGGGACCAACCAGAACGACATCCTCAAGGAGTACATCGCCCAGAAGGAGTGGCTCTTCCCGCCCGCGCCGTCCATGCGCGTGTTCCGGGACATGCTCGTCTACGCCACGGAGCACATGCCGAAGTGGAACACGGTGAGCATCAGCGGCTACCACATCCGTGAGGCTGGCTCGACGGCGGCGCAGGAACTGGCCTTCACGCTGGCTGATGGATTCGCCTACGTGGAGGCCGGCATCGAGGCGGGGCTGGACGTGGACGACTTCGCGCCGCGCTTCTCGTTCTTCTTCAACTCGCACATAGACTTCTTCGAAGAGATCTGCAAGTTCCGTGCCGCGAGGCGCATCTGGGCAACGGTGATGAAGGAGAAGTACGGCGCGAAGGACGAGAAGTCGCTACTGATGCGCTTCCACACCCAGACCGCCGGCGTCTCCCTGACCGCCCAGGAGCCGTACAACAACGTAGCCCGCACCGCTTTCGAGGCGCTCGCCGCCATCCTCGGCGGTACGCAGAGCCTGCACACCAACTCCTTTGACGAGGCGCTCGCGCTCCCAACCGAAGAGGCGGTTCGTATAGCCGTGCGGACGCAGCAGATAGCTGCGCTGGAGACCGGGGTGACGAACACCATAGATCCACTCGGCGGCTCGTACTTCGTCGAGGCGTTGACGGAAGAGCTGGAGCGGCAGGCTTACGACTACTTCCGCCAGATAGATGAGATGGGAGGTATGATCCTGGCCATCGAAGAAGGCTTCCCGATGCGTGAGATCGCGGACGCCAGCGCCCGCTACCAGCGCGAACTGGAGGAGAACCGGCGCCACATCGTCAACGTTAACATCTACGAGCCCCAGGACGAGAAAGACGTGGAGACCCATCGCATCCCGCCCGAAGTCTCCGAACGTCAGCTAAATCGTCTCAAAGAGTTAAAACAACGGCGCGATGACGACGAGGTGCGGCGGCGCCTGGAAGATCTCAAGGAGGCGTGTCGAGGAGAAGACAATACCATGTACCCGATCATAGAGGCGGTGCGCGCCTATGCAACGGTAGGGGAGATTAGCTCCGCCATGCAGGAGGTCTTCGGCGACTACCGCGAGACGCCGGTGATTTAAGGCTGGTCAGCAAAGGGTTGAGGTACTAGCGAGGCGTCGAGCTCGGGGAGGCGTTCTTGGGTTGGTTGGAGCGTGACGGGGTTGCCCTGTTCTACGAAGAGGCAGCTGGTGAGGGTACGCCGTTTCTATTCGTACACGGGATAGCGTGCGATCATACCCACCTGACGCCACAGTTCGAGCACTTCGAGCGTCTCGGGCATCGCGTGGTGTCGGTGGATCTGCGCGGGCATGGGCAGAGCGCGGCGCCTGAAGCTGATTACACCATGGAACTGTTCACGGACGACCTCGCGTGGTCGTGCGGTCAACTCGGGTTGGAGAAGCCGATCTTGGTGGGACACAGCCTCGGAGGAGAGGTCTCACTCGCCCTCGCCGCCGCTTTCCCTGACCTGCCCTCGGCCATCGTGCTCATGGACTCGACCATCATGCCACCTCGGGAGAGGACCGACACGATGCGTCCGTATATAGAGAGCCTGCGGACCCTGGCCTATCCCGACGAACTGCGCAGTTACTTCTCCTCGCGCCTCTTTCTGCCAACCGACGATGCAGAGCGCAAGGAGCGCATCCTGGAGGCCGCGCCCTTCACCCCGCAACACGTCGTCGCCTCGGCCTGGGAGGATGGCTTCTTCGTCTACGACACAGCCGCCGCGGCAGCGGCCTGCACCGTTCCGACGCTCTACATAGACGCCGGCACCCCGAACACGAACCTCGAACGCTTCGGCGAACTGTGTCCGCAACTCGTGATCGGCAGGACCGTCGGGGCCGGGCATTTCATCCAACTGGAGGTTCCGGATCAGGTGAACGCCATGATCGAACGCTTCCTCGAAGTCTCGGGGATCTAGCGTCCACGAATGCGCGTGACTGCCGCGAGAAGCCGGTGATTGAATGTCTTCAGACTCCAGGTTTGGCCGGGGCGGGTTCTTCCGCCGGATGGTCGAGGGGGTTTGCGAGTTCGTCGCGGTATAGCCTGGGGACGATAATCGCGGCGGCGGCCAGGAATCCGGGGACGATCCCGGCTACCAGGAAGACGGCGGTGAAACCGAAGGCTGCCCCGGCGGGGCCTGCTATCGCCATGGAAACCGGCATCAAGGCCAGGGAGACGAAGAAGTCGAGGCTGGAGACGCGCCCGCGCAGCTCTTCGGGCACCCGGCGTTGAAGAAGGGTGCCCCAGATCACCATCGCGGCCGAGTAGGTCGCGCCGACGGCGAACAGGGCGGCGCACATCATCCACAGTGAGCCGGCCACGCCGATGGCGGCGAACGGCAGAGAACCGAGGCCCCACATGAGCAGCATCACGGTCAGGTACCGGCGCGGCAGCCGTCCGGAGGAGATCGCCAGCGCCCCAACCGCTCCGCCAACCCCGAACGCAACGAGCGCGAGACCGTATTCGTCGGCCCCGCCTCCGAGGTTGTCGCGGATTACGAAGGGCAGCAGCACCTCGAGTGGTCCGATGATGAACAGGACGAGCGCCAGCGCAAACAGGAGCGATGCCCACAGCCAACTCGTAACGCGCACGTAGCGCAGGCCCTCGCGCAGGTCGTCAAAGACCGACGCCACGCCGAGAACACCGGGCGTTTCTCGACCCTTCGTCCGCCGGACGCGCATCGCCAGCAGGCAGGCGGCGGAGAACAGGTAGGTGAGGCCGCCGGCGAGGATTGCGGCCCCAGGAGAGAGCGCCGCCACCGCGACGCCGCCGAGCGCCGGACCTGCCGCCTGCTGGGCCAGGGGCCTGAGTGTTCCCTCCAGGCCGTTGGCCGCCAGCAACTCCCGCTCGGGGAGCAGGCGCGGCAGGAGCGCGGTGTAGGAAGGGATGAAAAACGCCTCGCCGGCCCCGATTACCAGCCCGCCCACGGCGAGGTGCCAGATCTTCAGGTCGCCGGAAAGGGAGAGCGCGCCGAGGACGAGGAGGATCGCCGCGCGCACAAGGTCGGCGGCGAGCATCACGAGGCGTTGTGGCAGCCGGTCGGCGGCGATCCCGCCGGCCAGAAGGAACGCGAGCAACCCGACGCTGTACAGGGCCGTGACGAGCGAGAGTTGCGCCGGGCCACCGCCAAGCGTGATCACCTGCCACGCCAGCGCGACGAGCCACAAACCGCTGCCGACCAGCGAGACCGCCAGGCCCGCCCACAACAGGCGGAAGTCCCGGTGACGCAGTGGACGCAGGGCCGCGGGCATCAGCCCCACTGTGGGTCCCCGCCTCCCGCCGCGATCGCAAACCTCATCTCTCCTGGATTATCCACCATAAGCGCCGGGATACTTCACCCGTTTAAGGGACGCGCCGCCCCGGTGAACGATTTATAGTGGGCCGGGTCGAGACCGGGATGGAGATTCTGGACGAGGCTACGGCTGTCCTGCGAACTTTTCCGCACGGGAAGATGCTCCCGACCGCCCCAACGCACCGTATCTTCGCCTTCAGGTAGTCGCGGCGCCGCTCGGGAGGTAGTTGCGGGCCGGCGCGGCGGATAGGGTCTTCAGCGACCTGAACTCCGTAACCTCGGCGTCCATCCACTCCGCCCCGTGGAAGCGGGACACGCTAACCCTGTGGTGGCCGTCTTGCACGAAGTAGCCTCCGCCCAGCCGGTATAGGCTCACGGGCGGCAGCTCGACCCCGAGCCGAAGCGCCCGGTCTATCCGCTTCCACCTCTCCGCCGAGGCGCCGCGTAGCGGCATGAACCTCTCGTCGAACTGCCCGCATTTTCCCGCGCCGCCGACGATGCGGGACACCCTCACCGCACACCTGCCCCGTTGGAAACCACCGGACGCCCCGATCCTCCTCCGAACCTCGTGGAAGTCGAGGAGGACTCCGCTTCCAGCCCGGCCGGAAAACATGGCCCTCAGACGACGGATCATGGCCCTTCGCCGGGCGACGGAGAAGTCCTTGTCCACCTGCTCCGCCAGGCTCATCAGATCCACCATCTCCGACACCCTCTGATTGAAAGATTTATTACGTAAATTATAGTGCACCATCCCGCCGGCGAGCCGGGATCCCTGTTGACGCTTCGCCGCGGCAACGCTACCGTTGTTTATCGTCAATATGTGGATATCGTTCCACATATTGGAATTTTGAAGTCGGCAGAGTCGAGACCGGGGTGGGGGTTCTGGACAAGGCGATGACTGTTCTGCGCGCTTTCCCACTGGGGAACGTGGCTTTGAGCCCGCGGGAGGTCGCGGGCCGCACGGACACCGCGTTGCCGACGGTGTATCGGCTGCTGGTGCAGCACGGCATGCTGGAGAAGAGCGGAGGACAGTACCGGTTGGGGATCTCTCTGCCGCACCTGGGCGGTCGCGTGGCGGAGGGGATGGAAGTCCGGCGTCAGGCGCAGCCCCATCTGGAATGGTTGGCGGAGTGCGCGAGTGAGAACGCCGAGCCGCACGTCCGGCGCAAGGAGACCCGGATACCCGTCGAGTTGGTGCGGAGCTTGCAGAACCTGTGGCCGATAGTGGAGATCGGGGAGCCTCTGCCGCTGCACCTCGGGGCGGCGGAATGGTTTTCCTGGCCTGGCTGCCGGCGGAAGTGACGGCCTGACGTGCACGCCGACGGTGACGTGCCTCCATTAGCGGGAGTGCGATGCCCCCTCGCGGGGATGCGTGGCCTGGACATCGCCACCGTGTACGCTGCGGTGCTGCCGCGGGCCGTCAGGATGGTGCGCACCCGCCGGGCGGCTCACGACTCCGCAGTGGGGTCATGAGCGGTCGGCCGACGAGCTCGTCAGCCGTTCAGCCGCGGACGCACGTCACTTTCCGGAGTTCGGCGTTCAACACGACCGAGCCGAAGGACTACTTCATCAACCCCGGCAACTACGGGGACGACCTGGCGAACTGGCTAATGCGGGAACTGCGAAGCCGGGGCGTCGAGGTCAAGGATTATATGGGGCAAGAAGATCACGGCTGGTACTTCACCTTTCGCAGCGGTGGCGTGGAGTATGACTTCGTCGTCGGTATGCGGGTTCGAGACGAGTGGCTCGGGTGGCTGGAACGGAGCGCGGGTTTCGTGGCTTCCTTGTTGGGTGCGCGCAAGAGGGGGATAGGATCCGACGCCGCCCTGACTATAGACGCCGTATTGTCCGCCTCCGAACAGGTCCGGGATGTGCGCTGGCACTTCGAGAGAGACTTCATGGCCGGCAGGGAGGAGCCGGGCCAGCCAAAACCGAATACAGTCTAGTTGCGCGTCGCATGGCGTACGCGCTTTCGGGAGCCGGTGTCTGGTAGGATGAAACTCCGGGGAGTGATCTCGACTCCTCCGCGAGGGAAAGCGGAGCTTCAGGAGGAGATTGATGGCTATGGAGAAGACCGGGGCTCGTCACGAGACTCTAGGGCTGGACGAGGCCGACCTGAAGAGCATCCACCGCGCCATGCTTCGGGCACGTAGGGTGGACGAGCGATCCTGGATCCTGAACCGCCAGGGCAAGGCGGCTTTCGTCATATCCTGCCAGGGCCAGGAAGCCGCCCAGATCGGAACGTCGTACCACCTCCGGCCCGGCCACGACTACCTCTATCCCTACTACCGCGATTCCGGCATTACCCTGCTTCTCGGGCAAACCCCTCGTGACCAGTTCCTCAGCCTCATGGGCAAGAGGGAAGACCCGAACAGCGGCGGACGCCAGATGCCGGGCCACTTCTCCAGCCGCGATCTGAATATCGTCACCGCCTCCGCCCCCGTCGGCGTCCAGTACCCGCAGGCCGTTGGCACGGCGCTCGCCTTCAAGATGCGCGGCGAGGACGGCGTCGTCCTGGCGTGCGGCGGCGAGGCGTCCACGAGCGGCGGCGACTGGCACGAGGCGATGAACTTCGCCGGCATCCACGACCTGCCAGTCGTTTTCCTGATCGAGAACAACGTCTACGCCATCTCCGTCCCCTCGAAGCTCCAGGTCGCCGGCTCCATCGCCAAACGTGCCGAAGGGTACGGCTTTCCCGGCATCGAGGTGGACGGCAACGACGTGCTCGCCGTCTACGAGACGGCGAAGGAAGCCTTCGACCGAGCGCGGCGGGGCGATGGTCCGACGCTCATCGAGGCGAAGACTTACCGCATGACGGCCCACTCCTCCGACGACGACGACCGGAGGTATCGGGAGCGTGAGGAGATCGAAGAGTGGAGGTTGAAGGACCCCATCGTCCGCTTCGAGAAGTACCTGTTCGAGAACGAGCTCCTCGACGAGGAGGAGAAGGAGGCGATGGAGCGGGAGATAAAGGCCGAGGTCGCCGAGGCGAGCGAGTACGCCGAGAACGCGCCCTTCGCCGACCCGGAAGAGGCCCTGACGCGCGTCTACGAGGAGGCTTAGGGAGATGGCCGAGAAGAACCTGCTCCAGGCCATTCACGACGGGCTGGCAGAGGAGATGCGCGCCGACGAGTCGGTGATGGTCATGGGCGAGGACGTGGGCCGGGCGGGCGGCGTGTTCAGGGTGACGCAGGGGTTGCATGAGGAGTTCGGGCCGGAGCGGGTGCTGGACACGCCGCTTGCCGAAAGCCTGATCGTGGGTTCCGCCATAGGGCTCTCGGTGAACGGGATGCGTCCGGTGGCGGAGATACAGTTCGCGGACTTCATCCCGCCGGCCTTCGACCAGATAGTCAACGAAGCGGCGAAGTTCTACTACCGGTCCAACGGCGCCTGGGCTGTCCCCATCACCATCCGCGCCCCATACGGCGTGGTGCCAGGCGGCGCCCTCTACCACTCCCAGAGCATCGAGGCGTGGTTCTGCAACACACCGGGATTGAAAGTCGTCGCTCCCACGTTCCCTACCGACGCCAAAGCCATGCTCAAGAGCGCCATCCGCGACCCGAACCCCGTCCTCTTTCTGGAGCACAAGCGTACCTACCGGCTCATCAAGGAAGATGTGCCGGAAGACGGCCGCGAGGTTCCCCTGAACAAAGCCCGCGTCCACCGCGAGGGAGAGGACATCACGGTCGTCTCATACGGGCTCATGCTCTACACGGCGCTCGAAGTCGCGCAGAAGCTCTCCGAAGAACACGGCATCGAGACCGAGGTAGTCGAGCCCCGGACGCTGTATCCGCTGGACCGGGAGAAGATCCTGGCCTCCGTCAAGAAGACCGGCAAGCTCCTCGTGGTCTCCGAGGCTAACGTCACGGGATCGGTATCCGGGGAGATAGCGGCCGTCGTCTCGGCGGAGGCGTTCGAGTGGCTGGACGCGCCGGTGATGCGGCTCGGGGCGCCAGACGTTCCGGCGGCGGCGTTCGCGAAACCGATGATGGACTTTTTCGTGCCGAGTGCCGGGAAGATAGAGGCGGCCATGCTCGAGCTGGCACGCTACTAGAGGGGAGACGGAGTGACGACACCCGTAACGATGCCCCAACTCGGAGAGAGCGTGACGGAGGGCACCATCACCCGCTGGCTCAAGGCCGAGGGTGACGAGGTCGAGTTAGACGAGCCCCTCGCCGAGGTGGACACCGACAAGGTCAACGCCGAGCTCCCCTCGCCCTTCGCCGGAAAGGTCGAGAAGCTCCTCGTCTCAGAGGGGACGACCGTGGACGTGGGAACCGAGATCGCGCTCCTGGCGGTGGACGGAGAGGAACCTGCGGCAGCGGAAGCCCCGGCACGGGAGAACGTCGCGGACGAGGCCCCGACCGAAGAGTTCCCCGCTGCCGGCACGGAGGCCCAGCCGGTCGCCGCGGACGATGGCGAGAAGCAGCGCGCCGTGGCCGAGTCCCGCGAGACGCGGGACGGGGGAAACGGGCGCGGCGATGGTCGCGCCGTCGAGAGCGCGGAGACGTTGCGCCTCACGCGCTCCTCGCCGGTGGTGCGCCGCCTCGCCGCCGAGCATGACGTGGACATACGGGAGATCCCCGGTTCCGGCACCGGCGGCCGGGTGACCAAGAAAGACATCGAAGGCTACATCGAGCAGAGAGAGTACGCCCCGGCCGGCCTCCGCGAGGAACGCGAGGCTTTCGAGCCGCCGGAGTTCGCGCCGGAGCCAGCGGCGAAGCCCGATCGCGCGCCGGTCCACGACGGCGACCGGGTGGTGGACCTCACGCCCATGAGGCGCGCGATAGCGAACCGCATGTCCCTGAGCAAGCGCGAGGCGCCCCACGCCTGGACCATGGTCGAGGCGGACGTGAGCGGTCTCGTCGCGCTGCGCAGGCGGGAGAAAGCGGCCTTCGCGGAGCGCGAGGGCGTGAAGCTCACGTACCTGCCGTTCATTTTGAAAGCCGTCGTCGAGAGCCTGAAGGAAAACCCCGTCCTCAATTCCGTGTGGGACGGGGACCGCATCGTGCTCCGCAAGCGCATCAACATCGGGATAGCGGTGGACCTGGAGGACGCCCTGATCGTCCCCGTCATCCCCGACGCCGACGAACTGAACATAGTCGGCCTCGCCCGCCGCATAGACGGCGTGGTGAAGCGGGCCAGGAACAAGCAACTCGGTCCCGACGACGTCTCCGGCGGCACCTTCACCGTCAACAACCCCGGCGCTTTGGGCAGTGTGGTCTCCACCCCGATCATCAACCACCCGCAGGCCGCCATCCTCTCCGCCGAAGCCGTCGTCAAGCGTCCGGTCGTAGTGAACGACGCCATCGTCATCCGCGACGTGATGAACCTCGAAGTCTCCTTCGACCACCGGATATTGGACGGCGGCGCGGCGCTAAAGTTCCTGAATGCTGTCAAGCGGCGGCTGGAAGGCTACGGGCCGGAGAGCGGTATTGGGTAAGAGATGAAGCTGATATGGGAGATTGAGGACGACGACATCCAGAAGGTAAAGGAGTTTTTCGACAACCATAAGAACAACGATCTCGTTGTTAGGAGAAGAGAGCGAAATGTCGAGAGAGGTTTCTCTCGATTCTCGCGAGACGCATTCTGGAGGGAGATGGTCGTGTGCCTGATGACCACGCAGGCACGGTCAGGTCCAAACAGCGCAATAGCTAGGTTCGCTAGCCAGAAACCCTTCCCCTTGAGATTTCAAGAGTGTCAACAGCGCCGGAGCCTCAGATCCTTCGCTCAGAAGACGTTAGCTCGCGGCGGAATCAGAAGGAACGTTACCATAGGCAAGCAGATTGAAGATAATTTCCGATGGCTCGAAAAGCAGGGTGGATGGGAGCAAGTCAAGAAAATCCTGCGCGAAACGAGAAAGAACCCGACATTGGAAATGGAGACTGAAGCGGCTGATTTTATTGACCATTGTTTGAAGGGTTTTGGACCGAAACAGTCGCGCAACCTGTTGCAGAATCTAGGATTGACGAAGTACGAGATTCCCATTGACAGCAGAATAACCAAATGGTTGAAGGACCTCGGTTTCCCCGTAGCTCTGTCAGCAAACGCTTTGGGAGACCTTGAATACTATAAATTCGTGTCCAGAGGCTTCCGCGAATTGTGCGATGCTTGCGACATCTACCCGTGTATGCTGGATGCCGCTATCTTCTCAAGTTTCGACGCGAGATAGCGCCAAAGTGGAGGTGATCTAGGTGCGTTTGGGAAGAGTCCTGGCCTACTAGCCTGGAATCTACAGATCCAAGTAAACTCTAGCGCATGAAGGACGCAGAGATGGACACACTTCGGGAAGCAGAGAAGATCCTATCTGCCATGACGCGCGCGGAGAAGGCACAGTTGCTCCAGTGGGTTGCGAGCGACCTCGGCGACTCGTTTCCGGGTATCGAGAGTGCACCTGATGTCTGCGGCGGGGAGCCGCGAATCGTCCGCATACGCATACCCGTCTGGGTTCTGGAGCAGGCAAGGCGTCTTGGCGTCACGGAGGCGGACTTGCTGCGTAGCTACCCGACGCTGCGGGCCGAGGATCTGGTCCATGCCTGGGCGTACGCGCGCGAGCACCGTGAGGAGATCGAGCGCCAGATCCGGGAGAACGAAGAGGCGTAGGTGGCGCGACTGTACGCGAACGAAAACTTTCCACTGCCTGTGGTCGAAACGCTTCGGAAACTGGGACACGACACGTTGACGATCCAGGACACGGGCAGAGCGGAGCAGGCGATCCCTGATACCGAGGTTCTCACGGAAGCCAGCGCCGATCAACGAGCAATCTTGACCTTGAACCGCAAGCATTTCGTCCGGTTGCACGACGAACGATCACAGCATGCAGGCATCATCGCCTGCACGTTTGACGCGGATTTCGAGCGTCAGGCGCAGCGGATCCAACGGGCTCTGGAGGTTCAGCCAGATCTGACAGGCTGATTGCTGCGCGTCAACCGGCTCGCTGGCTGAGGCAAACAACCGGCGGCTACAGAGTCTCCCGGCGGCGGCTCAATTGGCCGTAGGGATGGCCGGTGTGCAGACGCTCCATGGAGCTTATGGCGGCTATGCGCTCCAGGGCCAGGGTGTCGGCGGCGACGTTGGTGGGGACGCCGTCGCGTTTGGAGATGGCGATGATGCTCTTCACCGAGTCGTGGATGCGCATGACGCGCTTGGTGGAGCGGCGCTCGTTGTAGCCCTCCAGCTCGTCGGCGACGTTGATGAGCCCGCCGGCGTTTATGACGTAGTCGGGGGCGTAGAGGATGCCGCGCTCCGCCAGTTCCGCGCCGTGCCTGGCCTCGTGGAGCACGTTGTTGGCGCTGCCGGCGATAATCCGGCACCGGAGGTCCGGCAGCGTCCGGTCGTTGACTATGGCGCCCATCGCGCACGGGGCGAGGATGTCGCATGGCATGACCAGGATCTCCTCGGGCTCCACCGGCTTGGCCCCGAATTCCCGCGCCGCCCGCTCCACTGTCTCCGCGTGGAGGTCGGTGACGATGAGGCGAGCCCCTTCTTCGCTCAACAGCCGGCACAGATGGTAGCCGACGTGCCCCAGTCCCTGCACGGCCACGGTTCGGCCTTCCAGAGAGGATGTGCCGAAGACCTCCTCCGCGCAGGCCCGCATACCCTGCCGCACGCCCAGGGCGGTGAACGGTGAGGGATCTCCGGAGCCACCGCGGGTCACGTCCACGCCGACGACGTGCGAGGTCTCCACCCGGATGTAGTTGGCGTCCTCCGTGGAGGTGCCGACGTCTTCTGCGACGATGTAGCGTCCCCCGAGGGTCTCGATGTAGCGGCCGAAGGAGCGGAACAGGGCTTCGGACTTGTCGCGGCTGGGGTCGCCGAAGATCACGGACTTCCCTCCCCCGAGGTTTAGCCTGCTCGCTGCGGCCTTGTAGGTCATCCCGCGCGCCAGGCGCAGCACGTCCACGACGGCCTCCTCCTCCGTGGCGTACGGCCACATCCGGCAGCCGCCCAAAGCCGGGCCGAGGGTGGTATCGTGGATGGCGATGATTGCCCGCAGTCCCGTGGCCTTGTCGTGGCAGAACACGAGCTGCTCGTAACGGTACTCCGCCAGCTTCTCGAAGACTTGCATGTTCGGTTCTCCTTTCCCTACCCGGAGCGTTCTTTCCGGGACCTCATTCTACTACCCGGCGACTTTCGCGCCGAGAAATGGGGTGTTCGATACCCGGCGGGAAGCCCAGCGGCTGTTGGAGGAGGCGAAAGCGATGGTCGAACGGGCGATCCTCGGTAGCTAAGATGGTATCCGACGCTATAAACTATCGGTGATGGATTGGCGAGAGTACATTACGGTAGATCCCGAAGTCTGCCACGGCAAGCCGTGCATAAAGGGCACCCGGGTTATGGTGTCCGTGGTCCTGGATAACCTCGCCGCGGGACAGACGCCGGAGGACATAATGGGGAGCTACCCTTCCGTCGGCCGTGAGGCCGTTCAGGCGACCATCGCCTATGCTGCGGACCTGGCGCGCGAGCGGATCGTGCCCATGCCCGCATAGGGCGGCGCGTGAGGTTCAAAGTCTGAAAGCCGAATCTTCATAACACTTGACCTGGATTTCGCGGACATACGAACTTATCCGCCGGATGAACATCCTGGCCTGATCGTGTTGCGCCTCGGTCGGCAGGATAAGCACCACGTTCTCGACGTGTTCCGGCGGATGCTGAAAACCATCGACCAAGAACCTCTGGACGGTCGTCTCTGGATAGTCGAAGAGAGTCGCATCCGTATTCGGTGAGATCAGTTGACCGGATTTTTTCTTTGCTTCCAACGAAATTTCGCTCTGTTACCCCATGCTAGAATGCCGGGCTATGCAGAGCGAGAGGCTGGGCGAGGACACTACCGCCGGGAAGATAGAAGGTCTGGAAAGGCTACGGGATGCGGCGTCCCATCCCGCCTCCGAGCAAGCTGTGGAGCGCCAGCGAGAGAGAGGCAAGCTGACGGCCCGCGAGCGCATCGAGTTGCTGCTGGATGAGGGTACCTTCGTCGAGTTGGACCGTTACCGGGTGCATCGTTCCAACAACTTCGGGCTGGAGAACAACAAGCCGCTCGGGGACGGGGTTGTGACCGGCTACGGCGAGGTGATGGGCCGGAAGGTCTGCGTATTCAGCCAGGACTTCACGGTGTTCGGCGGGTCGCTGGGGGAGGTGTACGCGGAGAAGATCTGCAAGGTCATGGACCTCGCCATCTCCACCGGCTGCCCCGTCGTCGGCATCAACGACTCCGGCGGAGCAAGGATACAGGAGGGCGTCGTCTCCCTCGCCGGCTACGCAGACATCTTCCACCGCAACGTACTCGCCTCCGGCGTCGTGCCCCAGATCAGCGTGATCGTGGGACCATGCGCCGGCGGCGCGGTGTACTCCCCGGCCATAACGGACTTCGTGTTCATGGTCGAGGAGACCAGCCACATGTTCATCACCGGCCCCGAAGTCATAAAGAGCGTCACCGGCGAAGAGGTCTCCTTCGAGGACCTCGGCGGCGCCGCCACCCACAACACCAAGAGCGGGGTCGCCCACTTCTCCTCTCCCGACGAGGAGTCGTGCCTGGAGGACGTGCGCTTCCTGCTCTCCTTCCTCCCGGAGAACAACCTGGAGACGGCCCCGTACTTCCCTTCGGCTGACGGCGCGGAGCGGATGGAGGAGGAACTGGCCTCCCTCATCCCGGACTCGAACAGCAAGCCCTACGACATAAGAACGGCAGTGGAGCTCATCGTGGACGAAGGCGAGTTCTTCGAGGTGCAGGAGGGTTGGGCGCAGAACCTCGTGGTCGGGTTCGCCCGGCTGGACGGGCACGCCGTCGGGGTCGTCGGCAACCAGCCGATGGTGCTCGCCGGGACGCTGGACATAGACGCGAGCGTGAAGGGGGCGCGGTTCGTGCGCTTCTGCGACGCATTCAACATACCGCTGCTCACGTTCGTGGACGTGCCGGGGTTCATGCCCGGGACGGACCAGGAATGGGGTGGGATCATCCGTCACGGGGCCAAGCTGCTGTACGCCTTCTCCGAGGCGACCGTCCCCAAGATGACGGTTATCACCCGAAAAGCATACGGTGGGGCCTACGACGTCATGAACTCCAAGCACATAGGGGCTGACGTGAACGTGGCGTGGCCGACGGGCGAGGTCGCCGTGATGGGAGCGGCGGCGGCCGTTGGGATCATCCACCGAAGGCGCATCGCCGAGGCCGAAGACCCGGAGGGCGAGCGGGAACGTCTGATCCAGGACTACGAACAGAAGTTCAACAACCCTCTGACCGCCGCCGAGATGGGCTACATAGATGACGTGATAGATCCACGCGAGACTCGTCCGTACCTCATAAAAGCACTCCAGATGGTCCGCACCAAACGTCCCGAGCGCCCGCCGCGCAAACACGGGAACATCCCGCTTTGATCAGAGCAATTAGCAATCAGCGATCAGCAGTCAGCAAGCACTTTTTAGACTGCCGGTGGGTGGAAAATGCCTGAAGTTCGCCGGATGGTGGCGGGATGTTTCGCACGATGAGGATCTCGCCCGAACCCACCGCTGAGGAGGCCGCCGCGATAATGGCGGCTCTGGAGACGTTGCGCGACGAGCCGGAGAAGAAGGGGACGGGTCTGAGCCATTGGGAGCTCTCGGGCCGGTTAGGACGGATGCTGCCGCCGGGGAGGAAGCTGGAAGGTTCTCCGTGGTCTTACGCGGGATGGGAAGGCAAACCCTAGTGTTTCACAAGGTGCTGGTCGCCAATCGGGGTGAGATCGCAGTCCGCATCATCCGCGCGTGTCGGGAGATGGGCGTCGCGAGCGTCGCCGTGTACTCGGACGCGGATCGGGAGTCTCTTCATACGCGCCTCGCGGATGATGCATATCACGTCGGGCCGACACCGGCAACGCAGAGCTACCTGAACATAGAGAAGCTGGTCGAGGTGGGGAAGAGGAGCGGGGCGGAGGCGGTGCATCCAGGGTATGGGTTTCTGGCGGAGAGCGCGCTGTTTGCGCGGGCGGTGATGGAAGCCGGGATGACCTGGATCGGCCCCCATCCCGAAGCCATCGAGGCGATGGGAAGCAAGGTCGAATCGCGCCGCATCATGGCGAAGGCTGGAGTCCCGATCACACCCGGCACCGAAACCCCCGTGGATTCGCCGGACACCGTCCGGGAGTTCGCCGCCGAACACGGCTTCCCGGTCGCGGTGAAAGCATCCTCTGGTGGCGGTGGCAAGGGGTTCGCCGTGGCCCACGACAAGACGGAGGCGAAGACCGCCTTCGAGCGGGCGAGCCGGGAGGGCGAGGCGTACTTCGGGGACGACTCGGTGTACCTGGAGAAGTATCTCCCCGCCCCAAGGCACATCGAGATACAGGTGATGCGCGACAAACACGGCAACGCCGTCCACCTCGGCGAACGCGACTGCTCCATCCAGCGCCGCCACCAGAAACTGGTCGAGGAGTGTCCGTCTCCGGTGATGACGCCCGAGATGCGGAATGCGATGGGACGGGCCGCCGTGGACGCCGCCGAGGCTGTTGGCTACGACTCTGTCGGGACGTGCGAATTTCTCGTGGAGGGCGACGAGTTCTTCTTCCTGGAGATGAACACCCGCGTCCAGGTCGAGCATCCCGTCACCGAAGAGGTGACGGGCGTGGACATCGTGCAGACCGGCGTCCGCATCGCGGCCGGCGAACCGTTGCCGTTCTCTCAGGAGGAAGTGACCTGGCGCGGCCACGCCATCGAGGTTCGCCTCAATGCCGAAGACGCCGCGGACGGCTTCGCCCCGAGTCCGGGGACCGTCACCCTCTACGAGGAGCCGGGCGGCCCCGGCGTGCGGGTAGACTCGTCTCTTAGAGGGCCGGGCGTCGTGCCGGAGTCCTACGATCCCCTGTTCGCCAAGCTCATCGTGCGCGGCGTGGATCGCAAGGACGCCCTGCGGCGTCTGCGGCGGGCGCTGGCGGAATTCCGGGTGGAAGGTATCGCCACCACCCTGCCGTTCTTCCGGGCGCTGCTCGACGACGAGCATTTCGTCTCCGGCTCTTACACCACGGGCTTCGTGGCCGAACGGCTCGACGGGCTGGAGATAGAGCCCTCGCCGCCTGGAGAGGCCGGTGAATCGTCCGGGAAGAACGTCCGGGAGGTCGAGGTCGAGGTAAACGGCCGGCTCTTCAGGGTAAAGGTGTACGCTGACGAGGAGACCGGGTGCGGCGGGCCTCCGAGACGCAAGGGCGGGACTTCGCCGCGGGCTGGCGGCGGCGAGGGCGCGGTGGCGGCCCCGATGCAGGGAACCATAGTACGGGTGCTCGTGGAGGAGGGACAGGAGGTTGCGGCGGACGAGGCTGTTTGCGTGCTGGAGGCGATGAAGATGGAGAGCGAAATCCGGACGCAGAAAGCCGGCACGGTCTCCAGAGTCCTCGTCGAGGCCGGGAACACCGTCCGGTCCGGCGAGCCCCTTGTAGTCGTCGAGTAGGCAAGAAGGACTCCGGGAAAACACCGACCGATGGCCGAGCATACGGGAGACTACGAGTGGCGCGGCGAGGGCGAGGGGGCGGAGATCGTCCTCTACGCTCCCGGCGAAAGCTCCGCCGACCCGGCCATTGAGCGCGCCCTCCCCGCCGCCCGCTTGCCCGGCGTAGAAAGCCCCGTGTTCGCCGCCTCCTCACCGGAGGGCTTCGGGTGGGTTGCGGCCTCATCCACGCACGTGGCTCCGGATCTCACCTCGGTCCCCCGGCGCGGCGTCCTGCTCGTCGCCGAAGCGGGGGTCGAGGACCTCGAAGTGGCGCCAGGCGAGATATTGCCTTTCCTGCTGCGGAGCCTCTCCGGGGTGAGCCTGCCGCGTCTCGATGAGGCCAGTATCCGGCGCATTTGTGAGTCTGGAGCGGTGGCCGCCGCCGAGGACGCCCTGATCGAGGGGGAAGACCTCGCCCTTTTCGGCCCGGCGGCAGGAGATCCCGACGCCCTGGGACGCCGGGCGGTCTCCGCCGGAACGCGGGACTGGGAGATACGGTCGGAGGAGTTGCGGGCGAAGGCCGTGGGAGAGACGTTCGACGCCGACGCCGCCGGGGAACTGGGGCTGCGGCCGGGGACGCTCGCCCTCATCCTCGATGTCGGCGCCGGGGACCTCGGACGGCTCGCGCTCGCCGCCCACCGGGATCGCATCGCGGGCCGGGACTTCGGACGGGAAGGCGTGCCGGCCGCGCCGGTAGAGACGGAGGAGGCTGCGGATCTCCTCGCGGCGCTCGGCGCGGCGGCGGGCTTCGCGGACGGCCGGACCGCGCTCCTTGTCTACGCGCTGCGCCGGGCGCTCTCTGGCGTGGCGGGAGAGCTGGCCGTCCACGCGGCGTGGCGGGTCGGTGGGGTCGAGGATACCGGCGGGCTGTTCGTCCACCGTAACGGGCTCGCGGTGGCCGGGGTCGAACGGGTGATCTCCGCGGGTGGCAACGTTGCGGCGGGGACGGGTAATATGCTAGAGAGTGCGCCGCCATTCGGGGCGCCGGAGGATGATGGGGAATGGCCCTGGGAAGAGGCGGGGCTGCTGGAGCGTTGGGCGAGGCTGGACGACCCGAGGGGCTAGCCGTGGACTTGCTGATGGTGCGCGACCGGAGTACCGGCCGCTTCGTCTACACGGAGCGGATGGAGCGGCGCGCCGGGGAGACGCCCTGGGAGTACGCCCGCCGCAGCGTCCGCCGGGAGGGCCAAATCCGGACCCGCTTCGCCGAGGATGCGCTGGAGGTCATCGTGGGCTGGGGCACGGACTCCGTGGAGGAGTTCCTGCGGGCGCACCCGGAGTATCGTCCGGGAGACGTGGCCGGAGACGGGCGACTGGAAGGAGACAGGGTTGACCAGTGAGGTGCTGGACAAGATCATCCAGCTCATGACCGCCGCCTTCGGGCTCGTCGCGGCCCTGGCCTGGAACGCGGCCATCCAGGAGCTTTTCACCAGTATCTTCGGTGAAGCCGGAAACCTCGCCGCCAAGTTCTTCTACGCGGTGGTCGTCACAGCCGTAGTCGTCTTCGTCACGATACGCCTCGGCCGCCTCTCCGAGCGGCTGAAGAAGGACGAGGAGAAGGTAGAGGACTCGCCCTCTACCTGAAGTCCTCCGGGGAGATCTGGTTCATCCAGTCCTTGAACTTGTCTACGACCTCGTCCTCCGGGGTGTCCTCTATGGCCTCGTCGAAGACGACGGCGGCTTCTTCGATCACCTCGTCGGCGGCGAAGATCTCCGCCCCGGCCCGCACCGCGAGGGCGATGGCGTCCGAGGGGCGGGAGTCCACCTCCACGGTGCGGCCATCTATCTGGACGCTGATGGTGGCGAAGAAGGTGGAGTCCTGGAGGCGGGTCACCGTGATGCGCTCCATGTTGCCGCCGAGCTCGCTCACCAGGTTCACGGTCAGGTCGTGGGTGAGGGGCCGGGAGAACTCCTGATTCTGGAGCCTCATCAAGATGGAGCGAGCCTCGCCCTGGCCGATCCAGATCGGCAGGTAGCGATTGTCGTCTTCGACCTTGAGGATAACTATGGGGCTTGAGGAAAAGAGGTCCAGGTTGATCCCGTATATGGACATCCGGGTGAAACCGTCGGCACTCACTGACTATGTGCTCCTCTCGTACCGCGAGGCTGTGAGGGTATCTGACACCGTGCCGATTGTACTTCCCGCCCCGGCGCTCTTCAATCAGGTTGTCAGAGAGGGCGCGGTGTTGTAAATTTACCCGGCGATTTTCCTCGTGGGCCTGTAGCTCAGCCGGTTAGAGCGCTTCTCTGATAAGGAAGAGGTCCCTGGTTCGAGTCCAGGCAGGCCCACCCAAGAAATACCACGTTTTGCAGGCAAAATGCGACGTGTGCAACGTGGGTTGGAGTGTGGCCGCGACCCTTTGTGCAGCAACCGTGCAGCAACGCGAAGAGCCCTCAGAAAAACGAATCGTCGGTCAGGCGATCTCTGGCACGCTAGTGCCCAGCCAAGCGTCGCCGCATCTTTATTCACTACTCCAACATCTTGTGATCGACTACTAGCACCATGATGGCAGGAGCGAACCCTGCTGCTCATAAGTGGAACAGAGCTATGCGAGGCAGTGAATATGGACTTCCGACTTGTTTAACTCTGGTCAGGAGCTCGGTGGTCTGCAGCCGCTAAGCTTTTAGGGTACCGGTTATAGGGATCGCTCGCGAACTTCCTGTCGCCCGCAAGATGGGTTGGCCTGT
>Ga0136619_10000129_pt1 | contig 25988 bp, 26 predicted proteins | sample AntDrymUQ3532106_2_FD_104807 | JGI IMG/M metagenome (GOLD analysis project Ga0136619, IMG submission 104807) | Polar desert sand microbial communities from Dry Valleys, Antarctica - metaG UQ353 (21.06) | ecosystem: Environmental > Terrestrial > Soil > Desert | place: Antarctica: Dry Valley...
GCGTTCAACGCCGTGCTCGGCGAGCGGCCCAACCAGCGCGACAAGCTGCGCGACGACGTGTCCGTGACCGCCACGCAGCTGCTCGACGTCGCGGCCACGCCGGGCGACATCACCGAGGACGGGCTCCGCAACAACGTCAGCGTGGGCCTGCAGTACCTCTCGGCCTGGCTTCGCGGCAACGGTGCGGTCGCGATCTTCGGTCTGATGGAGGACGCCGCGACTGCGGAGATCTCCCGCTCGCAGGTGTGGCAGTGGCTGCACCTCGGCGTCGAGCTCGCCGACGGGCAGACCGTCACCCGCGAGCTGGTGGACCAGGTGATCGCCGAGGAGCTGGCGAGGATCCGCGAGGCAGTCGGCGACGAGGCCTACGAGAACGGCCGGATGGACGACGCGACCGAGATCTACCGCGAGATGGCGATGTCGGACACGTACGCCGACTTCCTGACCCTGCCCGCGTACGAACGACTGCCGTGACCGCGCTCACAGAGCTTGCCGACCGCTCTCGCGACGTCTTGGGCGGCCAGGCTGTGGTCACCGACGAGGCGAGCCGGCGCACGTACGAGTGCGACGGGCTGGCCGCGTACGCGGTCGTGCCCGGCCTGGTCGTGCTGGTCCGCGACGCCGACGAGGTCCGCCATGTCGTCGGCCTCTGCAACGAGCTCGCGGTGCCGTTCGTCGCACGTGGCTCCGGCACCGGCCTCTCCGGCGGTGCGCTGCCGCACGCCGAAGGCGTGCTGATCGTGCTGACGCAGATGCGCACGATCCTCGACGTCGACCCGGTGGCCCAGCGAGCCGTCGTCCAGCCAGGGGTGGTCAACCTTGACGTGACCGCGGCGGCCGCGCCGCACGGCTACCACTACGCCCCCGACCCGAGCAGCCAGCAGGTGTGCTCGATCGGCGGCAACGTGGCGGAGAACTCCGGCGGCGCGCACTGCCTCAAGTACGGGTTCACCACCAACCACGTGCTGGCGCTGGAGCTGGTCGCCCCGGGCGGTGAGCTGGTCCGCCTCGGGACCACCGCACCGGACGCGCCGGGCTACGACCTGCTCGGGACGGTTGTCGGCTCCGAGGGAACCCTGGGGGTGGTGACCGAGGCGACCGTACGGCTGACCCGGTCCCCCGAGCACGTGATGACCCTGCTGGCCGGGTTCCGGAGCACCGACGACGCCGGCGCCGCCACGTCGTCGATCATCGGCGCCGGCATCGTCCCGGCGGCGATCGAGATGATGGACGTGCTGTCGATCCAGGCCGCCGAGGAGGCGGTGCACTGCGGCTACCCCGACGGCGCCGGCGCGGTGCTGATCGTCGAGCTCGACGGCCCGCGCGCGGAGGTCGACGCCCAGCTCGCCGAGGTGGTCGCGCACTGTGACCGAGCCGGGTCGTTCGAGATCCGGCAGGCGGCCGACGACGCCGAGCGGGCGCTGATCTGGCGCGGCCGCAAGTCCGCGTTCGCGGCGGTCGGACGAATCAGCCCGGACTACATCGTGCAGGACGGGGTGATCCCACGCACCGCGCTGCCGTCCGTGCTGCACCGGATGGGCGAGCTCGCCGAGCAGGCCGGGATCCGAGTCGCCAACGTGTTCCACGCCGGCGACGGCAACCTGCACCCGTTGGTGCTGTTCGACGCCAACCGCGAGGGCGAGACCGAGCGCGCCGAGGAGCTGTCCGCACAGATCCTCGCGCTGTGCCTCGAGCACGGCGGGTCGATCACCGGCGAGCACGGCATCGGCGCCGACAAGGTGAAGCAGATGCCGAAGATGTTCACGGCCGACGACCTGGACACGATGCAGCTGGTGCGCTGCGCGTTCGACCCCGACCACCTGTCCAACCCCGGCAAGATCTTCCCGACTCCGCGGCTGTGCGGAGAGCGACCGGGGCGACGACAGGGCAGCCACCCGCTGCAGGAGGCCGGGCTGGCGGAGGTCTTCTGATGCTCGACAGGCTGCTGGAGGCGACCGGCGGTCAGGCCAGAGAGGCCACCGCCGACGACGCGGTCGACGGCGTCACCGCGAAGTGGGTGGCCGCGCCGTCAAGCACGGACCAGGCGGCCGCGGTGCTCCGGGCCGCAGCCGACGAGGGTGCGGTCGTGGTCGTCCGTGGCTTTGGGACCGCACTGGACTGGGGACGGCCGCCGCGCGCCGTCGATGTCGTGGTGAGCACCGAGGGGCTCGACGGGATCGTCGAGCACGAGGCCGGCGACCTGGTCTGCACGGTCGAGGCGGGCACCCGGATCGACGACGTCAACGCTGCGGTCGCCGGCTCCGGCCAGCAGCTCGCCCTCGACCAACCGGTGCCGGGCGCGAGCGTCGCCGGCGCGCTGTCGACCAGTCGCAGCGGCCCGCGCCGGATGCTGTACGGCGGCCCGCGCGACCTCGTGCTCGGCGTGACGATGGTGCGCGCCGACGGTGTGGTCGCGAAGGCCGGCGGCAAGGTGGTCAAGAACGTCGCCGGATACGACCTGGCAAAGCTGGTCGGCGGCGCGTACGGCACCCTCGGCCTGGTCACGCGGCTGGTGGTACGACTTCACCCGTTGCCAACAGCGAGCCGTTGGCTGTCCAGCTCGTACGCAAGCACCGACGACGCGGTGGCCGCCGCCCTGTCTGTGGTCGGCTCGCAGCTGGCGCCGACGGCGGTCGAGGTGCGCCGGGACGCCGGTGCGGACTGTGCCGAGGTGCACGTCCTGGTCGAGGGCACCGAGCACGGCGTTGCGGAGCGGTTGCCGGCGGCGGCCGAGCTGCTCGGACCGGACAGCGGCGACGGACCGGCCGACACTGCGACGCTCGCCCGGGTAGAGGCCGGCAACGGCGACGTGTTGGTCAAGGTGGCGGTGCCACTGACCCATGTGGCCGAGGTGCTGCGGACCGTCGTCGATCTCGAGCAGCGGCTCGGTCTCCCGTGTCGGATCGCGGGCAGCGCGGGCGTCGGCGTGCTTCACGTCGTCGTGACCGAGACAGCCAGCGCCGCGACCGGGGCCGCCGATGCCGTTGCCGAGCTGCGCGCCGCCACCGGCCAGGACGCGGGCGCCGGCAGCGCGGTCGTGCTGCGCGCGCCAGCCGAGGTCCGCGACCTCGTCGACACCTGGGGTCCGGTGCCGGCGCTGGAGCTGATGCGCCGGGTCAAGGCGGAGTTCGACCCCGACCACCGGCTCGCACCCGGCCGGTTCGTTGGCGGGATCTGATGACCGCGCAGACCGCACGAACCGAGAACGCCGAACCCCGCGAGCTGGACGACCTGCTCGGGGACTGCGTGCACTGCGGCTTCTGTCTGCCGACCTGCCCGACGTACGTGCTCTGGGGCGAGGAGATGGACTCGCCGCGCGGTCGCATCTCCCTGGTCGACCAGGTGCAGAAGGGCGGGCCGATGACCAACGAGGTGGTCGGCCACCTCGACGCGTGCCTGGGCTGCATGGCGTGTGTGACCGCCTGCCCGTCGGGGGTGCAGTACGACCGGATCATCGAAACCGCGCGGGTGATGGTCGAGGAGCAACACGACCGGCCGCCGGCACCGCGGCTGCTCCGCGAGGCGGTGTTCGCGCTGTTCCCCTACCCGCGCCGGCTGCGCGCGATGCGCGGGCCGCTCGCCGGGTACCGCAGCAGCGGGCTCCAGTGGTTGGTGCGCCGCAGCGGAGTGCTCGCCCGGCTGTCGCCGACGCTGGCGACGATGGAGTCGGTAACGCCGCCGGCACCGCGACATCGGGTCGCGCTGCCGGCGCGGGTCGATGCCCGCGGCACCCGCCGGGCGGTCGTCGGCATGCTGACCGGCTGCGTGCAGCGCGAGTTCTTCCCCGACGTCAACGCCGCGACCGCTCGGGTGCTCGCGCTGGAGGGCTGCGACGTGGTCACCCCGCGCCGCCAGGGCTGCTGCGGCGCACTGTCGGTGCACAGCGGCCGGCGCGAGGAGGCGCAACGGTTCGCCCGAGCCCTTGTCGACGCGTTCACCGACAGCGGTGTCGAGCGGGTGGTGGTCAACTCCGCCGGCTGCGGGTCGTCGATGAAGGAGTACGCCGAGCTGCTGGCCGACGATCCGGCGTACGCGAACCGGGCGGCGGCGTTCGCCGCGCGGGTGCGTGACGTCAGCGAGCTGTTGGTCGAGCTCGGCCCGGTCGCCGAGCGGCACCCGCTGGAGCTGACCGTCGCCTACCACGACGCGTGCCACCTGGCGCACGCGCAGGGCGTACGGGCGCCGCCGCGTCAGCTGCTCGGCGCGATCCCCGGGCTGACGGTGCGCGAGATCGCCGAGGGCGCGGTGTGCTGCGGCAGCGCCGGGGTCTGGAACCTGCTCAACCCCGAGCCGGCGACCGAGCTGGGCGACCGTAAGGCAGGCAACGTGGCGGCCACCGGAGCAAACCTGCTGGTGACTGCCAACCCCGGCTGCCTGATGCAGATCGGGGCCGGCCTGCGGCGCGCCGGCAACCCGATGCCGTCGGCGCACACCGTCCAGGTGCTCGACGCCTCGCTGCGTGGCGGACCGCCCGGCCGACTTGTCACCGTCTCACGGCGCTAGAACGCCGCCTGGCGGTGGCAGGTCAGGTGTGGTCGAGCGGCAGCTCGGGGTGCGGGACCACCTCGTCGGCGACCCCGTGGTCGGCGGCCGGGTGCTCGACCAGGGCGAGGATGCGGTTGGCCATGAAGCGCGCGGTCCGCACCGGGCTGCCGCCGCGGGTGACCTCGGCGACCTCGACGACGCCACGGCCGGTAGTCACCTCGACCCGGCGGCCGGCGCGGGTCGCCACCACCTCGTACGTGCGGACCTCGTCCCCGGCGTCGATGACGATCTCCACCCGATCTCCGCGCACGGGTCGAAACTACCGCGCCCCGCCGCGTGCCGACTCGTCAGCCTGTGGACGGGCATCGCCGCAGGTCAGGGGTGGCGGTCCTGCCAATCCGGCTGACAAGTCCGGAAGCGCCGGTCAGTGGCTGTGGCCGTGGGAGTGGCCGTGGCCGGCCGGCTCCTCGTCCTCCTCCGGCTTCTCCACCACCAGCGTCTCGGTGGTGAGCAGCATGGCCGCGATGGACGCCGCGTTGGCGAGCGCCGACCGGGTCACCTTGACCGGGTCGAGCACGCCCTGGGCGACCAGGTCGCCGTACTCGCCGGTCTCGGCGTTGTATCCGGTCCCGGCGCCTGCCTCGCGCACCTTGACAACGATGACCTGGCCCGGCTCGCCGCCGTTCTCAGCGATCCAGCGCAGCGGCTCGGCCGCGGCCCGACGCACGATCGTCACGCCGATGGCCTCGTCACCGCTCAGCCCCAGGCCGCCGTCGAGACCCGCTGCGGCGTGCAACAGGGCGGAGCCGCCGCCTGCGACGATCCCCTCCTCGATGGCCGCCCGGGTCGCCGAGACGGCGTCCTCGATCCGGTGCTTCTTCTCCTTGAGCTCGACCTCGGTGGCCGCGCCGACCTGGATCACGCACACCCCGCCGGCAAGCTTGGCCAGCCGCTCCTGGAGCTTCTCACGGTCCCAGTCGGAGTCGCTGGCGTCGATCTCGGCCTTGATCTGGGCGACCCGGGCGGAGACGTCGGCCTCCTTCCCACCACCGTCCACGATCGTTGTGGTGTCCTTGGTGACGACCACGCGACGGGCCTGACCGAGCACGTCCAGGCCGACCTGGTCGAGCTTGAGCCCGACCTCGGGCGCGACCACCTGTGCGCCGGTCAGGGCGGCCAGGTCCTGCAGCATCGCCTTGCGCCGGTCGCCGAAGGCAGGGGCCTTGACGGCCACCGACGTGAACGTGCCGCGGATCTTGTTGACCACGATCGTCGACAGTGCCTCGCCCTCGATGTCCTCGGCGACGACGAACAGTGGCTTGCCCGCCTGCACGACCTTCTCGAGCAGCGGCAACAGGTCCGCCACCGCCGAGATCTTGCCCTGGTGCAGGAGGACGTACGGGTCGTCGAGCACGGCCTCCATGCGCTCGGCGTCGGTCACCATGTAGGGCGAGATGTAGCCCTTGTCGAACTGCATGCCCTCGGTGAACTCGAGGTCGGTGCCGAGGGTGTTGGACTCCTCGACCGTGATGACGCCGTCCTTGCCGACCTTGTCGAAGGCCTCGGCGATCAGCTCACCGATGTGCGCGTCCCGGGCCGAGATCGTGCCGACGTGCGCCATGTCCTGCTTGTCGTCGACCTCGCGGGCCAGCTCGCGCAGCTTGTCGGACACGTGCTCGACCGCGGCCTCGATCCCGCGCTTGAGGCCGACCGGGTTCGCCCCGGCAGCCACCGCGCGCAGACCCTCGTGGACCATCGCCTGGGCCAGCACGGTCGCAGTGGTGGTTCCGTCACCGGCGATGTCGTTGGTCTTGGTGGCAACCTCCTTGGCGAGCTGGGCGCCGAGGTTCTCGAACGGGTCGTCCAGCTCGACCTCGCGGGCGACCGTCACGCCGTCGTTGGTGATCGTTGGCGCACCCCACTTCTTGTCGAGCACGACATAGCGGCCCTTGGGGCCGAGGGTGACCTTGACGGTGTCGGCGAGCTTGTCGACGCCGCGTTCGAGCGCGCGGCGGGCATCCTCATCGAACTGCAGAACCTTCGGCATCAGCGCCGGCTCACTTGTCCACGACGGCGAGCACGTCGCGAGCGGAGAGGATCAGGTAGTCCTCGCCGTCGTACTTGATCTCGGTGCCGCCGTACTTGCTGAAGACCACGACGTCGCCGATGGAGACATCGAGTGGGACGCGGGCGTCGCCGTCCTCGTTGAAGCGGCCTGGGCCGACGGCCAGGACCTTGCCCTCTTGGGGCTTCTCCTTGGCGGTGTCGGGGATGACCAGGCCGGAGGCTGTGGTCTCCTCGGCGTCCAGCGCCTGGACCACGATCCGGTCCTCGAGCGGCTTGATGTTGATCGACACGGGTGTCGCCTTTCACGGAACGGGTGGGGTACGGATGGGGACTCTCGCTGGCAGCCTCGTCAGGAGAGTGCTAACCCTGAATCTAGGCCGACGCTGGCACTCGGTCAAGCCGAGTGCCAGTCGCCCCTCGCCCTCAGGTGGCAGCCGGCCGCACGTCGACCAGCCGGGCCCAGACGATCACGTTGGCCAGGTACCGGCCGGCCGCCTCGTCGTACTCGCCGCCGCAGGTGATCAGCCGCAGCTCAGAGCGCTCGGGCTGGGTGTAGACCGCCTTGGTCGGGAAGCCCGACTTGGGGAAGCTGCCGGTCCGGCTGACCTCGAAGATGGTCGTGGCGCCGTCCCGGCGCAGCACCTCCACCCGGTCACCCGGCCGGAGCTCGCCCAGCTCGAAGAACACCATCGGCTCCTGGTCCCAGGTGACATGACCGGCGATCACGGTCGCGCCGGGGATCCCGGGCGGCGGCGACGGGCCGAACCAGCCCGCCTTGTCGACCGGCTGCGGCGTCTCCATGACGCCGGCGGCATCCAGGCCGAGGTCGACCAGCTCCGAGCTGACACCGATGCTCGGGATGGTGATGCGGACCGGCGCAGAGTAGTCCAGCTCGTCGGACGCGTCTCCCCGCGGCGCTCGGTCGCCCGACTGCGGTTCGGGTCGGGGACTGGGCGACGCGGCCACCGACCGGCTGTCGGGCGCCGCCGACGGCGCGGCGTCCTGGTCAGCGATGCCGATGGCAATCGCCACCGCCCCCGAGCAGCCGAGAAGGGCGGCCACGGCCCACGCGATCACACGCGGCCGGGGTCGCCTCCTCTCGGCGTCGACGGGCACGGGTCGGTCAGGACCCGTCCGCCGTGCCAGCAGTGCGACGGCGCAGCCCCGCCATCATCGCGGCGGAGCCCAGCAGCGCCGCACCGCCGAAGGCGAACAGCGGCAGATTCTCCGCGCCGTCCGTGCCACCGGAGCCGGTCTCGACCGCGCCAACCGGGGTGACCTCGCCACAGGTGGACGGGTTGGTGGCCTCCTCCGGAACGTCCTGGACGCCGAGCGACTGGGCGAACACGGACTCACCCAGCGAGTTCAGGTCGTACTTGTCGTTGCCGTTGACATCCAGGCCGTGCTGCACGATGTGCAGGTTCTCGATGTTCTCGGCAATGCCGGCCGGGATGTCCGCGGCGGGAATCGTGCGGCTGTAGTCAAGGTTGCCGCTCTCGTCGGCCACCGGCATCCGCTCCACCGCGAGGCCGCTGTCAGCGCTGGCGTCACCCTTGGTCGTCAGCGACACCATCACGCCGCCGTACTGCTTCAGCCCTTCCTCGGTCGCGACCTGGCCGTCACCGTTCGCGTCAGCCGACGCGGGTGGGCAGAAGAACTGCGTGCTCTCGGCCGAACCGTGGATGTGCTGCGCGTGCGGCTGGTTCGGCGTGAACCCGCTGCCGGTGATCTCCACCGTCAGGCTGCCGTCGCTGCTAGTGGTGATCGTGGCGGTGGCCTGCGCGCCACTGCCGTTGATCTCCTCCAGGTTGAAGTTCAGCGTGTCGGCGCTGGCCGGCGCGGAGAGCATCAGCGGGAGGCTGGCCACCCCGAGCACCGCCAGCGTCCTTCTGATCGGCTTGCTGACGTGCATCGCCCTGCTCCTTGCTGTCGAGGATGGTTCTGTACTAGGTTCGGCGGTGGCGGCGGGCTGGATGGGTGGATATGCCGGCAATTGCCCTCTGGGCCGCCCATCCCGGGGTTCGCCCGGCCCGAACGACCAGCATGAAGCCGATTCCGGCTGTCCTCGCCGGGCTGCTGCTGGCGGTCCCGCTCGGGAGCGCCTGCTCCGCCGACGGCGAGCCCTCCGCTGCCGGGGCCGCGCCCACGTCCGAGGACGAGCACGGGCACGGCGCCCATGGCGAGCTCGCCTCGGTCCTGGTGACGCGCGACGACCTGCCCGCCGGCTACCGCCAAGGCGCCGGCCACCACCACGCCAGTGGCGCGCGGCTCGCGCCGCCACGCACGAGCGCCGCGTGCGCACCGATCGCGGAGGTGATCGGTACGCATCCGAGTGTGCTCCAGACCGAGCACCCGCAGGCGACGGTGTCGTTCAGCAAGGGCCACTACGGACCGCAGGTGACCGAGACCGTCATCGACGTCGGTGACCCCGTCAGCGCATCGGCGGCAGTCGAGCGGATACGAACCGCGGGAGTGGAGTGCCGAAGGTACGTGCAGTCGACCTCGTCCATCGGCGCGAACGTCTACGCCGTGGCCGATGGAGAGGGGCTCCGGGTCGGCGGCGACAGCGTGACCCTCCGGCTGCACGCCGTGGGTGCCGACTTCAAGGCCGGCATCAACTGGGACCTGTGGGTGGCGCAAGACGGAGACCGGCTGGTCGCGGTCACGTTGCGCAGCGCGCTCGGCGGCGACAACGCCGACCTGACCGCCGCGGTGGACGCCGCGATGGGGCGGCTCTAGCCGACGACGTCAGGTCTAGGCAACGACGGTGGTGACCGGCATCGAGGAGTCGGCCGCCAGGTCGAGCGCCGACGGCTGTCGGCCACGGGCCACCAGCTCGGCGCCGAGCGCGGCCACCATCGCGCCGTTGTCGGTGCACAGTGCCGGCCGCGGCACCCGGACCTCGATCCCAGCCGCCGCGGCTCGCTCCTCGGCGAGCGCCCGCAGCCGGCTGTTGGCCGCCACCCCACCGCCGATGAGCAGGTGGTCGACACCGTACTCGCGGCAGGCGTCGACCGCCTTGCGGGTGAGCACGTCGCAGACCGCCTCCTGGAAGGCCGCCGCCACGTCGGCAACCGGGACCGGCTCGCCGCTCGCCTGCCGGGCCTCGACCCAGCGGGCGACAGCGGTCTTGAGACCGGAGAACGAGAAGTTGAAGCGGTGCCGCTCCAGGTCGCGCGGGCCGGTCAGCCCACGGGGGAACGCGATGCTCGCCCGGTCGCCGTCCTGCGCCGCCCGGTCGATGTGCGGACCTCCTGGGAACGACATCCCCAGCACCCGCGCGACCTTGTCGAACGCCTCGCCGGCCGCGTCGTCGATCGTCGCACCGACCGGTCGTATGTCCGCGGTGACGTCGTCGACCAGCAGCAGCGACGAGTGCCCCCCGCTCACCAGCAGCGCAAGGCACGCCGTCGGCAGCGGGCCGTGCTCCAGCTGGTCGACGGCGACGTGCGCGGCGAGGTGGTTGACGCCGTAGACCGGCCGACCGAGCGCGAGCGCCAGCGCCTTCGCGGCCGCGACGCCGACGAGGAGCGCACCGGCGAGACCTGGCCCGCTGGTCACGGCGACCGCGTCGACATCGTCCAGCCGCACCCCCGCTGACACGCAGGCGCGGTCGAGCGTGGGCACCATCGCCTCGAGGTGCGCGCGGCTGGCCACCTCCGGCACCACGCCGCCGAAGCGCGCGTGCTCGTCGACGCTGGACGCCACCGCATCCGCCAGCAGCGTGTTGCCGCGGACCAGGCCGACCCCGGTCTCGTCGCAGGAGGTCTCGATGCCAAGCACGAGCGGACCATCCGTAAGGGAGGCTGGCACGGCGACTCAGCTGATCCGGGCTCGGCGAGCGGCCCGCTCGCGCTGTTCCTGCGCATCCAGTTCGGCGGCCTGCTCCAAGGTCGGTGCGGTCCCGCCGTGCGACGCGGGCGCCCACCAGGCGCCGACCGGCGAGTCGGGGTAGCGCTGGATGGTGTCGTCCAGCAGGCCCGCCATCACCTGCTTGAGCTCGGCCGTGTCAGCGAGCAGGTCTGCCGCTGTGGGGTGCAGCGGACGGCCCACGGTGATCGCGATGTGCCGCCCGCGGGAGAAGTCGCGGGGATGGTCCTTGGTCATGATCCGCTGCGTCCCCCACAGCACAGCGGGGACCAGGGGAGCCCCGGACTCGGCGGCGAGCCGGACGGCGCCGGTCTTGAACTCCTTGAGCTCCATCGCTCGGCTGATGGTTGCCTCCGGGAAGATCCCGACCACCTCCCCCATGGCGAGGTAGCGCAGCGCCTCGCGGTACGACCGGAGGCCCTCGCCGCGGTCCACCTCGATGTGGTGCAGCGAGCGCATCAGAGGACCCACCCACCGGTGCGCGAACAGCTCGCGCTTGGACATGAACCGCACCAGCCGCCGGCTCGGGTGCGCGGCGAACCCGCCGAAGACGAAGTCGACGTAGCCGATGTGGTTGAGCGCGAGCACCGCCGGGCCGCTGATGGGGACGTGCTCGGCGCCGCGGACGTCGAACCGGATGCCCAACGCGCGGAACGCCGCCTTTGCCGCGACCACGACCGGCGGGTAGGTGAGGTCGCGCACGCGACCACGCTACGTCCTCAGTCCGGCGGCAAGGCAAGCCGCAGCACGCCGGCGTCGCGCTGCGCGGCGAAGTAGCCGCGACGCCGCAAGATCTCGGCGAAGCCGAACGCCTCGTACAGCGCGACTGCCGCCCGGTTGCCGACCCGCACCTCGAGCAGCACCTCCCGACAGCCCCGGGCACGTGCGGCGTCGAGCAGCGCCTGCAGCAGCAGCCGACCCAGCCCGTGCCGGCGCAGAGCACGGGCGACCACCACCCGCTGCAGGTCGGCGGTCGCGTCCACTACCCGCACCGCGCCGTACGCGGCCAGGCCCGGCTCGTCCGTCCGCGTCACGACCAGCACGGTGCGGCTGTCGGGCACTGCGGCGAGCTCGGCGCCCAACGCGGACCGCCCCCACGCGTCCGCACCCATGCCGTCGGCCTCGAGTGCGACCAGGTCGTCGAGGTCGTCGGGCCGGGCTGGCCGGACGTCGAGGCTCACGTCACCGGCTTCGGCCGGCCGGGCGGCGTGGCGTCGGGGCGGCGGAGGTACAGCGGGTCCGGCGGCAGCAGCGGTACCCGCCCGGAGACGACCGCGGCCGCCAGCACCGCCGCATCCGGGTCGAGGGGCCCGTCCACGGCGGGCAGCAGATCGGCGTACAGCTGCGCGCCGCGACCGATGCACCCGACTCCGCGGTCGAGCAGACCGGCAAGGTCGGTCGGTGCCGCCACCGCCGGCCCGCGGGTGCGCATGCCCGCGTCGTCGTACCCCGACCAGTGCACCTCCTTTCGCCGGGCGTCGGTCGCCACCACGAAAGCTGACCCTGTCGTGTGGTCGGCCGCGATGACGTCGTGGCTGCACACCCCGACCAGCCGGGCGCCGGTCACCGACGCCAGCGTCCGCACCGTCACCAGGCCGATCCGCAGGCCGGTGAACGGGCCTGGGCCCACCCCGACCGCGAGGTCGGTGAGGTCCCGCGGCGAGGCGCCGGCGTCGACGAGCACCCGCTGCACCAGCGGCGCGACCAGCTCGCCGTGCCGGCGAGCGTCCACCTCTGTCGCCCGTGCCAGGACCGCGGTGCCGTCGTGGACGGCGACGGTCACCGCCGGCGAGGACGTGTCGAGCGCGAGCAGCAGCACGACCCGGCACGCTACGCGAGCAGGCTCGCCCGCACCGGCGCTTGCCTCCACCTGGGGCCAACCGGCTGCACCCGTACCACCCGGTCCTCGGCGCCGGCGTCGGGGCGTTCGAGCCGCACCCGCAGGAACGACTGCGCAAGCGGCTCGGCCAGGCCCACTCCCCACTCGACCACCGTCACCGCGTGGTCGACATCGGCGTCCAGGTCGAGGTCGTCAAGCTCGACCCGGCCGTCCAGCCGGTAGGCGTCGACGTGCACCAGGTCGGGCCCGCCGGTCAGGGAGCGGTGGACCCGGGCGATCACGAAGGTCGGGGACGTGACCTCGCCCCGCACTCCGAGGCCGGCGCCGACGCCTTGCGTCAGAGTGGTCTTGCCCGCGCCGAGCCCGCCGCCCAGGACCACCAGGTCGCCGGCCCGGACGAGGCCGGCGAGCCGGACGCCGACCGCCCGGGTGTCGGCCGCGGTGCGCGCCTCCAGCACGACCTCGGCCTCGCTCATCCGCTTGCCCGGGCTGCCCGCTGCGTTGCCGCCAGCCGGGCCACCAGCTCCAGGTCGGCGGCGAGCGCGGCCCGGGGCTCGCCGGCGGGGCCGAAGCGCAGCGCCGCGGCCGGGTGGTAGGTCGGGACCAGGTCGTACGTCCGCTCGCCGCCGCCGCTTGTCGAGGCGAGGGTGAGCCGGTGCACCCGGCCGCGCTCGGCGCCGAGCCGGCGGCCCGGCCCCAGCGCCCAGGCCAGCGCTGAACCCCCGAGGGTCACGACCACCGCCGGATCGAGGACCGACACCTGCGCGTCCAGCCAACCCCGGCAGGTCGCGGCCTCGCGCCGCCTCGGCGTGCGGTTGCCGGGCGGGCGGCACTTCACCGTGTTCACCACCGCGAGCTCCGACCGGACCAGCCCGGCCGCCGCGAGCAGCTCGTCGAGCAGCCGACCGGACCTGCCGACGAACGGCAGCCCGCCGCGGTCCTCCTCCCGACCTGGCGCCTCGCCGACCAGCAGCACCCTCGCGGCGGGCGGGCCCACCCCCGGCACCACCCGGATGCGCGACTCCGACAGGTCGCACGCGACGCAGCCGGACATCTCGGCTGCCAGTCCGGCCCAGGTGTCCCCAACCGGTCGTACGGGTCTTGGCAGTGGCGCGGTCACCGACCGGCTCCGTACGCCCGACCCCGCTCGACCAGGTCCTCGAGCGCCGCGGTCACCCGCTCGGGCTGCTCGATCATCACCATGTGCCCGGCCGAGTCCAGCTCGAGCAGGGGGACACCACCCAGCTCCTCGGCCAACCGCTGCGCGTGCGAGAACGGGAGGATCGCGTCCTGGGCGCCCACGATCACTACCGACGGCGCGTCGGCATATGCCGCGAGCGCGAGGTGGCGGTCGTGCAGCCGCAGCGCCGGCAGGAAGTCCCAGACCACCTGCGACGGCGTCGCCGAGATCATCTGGTCGACGAACACCACGTACGAGTCCGGCACTGGTCCGCCGAAGGCCAGCCGCCGGGTCATCGCGAACGCGGTGTTGCGCCGGCCGGTCTCGACCACGACCGGCAGCTTGGCCAGCGCGCCGATGACGAACGGCTGCAGCGTGTCGAGAACCCGACCGGGCGCTCCCGGCAACAGCCGGCCGACGTTGCCGGCGCTGGTCGCGATGAACGCGGTGCCGACGACCCGCTCGGACACCAGCTCCGGCATCTGCTCGGCCAGGCTCATCAGCGTCATGCCGCCCAGCGAGTGGCCGACCAGCACGAGAGGGCCGGTGGGCGCAACCGCCGCAAGCACCTCGCCGAGGTCGCGGCCGAGCTGCTCGATGGTCGAGTGCGCCGCGTCGGACCGACCAGACCGCCCGTGCGAGCGCTGGTCGAAGAGCACCGTTCGGTGCCGGCCGCGCAGCACCTCCCGCTGGAAGTGCCAGCAGTCCATCGACAGCAGGTAGCCGTGGACGAACACCAGCGTGGGCGAGTCGGCGGCGGCTGGCTCGTCGACATCGTCCACCTCGACGTGCAGCGTCACCCCGTCGTCGGTGCGAACGGTCTGCCCGTCCGCGCGCACCGAGCCGAAGCCGACGTCGTCGCGGCGGGCCCGGGTCTTCGCGACCGTGCGTTGGGCGGCGAGACCGGCCGCGGTGGCGGCCGCGGCGGCGCCGGCGACGGCCGCGCCCAGCTCGAACGCGCGCACCCAGCGGGGCTGACGCTTGCGCGGGCTCACCGAGCACCGTCGGTGTAGGTGCGGGCCAGCCGGCCGCCCAGCCGGGTGACTACCTCATAGCAGATGGTGCCGCCCGCCTCGGCCCAGTCCTGCGCTGTCGGCTCACCGGCGGTGCCCGGGCCGAAAACCATGACCTCATCCCCGGGCCGGGCCGAGTCCGCGCCGCCGGCGCCGAGGTCGACGACGAACTGGTCCATGCACACCCGACCCACCTGCGGGCAGCGCCGCCCGCCCACGGACACCTCTGCCCGGTTGGACGCGGTCACGGCGATGCCGTCCCCGTACCCCAGCGGCACCAGCCCGAGCGTCGTCGGCGCCGCGGTCACATGGGTGTGCCCGTACGACACCCCGGCGCCGGCCGGCACCCGGCGCACCGCGGCCAGCCGGGACCGCACGGTGAGCGCTGGCCGCAGCCCGTACGCCGCCGGCGGGCCGATCTGCGGCACCGGGGACAAGCCGTACGCGGCCAGCCCGACCCGGACCAGGTCGCGGTGGCTGCCCGGCCGGGTCAGCGTGGCCGGCGAGTTGGCCAGGTGGGTCAGCTCGGGATCCAGGCCGCTGTCCCGGACCGTCTCCAGCGCCTGCGCGAAGACCCGCTCCTGGGCGTCGTTGGCGGGATGGTCTGGTTGGTCGGCGCAGGCGAAGTGCGACCAGACGCCGGACACGTGAACCCGACCAGCCGCCTGCAGGCTTGCCGCCGCCGCGACCAGGTCTGGCCAGCGCTCAGGCGGGCAGCCGTTGCGGGACAGCCCGGTGTCGACCTTGAGCTGCACCCGGACCGCACCCGGTGTGGCCGCGATCTCGACAAGCTGCTCCGGCGACGACGCGGTGACGTCGACCCCGGCCGCCGCCGCCGCGGCGAAGTCCTCGCCGGGCGCCGCCAGCCAGGCCAGCACCGGGCCGGTGTCGCCGGCCGCGCGCAGCGCCAGCGCCTCAGCGACGAAGGCGACGCCCAGCCAGCCGGCGCCGGCGTCCCGGGCGGCCCGGGCGCTGGGCAGCATCCCGTGGCCGTACCCATCGGCCTTGACCACGACCATGAGCGCCGCGGGCTCGGCGGTGGCCAGCAGCCGCTGGACGTTGCCCCGGATCGCGTCGAGGTCGACCACCGCCTCGCCGGCGGGCGCTGGTGTGCTCAACCGGCTGCGTCCCCGACTGCGTCCCCGAGAACGGTCCCGATCACCGCCGGCAGAGCCGCGGCGATGTCCGGCGCGGTGACCGGTCCGCCGCCGCTCGCGTACGTGCCCGCGGCGCCGTGCAGCCAGGCACCCAGCGCCCCGGCCCGCAGCGGGTCCATCCCGGTGGCGAGCAGGCTGCCGCAAAGCCCGGCCAGTACGTCACCGGACCCGGCGGTGGCGAGCCAGTCCGGACCGATGGTGTTGACGTACACCGGCTCGCCCGAGCCGCCTGGGGCCGCGACCAGCGTGCGGTCCCCCTTCAGCAGCACGACGGCGCCGAGGCGGTCGGCCGCCTCCCGTACGGAGCCCAGCGGGTCCCGCTCCACCTCGGCCCGGTCGCGGTCGAGCAGCCGTGCGAGCTCACCGGCGTGCGGGGTCAGCAGGGTCGGCACCTCGAGCGGGCGGACCAGGTGGTCCAGCGCGTCGGCATCGACGACCATCGCGACGTCGTCCTTCGTCGCCCGGGCGAGCACCGCGGCGGCATCGCTTCCGCCGCCGGAGCCCACGACCCAGGCCTGCACCCGCCCGTCCCCTATGACCACCTCCGGGTGTCGCTCCCGGACGAGTCCGGCGACCTCCTCCGGCCCCGAGTAGCGCACCATCCCGGCCAGCCCGCCGGAAGCGCCGGCTACCGCGAGGACGCCGGCCCCGGTGAACTCCGCCGACCCGGCGGCCACCCCGACCACGCCGCGGGTGTACTTGTGGTCGGCCGGCGCGGGCACGGCCGTCGCCAGCAGCTCGGCCGCGGAGCGCGCGGTCAACGCGACCACCGAGGGTTCGCCCAGGTGCTCGTCGAGACCGATGTCCACCAGCTCGACCGGTCCGGCCCGCCGCGCACCCGGGCCGACGAGCAGGCCGACCTTGTACGCGCCGAAGGTGACCGTCAGGTCGGCGTCGACCGCGTGGTCCGGCACCGTCCCGTCGTCGACCCCGATACCGCTGGGCACGTCCGCCGCGACGACCGGGCAGCCCAGCCCGCGGACCTGCTCCCACACCCTGGCGGCGTCGCGACGAAGGCCACCGGAGCCGCCGATGCCGACGATCCCGTCGAGCACGAGGTCGGTCCCCGGGCTGGGCTCGGTGACGGTCCGCCCGCCCGCCGCGCGCAGCGAGGCCAGAGCGGCGGCGTGAACCTTGTCCGGACTGAGCAGCAGCACGTCCACGGCGGCCCCTCGCCGGGCCAGCCGAGCGCCGGCGAAAAGCGCGTCGCCCCCGTTGTCGCCGCTGCCGGCCAGCACGAGGACCCGGCGCCCGTATGCGCCACCGAGGAACAGGGCGCACGCCGCGGCGAGCCCGGCCGCCGCCCGCTGCATCAGCGCGCCGTCGGGCAGTCTCGCCATCAGCCGCTGCTCGGCCCGGCGCACCTGCTCCACCGGGTAGGCCCGACGCACGCTCACTCCTCCAGGACGACGACAGCGGAGGCGATACCAGCGTCGTGGGACAACGACACGTGTACCTGCCCGACGCCGAGCGACTCCGCCCGCGCCGCGACCGTACCGGCCAGCGCCAGCCGGGGCTTGCCGTCGTCGTCGGTGACCAGCTCGGCGTCGGTCCAGTGCAGCCCGGCGGGTGCGCCCAATGCCTTGGCCAGCGCCTCCTTGGCCGCAAACCGGGCCGCCAGCGAGGCGACAGGTCGTCGCCGCTCCGCCGCGGTGAACAGCCGGGGCCGAACGCCCGGCGTCCGTATGAGGGTCTGCTCGAACCGGGAGACGTCGACCACGTCGATGCCGACCCCGACGATCACTCGACCGTCACGGACTTGGCGAGGTTGCGCGGCTGGTCAACGTCGTGACCGAGCGTCGCAGCGACCTCGCAGGCGAACAGCTGCAGCGGCACGGTCGCGACGAGCGGCTGCAGCAGCGTCGGGACCTTGGGCAGCCGGATCAGGTCGTCGGCATACGGTACGACGTCGTCGTCGCCGTCCTCGGCGAGCACGATCGTCCGGGCACCGCGCGCTCGCACCTCCTGGATGTTGCTGACCACCTTGTCGTGCAAGGTCTCACGAGCCCGCGGCGGCGCGACAACGAACACCGGCACACCTGGCTCGATCAAGGCGATCGGTCCGTGCTTGAGCTCGCCGGCGGTGAACCCCTCGGCGTGCAGGTAGGCCAGCTCCTTGAGCTTGAGCGCACCTTCGAGGGCGACCGGGTAGCCGACGTGCCGGCCGAGGAACAGCACCGAGCGGCTGCCGGCGAGCTCGCGAGCGAGGGCACGCACCTGCTCGGCCCCGTCCAGCATCCGTTGCACTGCAGCGGGCACGTCGTGCAGCTCGGCCAGGATCGCCGAGACCTCGTCGCCGTACTTGGTCCCGCGCGCCTGCGCGAGGTAGAGGCCGAGCAGGTAGCAGGCGACGATCTGGGCCAGGAAGCACTTCGTGGACGCGACCGCGATCTCCGGACCGGCATGGGTGTAGATGACCGCGTCGGACTCGCGCGGGATGGTCGCTCCGTTGGTGTTGCAGATCGCGAGCACGCGGGACCGCTGCTCGCGGGCGTAGCGCACCGCCATCAGGGTGTCCATCGTCTCGCCGGACTGGCTGATCGCGACCACGAGGGTGGACCGGTCCAGCACCGGGTCGCGGTAGCGGAACTCGCTGGCGAGCTCGACCTCGCAGGGCAGCCGGGTCCAGTGCTCGATGGCGTACTTCGCGACCAGCCCGGCGTAGAAGGCGGTGCCGCAGGCGATGATGACGACCTTGTCGACCTGGCGCAGCTCGTCCTCGGACAGCCGCATCTCGTCGAGCTGGAGGGTGCCGGTCGGGCTGAGCCGGCCGAGCAGCGTGTCGGCCACGGCCTGCGGCTGCTCGTCGATCTCCTTGAGCATGAACCAGTCGTAGCCACCCTTCTCAGCGGCGGCGGCGTCCCAGTCGACGTGGTACCCGGTGCCCTCCACCGGGTTGCCCGCGAAGTCGGTGATCTCGATGCCTTCCGAGGTCACGACGACCACCTGGTCCTGCCCGAGCTCGACCGCCTCTCGGGTATGCGCGATGAACGCCGCCACGTCGGATGCCACGAAGTTCTCGCCGTCACCCCGCCCGACGACCAGCGGCGAGTTGCGCCGCGCCGCCACCAACACGCCCGGCGTTCGTACGTCGACCGCCACCAACGTGAACGCGCCCTGCAGCCGCCGGCACACGGCACGCATCGCCGCGCCGAGGTCCTCGCCGTTGTCGGGCAGAGCCTGCTCGAGCAGGTGCGCCACCGTCTCGGTGTCGGTCTCCGACACCAGCTCGTGCCCGCCGCGCTCGAGCTCGTCGCGCAGCTCGGCGAAGTTCTCGATGATCCCGTTGTGGATCACCCCCACCCGCTGGTGGCAGTCCGTGTGCGGGTGCGCGTTGGTGTCGTTCGGCGGCCCGTGCGTCGCCCATCGGGTGTGTCCGATGCCCACCGTCGCGGGAGCCGGCGGCTGCTCCGCGAGGACCTTGTCGAGGTTGGCGAGCTTGCCTGCCCGCTTGGCGACGTGCAGCGTGTCCCCGGTCAGCAAGGCGACACCGGCGGAGTCGTAGCCCCGGTACTCGAGCCGGCGCAGGCCGCTGACAACCACGTCCGTGGCGTCCTGCGCGCCGACGTAGCCAACGATGCCGCACACATCCGTCAGCGTAGCGAGATGGGATGGGAGTATCGGTGTCGTGCTGCACGTGCGAGTCGTCACTCCCAAGGACCGCTCCGCGCGGCTCATAGGCAGGCTCGAGTCGGACGACACCGTCGCCAACCTGGTGGTTATGCCCGACGTCGCTCGCCAGTGCGGCCCCGAGGGCGGGGACCTCGTCCTGTTCGACCTTGCCCGTGAGAACGCCAACCCGGTGCTCGACGACCTGCGGGAGATGGGCCTGGAGCGCGACGGCGCGATCACGTTGGACGAGGCGGAGACGGTGATATCCGCCGCGGCCGTACGAGCGGAGCGGGCCGCGCCGGGACGGCCCTCCGACGGGGTCATCTGGCAGTCGATCGAGCAGCGAGTCGACGACGACTCGAGGCTGTCCTGGTCGTTCGTGGTCTTCCTGCTGCTGGCCGCGTTGCTGGCCGGCGTGGGCCGCTACCTCGACCAGCCCATCCTGATCGTGGGCGCGATGGTCGTGGGTCCGGAGTTCGCCCCGGTGGCGGCGCTCTGCTTCGGCCTGGCCACCCGGAACTGGTACCTGCTGCGCCCGGCCGCCACGACACTCGCGGTCGGGATCGGCTTCGCGGCGACCTTTTCCACCTTGCTGTGGTTCCTCGCCTACCTCGCCGGGTGGATCGACGCAGAACAGGCGACCACCGGCTCGGACACCCAGTTTATCGTGCAGCCCGACGTGTGGTCGTTCGTGGTGGCCGTCCTTGCCGGAGTCGCCGGGGTGCTGTCGATGACCGCGTCGAAGTCCGGCGTGCTGGTCGGCGTCTTCATCTCGGTCACGACGATCCCGGCGATCGGCACGTTCTCGCTGTCGCTCGCGGTCGGGGTGTGGGGCGAGGTGGGCGATGCGGCGCTCCAGCTCGGCGTCAACCTCGCGGGCATCATCGTGGCGGGCACGCTCACGTTGATGGTGCAGCGGGCCGTGTGGAACAAGATCCTCCCCCGCCGCCGCCGGCAGAGACCCCGAGTGGCGGGGTACGGGGTCAGCCGGAAGCGGTCCGGCGCTGCCACTCGTCGCTGAGCTCGACCGGCCGGAAACCGAGCCGAGTGTTGACCGCGATCATCGGGGTGTTCTCCTCGGCGGAGTACGTGTGCACCAGCCGCGGCGCCGGTTCCACCGCCTGCAGCTGCCGGTGGTTGGCGAGCTTCAGCGCCAGGCCCAACCGGTGACCTCGGTGCGACGGGAGCACCAGCGTCCCGCTCTGAAAGACCCCGCCCCGCATGGTCGCGTCGGACAGCACCAGCTCGGTGTTGCCTGCCAACGAGCCGTCGGGGGCGACGGCGACGCTGGTGAGGCCGTGCTGCCCGCGCGACAGTCGGACCTCCTCCTTCTCCCGAAGCCGGTGCTCTGACCACCGCTCCGGTTCGAGATCCATGTCCCCCATCGGGGCCTGCGCGATGAACGCCTCCTCCAGTGCGCACGCCTGCTCCACCCACTCGTCCGGACAGCGGTCCTGCCACGACACGATGCGGTAGTCACCGATCTGGGCGTCGACCTCCGCCTGCAGGCTGTCAAGCAGGTCGAGGTCCAGTGGGCTCTGCAGCACGAAGTGCACCTCGGTCTGGGCGAGCTCGTACCCGCTGGCGCGGGCGAAGCCGACCCCGGCGGCCACGGGCCTACCGGCAACGTCGGCCGCGTACGGGCGGGGGACCTCCGCCAGGTCGGTATGCCGTCCGGCAGCGCGCAACCCGTCGTCGAGACCCGCCAGCAGCGCCCTGCCGACTCCTTGGCGCCGCGCGGACGGGGTCACGTTGACCTCGGTGAACGCGAGGTGCGTGTTGTCCGCCATCGGGAACACGGCCATCGCGGCGCCGACGACCGCGCCGTCCAACCGCGCCGTCCAGCCGAGCGTGCGCGAACTCTGGCTCGCACGGACGAAGGAAACCCGGAACGCATCCGCGGTAGGGACATCGCCGTACGGACGCTCGTGCAGCTGGGCGTCGACGGTGACTCGGTGGTAGCCGGCCCACTGGGCGTCGTCCTTCGGGTCGAGCGGCGCCACCTCGACAGGTTGGTTCGGCACCCGCCGAACGCTAGAGGTGGGCGACCGGCACGGTCGACCGGTTATGCCAGCCGGAGGCTGTCGCGGACCACGCCGGCCAGCTGGTCGGCAACCTGGCGCGCCTGCTCCTCGGTCGCGGCCTCGACCATGACCCGGACGACCGGCTCGGTCCCGGACGGACGCAGCAGGACCCGCCCCGCCGAGCCGAGCTCGGCAACCGCCTTGTCCAGGGCGTCCACCACGTCCGGGTGGTCGGTGCCACCCCGGTCGACGCCCGAGACGTTGACCAGGACCTGCGGCAGTGCCGTCATGACACCGGCGAGGTCGGCCAGCGAGGCGCCGGTCCCAGCCATCCGGCCCAGGACCTGCACCGCGGTCAGGACGCCGTCGCCGGTGGTGGCGTGGTCCCGCAGGATCACGTGCCCGGACTGCTCCCCTCCCAGCGACCGGTCGCCCCGGTTCATCGCGGCCAGCACGTAGCGGTCGCCGACCGGGGTCTGCTCGACGGTGATCTGCTCGCGAGCCATCGCCTGCAGGAACCCGAGGTTGCTCATCACGGTCGCGACGACGGTGTCCCCGCGCAGCCGCCCGGCATCGCGCAGGGCGACACCGAGAATCGCCAGCAGATGGTCGCCGTCGACGACCTCCCCGCTCGCGTCGACGGCCAGGCAGCGGTCCGCGTCACCGTCGTGGGCGAACCCGAGATCGGCATCCACCTCGCGCACCGCGGCGCGCAGGTCGTCCAAGTAGGTCGATCCGCAGTCCTGGTTGATGTTCAGCCCGTCCGGCGACGCGTGGATCGCGACGACGTCGACACCGAGCCGGGACAGAGCCTTCGGCGCAGCCTGGTACGCGGCGCCGTTGGCGCAGTCGACGACGACCCGCAGCCGGCCGAGCCAGGACAGGTCCGCGTCGTCGGGCATGGTGCCAACCAGGTGGTCGACGTAGCGGCCCAGCCCGCCCGGGTAGGGGCGCACCCAGCCCACCGCGGCGCCGGTCGGCCGCTGCCAGTCCTCCCGCAGCCGCTCCTCGACGGCCAGTTCGGCGGCGTCGTCGAGCTTGACACCGCCACGGGCGAGGAACTTCAGCCCGTTGTCCGGCATCGGGTTGTGGCTGGCGGACAGGACGACACCCAGGTCGGCACCGGTGTCGGCCGTGAGGAAGGCGATGCCAGGGGTGGGTAGCACACCGACCTGGAGCACATCGACGCCAGCGCTGGCGAGCCCGGCGACCACCGCAGCCTCGAGAAACTCCCCGGAGGCGCGCGGGTCCCGCCCCACCACCGCGAGCGGACGGCCTTCGGCGTGGTCCGACGGCCGGAACACGCCAGTCTCCGCCAGCACATGCGCCGCGGCCACCGACAGGTCGAGGGCGAGCTCCGCGGTCAGGTCGACGTTGGCGACCCCACGGACGCCATCGGTCCCGAAGAGGCGGGACACGAGTCAGTCAGCGCTTGGAGTACTGCGGCGCCTTGCGGGCCTTCTTGAGGCCAGCCTTCTTCCGTTCCTTGACCCGGGCGTCACGGGTGAGCATGCCGGCCTTCTTGAGCGACGCCCGGTTCGCTTCGGCGTCGACCTCGTTGAGCGCCCGCGCCACACCGAGCCGGAGCGCACCGGCCTGGCCGGTCATGCCGCCACCATGGATCCGGGCGACGACATCGAAACGGTCGACCAGATCGGTGACGACGAACGGCTCCGACACGGTCTGCTGGTGCAGCTTGTTGGGAAAGTACTCGTCGAGGCTGCTGTCGTTGATGGTCCACTGCCCGGAACCAGGAACCAGCCGGACCCGCGCCACCGCCTCCTTGCGCCGGCCGCTCGCATCGGCCGGCGCGATCGTCGCCGGACGGGGCGGTGCCTGCGACTCGGTCGCGCTCTCCGAGCTATAGGCGACCCCGTCGTCGGGTCGCGGTTCGGGCTGCGCCGGTTCGGGCTGCGCCGGTTCGGGCTGCGCAGGTTCGACCGCGTTCTCGTTGGCGGTGCGCTCGGTGCTCTCGGTGCTGTTGGTGCTGCTCACTGCGAGTTCCTCACTGAGCGATCTGGGTGATCTCGTACGGCTGCGGCTGCTGGGCGACGTGCGGGTGTTCGGGACCGGCGTAGACCTTGAGCTTGCGGAGCTGGCGCCGGGCGATCCGGTTCTTGGGCAGCATGCCGCGCACCGCCTTCTCCACCGCGGCCCGCGGGTCCCGCTCGATCAGCTCGCCGATCGTGATCGACTTGAGCCCGCCGGGGTAGCCGGAGTGCCGGTAGGCCAGCTTGCCGTCGCGCTTGTCCCCTCTGATCGCGACCTTGGATGCGTTGACGATCACCACGAAGTCGCCTGAATCGATGTGCGGAGCGAAGGTCGGCTTGTGTTTGCCGCGAAGCAGCGTCGCCGCCTGGACGGCGAGCCGTCCGAGCACGATGTCGGCCGCGTCGATGACGTGCCACTGACGCTGCACGTCATCCGGCTTCGGGCTGTACGTACGCACGGTGCTGACCCTCGTTCTCGCGTGGTGGTCGCTAGGGACCGGTGGTGGACCCGGGCAGCGCGGGAAGCACGCCCGTGCACGACCGCCCAGGGTACCGGCGCACCGCGAGGGGGGTCAAAGCAGGCGGAGCGGGGACCGCAGCAGGCCCAGCCCCCCACTCGACGCTGCGGCTACTGCGCCGTAGGTTGACCCGCGTGACAGACTCCCTCACCGTCCGGGACAACCGGACCGGGCGCGACTACGAGCTGCCCCTGACCGACGGCACCGTCCGCGCGGCAGACCTGGAAGCCATCCGTACCGACGACGACGCCCCGGGGGTGGCGGTCTACGACCCCGGCTTCACCAACACGGCGTCGTGTCGTAGCTCGATCACCTACATCGACGGCGCAAAGGGGGTGCTGGAGTACCGCGGCTACCCGATCGACCAGCTGGCCGAAGACTCCACCTTCCTCGAGGTGGCCTACCTGCTCATCCATGGCGAGCTGCCGGACAAGCAGCAGTACGAGACCTGGGTGCACGAGATCACCTACCACACGTTCGTCCACGAGAACGTGAAGAGCTTCATGCAGGGCTTCCGCTACGACGCGCACCCGATGGGGATGCTGCTCGCATCGGTGGGCGCGCTGTCGACGTTCTACCCAGAGTCGCGGTCGATCACCGACCCGGCGAACCGGCACATGCAGATGGTGCGGCTGATCGCGAAGATGCCCACCCTCGGCGCGTGGGCGTTCCGGCACGCGCAGGGCAAGCCGTACGTCTACCCGGACAACGACCTGTCGTACGCCGAAAACTTCCTCTCGATGCTGTTCCGGATGAGCGAGCAGGACTTCCATGCCGACGAGCGGCTCACCAGAGCGCTGGAGATCCTGTTCATCCTGCACGCCGACCACGAGCAGAACTGCTCCACGAACGCAGTCCGTTCGGTCGGGTCCAGCCAGGTGGACCCGTACTCAGCGGTGACCGCCGGCATCGCGGCGCTCTACGGTCCTCTGCACGGCGGCGCAAACGAGGCGGTGCTGCGGATGCTGCGGCGGGTCGGCTCGGTCGAGAACGTCCCCGACTTCATCAAGGGGGTGAAGGAGGGTGACGAGCGGCTGATGGGCTTCGGCCACCGCGTATACAAGAACTACGACCCGCGGGCGACGATCATCAAGCAGGCCTGTGACGACGTGTTCGAGGTGACCGGGGTTAACCCGCTGCTCGAGATAGCGGTCGAGCTGGAGAAGATCGCGCTCGAGGACGAGTACTTCGTCGAGCGCAAGCTGTACCCCAACGTCGACTTCTACTCGGGGCTGATCTACGAGGCGCTGAGCTTCCCGCCGGAGATGTTCACCGTCCTGTTCGCGATCCCGCGCACGGCTGGCTGGCTGGCGCAGTGGCGCGAGCTGGTCGACGACGAGGACCAGAAGATCGCCCGGCCCAAGCAGATCTACACCGGTGAGCGCGGTCTGGACTTCACCCCGCGGGAGAAGCGCTGGGCCTGACCGGCGGGTGGGACAGGTTCAGCGGGTGCGCTGGACCCGGGTCTCGTCCCAGACCGCCTCGGGGGACTCGTAGACCGAGCCGTCGGCGCCGAACACGAGGAACCGGTCGAAGCCGCGCGCGAACCAGCGGTCGTGGGTGACCGCCAGCACGGTCCCCTCGTACCGCTCCAGTCCCTCCTCCAAAGCCTCGGCGGACTGGACGTCGAGGTTGTCGGTCGCCTCGTCGAGCAGCAGCAGCGTCGCGCCGGACAGCTCCAGCAGCAGGATCTGGAAGCGGGCCTGCTGCCCGCCGGACAGCGACTCGAACTGTTGCTCGGCGGCGTACGCGAGCTCGTAGCGGTCCAAGGAGCGGGCGGCCGGCTCGCGAGGCATCCCGTCGCGATGCTCGTCACCTCGGTGCAGGATCTCGAGCAGCGTGCGACCGACCAGCTCCGGGTGGGTGTGGGTCTGGACGAACCAGCCCGGGCGCACCCGGGCGCCGAGCCTGGCCCGCCCGGTGTGCGACACCGCAGCGATCGCGACGTCGCCGACGGGCCGGTGCTCGACGTCCGGGTCGGACCCGCCGGCGGCGAGTAACCGCAGGAAGTGGCTCTTGCCCGAGCCGTTCGACCCCAGCACGGCGACCCGCTCGCCGTACCAGACCTCGAGGTCAAAGCTGCTCATCAGCCCAGTCAGCTCGAGGGACTCGCACATCACGGCGCGCTTGCCAGTACGGCCGCCGCGGAGCCGCATCCGGACCTGCTGCTCGCGCGGCACCGTCTCCGGCGGTCCGGCCTCCTCGAACCTCCGCAGCCTGGTGGTCGCCGA
>Ga0136619_10000130_pt1 | contig 25977 bp, 34 predicted proteins | sample AntDrymUQ3532106_2_FD_104807 | JGI IMG/M metagenome (GOLD analysis project Ga0136619, IMG submission 104807) | Polar desert sand microbial communities from Dry Valleys, Antarctica - metaG UQ353 (21.06) | ecosystem: Environmental > Terrestrial > Soil > Desert | place: Antarctica: Dry Valley...
GATCAGGTTCGTCGTCGTCTCGTGGCCGGCGAAGGAGAGACTGTAGTCTATGCTCACGACTTCTTCGAGGCTCAGGTTGTCCTCATCCTCCGCCCGGATGCGCAGCAGGTCGCTCGTGTAGTCGTCACGGAGGTCTTCGGCCCGCCCGTGGACGAAGCCCTCTATGTACTCGAAGAACGAGGACATCTTCTCCACGGTCTCCAGTTGCTCCTCGGGGAGCGGTCGTCCCCAGGTGAGCTTCAGGCGATCCGAGCACCAGCCCTTCAGTATCTCGGCATCTTTTTCGGGGTAGCCGATCAGGCCGAAGACCACGTAGGCCGGCAGGGGGAAGGCGAAGCGGTCCACGAGGTCGGCGCAGCCTTCGGAGATCATGTCGTCTATCAGGCCGTTCGCCACCTCCCGGATGCGCCCTTCTAGCCCGGCGACGCGCTTCGCGGAGAACGCCCTCGCGGCGTGCTTGCGCGTGCGCTGGTGCAGGGGCGGATCGGCGGTCGAGGTCGTTGGCGTAACGCGGACGCCAGCTTTCAGCTTCTCCAGCGCCTCGGGGGTGATCCCGTACAGCGGCTCCTGCACCCTCGCATTCGAGAACGTCTGTGGGTCCTTGACGATCCTCTGTATATCATCGTAGCGACTGACGACCCAGAAGTCTATCTTCGGCGCGTAGAAGATCGGGGCTTCCTTGCGGAACCTCGCGTAGTAAGGGTACGGGTCCGCCAGGTAATCCGGGTCGAGCGGGTCGAACGTCTCATCCACCGGATAATCCGGACTCTGCTCGCCGGCCTGGCTCATGGCCTCCTCCGTTCCCGATCCGTCGCCTGCCCGCTCATCTCACCCCTTCACGCGCCGACCGCTGCTCTTCCGCGGCGAACTCCTCCATCGGCAGGCCGACGTAGTTCTCCGCCAGGGAGGTGGCGGCGGCCCGCGATCCGGTGACGTAGTCTAGCTCTGCGACCTGCATACGGTACTGGAAGTCATTGTCCCCGGCGAAGCGGTGCAGCATGGAGGTCATCCACCACGAGAAGCGGCTCGCCTTCCACACCCTTCGCAGGCAGATCTTCGAGTACCGCTCCAGCAATGTGGTCCGGCCCGACCCGTAGAATTCTTCCAGGCCGTGCGCGAGGACGCGGACGTCGGCGACGGCGAGGTTCATGCCCTTGGCGCCGGTGGGCGGGACGATGTGGGCGGCGTCGCCGGCGAGGAAGAGCCGTCCGTACTGCATCGGCTCGGTGACGAAGGAGCGCATCTGGACGATGTCTTTCTGGACGATACGGCCCTCTTCCACGGTCCAGCCGTCGTCTGTATCGAGGCGGGCGTGCATTTCGGACCAGATCTTCTCGTCCGGCCAGTTGGTTACCTCTTCTTCGGGATCGCACTGGAAGTAGAGGCGCTGTATCTCGGGCGAGCGGGTGCTCACCAGCGCGAAGCCCCGATCGTGGAAGGCGTAGATGAGCTCCTCCGTCGAGGGCGGCCCCTCCACGAGAATGCCGAACCACCCGAACGGATACCTCCGCTCGTAACCGGTACGTACCCGCTCCGGGATGGCCTCGCGGGACACCCCGTGGAAGCCGTCCGTCCCGGCAACGAAGTCGCACGCGAGCGCGTGTTCCTCACCGTCCTTGCGGAAGCGCACCTTCGGCTCATCGGAGTCGAGGTCTCGGAGTTCGATCCCCTCGGCCCCGAACAGGACCTGACCGCCGGCATCGAGGCGGGCGTGGACGAGATCCTTCACCACCTCGTGCTGGCCGTAGAGGGTGATGGCTTTGCCGGTGAGGTCGGCGAAATCTATGCGCTCGCGGCGCCCGCTGAACTGGAGGTTCACGCCGTGGTGGACCGCGCCCTCATCTCGCATCCGGTCCCCGACACCCGTTTCCATCAGCAGGTCAACAGTCCCCTGCTCCAGGACGCCGGCCCGGATCTCCGACTCCAGCTCCTCCCGGCTCCGGATCTCCAGTATGACGGATTCGATCCCTTGCAGGTGCAACAGGTGCGAGAGCAGGAGTCCCGCCGGTCCTCCGCCAACGATGCCTACCTGCGTTCGCATGGCTTCTCCTTCTCGGAGCTGATCCCCGATTCTCCCGCATCACTCTACCGCGCCCCAGCGTCCGAAAAGATCCGTATCCCCTGCCGCTCGTCCACCGGACACCTCGTCCTTTTCCCGCCTTACCCTCGCCCTTATTCTGGCCGCTGTAGCGTTATATGTCCAATACCGAATAAGTGCGTGGAATATATCTTCCGGGTATATTTCGGAGTCGTAGTCTGGACACGTGGCACGGTCATATAAGATACTGGACCTTATGGAGCACTGGCACGGTTTCCAGACGGCCCGGAACCTCGTAAGGATCTACGAGACCACCATCGCGGACGTTGCGTCCGATCTCTCGGCCCATCTCATCACGGTGCCGGCGCGCTCCCTGGGGGGTGACGACTACCTGTTTCGTGGCCGGGATGGACCTTTCGAGCAGATGGGGTTGCTGCGGGTCGCGGACGTCCCGATAGGCGGCGTCGCCCGGAGCCTGGCCGCGTGCCTTGTGTCCGGAGATGTCGAAGAGTTTTTGCGGAAGTTCCACGCGGGTTTCGAGGAGGAGATCCTCCACTCCAGCACGGAGTTGCCCAAGCACTTCGTGTTCGCCGAGTACCTCACGTTCGCCCGGGCGATACCGTTCGAGTGGTCCGAGCTCTCCACCGACTCTCTGGGGAACATCCTCACGGCTCAGGGCCACGGCGAGGCCGGCTACATGTACCACGAGGAGACGCAAGTCCCCCTGCTGACCGTCGCGATACCGGCCGGACTGGTCATCTGCGGGGCCGCCTCGGGGGTGGCCAGGACCCTGGAATCGGGCCTTCGGCAGCGCCTGGTCGCCTTCGTAAAGGAAAGGTCAGTCGAAGGACAGGACGTTGAAGAGAGTCACTGAAGCCCACTGCGCGGCGTTCTGCGGAGAAACTGACCTTCCGTAACCCGCTCTACGAGAGGGCGGCGGCCATCGCGCGGACGTTCGGCTGGCGTCCGGTCCAGAGCTTCTGCGCCAGCACGCCCTGGAAGAGGAGCATGCGTTCGCCGGTGACGACGCGGGCGCCGCGTTCGCGGGCCTGCCGGATCACCGCCGTCTCCACGCCCGGACGGTAGACCGCATCGACCATCGTGCTGTTCTCGTCGAGAAGTTCGGGGGGTATCGGCAGGGGGTCGTCTTCCCTCATCCCCAGCGGCGTGGCGTTCACGATCACCGGAGAGTCGGTGATCTCTTCGTTCAAGTAGTCCGGAGGGTGGACCTCCATCCTGGTCCGTTTGCCCGCTTCACGCAGCTTCTCCAAGAGCCGCCCGGCGTGTTCGACGCTGCGGTTGACGATACAGAGTTCCCCAACGCCCTCGTCGCAGAACGCGACGGCGATGGAGGCCGCGGCGCCGCCGGCGCCCAGAAGCAGGACCCGCCTGCCCGCTAGCCCGACGCCGGCCTCCTTGCAGGCCATCACCAAGCCGGGGCCGTCGGTGTTGTAGCCACTGAGCCTGGGACCTTCGATCACCACGGTGTTGACCGCTCCGGAGACCCGGGCGCTCTCGTCCAGCTCATGCATGAGCGGGACCATCGCCCGCTTGTGGGGCATGGTCACGTTAAAGCCCCGGAACCCGAGGGCCGCAGCCCCCCGAACCGCCGCGGGCACGCCCTCCGGCTCGACATCCAGGGCGACGTATACGAAGTCCAGACCGTCGGCCGCGAAGGAGGCGTTGTGCATCGCCGGGCTCAGGCTGTGGCTTACGGGGCGTCCGATCAGGGCCAGAAGCCGCGTCTTACCGCTGATCATCCCTCTACATCCTCACAAGTCGTCCGTATTCCGCAAAGCGCGAGCCATTATAAAGGGTGCGCCGGGTCTCGCCCCCGGCAGCCCACCACCGGCGATGGTCACGCCTACACGTTCCGGCAACCGTTCATCGCTCCTCCTAAGGGGAATCCGGGCCAACGGACGCCGCCGAGAGCACGTCCGCCACCGCCCGTCGCGCCAGCCGGGCGAACTCGAGTGGACCGTGGTCCCGTCTTAGTGACAGTACCGGCGATTCCACGCTCACGGGTATCCCCTTCGGCATGGCTGCGAGGATCTCGCACAGCGGCAACTCGCCATCCCCCGGCAAGAGGCGCATGGCCCGGCTCTCCAGTTGCAGGTCGGTGCCGTCCGTGGACTGCCCGCGCGGTAGCTCCGTGGGACGCGGCAGACCGCTCGGGAGCGCCAGCGGCGCGTCGCACAGTTGCACGTAGCCGATGAGATCGGGGGGCACGGAACGCAGGTCTTCCAGAGTTCCGCCGTAGCGTTGGAAGTGGAGGGCGTCGAGCAGAACACCGCCACCCTCCGAGCATCTGGCTATGCGAACCGCCTCGTCGAGGTTCGAGACCTCCGTGTAGGGTATGGCCTCTATTAGCGGCCGGATGCCGTAGGGCCTGGCGGCAGCGACGAGCTCCGCGAAAGTCTCCGCTGCACGCCCGGTCACGGGGTCGTCGCCGTTGACGGTAAGGTAACGAGCCCCAAGCTCCGCCCCGACCTCCAGCGTGCTCTCGTAATCGGTGCGCGACGTGTGGGGGCCTATGCGCGCGACCTCCACGTCGAGTACCCGGACGCCGGTCGCGTTCAGGCGGCGCAGGGTCTCCCGGAGCATCGGGGAGCCGGCACCCATGGGCCAGGGCTCCTCATCCAGGGAGGTGGCCCGGACGCGCAGGCCCACGGCATCGAAGCCCGCATCGCGGGCGATGCCGACCATCTCGGGCGGCGAGACGTCCAGCATCGTCAGGTGGTCCATGCCTACATCCGTGGCGGCATCCATATCATCTCCAGGTTCGTAGGCTCGAAGGGCCACGGAGGGCGGCCCGGAGCTTTCGCCGGGCCACCCTCTTGGGCCATCCGTCTTGCCGGATCTATGGCTGCGCCACGACTTCACGTTCGGCGGGTTCCATCTCGGATATATCATTGCGGAACGTCTCGGTGGCGAGGAAGACGCACAGAGCGGACACCAGGCACGCGACCACGGCGTAGGCGGCGACCAGAGGCCAACCTCCGAGGGCTGAGAGCGAACCCGCGATCAGGGGTGTGAACCCGGTGACGGCCGCACCGAGCTGGTGACCCAGCGCCGCGCCGCTGTAGCGGACCCGCGCGCCGAACAACTCGGAGAAGAACGAAGCCTCGACCGCGTCGTTCAGGTTGTGGGCGATGTTGATGGCGACGAAGTAGGCCAGGAATATCAGGATCACCGACCGGGTCTCCAGGGCCCAGAAGAATGGGAAAGCCACCAGAGCCCCCATGATCGAACCCGCCGCGTAGATCGGACGACGGCCGATCCTATCCGAGAGCGCGCCGTAGATCGGCTTGGTGATGAAACCTATGGCGGCGGTGACGAGGATCGCGGTCAGCAACGTCGAGTTGGGTATGCCCAACTGCTCGGTGCCGTACGAGAGCGCGAACACGGTCGCGCCGTAGAAGGTGGTGTTTATCGCCAGGCGCATGCCCGCGATGAGGAAGATGTTCTTACCGTCGGTGCGGAAAACATCCAGTACCGGAGTCCTATCCTCCGTGTGCGTCTCCTTGATCTCCTCGAACACGGGAGACTCGGAGATCCTGAGCCTTATGAACAGCCCGACCAGCACGACGACCGCGCTGAGCAGGAACGGCATGCGCCAGCCTCAGGCCAGGAACTGCTCCTCCGGCAGAGACGAGAAGATGGCGAACACGCCGGCCGACAGCAGGGTCCCCGCCGACGGTCCCACCTGAGGCCAGCTACCATAGTAACCCCGCCGGCCCTCCGGCGCGTGCTCGACAACCATCAGAGACCCGCCGGCCCATTCGCCGCCGACCGAGAACCCCTGGATGCACCGCAACAAGACGAGCAGGATCGGCGCGAGTATGCCCACGGAGTCGTACGTCGGCAGGCAACCTATGAGGACCGTCGCGGAACCCATAACCAGCAGCGTTACGACTAGCATCGCCTTGCGGCCGACTCTGTCCCCGAAGTGGCCGAAGAACGCGCCGCCCAGCGGCCGGAACAGGAACCCAACCCCGAACGTCGCGAAGGCCGAGAGCGTGCTAATGACCGCGTTGTCGCTGGGGAAAAAGAGCGGCCCGAACACCAGCGCTGTCGCCGTCCCGTAGATGAAAAAGTCGTACTACTCCACAGTCGAACCTATGAAGCTGGCGAGGGCAACCTTGCGAATCGACCTCTCCCTGCCGGTCTCTTCTCCGCCTAACCTTTCCATGTTTCCATGACCTCCTCCTTTTCCCAAAGACAAACGTTCTCCGTACACGCCGATCAGCAGGCCTTCGCGCAGGTCTTCGCCACGCCACTGGCAATTACCGCGAAATACGTTCTTCCATACACCCTTCCCATACTAGAATTGCTTTCCTTCCCTAACCTTTTATTCTCATCCCTCTTCGGCTATATGTCCAATACCGATTGAATGAGACAAGCATACCTTTTTGGTATGGTTTCGGCATGGAACTGCGGAGATTGCGTTACTTTGTGGCGGTGGCGGAGGAGTCGAGCTTCAGCCGCGCGGCCCGGCGGTTACGCATGGCGCAGCCGCCGTTGAGCAGTCAGATCAAGCAGCTAGAGGAGGAGCTTGGGGTGCGGCTCTTCGAGAGAACCGGCCGGGGCGTGCGGACCACGGAGGCGGGGAAGTTGCTACAGGAGGAGGCGCGGCGCATCTTCGCCCAGGTAGAGGGAACCGTCGGCATGGTCCGGCGCGTGGGCCACGGCGAGGTCGGGCGGCTGACGTTGGGGTTCGTGCCCTCGTCTTCCAACGAGGTGCTTCCTCCCATCTTGAGAGCCTTCGGGGAGCGCTTCCCGGACGTGGAGCTCTTCCTGCGCGAGATGCGGCCGGATATGATCGTCCAGCGGCTGCACGAAAACCAGATCGACGCCGGGTTCGTGTACCTCCCGCTCGATGAGAATTCGCTCTATATCGAGTGCGTCTCGCGCGAACCCCTGATCCTCGCGCTGCCCCGGAAACACCCTCTGTCCTCCGAAGAGCGCGTGGACCTGGCCTCGCTCGCGGAGGAGCCGTTCATCCTGCCCGCGCGCTACAGGAGGATGCCCGGCCTGTACGGGCAGGTCACCGAGGCGTGCCGCCAGGCGGGCTTTACCCCGGATGCGGTCCAGAAAGACGTCTGGCTCATGCAGACCATCGTCGGCCTCGTGGCCGGGGGGATGGGCGTGGCGCTGGTCCCCGCCTCCGTCCAGAACCTTCGCAGGAAAGGCGTCGTCTACCGACCGGTACGCGGGCTCTCACCGTCGGTGGAACTGGGCGTCATCTGGCGTTCCGACGACCAGGGCGTGGTCCTGAAGTCTTTCCTCCAGGTGGCGAAAGAAGAAACGCGAAGCGGAGATCCGGACGAAGCACCGTGAGCCGGCGCGAGGCTGGCAGCGGACTCGAGCCGCCTCGACCTCTTGTTCATGGATCACCCTACCGCGTCGCCGCTTCAGGCGACGTTGGCGCTTCCCTGACGGCCTCGGCGGGAGAGCGCGGCACGAGCGCGATGAAGATGGAGCCAAGCAGCCCGACGAGCGCGAAAGCGTAGAAACCCCACGGCACCGCGAGTCCCGCCCCGACGAGCAACCCGCCGAGCAGTGGGCCGCAGATCGCCCCGATCCTGCCTATCCCGGCGGCCCATCCCAGAGCCGTGCCACGCCCGCTCGTGGGATAGTGCTTGCTCACGTAGGCGTATAGCAGGACCTGCGCGCTAAACACGAACACACCCGTAGCGAGAACGGCGAGGTAGGTCAGGGGCAGGGGCATCTGAACGCTCAACAGGAACAAGAAGACTGCCGCGAGCACGAACCAGCCGGCGCAAGCGACCTTCGAGCCGTAGCGGTCGGCTAGAGGACCGGCTACGAGGAGTCCGATCACGGCTCCCACGTTGAGCACCAGCAAGAACGCGAGCGCCGCTCCCAGAGCGTATCCAGCGTCACGCATGATCGTAGGCAGCCACTGGTTGAGACCGTAGACGAGCAACAGCCCCATGAACGAGGCTACCCAGAACGCGAGCGTACCCAGCACGTAGCCGCCGGAGAACAGCGTCTTCACCGCCCCGAACCTGCCTCCCTCGGAGCCCCTCTCCTCCGTCTGGACTTCGCGGACATCTTCCGGTTCGAGCGAGATGCCGTACCGGGCGGCCAACTCCTCCGCCTCAGCCCTCCGGCCACGCGCGACGAGGAAGCTCGGGGATTCGGGGAGGTTGCGGAGCATCAGCGGCACCAGGACGAGGGCTGGAAGGGCGCCGATCACGAACATCACCCGCCAGCCGAGGGACGGCAAGATGGGGATGGCGAGCAGCGCCGTGAGCACGCCGCCGACGTGGTAGCCGGTCATCATGAACGTTATGGAGGAGCTGCCGCGCCTCATGCGCGCGTACTCCGAGACCATCGTGGCGGCGGTTGGGATCAGACCTCCAAGCCCCAGTCCCGCCAGGAAACGCAGCAGCCCGAAGACCTCGGGTGAAGGCGCGAAGGCGCACAGCGCCGTGAAAGCCGAGAAGCCGGTGACGCTAATCATCACGCTCATCCGGCGTCCGATCACGTCCGCCAGCGTGCCGATACTCAGAGCCCCGATCAGCATGCCGAAGAGCCCGTACGAGGTGATGGCCCCCACCTGAGGAGCCGTCAGCCCCCACACCTGATACTCCAGCAAAGCCGGGGTCACGGCCCCCAGCACGACGAGATCAAACCCGTCCAGCGCCACCGCAGTCCAACACAATATCGCGACCCATCTGGTCGCCGAACCGCCCTCACCCACCGTACCCGCAGCCATCCCTCCACCCTTTCCCCTAGACTACTCGCCCGGAAGCTCATCCGGGAAGATCCCGCCCCGGGACTCTACTTTCCCGGCCATCATTTTGAGTGCCGGCGCGGTGCGTGTCCAATAACGGGTTCGCGTCGAACCGTCCGGTCAGGTTTATCCCTCCATCTCCCGCAGCGCCCGTTCGCACCAGCCCCGGACCTCGGTGTTGACGCTCATGGCAGACCAGTCCTCGGGGCCGTACCAGCCGACTTTATCCCCGGAGAACTCGTCCCGAATATCCGTCGAGCCGACGGGTTCGGCGAAGTAGATCAGGTCTATATGCTGGTGCCCCGGCCCGATGTCCTCCAGTTGCACCCCCGCCGGACGATGGAGTTGTACCGGGTCCCGGATGTCTTCCCGCCTCTCCCCCACCAGCTCGACCCGGATGCCCGTCTCTTCCAGCACTTCGCGCGCGGCGGCGTCATCGGGCAACTCGTCGCGCTCGATGTGCCCGCCCGGTGGGAGCCACATCCCGAGCTTGCGATGCCAATGCAGAAGCACCTTGCCGTCCCACACCACGAACACCGCGACCGTGAAATGCCTGCCGGTGGCCTCGGATTCCATCCGTCCAGGTTACAACACGAGCGCCACCGGGTACGCGAGATCACGGAAAATCCGCGAGCCCCGGATAGGGTTGGTTCCGATGTCCGAGAAAGAGCAGCCCGGAATCCCGGATGAAGCCTTCAGGCGCTACGACGAGTCGCCGGACGAGGAGTTCTACCGGGCGCCCCGGTTCGTCACCCACATAGACGACCGCGCGATAGCAGCCGTCACCCAACTGTACAGAGAGTTCTTCCCCGAGGGTGGAGCGGTGCTGGATCTGATGAGCAGTTGGATCAGCCACCTCCCCCCGGAGGCGCAATACCGGCGTGTCGCCGGCCTGGGCATGAACGAAGAGGAGCTTCACCGTAACCCCAGGCTGGACGAATACGTCGTCCAGGATCTCAACCGGACGACGGAACTACCTTTCGGGGACGGCGAGTTCGACGGGTGCGGCATCTGCGTCTCTGTCGACTACCTGACCCGCCCCGTGGAGGTGCTGCGGGAGGTCGGGCGCGTTTTGAAGCCTGGCGCTCCCGTCGTGATTTCTTTCAGCAACCGTTGCTTCCCGGACAAGGCGGTCGCCATCTGGCACCAACTGGACGACAGAGGCCACATGCGACTCGTCGAGAGCTATCTCCACGAAGCGGGAAACTGGAGCGGCGTACATGGCCTCGACCGCAGTCCGGGCCGCATGTTCAGCGACCCACTCTACGCCGTGGTCGGCAGGAGCACGGGACCGTACACCGCAGCCAGCGTCTGAAGCCGCGGCCGGTCCTCTCTCCATTTCGAGCCGGGCTCGTCTTTTGTGGCGCGGAAGCGTAGCCGGGGAATTCCCAATGGTGCAACATGGGAGGGGATCAAACGTTACCGGCGATGAAAGGAGCTCCCATGCCCGCGAATCCGAACCTGGCGCAACAGAACGAGTCCTCCGATGAACGCCAGACGAAGATCGTGGACGTGCTGGTGGATGCGTTCTCCGAGCTAATGGCGTCTGACCCTGATGCATTCCGGAGCAAGTTCCGGAAGATGGCCGCCGGACCGTTCGCCTTCTATCGTGGCAGCGCGCCCCTGTTCTACGCGGACATGGAGGGGATGGAGGACCGCTGGGCGGACGATCGCACCAGCCGGGTCTGGATCCAGGGCGATTTGCACGCAGAGAACTTCGGCACTTACATGGCCGGTGACGGGGTGTTCGTCTTCGACGTGAACGACTTCGACGAGGCATACCTCGGTCACTTCACCTGGGACATCAGGCGGATGGTGGCGAGCGTGGCCCTGCTGGCGTGGACCAAGGCTATCTCGGACGACGACATCGCGGCCCTGATCGAGACCTACGTCCGGGCCTACCTGGAACAGGTGCATTACTTCGTCGAGAGCGACCGCGACCACGAGTACGCCCTGCGGCTGGACACCACCGAGGGCGAGGTCCGCAAGATGTTGATGAGAACCCGGCTGAACACGCGGGTGGACCTCCTCGAGCGGACGACCCTCATAGACGAGGACTTCGACCGGCGGTTCCGGCGCGGCCCCGGGGTGCGCGACCTCGACGACGCCGAACGGGCCCGTGTGCAGGCCGCCTACGAGGCGTACCTGAAGACCATCCCTGGGGAGAAGCAATTCCGGAGCCTGACCTACCAGGTCAAGGACATCGTCGGCCGCAAGGGATTCGGGATCGGCTCAGCCGGACTCCCCGCCTACAACATCCTCGTCGAAGGCCCTACCCAGGCGCTGGAGAACGACGTGGTGCTCTCGATGAAGCAGGGCAACGTCGCGGCGCCCAGCCGGATCGTCCACGACGAGCGCATCGAAAACTATTTCGAGCACCACGGGCACCGCACGGCGGTCTCCCAGAGAGCTTTGCAGGCCCACGCCGACCCGTGGCTCGGCTACACCGCGCTGGGCGGCGTCGGCTTCGTCGTCTCCGAGCTCTCGCCCTACGTCGAGGACATAGAGTGGTCGGATTTCACGGAGCCCGAGCAGATAACCCCGGTGCTGGACTACCTCGGCCGGGCGACCGCCAAGGTGCATTGCGTAGCGGACGAAGACTCAGACCCGGAGATCGTCAACTTCCAGTCCGAAGACGAGATCGTCGAGGCGGTCGGCGGCGACGAAGACGGGTTCGTCAGGGAGATGGTGGACTTCGGCATGGGCTACTCCGAGACCGCCCGCAACGACCACCGGCTGTTCGTGGACGCCTTCCGAAACGGCCAGATCCCGGGCCTATCTGACAGATGACATCTGCCAGGCGAGAGCCACGCAGCAACCCGGAGTCAATCGGGAGGAGGAGACGAGCATAACGGAGAGCCGCTACCCGGAGCAAGACCGACGTAGGGAGATGCTACGCATCATCCTTGAATGGACCGACGCGCAACCGGACGCCGAGCCCCGGCTTTCCTACTACGACTTCATTGAACTCATGGGCGTCGGTCCGGAGGACCCGGAGAATTACCAGCCCCAAGAGGTTTACCGGCAGGCGGCAGGACACGCGAACAGGCTCATGCGACTAACAGATGAGGGCTACATCAACGCTAGGTTTGGCGGTGGCAGTAAGACCGGACCACCGTTCGATTTCATCTGGATAAAGGGACTTTCCGAGAAAGGCTATCAGGCCATCGAGGCGCTGCCCGACCCGCAAACACGAACACTGGAATTGCTCGACGGCATCGCCGAAGCCATCAGGACCCTCAACGACCAGGAAGCACCGCCTGAACAAAAGAGAGTCGCCGAAAGAGCACTCAACGAACTCAAGCATTTCTTGCGGGGCTTGCCGCCCGGTGCTGCCACCGAAATAGGGTCTCGAATCTTCGGGGGCTGACCCTCGTAAGAAGTCCCGAGCCTGGGGATACGTCGTCGGTAAAATGATTGCTCTGGTAAAGCAGGAGGTCACATATGGCAGAAGAGGTTACGGTCGTGGCTTGCGGGCAGTGCGAAGAGATCCTAGACGAGCCTTCCGACACGCCGGTTGATAAGCGCGCTCCTTGCCTGAACTGTGGATCAACAAGCCGCCATTTCAAGAAGGAGATCACGTCCGAGATCGCCGTAAGGAGCGGCATAAGGGGCAAAGCCAGAAGCGGGGAAGCCGGCAAACCTGGTGGAAAGCCGTGGCTAACATTCATGTCGGAGCCTAGTTGGTCGCACAGGTTCAAGAAGTGGATGTATCGGGACAAAGCCGAGAACCGCCGTGAGGACCACTATACAGAAGTCGTGAGAGACTTTGACACCGGCGAGATCATTCATGAAGCTGACGAGCCGTTGAGCGATCACCGGAGACATGGTAGTGCAAAGCAAAAGAGGGATACCTGAGGCACCTGCATCTCGAACATCCGCAGGAGTGCCCCCGGCGTGTTGTGCAAGCGGAGGGGGAACTCCTACTTCGCCGGAGGCACTACCGCATTGTGAGGCCGCCGCGTTAAGGGCGCGTAGCGTTCGTGTATCGATTTCATTACGCGCCCGAATTTCCGGCGGATCCGACTGTGATCCTTACGACAGAGCAGGCAAAACCCGCCGGATATCGTCCGGGGCACACTGGACGACGCCGTGATCGCCCGGAGCCTCGACCGCGGCCCGCGAGGCACGCCCTCCGGTTGCACGCTGCCCCGACGGAAAGGGGAGTAGAGATGGCGAAGAAGGACTACGTGGAGAAGTACACCCACCCACGGATACGTGCGGAGGTGAAAGAGGAGATCAAAGCGTCCAGCAAGGGCGGCAAGGAGGGCCAGTGGTCCGCCCGCAAGTCCCAGCTCTTGACGCAAGAGTACGAGAAGCGGGGCGGCGGCTACAAGGGCGAGGGCAAGGACCAGAGCCAGAAGGACCTCCAGAAGTGGACCGAGGAAGAGTGGCAAACCAGAGAGGGTGACGCCGACGCCCGCAAGGACGACGGCGAAACCAAACGGTATCTCCCCAAGAAGGCTTGGGAAGGGCTGAGCGAGGAAGAGAAAGAGGAGACCGAGCAGAAGAAGCGCGAGGGCTCGAAGCAGGGCCGGCAGTACGTCTCCAATACGGACGAAGCGAAACAGGCTCGCAGGAACGCCGCCGCGCCACCCCTTGAGAGCTACGACGACCTGAGCGTTGAGGAGGTGGAGAAGAAGGCCGGGGGGCTCTCTAAAGCTGAGGTCAGGGACCTCCTCGACTACGAGAAGCGGCACAAGAACCGCAAGACGCTCGTGGAGGCGCTGGACCGCGAGCTCTGAGCACCGGGCGCCGGGCTGTAGAATGGCGCGCATGCGGATCTACGGCCTGGACTTCACCAGCGCGCCAGGTAGACGTAAACCTCTCATCGCCGTCGGCTGCGCCTTCGACGGGGACATCCTGCGCCCCAACAACGCAGAGGAGATGACCACCTTCGCGGCCTTCGAGGAGTTCCTGCGGAAGCCAGGACCGTGGGTCTGCGGCATGGACTTCCCCTTCGGCCAACCCCGGTCCCTCGCCACCGTCCTGGGCTGGCCTGAAGACTGGGAAGGCTACGTGGGCGAGGTCGCCAGGCTCTCAAAGGAGGCGTTCGAGGACGCCATCAGGGGCGACATGGCGACGAGGCCGCCGGGGAGCAAGTGGCGTTACCGCAGGACGGACCGGCGTTCCGGCTCCAGCAGCGCCATGATGTTGTTCCGGGTACCCGTCGGCAAGATGTTCTTCCGGGGCGCGCCGCGCCTGCTGGCCTCGGGCGTCAGCGTCGAGCCGTGCCGCCCGACCGGCGACGACCGGGTGGTCGTGGAAGCGTACCCGTCCGTGATCGCACGCGCCTTCCTCGGCCGCGACAGCTACAAGAGGGACGGCGAGCCCGACACGCCCGAGCGCCGCGCCGCGCGAGAGATGCTTATCTCCGGCCTCGAGTCCCGGGCGCTACGGGAGAAGTACGGCTTCGGCGTGACGCTGGACGGCGGCTGGAAGGAGAATCTCCTCGAAGACCCTTCCGCCGATACACTGGACTCGCTGCTCTGCGCGGTCCAGGCCGCGTGGGCTTACACCAGGAGAGAACAGGGGTGGGGCGTCCCAGAGGATTGCGACCGGGACGAGGGTTGGATCGTTGACCCCCACTTGCTCGACTAAACAGAGATGGAGGACGACCATGCACTACGGTAAGAAGTTCGAGGAAGCCCTGATCTACGCCTCCCAGGTCCACGCGGTACAGAGACGCAAGGGCACCGGGATCCCATACATCACGCACCTCCTCGCCGTGACGGCCATAGTCGGGGAGAACGGCGGCACCGAGGATGAGGCAGTGGCCGCGCTCCTGCACGACGCCCCCGAGGACCAGGGCGGCGAGGAGCGGCTGGAAGACATCCGCGCCAGGTTCGGGGACGAGGTCGCGGAGATCGTGGCCGCCTGCTCCGACACTTTCGAGGACCCGAAACCACCCTGGCGCGAGCGCAAGGAGGCGTACATCGCGCACATCCGGGAGGCCCCCGAATCGGTGCGTCTGGTCTCCGCGGCGGACAAGCTGCACAATGCCCGCTCGGTCCTCTCCGACTACCGCGGTCTGGGCGAGGATCTCTGGGATCGGTTCACCGGCGGCAGAAAAGGCACGCTCTGGTACTACCGTGATCTAGTCACGGCGTTCCGGGAGACGGGCACGCGCCCCGCCATCGTGGACGAGTTGGACCGCACCGTCGCCGAGCTCGAGCGTCTCGCCGGATACGAGAAATAGGAGGGCGGATACCTTGCAGAACGAGCCACTGAAACTGGGAATCCTGGGAGCGGCCCGCATAGCGCGCGGGGCCATCATCCCGGCCGCCGCAAAGACGAGCGCGGTGGAGGTAACGGCCATCGCCACCCGAAGCAGCGAAAAGTCGGAAGAGCTTCGGAGCGCCGTGCCGGAGGCGGAGCTGTTCGAGGATTACGAGGCCCTGCTGGAGAGCCAGGACGTGGATGCGGTCTACGTGCCGCTACCGAACTCCATGCACGTCGAGTGGACGCTGAGGGCCATCGAGGCGGGCAAGCACGTGCTCTGCGAGAAGCCCTTCGCGCCGGACGCCGCCGGGGCGGAGCGGGCGGTCGAGGCGGCAGAGAGAGCCGAGATTACCCTCATGGAGGGCTTCATGTACCGGCTGCACCCGCAGGCGCGGCGTCTCTCGGCCCTGATCTCCTCGGGCGCCATCGGCGAGGTGCGGCAGGCTACGGCGCAGTTCGGGCACCGGCTGGACGACCCGGAGGACGTGCGCGGCGTGGGCTCACTAGGAGGCGGCTCTCTGGGCGACGTGGGCTGCTACTGCGTGAGCGGTTTGAGGCTCGTGTTCGGGGGCGAGCCCCGGCGAGCTTCGGCCTTCGCCCGCTTCAAGGAGGACGGCGCCGACGAAGAGCTGGCCGGCGTGCTGGAGTTCGACGGCGGCATCGGGCTCGTCTCGTGCGGCATCTCCTCGGCCCGGCGGGAGCGGATGGAGATCGTGGGCACGGAAGGCAGCCTCGTCCTCGAAGCCCCGTTCCGGCCGGACAAGTCTGGCGGAGAGATAAGGATCTCCCGGGGCGACGCCACGGACACCGAGACTTTCGAGGATGACGATCCATACCTGGCCGAGCTGGAGGAGTTCGCCGCCGCCGTCCGCGAGGGCCGGGAGCCGACGGTCGGGCGGCGTGAGATCCTGGGCAACGCCCGCTCTTTAGGCGCCCTGATGGACTCAGCCCGTCAGGGTGGCCGCGTTCAGAGCCTGCCGGAACCCTTCTAATCTTCGGTCACCGACCCCTGCGGGCCGGTCGTCGGAACGGGGGATCCGGCTCAGGACGGACGGCCGCCGCGACGTACCGGCGTCCGTGGGGCGGCTCGTTTAGCGGACCACCGCTCCATCGTCGCGCAGGATCTCGACGGCCTCCGGGTCGGTGTGGAAGACGCGCACCCGCACGGTGGAGGCGGCGAGGAGCGCGCCGAGGATGCCGCCGCGCAGATCCTGCGGCTGGGCGGCCTCGACCCACCCGACCTCGGCGTTCGTAAGGTCGGCGTCGGTGGTGACGAACCGCTGGAGCAAGAGGCTCAGCGGAACCCGCAGGGCGAAGGCGGCGATGACGGAACCCAGGATCATGAGGTACAGGTAGCTCCCGTTCGCGTACAGCAGCGCGAACGCGAGCGAAGCCAGGAAGAACACGGCCACCAGCAGGTTCGCCGCCACGATGGTCGTGCCGCAGTTGCGGTGGACGGCGAGCCGCCTCTCACCCCTCCGCAGCCGGCGCAGGGCCTCGCGCGCCGCGCTCTCGACCTCCGCGAACGACCGGGCGCCCTGCACGAAGAAGCCCTCGTCGGTCGAGAAGCCGTTGAGCTTGCGGCCCGGCTGGCGCTCCATCATCACGACGATGGTCGCGTGTTCCAGGGCGTGGTTACGCCGGAGTATCCTGTTCCCGAACATCGCCCGGAGTTGCCGGGGGTACACGAACAGGCTCCCCACCGCCTGCAACGAGTACAGGATCGGCAGCAGGAACAGAAACGCCAGCACGAACAACGCCACGAAGAAAACGAATACCAGGGCCACGTTCCGTCACTTTCGTCGGGATCTACGCCCACGGATTATACCGCGACAAACGAGGAACCGGACCACTATTCCGAACCATTTCGGCGACGCGCCCGAGCCGTTCACAGAGGCCGCGCAACCCGGAAGATATATTCGTAATGTGAGTACGTTGGATGGCGGAGCCCGGACGGAACACGGCGAAGCCGATAGATGCGCGCTCTGCGGGCGGCGCGTCTCGAAGCTGACCCGCCACCATCTCGTGCCCCGCTCCCGGACCAAAAAGAAACGCAGGAAGGGCAAGCCCTTCGACCGCGACGACTTCGAGCGCACCGCGCTGCTGTGCGTCCCATGTCACCGCAACGTCCACTCGGTGCTGGACCACAAAGACCTGGAGCGCGAGTACCGCACCGTCAAGTCACTGCGGCAGCACCCTGACGTGCAACGGTTCACGGCCTGGATCTCAACCAAGCCCCACGGCACCCTCCCGGACGGCCACCGCCGCTCTTAGAACGACGCCCTAGCTGGAGCGTCCCTCCCACACGAAAGGCAACTCCACCTCACCCGGCTCCTCCAGCCCGTGGAGCAGCGCAAGGGCCGCCAGCGCGACCTCCCGGTGACGTTTTCTGTCGTCCGGCCTGCCCATCGGGTAGTTGTACGGGAAAGGCACGAACGCCACCCGCGGCGCTTCTACCCCAACCTCCATTGCGAGCGTCACCGTCGGGATGCCCCGCTCCTCGATGGCCTCGCAGACCAGGCCCACGGCCCGGTGGCACAGCGGTCAGGAGGGCGTGAGCAGCACCGCATCCACGCCGTCGTCCGCGAGCATCCCGGTGACCTCCGGCGCCGTCTCCCGGACGAGCGGCTCGGGGTCGTGGATAGCGCCCATGAACGAGAAGTGTCGGCGGCTCAGTTCCCCGACGACACCCTCTTCCACAAGCCTTCGAGCGGTCCACAGGGGGAACACGGCGTCGAGGTCCGCGGCATTCTCGGGCCGGTAGTAGGCGTGAGTCCAGGTGAGGTTTTCGGCGTTGGCCGGGATCTCACGATACGAGCAATCCCCGAGCGGGTCGTCTATGTCGAAACGCCTGTCCGTGGTCAGGTGAACGCCGCCGGTGGTGACGAGGGCGAGGCGCATCCCGGAGAGGGGTTTTTTCGGGCGGACGAAGGAGAGCGTCATACGGGTCGCTTCGCTTCCGTAAGTCGTGAGTCGTAAGTCGTGAGTCGAGAAAAATACGACTTACGACTCACGAAGCGAGCGCGGAGCGCGAGCGCCTCACGACTTACGAACAGGACGGGATGCGAAGCGATCAACCGGATTCCTATCAGACGTTGAAGCGGATGAGCATGGTATCGCCATCTTCGACGAGGTAGTCACGGCCTTCGAGCCGGATCTTCGCAATCTCCTTCGCCTTGGACCAGGAGCCGGCGGCGACCACGTCCTCCCAGTCCCCAACCTCGGCGGCGATGAACCCGCGCTGCATGTCCGTGTGGATGGAGCCCGCCGCCTCCCGTGCCGTCGAGCCCTTGCGCACGGTCCACGCCCGGCTCTCCTTCTCGCCGGTGGTGAAGAAGGTGATGAGGCCGAGGAGGCTGTACGCCGCCCGGACGAAATCATCGAAGCCGGTGTGATCCAGACCAAGCAAAGCCAGATACTCCCGCGTCTCGTCCTCGGGCAACTCCGCGACCTCGCTCTCCAGCCGCGCCGAGAGCCGCACCGCCTCCGCACCCTCTTCCGCCGCCAGCTCCTCGACTTCGGCGCTGTACCGGTTGCCCTCGGCCACCGACTCCTCGTCCACGTTCGCCACGTAAAGCGTCGGCTTGGCCGTGATGAGGGAACGCAGGATCTCCGCCAGCGCATCGGAGCGCGGGAAGGACCGGGCCGGCTTCCCCTCGGAGAGATGGTCACGCAGTTTCTCCAGCCCGGCGGTCTCCGCCTTCAGCTTCGGGTCGCCGCTCTTGGCGGCCTTGCTCGTCCGCTCCAGGCGCCGCTCCACGGTGCCCAGGTCCGCGAGCAATAGCTCGGTGTTCACCGTTTCGGCGTCACCAACGGGGTCCACGCCGCCGTGGACGTGGGCGACGTTCTCGTCCTCGAAGCACCGGACGACGTGCGCGACGGCGTCGCACTCCCGGATGTTCCCGAGGAACTGGTTGCCCAGGCCCTCACCCCGGCTCGCCCCCCGCACCAGCCCGGCGATGTCCACGAAGTCCACCGTCGCCGGCGTCTTCTTCGCGCTGACAGACACCTCCGCCAGCGCGTCCAGGCGGGCATCAGCCAGCACGGCGACCCCCAGGTTAGGGTCCATCGTGGTGAACGGGTAGTTCCGGGCCTCAGCCCCGGCCCGCGTCAAACTGTTGAAAACCGTGGACTTGCCAACGTTCGGCAGCCCCACTATTCCTACCTTCATGCAGCTTATGGTAACAAACGATTACAATCCCGGACGAAACCCGCTACGAGGCTGCGGGCGTGGGGTAAAATCTTCCCGCAGAGTGGACGCTTCGCGCGTGACTGGAAGGGCGTATTTTGGACAGGCAGATGCAGATTCAGATCTTCACGGACCACTACCAGAGGCCGCGCCACTGGGGCTCTCTGGAGGACGCCGACGTGGCGATGCCGGGTGGGAACCCCGGCTGCGGGGACGTGGTGACGGTGTATCTCAAGGGCGCAGAGGACCACGAGCACATCGAGGACGCCACCTACGAGGGCGAGGGCTGCACCATCAGCATGGCGGCGTCCAGCATGCTCCTGGAACAGGTCCACGACGACGACCTCACGATGGGTGAGATCCTGGAGATGGACTACAACGAGATGATCGAACAGTTAGGACGCCAGATCGTGGCTTCCCGCCCCCGATGCGCCACCCTGGGACTCGGCACCCTCAAGGCCGCCATCAGGAAGTACCAGAAGGATCTGCGCCTCACGGAGGCCGGCGTGGAACGTGAAGCTTCGCCGGACGACGGCGGCCTCGTCTTCGGCGATAGCGCAGCCGAAGCCGCGAAGACGGAGTAGCTTCTACCCGAGGACTTCGTCCACAACTGTCGAGAGCCCCTCCACGGACTCGGAGCGAGCGTGCTCGCCCGGCCCGAACTCGCGGGAGAGGCCGTAGCCTTCGGCGGAGGGTCCGGCGTGTACCTCTATACGCCGTCCTTCGAGGTCAACGATCCAGACCTCCGGTATTCCGGCCACGCCGTAGCGCGGCAACTTCACGTTCCTATCGTAGGCGAGGGTGGTGTCCGATACCTCCACCACCAGAAGCACATCTTCCGGTTCTGGCAATCTCCCGGCGGGGTCTGGCTTCGTCCTCAGGAGGCTCAAGTCCGGCTGGGGCTCGCTTCTCTCACTCAGGACAACCGGGTTCTGGACGCTGACGAAGTACCTGTCACCGCAAGCCGCCATCAGCATATGGGTAAGGTTGACGACGCAGGCGAAATGCCGGGTCCCTATCGCGGTCATCTGCACTATCTCCCCGTCTATGAGCTCCACCCGGTCGTCCTCGCCGAGCAGGCCGGTCTCCCCCATCCTGTGGTACTCCTCGACGGTGAAACGATGCCTCTGGACCTCCGCCGGTAACATCCTCACGCTCCTTCGCATGCGTCAGCCACTGTCACACTGCTCAGGATAATGCATCCTGCGCATCCTTTACAAACGGAGGCAGGTCCAGCAATCTCCAGGGGAACCGGCTCCCACGGCGGCTGCCTGAGCCCGTCGGGCGCGTTACGCACCCCGGAGCAGGACAAAGAGTCGAGGGAGTATACTGCGCCCGGACGACCGATTCGGACGGGCGGTGCAAAGTGGTGGGTCGAGACCTCGTAACCTCCGATCCCGCAGTCATGATGGGGAAACCGATCATCTCCGGGACCCGTAGCGTGAGTCAGGTGCTGGACGAGCACCCGCGGTTGACCGAGGAGGCCATCCGGGCGGCGCAGGGCCTTCGGAGCGGAGGCCCTGCGCGCGGACGTGACGTATCCCCTCCGTGAAGAGGCGGGGTGAATCCACAGTCTCAGCTATGTTTGTAGCGGGTTGAGCACGAGCACGCCGCCGTAGGCCTGTCCGGGGTTGAGGTCTTCGGAGTAGAGAATGCCGCAGTCCAGAGCGTGGGCGCTGGTAAGGATCATGGCGTCCCAGAACGAAATTCCCGCCTGACTATGGAGCTCTATGGCGGAGAGAACATCGGCCGGCTGCGGCACATGGGTCCTCCAGCGCGAGATGTCAGAGATGAGGTGCGTGGCTTACCGCACAGGGAGTGACTTCGGGACCTTGCGGGTGAGGTTGACGAAGAGTTCTTCCTGCAAGACCTGCACGCTCACACCACTCACGAGACTCCTGGAGGTCCGAGATCAGAGTCCGGGCGGCCTCGCGCTTGCGGCCCGCCGTCCGGTCGTGGGCGTAGACGAACAGGTTGGTGTCCACGAAACATCGCCCACTCTCCCGGCGCTCAGCACCGTTCATGAAGCTCGTCCCTGTTCCACCCTACCTCCCCACCTGTCCCCAGGTCCAGGCCACGCTCCAGAGCCTCCATCTCCCTTCTTCTGGCGAGCGTGTACCCCGTCTCGCGCTCGACATCTCTCGGAGTCATGTGAAAGGAACGACCGATCCACGCCGATATGGAAGGCCACGCCACGAACCTGCTTGCAGGCATCGCGTAAAGCTTTCAGATGCCACATGATCCATCCAGCGAGCGTCAGGTGTTGCCGCTCCCAGGTGCAGTCTATACAATTACAGGACATTTAGAAGGCATTAAGGTATGGTTTGTCGGGGCCCATGGGAGGAGCGCGGATGGAAGGTCAGCTTATAGAGAGGGCGCACCGGCAGTCGGTCCACGCTTCCGCCGCCGAGGTGGCGGGTTATCTTCAGGAGTTGCTCAGCCGAAGGCTGGTCGCCTACATAGCGGGGGTCAAGGACGCGAAGACGGTCACCCGCTGGGCGAGCGGCGAGGTGGAAAACGTGCGCCACGAGAACGAGAAGCGGCTGAGGACGGCGTATGAGATCTCCCAGCTTCTGGTCTTCTTCGACTCCCCGAGAGTAGTGAAGGCGTGGTTCATCGGGCTGAACCCGCAGCTCGGTGACGTATCGCCCGCTGAAGCGATCCACGATGGGGAGCTCAAGGAAGCCATGTCCGCCGCGCGGGCATTTGTCGCGGGCGGCTAGACTCCTTCCGGCGAAACCCGGAGAGAAAACGACCAGCGACTTTCGGGGAGCGACTATTAGCTGCGCTGACCTTCCCTCGATTCTCGCGCCGAAGCATTCCGTCTACCGGGTCTCTCTGGGCCTCGACGTATTCAGAGAGCCGGAGTGGGAGTGGACCGGAGACAATCGGTTCGACGACCCGGAGCACGGGAAGGGGAACTCTGTGCCGGGCCTCTTCCGTGTGATCTACTGCGCCTCCTCCCGGACGGGAGCCTTTGGCGAGACCATCGCCCGCTTTCGCAAGAGCCTCCGCTTGCTTTCGCGGCTTGGGGAGATCGAGGACGACGAGCCTCTCGACCCGGAACTCGAGGGCGGCTTGCTCCCGGAGGAGTGGCTGTTGAACCGGCGCGTCGGCGCCAGCCGTCTGGATGAATCGCTGAATTTCGCGGATCTCGATGACCCGCCCACCGCGACGTTGCTGCGTCGGGAGCTGGCCCCGCTGCTTGGGGAACTGGGGCTCGATGACCTCGACTTCAGCGATCTGATAGGACGCGAGCGGCAGGTAACCCAGAACGCCGCCAGATGCATCTACCAGGCGACTGAGGAGACCGGCGCGCCCGTCTTCGACGGGATACGGTACGTCTCTCGCCTGAACCCCGGCTGGGAACTGTGGGCGGTCTTCGCCGACAGGATGGTACACGAGCCCGAGGAACTCTACCATACGATAAGCAGAGAAGATCCAGACCTGCGCACGGCGGCGGAAATCATGGACATCGAGATCGAGTAGTGATCGAAAACCCCCGGACGAGGAAATATAAGAGAAGGGCGCGGCAAGATCGCCGCAAGACAGGTGCGGCAAGGCTTCGATTTGCCTTCTCGAGGGGCTGGTGCCGAACGATTTACGCGGCTCTCACGCTTCCAGAGTAGCACAGTTCACGCACCCCTCACGAGGCTCCCAGAGATCCGAGATCAGGGTCCGGGCGGCCTCGCGCTTGCGGCCCGCCGTCCGGTCATGGGCGTAGACGAACAGGTTGGTGTCCACGAAACACCGCCTACTCTCCCGGCGCTCACCGCCGTTCATGAAGCTCATCCCTGTTCCACCTTACCTCCCCACCCGTCCCCAGGTCCAGGCCACGCTCCAGAGCCTCCATCTCCCTTCTTCTGGCGAGCGTGTACCCCGTCTCGCGCTCGATCACCTCCCGGAGCATCCCGGCAAGAAGCCCCGAAACGGAGGTCCGCCTGCGCGCGGCGAGGACTTTGACTTCTTGCAGCAACTCTTCAGGCAACGACAAAGTTATGTTCCGGGTTTCCACGCTCTCACTCTCACTATTTGTCACGCAGACGAGTGCAACACGATTTTGCGTGTACAGACCCGACAGATCACAAACGATACGCAACCCGGTCAAAGAGTTTCATCTCCGGCGGGGAGGCGATAATTCGATTACGCTTCGACCTTACGGTTGCGAAGGTGAGCATTTGTGAGATACTTGATGTGCACGCATCCGAAGGTGAGATATGGAACGCACGGTAGCCAAAGAAGACGGGCACATACGAGAACTCTCCGACGAGCAGTCGTGGGGTCTCTTCGACCGGGCGTCCCGGCACTATCTGCACCTGAGCGGCGAGGAGTTTCTGAAACGCTGGGAGTCCGGCTACTACGAGGATCCCGACGCCGAACCCGGCGTGATGAGCGTGGTCATGCTCTTGCCGTTCGCCCACTCCGAGTAGATTCCGTCGAGCCCTGGCGGGGAAGACCGAACGCGAAGCCGTCCAGAGGTTCCAGGAATCCTTGCGCCGGACGCTATCGTGCATAGTGAACGGCCCGTATGTGGACGTAAAGGGTGGTTACCATGCCTCTGCCAGACCGCATCCGCTTACTCTGATGGACGGGATGCCGGTAGAGCTAGGCGGCGGTACAGGTCTCACGGTACAGATTAGCCAGCAGTACCGCGTGATCGAAAACCCCGTCCCGAGGGAGCCCTGGCAGGTGAAGACCGTCGCCTACCATTACACCCTGGGCGAAACAGAGGGCCACGAGATACTCTCCTACCAGTGGCACCCGAACGTCCCAGGCTCCGTGAGTTTCCCTCACCTGCACTTGCAATACGGCGCCTTGTTGGGACGAACCGAGTTCGAGAGGGCGCACCTGCCCACCGGACGGGTTACCCTCGAAGACTTCGCGCGCCTCCTGATCGCCGACTTCGGCGTGTCCCCGGCCAGAGACGACTGGGAGCAAGCTCTGGAGGAGAGTCGTCGGGAGTTCGAGTCCGACAGGTCCTGGTAGCTGGCGGCCATCCATAAGAGCGCCGATAGGCGCCCCGCGGTCCATTGAGGAAACCGACACAAACAGGCGCGGCCATTCTGCTGGCAAAATGGCGCGGCGAAGCGCCGAAAACGCCCTCTTTTTGAACCTGCTGCCGGCAGAAAGGTGCGGATCCCACACCTGGAGAAAGTCATGCGTAGCATGTTCTCGAAGGCCTCCGGTGCGCGGGGCACGCGGTGCGATCCACAGCGGCCTGCGTAGGGGCTCGATCTCGACTACCCGCTCCGGTAAAGCTGTGGAGACGATTCTGGAAAAGCTCGCGGCGGGCGAGAGTGTGGGTCAGGTGCCGGACGGCACCCGCGGTTGACCGAAGAGGCTACCCGGGCGGCGTTGGCCTTCGGCGCGGAGGCCGTGCGCGCGGACGTGACTTATCCCCTCCGTGAAGCGGCGGGTGAATCCACGGTCTCGGCTATGCTTGTAGCAGGTTGACTACGAGCACGCCGCCGTAAGCCTGTCCGGGGTCGAGGTCTTCGGAGTAAAGGACGCCGCAATCCAGAGCGCGGGCACTGGTGAGGATCATGGCGTCCCGGAACGAGATTCCCGCCCGGCTATGAAGCTCTATGGCGGAGAGGACGTCGGCCGGCCGCGGCGCATGGGTCCTCCAGCGCGAGATGTCGGAGATGAGGTCCGCAGCTTCCCGCGCGGGCTATGTCCGCTTGAGCAGTCGAACAAAGCCTGCTTGTTCGAAGTGGCGGTCGGTCGTCAGAGACTCGCCGATGCCCAGTTGTTGCATTACAGTGAAGCTGGAGCAATCAACCAGGCTCCATTCTTTGTCCTGTCGCTGCGTAAGTAGTTGCCAAGCCTGCTCGTCGAGCGCCGCGTCCACGTGCATGATGTCCACGTAGGGCGACGTCTTCAACCCGTTCACGAACGCGATTATCTCCGGTCGTGGAATGCGGAGCGGCTCGGTCAGGAGCGCAACCAACTCCGCGATGACGTAGTTCGTTGTAAGGAGCCTGCGTCCTTGTTGACGGGCGGCACGATAGACCCTGGCCGCAAGCGCGTGATATTCCTGCGTCGGATCAACCAGATGCCCCCAGACAGCCGTGTCCACGAAGAGGTCCGGTATGCGGGTTACCCTTCGCCCTCGGAATTCGTCGCCGTGTCCAGAGCCGCTTCTCCGAGATAACGATCGTGGCGATCCGCCCAATTGGAACCGCCGCTGGCAAACGCGCCGATGAACGGCTCCAGGGGGTCATCAACGGCCTCTCGGATCGCCTGCGCGAGCCACCTGACCGCCACCGACTCGGGCGGTTGCCCTGTTTGCTCCGCCTCTTTCAGCAGCGGCTCATAGATCTCTTCCGGCACTTCCAGCATGAGCCTATGATCCACGGATTACTCCAGCCTGCCCGGTCATGATCAACTGCGTCATAGTAACATCGTCATGTGAAAGGCACGAGCGTCTCCCGGAGCGGCGAGATCAGGACCCGGGCAACCTCGCGCTTGCGGCCCGCCGTCCGGTCGTGAGCATGGACGAAGAGGTTGGTGTCCACGAAACACCGCCCACTCTCCCGGCGCTCACCGCCGTTCATGAAGCTCATCCCTGTTCCACCGTATCTCCCCGCCGGTCCCCAGGTCCAGGCCCAACTCCAGAGCCTCCATCTCCCTTCTTCTGGCGAGCGCGTACCCCGTCTCGCGCTCGACCATCTCCCGGAGCATCCCGGCAAGAAGCGCCGAAACGGAGGTCCGCCTGCGCGCAGCGAGGACCTCGACCTCTTGCAATAACTCTTCAGGCAACGACAA
>Ga0136619_10000132_pt1 | contig 25955 bp, 31 predicted proteins | sample AntDrymUQ3532106_2_FD_104807 | JGI IMG/M metagenome (GOLD analysis project Ga0136619, IMG submission 104807) | Polar desert sand microbial communities from Dry Valleys, Antarctica - metaG UQ353 (21.06) | ecosystem: Environmental > Terrestrial > Soil > Desert | place: Antarctica: Dry Valley...
AGTAGGTGGCTACAATAAAGGTGTCCAAGTCCACGGGTCTCGCCTCCGTCTTTTGGTTTGGTCACCTTTGATGGTAGACGAACCCGTGGGTTTGGACCAGAAACCTGCACACCGGGTTAGCTATCAGTGGGAGGCGGAGGACCCGGACTACCTGCTCGGGGTTTTAGAGGATTGGGCTTCGGCCTTGAGGTCTCCTCCGTTGACGCTCGAAGAGCTCCTCGAGAAGCTTTCGAACGCGGCGCCGAACTTCAGCGCGACCGTGCTCGCCTTCTCGCAGGAGAAAGCTTCGCGGTGAAGACCGTGGACCGGGCACTTGATCGGAGGCGTGGCATGCTCAATCCACCAGGTAGCGTCGGACGCTCTCCTCGTTCCACTCGACGCCGGTTCCCGGTGAGGCGGGGATCACGGCGTGCCCGTCCTCTATCCTGAGCGGCTCCTTCAAGATGGGTCCGGCCAGGTCGAGGTGCTCCAGCCGGTCGCGGGTCGGGGCGACGGCTAGAGCGGTTTGCGAATAGAGTGAGCCGCGTGCGAGTATGGCGCATGGGCGCTTACTCGAAGGATCTCAGGCTGAAGGTGCTGGAGGCGACGGACCGGGGGATGCCCAGGAAAGAGGTCGTCGGCACCTTCGGCGTCTCGCCGGCGACCCTGAAGCGTTGGCTCAAGCGCCGCAGGGAAGGCGGGGACCTCGCGCCGGGCCGCTCCACGGGGCGCAAGCGGCGCATCCTTTCGAGCGCCGAGGAGCGGAGGGCCTTGTGGGAGCAGCTCGAAGAGAACGACGAGGCCCCCCTCGAGCGCCACTGCGAGTTGTGGGAAGAGCGTCGGGGAGTGAGGGTGTCGGTGGCGACGATGAGCCGAGCCGTGCGCGGGAGGCTTGGGTGGACCCGAAGAAAAGATCGCTGGGCGCCTCCGAGTGGGACGAAGAGGCGCGAAGTGCTTGGCGAGAGCACCTGAGATCGGTCGACCCGAGGCGGCTGGTGTTCGTGGACGAGTCCTCGACGAACGTGGCCCTCGTCCCACTCTACGCCAGGGCGCCCAGGGGCCGGAGGGCTTTCGGGAAGGCGCCGCGCAACTGGGGGAGGAACGTCACCCTCACGCGCCATCCGCACCAGCGCGAGTGGCGTGGCGCAGAAGACGTAGCTCCGGCCTGTGACCCCTTCCTCCGTCAGAAGATCCACGAGCACCAGCGGGGCGGAGCGGATCTCCGCGCTCGCGGTTTCGAGCGGGGGCTGCACCGGGACGTCCACCGCCCGCGCCCGCAGACCGCTGACGGTTAGCCGGGTGGTAGAGATCATCGCGAGGCACAGTCAAGGCTCTACTGAGAGATTTAGAGCAGCGTGGTTGGTGGCCCCCCGAGACTCTGCCCAGTCATAGCCGCAACAATGTTGAGAATCCTCTCTCGCCTCACTCCATAGGGCGTCTAGCAGACTTCCTCAATGAGATCGGGCACAGACAATGAAGGTTATTCGTCCCGTATTAGCTTCGCGTAGGGCAGCGTCTCGGCCAGCAGGAGCTTGAGCATCGCATCCCGGAACATGTAGGGATTCTCGCGGTTGTTGAAGCGGAACTCTAGCTCGTCCAGGTAGGCGTCAAGGTGCTTGGTGCTAACGTGGTGGTAGCTTCCGATGATGGACCGTGCCAACAGGCTCCACACGTTCTCCATAGAGTTGGTGTGTACGTCACCTCTGACGTATTCACCCTGGCTGTGGTTGACCGTTTCGTGCTTGGTGTCTTTGTCAGCAATCCCTTTGTAGGCTTCCCATTCGTCGGTGTAGATGGCAGCGAAGCCAGCGTCTCCCACCACGTTCTCTCGGATAAAGCCGTGCAAGGTTTCGCGGTCCCTTCCCCTGACCGCTTGGAGGCGGATGGCTCCGTCGCGCTGGAACGCTCCCACCACGACGGTCTTGTTGCCCCTGTAGCCGCGCCCCATGCCCTCGACCTTGCCGCCGACAAAAGTCTCGTCGGCTTCTACGATGCCCTTGAGGAGTTGGGCGTCAACCTCTTTGAAGGTGGCGCGGATACGATGGTTCAAGTGCCATGCGGTTCGGTAGGTGGTGCCAAGCGTGCGCTCCATCTGCTTCGCGGAGATGTCCTTTTTGGATTCCACGATAAGGTAAACTGCGGCAAACCACTTCCAAAGAGAGAGGTGTGTATCGTGGAAGATGGTACCGGCGGTAACGGAGAACTGGTAGCGGCATGAATCGCAGTCGAATTGGTTCCGGTCCCGGATGCGGGAGATGGTATTGCCGCCGCAACGTGGGCACTCTATCCCGGCTTCGCCCGGCCAGCGCAACTCTTCCAGGTAAGCTCGACACTCGTCCTCACCACGAAATCGCTCTACCAACTTCACTAGATTCATCTCGGGACGGACTTTCACCATGAGGAGGTCTCCCAATGCCTAGACGCAAGAAGCGTGCCCACGAACTCACCGACGAAGAGACGATGAAGAGGTTGTTCCCCAAAAAGGTCCGCGACGAACTCAAGGAAGTTGCCCACAAAGCCCGTAAAAATGGGGAATCCAAGTCCCATAAGTGAAGTATAACAGAGTTTCACCCTTGCGTAAAAGGCATAATTCCGGAAAAGGAGAGGTCATGACCATCGCAGACCCGAAGAAACTGGCGGGGGCGTTCATCTTCGGGTTCGTCCTCGGGCTCATCGCGATTACGCTCGCGCCGCCAGGACCCCTGGACGCCGGCAGGCTCCGCCAGGCAAACGCCCAGACGGGGGGCACCGTCGCGCCACTGTTTTCCGTGGGCTGCAACTATTCGCATTCCTCGACGGATGACCCGGTCGGCAACATGCACCACCTGCACGACTTCTGGGGGAACACCACGACCAGCAACCAGTCCACTTACGGTTCCATGACCAAAGCCCCGACGACCTGCGCCGTGCCCTCGGACACGGCGGCCTACTGGAATCCGGCGGTACGCATAAACGGAAAGCGTGTCCTGCCGAGCCGGAAGCCCGGCAACTTCTACTACGCCCTCGTGGGCAACCAGGACGCCAGCGAGATCCGGCCGTACCCGCCCAACTTCAAGATGATAGCGAACGAGGGCAATGGGCAACTGAAGTTCTACTGCTCCGACGCCAGGGAGAGGAAGCTAGAGGCCCCGCCCGGTACGTGTCGTGGCTCACTCCTGGTCATAAAGCTCGTGTTCCCTTCGTGCTGGGACGGGGACCACGACGACGTGCGGGCGCCCGGCCCCGAGGACGTGAGGGAGGCCGTCACGGTGAATGGTCGAAGGAAATGCCCGGCCTCCCATCCGGTAGCCCTTCCCGAATTGAACACCGGCATGCAGTACCCCACGAGCGGCACGATAGACACCGTGCAGGTGGCCGGGGATTCCGGGTGGCAGAGTTGGCGCACCGCGCACGCCGACTTCTGGAACACGTGGGATCAGCCAGAACTGGAACGCCTCATAAACAGGTGCTTGAAGAACGGACCTTATAACCGTCGGCCCGAGGAATGCCAGGCATGAAGGACCGAAGGACTGAAGGACTGAAGGAATTCGGGCTAGAGAAGGGGAGGCCATGACCATCGCGGACCCGATTTTCGGCTACGACGTCAGCAGCAACAACCCGAAGTTCTCGCCGGAGCAGGCGGCCGAGAGGGCTACGAGTTCGGCTTCGTCCGCGCCACGGGCGGGCTGGACGTCCGGCGCGACGAGTGGGTTCCGTACCGCGACCGCTCCTACGAGCGCACGATGCGGCGCGTCGAGTAGACCGAGGTGGTGCCGGGCGCCTACGGGTTCCCCGTGGACCGCGCCCACGTCCCGATAGACGACCAGGTAGACGCGCTCCTCGATACCATGGGCTTGTTGAAGGGCAAGCTCCTCATGCTGGACTACGAGCCCTACGGACTGAGGCCGGCGGCGACGATCACGCCGAACGGGCTCAAGTCGTACATCCGTACCCTGCGCGAGCGTATCGGCGACCACCCTGTGATCGTCTACTCGGGCAAGAATTTCTGGGAGGAGCCGGACTCGGGACTGTTGGATGACTACGGGAAGAACCTCCACCTCTGGGGCGCCTGGTACTGGTCGATGGACGCCGTGCCGAACCCCAGAAGTTCTACCGCAAGGGCGTCGAGCGGCCGAACTCGGGCTACTGGTCCCGCTTCGGTGGCCGCCGTCCGATGTTCAGCCAGTTCTGCATCGGCATGGCCGGCGGCGCGGCCGTGGACATAGACGCCTTCCGGGGCACGATGGCGGACCTGCGCTCCCTCACCGTGGCGCCGCTGCCGAACGGGAAGAAGGAGGGCCACGGCCAGGGCCACAACCCTCGGCCGCCCATGACCAGCGACCTCGACCGCCGCATAGAGATCGTGCTGGATTACGGGCGCGAGTGCGTGAAGGCCATGATCCGGATCCGATTAAACTGGTGCGGTGCTCCCGCGACTCCTGAGAGGATTGGGCGACTATTGGCCCCAGCTTGCAACCACGCTCGGTTCGATCGGGTTCGCGGCCGTTGGAATTCTGCTTAGAGGCTCCGCCAATAGGCGAGTAGCGTATGTATCAATGAATGACCAGAAGGCTCCTGAATCACGCTGAGAGTTGCCAAGTATAAAAAGTTGCCAGCCTATTGGCGGAAGCTCTTAGCCCGCCGGATGAAGGTTTCTCGTGGCTGGTCTCCTCGGTGCCCGGTCTCGTATTTCTTTGCGCGGCCGTGCTGACCCTGGCTGGTAGCATCGTTGCCTGGAAGCGTACCCCTGGACTGCTTTCGCTAAGGAAGAGGGTCGCGGAACTCGAGGCCATCCTGGAGCGTGCGGAAAGGGACTACTACGACCAGCTCGCGGTGGAGCTGGCGGTCATTCTCAAAGACGTTCTGGGTTATGGGGACACGGAGAGGATCAGCGTCTACAGGCACCGTGGAGGAGCCTTCCAGATGATCGGGCGCTACTCGGACAACCCGGTGTACAGGAACTGCGGGAGGTCCATTTACCCCGACGACGAGGGGATCATCGGCCGCGCCTGGCGTGAAGAGTCGGCGACCGCGAACCTGCCAGACCCTGATGCAGAATCAAACCTCTACCATGAAGTCCTGGAGAACGAGTGGAACATAGACAGGGCCACGGCAGAAAAGTTCACCATGAAGAGCCGGAGCTACGTCGCCAGGGCACTCTACGAGCCTAAAGGCGTAGACCGCGTGGCTATCGTCGTGGTGGAGAGCACGGAAGCGGGTATACTTGACAGAGACGAGGTGTTGCGAGCCCTGGAGACGACGGAAGGCAAGCGCATATACCAGTTCCTTGAGAGGAAGCAGTCTTTGGAGCCTGATCCCCGTTACGCGAGAGAGGAAGGGTTCTAGCGTGGCCACTTTGAGAGACATCGTCGCCTACGTGGGCGGAAATTATCCGTATAAAGACGAGCTCTCCAACGCACGTGTCACGAAGATGATCTACCTGGCCGACTGGAGGTCGGTCATCACGCGCGGCGAACAACTAACGGACCTGGAGTGGGAGTTCAGCCACTACGGACCCTACGTAAAAGACGTCAAACAGGTAGCCGAGACGGATACGGCCTTCGAGGTCATTACCACAAAAAACTTATACGGTGGGCAGAAGGACCTCATTCAGGTGGCGGACGATGTTGATTATCCTTCCCTCACCGACGACGAAAAGGAGCTGCTGGATTACGTCATAAGCAGCTCTGCCTCCAAGAACTGGGACGACTTCATCAAGCTCGTCTACTCTACCTATCCCATCGTCACCCAGGACAGGTTCTCGAAACTCGACCTGGTGAAGTTGGCCAGGGAGTATGAAGAGAGCATTCCGCTGCTCGATCTCTAGGGTCGTTGCGGGGAACTACGACGCTGACTCCTCGTCAGGAGTGGCGAGGGCAACTTCAGCGAGGGACTGGCTCTATCTGCTCTACTTCCTCAATCTCTCTTTCGTCGTTGATCGCCTTGTAGAGATCCAGGGCGAGTTGCCCGTTTAGCCAGAACTCGGGACTGGTGCCGAACGCCTTCGCCAGCCGCGGGGCCGTCGAGGGGGTGACGCGCCGCTTACCGTTTACGAGCTCGTTCACCCGGACGTAGGGTACCCTTATCCTCTCTGCCAACTCGACCTGGGTCACGCCCAGCGGCTTGAGGAACTCTTCGAGCAGCATCTCCCCAAGGGGCGTGGGAGCCCTATCCTTCGGTATGCGCGATCTCATGGCAAATCTGTCTCCCACTCAATCTCGGGTCACGACCGTACCAGCTTGATCTCCACACCCACGTCGAGCCCCTCCCAGGTTCGGTCGGTGGTGAGCACCGGCAGGTCCAAACGTCTTCCCAACGCCAGACAGGCTCGATCCCCTAACGAGAGACCTCTAGACCTCGTAATGGGACGCAGCAGCCCGGTCTGGAAAGCCAGCTCCCTTCCGAAGTCGTGTACCTCTAGAGCGAGTCCCTCCAGCGCTTCCCGAATAGCCTCCTCCGGCATACCGCCATCAGCCAGCTTCGCGGCTACCTCCGAGAGGTTTATCGCGCTTATCGCCGCATCGGGCACGACCCGGGCTACTTCCTCGTGTCCGGGTTCTCTGTTCAGCAGCGCAAGGAGGGCCGAGGCGTCGAGTACCACCTCACTCACGGACGGCTTCTTCTCTCCTCTCGGAGATCAACTCTTCGGACAGACTCCGTTCCGCTGGTATGTAGCGCCTTACCAGAGCCTGCGCCCTGGCTACGGCCTGGGCGGGGGTGTAGAGGTGCAGTCCTTCGTCGTCCAGATGCATGATGATCTCATCCCCGGACTTCAGCCCCAGCTTCTGCCGGTACTGGGTCGGTATGACGACTCTGCCACTCTGTCCCAGTTTTGTCCTGATCTCCTGCATGTGCCACCCAAAGAGAATTCTACCACGAAATTTCGTCCATGCCGCATGCGACTCGCGTACGAGTTTGGCGCGGTGCTCTCAGGTGTCGAGCACCACATCGGAGAGGGGACTGCCGATGCAGATGAGGCGGTAGCCCTTCTCCTGGTCCTCGTCGTCGAGGGCGAAGGCGAGATCCTGGTCCATCTCGCCTTCGAGACATTTCTGCATGCAGGTGGTGCAGGTGCCGCTGCGGCAATCGTAGGGAAGGGTGAGGCCGGCGTGCTCGGCCTCCTCCAGTATGTACTCGTCCTCGGCCACGTCTACCGTGACGCCGCGCTTTTTGAACGTTACTTTGTGGGTCTTCGCCATATGCGCTCCTATGAAGAAGGCCCCGCCCCCGACTTGCGGGACCGGGGCCTCTGTTTGGTATTTTGACTAATTACAGTTCTTTGGCTTCAAAATCTTCGCCGGGGGCGCCGCAGACGGGGCACTCCTCCGGCGGCTGGACGCCCTCCATCTCCTCGCCGCACGTGCCGCAGACCATCGTGACGGTCATCGGCGGGTGCGGAGCCTCGCCGTTCTCGGCTTCGATGCCCTCGCCGGTGTCGCGGGCGAGGTCGGCTATGGAGACCTTGCCGGTTATGACGTCCTCCATGGTGGTGCGCGCTCCCGTGAGGGAGTCCTCGACGAGGGCGAGGTCTATGTCCGTCGTGCCCCGCTCGCGGGCGAGCTTCTCGGTCATGTTGCGCGAGATGTTCCGCATGAAACCCTTGGGCGCCCGGTCCAGGCGGTCTATTGCCTCCTGCGTCCAGGCGAACTCCTTGCTGCCGCCCTCGGGGACCAGCGCGCCGGCTTTCTGGAAGGCGCTGTGGTCTATGGGGCACGTGGCGCCCGTCTCCTGGACCTGCTGCTTGGCGTGGCCCACGGGGCAGCCGCCGGACTTCACTTCGGGGGCCTCGCGGCCTGTCTCCTCGCGGTACTGCTGCTCGACGTACTCGCGGGTTATGGTGGTGTAGCCTTTATTGAGCGCGCTCTTCTCGGTGCGGGCCTTGACCCGGCGCTGCTCCTGCCACTCTTCGAGGGCGTCGAGGAACGTCCTGGCGTCGTCGGTCCAGTGCAGCTCGCGACCGTCGTAGACCTCGGAGGTGCTGAAGGTATCGTCCTCGCCCGCAGTGGCGATCTCCGCGTCCACCGCGTGGAAGTGGGTGGGACCGGAGCCGCAGACGGGGCACTTCGCCGGCTTGCCCTTCGCCACGTACCGGCACACGTCGCACTCGAAGCGGTCGTGGCCCTGGGCGGCGCGATGTATCTCTTCCTGAACCTCGGCTGATACGCCCTCGATGTCGCCCTGGTCCTCGGACTTGCCGAAACCGCCTCGCCCGGCGTCGAAGATCTCCTGTTTCGCCGCCGCGTCGTCGCCGTTGGTTCCGTTGGCGGAGCCGTTCTTATGGCCGTTGCCGTTGGCCTTTGCTCGGTCGGCGGTGCGCTCGTCAAAGTCTTTGAAGAGTGAGTCAATGGGCTTGTCCTCGCCCTGGGCTTCGGCTTCGCGCATCTGATCTCCGATAGCGCGCATGGACTCCATGGCGCCGGGCGGGAGGATGTTCTTTATTACCTCGTCTATGACGCCCGAGGTTATGACCGTGTAGCCCTTCTCGATGGCGTAACGGATCACGGCTCCCGTAGCCATCCCGACTACGAAGCCTGGGATGCGGTCCATCCGCTCCAGGGCCTCCTTGGTCCAGGTCATGTGCTCCTGGGCGGTGAGGATGTCAGGGGCCTGGTACTCGTAGTTGCCGATCAGGACGTTAGTCGGCAGGAAGCGCATCATGTTCTCTGTGTTGCCGCCGATGTCCATCTCGTCGTCCGAGTGGTAGCCGATGCGGCCCATGACCACGAGGGTGGGCTGCACCTCGTTTACGTACTTCATGGTCTGCTCGAACGGCTTGCCCGCGAGCAGCGTGGTCTTCAGGTCCACGCCCTCTTCCTCGGCGATGTGGCGGGCTATTTCGAGGTGGGCCGTGTAGATCTTGGCTAGGCCCGAGTCGATGATCTCCTCGTGCAGCTTCTCCTGCTCCTTGAACCGGAACACTTTCTGGGCCTTGCTCGAAAGCACTCCGGCGATGGAGTGGAACATCGCGTAGTGGAAGTACGGGTCGAAGACGGATATAGCCTCCACCGTCCCCCCGAACTCCCGCGCCAGCCCAATGGCCCGCTTCAGGCCGCCGAGCGACTTGGCCGAGCCGTCCACCGCGACCACGATATGCTCGAACGGGTGCCGGTCGAGGTCCTTGACGATGAGCGTGTCCGCGTGCTTGAGGCGCCGCACCACGCGCTCCGTGACGGTGCCGAGTATCGTGTCCTTCACGGCGGCCATGCCCATCGCGCCGAGGACGACGAGGTCGTATGGGCCTTCGTTCACGTCCTCGACGATGACCTTGAAGTTCTTGCCTTCGAGGGAGCGGCGGACCAGCTCCACGTCATGCTTCTCGCAGAGCGGTTCGAGCACGTCTATGTACGAGTCGGTGATAATTTCGAGGCCCTTGGTGATGAGCTGGTCGTGGATCTTACGCTGCCGCTTCATCTCGTCCTCGTCGCGGAACTCTTCCGGGAGCCCGCTCTCCATCTGCCGGAAGCGCACATCGTGCATCTTTGCGGCGTAGGCGTGGCAGCCCGCGACCCTGCCGCCGAACTGGCGCGCCACGTCAACCCCGATCACGCACGCTTGGTTGGAGTAGTCTGAGTTGTCTACCGGGACGTAAACCTCTTTGTACATAGACCCCGTTCTCCTGGCTCGTAAGACGCCGAGCAGATAGCCGTTTCGCGGCACGCGGGACTCTTTGCCCACGGCCGCCCCAATTTACCTTTTATGCGGATGTATCGCAAACGAACCCATTCACAAAAAGGCAGGTAATTACCTAATCTTTCAGGCGCGCCGGCCGGAGCCCGAAGCCGATGAGGCGGCCCGGTACGTCGCGCAGGATGGGGATGCGGGGGAGCAAGCGCAGCGGGAGCGGGGGAGTGAACGGCTCGTTCGACCGCAGCGCCGGGGCCAGGACATTGCGTTGTATCTGCGCTTGGGCGGCCTGTATCACCCGTGTCGGCAACTCGCGCCGCCGCTGCACGGCCGCCAGATGCCGCTCGTCCACGTCCACGAGCCGCTCCTGACTCTCCCGCAATGGTCCGGTGAGCACGTTCGCCGCCTCCACGGCGTCCTGGATGGCGTAGTTGATGCCCACCCCGGCCACCGGGCTCATCACGTGGGCGGCGTCCCCGATCAGCAAGAGGCCCGGTTTGTGCCACGTCGGACAGCGGCTCGACTCCACCGAGAGCAGCGAGACCTGCCTCCAGTCCGTGAGATGCCCCAGCCGGTTGGCGAACGCCGGTATCAACTCGGCGAACTGCCGCCGAAGCTCCTCCATCCCCTCGTGCCTAAGCTCGGGGAAGGTGCCTTTAGGGATCACGTACCCGGCCTGCCAGTGGTCGTCGCGGTCCAGCATGATCGCGATGTGCCCTCTCCCGAACTGGCCGACCACGCCCTCCGGGTCGCCGGGCTCGCGCGGCAGCCGGAACCAGAGCACGTCCATCGGCGGCGAGGTCTTCACCGGCTCGATGCCCGCGAGCTTTCGCGTCCGGCTCCCGCGCCCGTCCGCCCCGACCGTGAGCGCCGCCCGCACCTCGTGGCGGCCGTCTTCGCTCTCGTAGTACACGCCCCGTACCGCGCCGTCCTCCTCGACCAGCTCCCGCACCCGCGCCCCCATCACGAGCCGGAAGCCCGGGTACTTCTTCGCCTCATCGGTGATGAACTCCAGGAAGTTCTTTTGCGGCATGACGGTGATGTAGGGGAACTTCGTGTTCAGGCGCGAGAGGTCGACGGGGTTGAAGGGGCCCTTCGCCGTCTGGAGGGTGAAGCTGCTGACCTTGCTGTGCCGTAGCTCCAGCAGCCGCTCCGCGAGCCCCAACTGGTCCATGATCTCCATGACTGAAGGGTGCAACGTATCTCCCCGGAACTCGCGGTCGAAGTCCGGGTGCGCCTCCAGGAGCGTCACGTTCAAGCCCTTGCGGGCGAGAAGCAAGGCGAGCACCGCGCCACCGGGACCGCCGCCGACGATGCAGCAGGTCGTTCGCTTTGTGTCTCGTACCTCGTTGGTTGGTTCTCTGCCAGGCGTTATCGTCATGCGTTACTCCTTCCCGGCCTATTCCGTTTCGCGTAGTGTCAGGGAGGCGAGCAGCAAGAGCGCCACGCCGTAGCCCGCGAGCACGGCGAAGCTGGCCCACACGTCTTCGAATATCCAGTTTGCTTCGATGACCTCCTGGATCACGTCGTTCGCCCAGAACAGCGGGAGGGCCTGCCCGAGCCACTCCGCCCAACGGGGCAGTTCGTCCGTGTCCACGAGCAGCCCCGAGAGGAACACGGAGGGGATCGTGATCAGGGGTATGAACGGGAAGACCTGCGCCTCGCGGCGGGCGAAGGTGGAGACGAAGATGCCGAGCATCACCGAGGCTACCGCCAGCAGCCACACCACCACGAACAGCGTGATGAGCGTCTCTCCATCGTAGTCCAGCTCGAAGAGCCAGATGGCCTCGGCCAACGCCGCCACAGCCTGGAAGGTTGCGAGCCCCAGAAACCCGAGCACGTACCCGCCGATGACCTCGACTCGGCGGAATCCGTTGATGAACATGCGCTCCATCGTGCCAGCCGTTCTCTCCTGCACCAGCGCGATGGCGCAAAGGATGAACGCCAGGAAGTGGACCAGGAACGCCGCCACGGGCACGGCGTACCGGGCCACGTCGAAACCCTCCGGCATGGTGTCGAAGAAGAGTTTGAGGAGGTAGACGATCACGAGCGGCGCGGCCACAGAGAGCGCGAGAAAGCGCGGATTCCTCAAGAGTTGCTTGACCACCCGCCGGGCGATGGCGAACGTGTGTCTCATCCCTCCTCCTTCCCGATGATCGAGAGCACCACCGACTCCAGCGAATCGGCCTCCACGCCCACGGACCTAACGTCCCGCGAGAGCCCGTAGGGCCGCAGAGCCTCAGCCAGGTCCTCGGGATGCCCGCCGATGACGCTCCTTTCTTCTGCGCCGTCCCGCCCGATGGTGAGCCGCGTCCCGCCCCTCTCCAGTATCCCGCGCGGCGAATCGGAGGCGATGACGCGGCCTCTTCTCAGGATGGAGATCCGATCGCACAGCATCGCTTCGTCCATGAGGTGCGTGCTGATAAACAACGTCGCGCCGTCTCTCGCCAGCTCCCGGAACGCTGTCCAGAAGCGGCTCCTCAGTTGCGGGTCCACGGCGGCGGTCGGCTCGTCGAGGAAGAGCATGTCCGGGCGGTGGACGAGGGCGCACGCGAGGGAGACGCGCCGCCGCATCCCGCCGGAGAAGGTGTGGACCGGGTCGTTCGCCCGATCCGCGAGGTCGGTGAACTCGAGGATCTCTGAAACCCGCTTGCGAAGCTCGGGGGTGTGGTGCGCCGCGCCGAAGAACGCCACGTTGTCGCGGGCCGAGAGGTCATCGTAGAGGGCGGGAGACTGGGGCATGTACCCGATCCTCTGCCGCAACCGCGCCCTGTCCCGGAGCGGGTTCAGACCCAGCACCGAGACCCTGCCTTCCGTTGGCCGCAGCGACCCAACAAGGGCCTTTATGAGCGTGGTCTTGCCCGCGCCGTTGGGGCCGACGAGGCCGAAGACCGCACCCTCGGGCACTCGCAGGTCCACACCCCCCAGAGCCTCGATCTTCCCGTACCGTTTGGTCAGTCTCTCGACTTCGATGGCGTTCACCTTGCCTCCTTCCTACTCCTCCGGCGCGAGACCTCGCAGGAAGATCCCGACCGCCGTCTCGATGTGTTCGTCGTCCTCCAGACCGTCGGCCCGCAGCGCGGGAAGGAGGATCTTGCCCGCTGCCTGGGGCGCGAGCATGCCCATGAAAGCGCGGGCGCTGGAGCGGGTGTCGTGGGGGCGCAACCGGCCGAGTTCGACCTGCCGTGACAGATAGCGTGTCAGGAACCCGAGCACCCGGGCCACCGTAGCTTTCCCGAGCATCTCCGCGACCTCGGTACGCCTCATGGCCTCCCCCAGCATCAGCCGCGCCAGACGCTGGCCGATGGGGCTGACGACGGTGGCGAAGTAAGCCCGGGCTATCGTCGGCAACACCTTCTCCGGCGGGAGATCCAGCAGCGCGTCAGGGTCGCCCACCGCGCGCAACAGAGGCGCCCGCGACTCGAGGACAGCCCGAAACAAAGCCTCCTTGTCCGGGAAGTAGTGGTAGATCAAAGCCGGAGACTGCATCCCCGCCGCACCCGCGATGCTCTTGATCGTCGCGCCCTTGAACCCCTTGTTCGAGAACTCCTCGAACGCCGCTCCCAGAATCTGTGCCCGCCGATCCTCAACTTCCGCCATCCAATCTCCTTGCTGATTGATCGTTCAATAAATACAGCGTATTCTTGATTGAACGTTCTGTCAACACCTGAGCCAAACGGAATTACCGGACGTGCCGCGCTGTATGATGGCGGTGTTGCGAGGGATCGGAGGGAGTTGCTTTGCCGGACAACGAAGCGGGTTTGACGGGGGGCGGGGCGAGCGTGGTGTCTCCCGGCGCCTACGCCGTCTCGGATGGGAGCGGAGATTTCGACGGGGAGGCCGGACAGGGGCTTTTCTACCGGGACATGCGGCATCTCTCCGGGCTCGCGTTGAGGGTGAACGGCGAGCCTTTGGTATCCGAAGGTTTCCAGGATAACGGTGCTGTGGCGGAGTTTCGTCTCGCTTCGTCCGGCTTGCGTATCCTCCGCCGTCGCCGGGTCGGGGGCGGGATGGAGGAGGCGCTGGAGATCTCCAACCATTCGGATGAGGAGATGGAGGTTACCCTGACGCTGGAGCTCGCGGCGGACTTCCGGGACGTCTACGAGGTGCGGGACTACGCCCATCCTTCGGCACGTGGTGAGCTATCCGAGGAATACGGTGAGGACTATCTGCGCTTCGCCTACCGGCGGGAGGACTTCTCCCGGGGAACGGTGGTTCGTGTCTCGGGTGGCGATGCTGAGCCGGAGGTGGAACAGGGGCGGATCTCCTGCTTCTGCCGTCTCGATCCGGGGGAGAGCAAAGACATACGTGTCTCGGTGACGTTGGAGGAGGATGGGCGCGAGGTTCGTCTGCCGGAGAGCGCGCCGCTCTTCGGCGCGGCTCCGAGGCTGGAGACCGGGTGGGAGGCGTTGCGGAGGAGCTGGGAGCGGAGCGTCGTGGATCTGGAATCGCTCTCTTTCGACGCGGGGGAGGGGTTGCTCATACCGGCGGCGGGCGCGCCGTGGTTCATGGCGCTCTTCGGGCGGGACTCGCTCATCACCGGGTATCAGACCATGATCCTCTCTCCCGAACCCGCGAAGAACACGCTGCGGGCGCTGGCGCGGTGGCAGGCCGATGCCCGCGACGACTACACGGACGCGGAGCCGGGCAAGATCCCGCATGAGCTAAGGGTCGGGGAGCTTGCGTTCTTCGACGAGACCCCGGAAACCCCCTACTACGGCACCGCCGACGCCACCCCGCTATTTCTCGTGCTCCTGAGCGAGGTCTGGCGCTGGACCGGCGACGACGCCTTCGTCCGCGAGCTGGAGAGAGCGGCGAGAAAGGCCCTCGCCTGGATCCTGGACGAGGCCGCCCGGGTAAACGGCTACGTCGTCTACGAGACGCGCTCGACCGGGGGCCTGAAGAACCAGGGCTGGAAGGACTCGGAAGGCTCTATGGTCTTCCGGGACGGAACCCGAGCCGAAGACCCCATCGCGCTCTGCGAAGTCCAGGGTTACGTATACGACTCGTTCTTGAGAACTGCGGAACTGGCCGAAGCAGTCTGGAAAGATGAACGGCTCGCACGAGACCTGCGCGAGAAGGCAGCGGACCTGAAAGCCCGCTTCGACCGCGACTTCTGGATGCCCGACCGCAACTACTACGCCCTCGCCCTCGACGGCAAGGGAAGGCAGGTGGACTCCATCACCTCCAACGCCGGGCATCTGCTGTGGAGCGGGATGGTGCCCGAGGGCAAGGCCCGCCTCGTCGCGGATCGGCTCGTGGGAGACGCGATGTTCTCCGGCTGGGGCATCAGGACGATGGCGGCGGGAGAGGGCGACTACGATCCGGACTCCTACCACAACGGCTCCGTCTGGCCCCACGACAACGCACTCATAGCCGAAGGGCTCCGGCGCTACGGCTTCCGGGAAGAGGCGAACTGGGTCGTGGTCTCTCTACTGGAGGCGGCGGAGCACTTCAACTACCGGCTTCCTGAAGTCTTTGGGGGGCATCCGCGGGAGGAGGGGAGCACGCCGGTCGAGTACCCGACCTCGTGCAGCCCCCAGGCGTGGGCCGCCGGGACCATACCCTCGCTGGTGCGCACGATGTTCGGCATCGACCCGGATCCCGAAACACGGCGGCTATCCGCCGACCCGGCCACGCCCGGGGTCGTGGGGCACCTCAGGCTGGAAGGCGTCCCGGCGTTCGGCGAGAGCGTCTCGTTGGAGGTGTAGCGGGGCCGCGCTTCACCCCTCGCCCGGGAGCCACCGAGGACGGTGGACTCGAAGCCCGCGATCCGCGCGAACTGTCCCGTGATGCGTCCCGCCAGCTCCAGCGTTTCGCTTGCCACGCCCGCACTCTACACTCGGTGGCATAGGTTATGCGTACAGGGGAGTGGACCTTCGGGAGCACCCGGAGAAGTACGGGATCGGACGCGGCGAGCAGGGCGTGTTCCACGCCGAGCCGCACAAGGGCGAACTGCTGCCTCTGTGGAAATACAGAGACGAGGCAGCCGCGAAGGAATCGGCTGAGGCCATCTACGCGAAGTTCCGAGAGTACAGGGCGGAAGGTGCCTTCGTGGGGATGGTCTCGCTCGCGGCGCTACGCCAAGTACCGGGGTGGCAAGAAGAGCCAGCCCCGCGAGGAACTCGACGCGGAGAAGCAAAGGGCGGCCGGGATCTTCGGCGAAAAGTGGCGCGCCGCGGCCGAGGACGAAGAGTATCTGTGCCTCGAGGAGGAGCACCGGCGCCGCGAAGGATAGCTGGTGCGAGGCGTGGGATCGGGTAGTAATATCCGCCGCATGGACCGAAAAGACCTTCTGCTTTTAGAGAGCGCCGTGACCGCCATGGAAGAGGCGGCTTCGGCCGTCGCCAGCGAGGTCGAGCGCGACCGTCTCACCGAGACCACCCTGGCCCGCCTCTCCACCGTCGAGGCCGAACTCAACCGCAGCCGGATATCGCTGGAAAAAATCATCCGTGACGAGACGAGATAAACCCGGTCAGCATTTCAGCCCGCCGGCTTTCGACGAGGGAGCTCTTGCTGACCGCTGACGAGCCGCCGGAGGCGGCGTGCTGACCGGGTTTATCAGTTCGCGCACTCGCCGGTGCTCACGGGTTTGCGGCCTTCGGCTGCGTTCAGGTGGCGCTCGACGATCTGGGACGGGACGCCGAAGCCGGCGTTGCTGGAGTCGGCGCGGCTGGCGAACACGGTGGCGACGACCTTGCCTTCGGCGTTGACGGCCGGTCCGCCGGAGTTGCCGGGTCTGACGTAGGCGCGGAAGCTGGTCACGGTGCGCTGCACGGGACCGCGGTCGTAGGCGTCGGTGGATATGACGCTCCGTGTGCCGCCGGTGCGGGCTGGTTGCACGTCCAGCGGGCCATTCTCCGGGAATCCGAAGACGGCGGCCGACCGGCCCGGTTCCGGCTCCGCCAGCGGCAGGGGGCGCATCCCGAGCCTGCGGACGCGCAGGATGGCGATGTCGTTGCGGTCGTCGAAGAGGATCACTCTGGCCCGGAGGTGTGGTCCCGTGCCGCCTGGCTGCGCGCGGGTTATGACCTCGCCGGCCACCACGTGGGCGTTGGTGACGACCAGGTTCGGGGCGGCGACCCAGCCCGATCCCTCCACGCCGTAGCCGCAGGCGATGCCGCTGATCCGGACCATCCGCGAGCCCGCCGACCGGACCTCCGGGTCGTTGAGGATTGAGGCTTCCGGCTCGGCGACGGCGGCGCGGGGACCCCTTATCTCGGGCATCGGGTTCAGCCTGGCCACGGCCCGCGTGAAGGGCTCTGAAGGCATCCGCGCTTCGAGGGTCTTTATGATCCGCGAATCCTCCACCGCCGGGTGGACGTTGGAGAGGACCGGCGCCTGCAGGGCGAAGGCCCCGACGACCCACACCAGCGTCAGGGAGAGCGCCAGCCCCAGCGCCGCGCCCCCGGCCCCGTCCAGCGCCCCCGAGACCGGGCTCCTCACTCGGGACCGCAGCGAGCCCCCGAACGTGCGCGCCAGCACCTCCCCGAGCACCGCGAAGGCCACGACGCTCGACAGTGTGATCCCCGCCCGGAATACCGGATCCTCGTTCTCCGACAGCAGGAACGGCGCCAGCCGCGACCCGACGGCAGCCCCCACGACCACCCCGGCCAGCGAGAACGCGCTCGCCAGAAACCCCGTCCGCACGCCCCGCAGAACCGTCGCGAGCACGAATATCAGGATGAAAACGTCCAGCACGTTCAGATCCGCGAAACCCATCCGCCGGATTCTACCGCCGGATTTCCCCTTTTACCGCTCCCGGTTCTACGGTTCCCTGGCTCGCCTATATAATCCGGGGACGATGAGAGCCGCGGAATTTCTACCGGATGTACGGAAGATGCTCGAAGAGCGGGGCGAGCCAGCCTATCGCCTGGATCAAACCTACGCCGCTCTGACGGGAGCCCTGATCCGGGACTGGGACGAGGCGACGAGCCTTCCCAAAGACCTGCGGGCCGCGCTCTCGGAGGAGGCCCCGGCGGCGACCCTGGGGCTGAAGACCATCTCCCGGGCGACCGACGGGACGCGGAAGTACCTCTTCAGAACGCACGACGGCCACGCCATAGAGACGGTCATGATCCCGGAGAAGGGGCGGAGGACCGTCTGCATCTCAACCCAGGTCGGGTGCCCTATGGCCTGCAAGTTCTGCGCCACGGGCCTCCTCGGCATCAAGCGCAACCTGAAGGCGCGCGAGATCGCCGAACAGGTCTTCGTCGCCGCCCGCGACATCGCCCCGGACGGAGACCGAGTCTCCAACGTCGTGGTGATGGGGATGGGCGAGCCGATGCTCAACTACAACGAGACGCTGCGGGCGCTCAAGGTCCTCAACGACGCGGACGGGTTCGGCCTCGCGGCGCGGCACATCGCGGTTTCGACGAGCGGGTTGGTGGATAAGATCCGGCGTTTCGCCGACGAGCCGGAGCAGTTCCACCTGGCGATCTCGCTGCACACCCCGTTTGGGGACGAGCGTGAGGAGATCATGCCGGTCGCCGCCAGATCCTCCATTCCCGAGCTGATGGATGCCGCCCGCTACTACGTCCAGACCACGCGCCGCAAGCTGTTCTTCGAGTACACGCTGCTCGCCGGAGTGAACGACCAGCCGCGCCACGTCGAAGGGCTCGCGGAGTTGCTAGACGACCCGCTTTATCATCTCAACCTCCTGCGGTTCAACTGGACCGACACCGGATTCTCGGCGACCTCCAAGCGGCGGGCGAAGGAGTTCCTGCATCACGCCAGAGACCTCGGCCTCTCGGCGACGCTCAGGCCCAGCAGGGGCCAGGACATAGACGCCGCGTGCGGCCAACTCGCCGCGAAGGACCTGCGAGGCCGCCCGGCGATACCCATGATCGGGGCTTGAAAGACGAGCCCTCAGAGCGCCTCGACCCGCGCGCCCGGACCCTGTGGCGCATAGTCGGCGCGCTGAACGCGCTGCCGCTCCTCGCGGGCGGCGTGGCGGGGAGCTGGGCCCTGATCCGGCTCGCCGAAACACCATTCCTCCTTGGTATGTTGCCCGTCGTCCTGGCGGTGGCCTTGCTCGTTTTGCTGGTCGTGGTCGGACCGGCCCTGAGGTGGCGGCGGTGGCGATACGAGATCCGGGAGGACGAGGTGGACCTACAGCGTGGAATAGTCTGGGTTGCGCGCACCCTCGTGCCGCTGGCCCGCATCCAGCACGTAGATACCCGCAGCGGCCCGCTGCAGCGCCGGTTCGGGCTGGCGACCGTGGTGTTCTACACGGCGGCGGGCGCCAACCAGATCCCCGAGCTCTCAGCCCCGGTTGCCGCCGGGGTGCGCGACCGCATCGCCGAACTGACCAGGTTCCAGGATGAACTCTGAGAACGGGGTTGCGGGCGGGACTCCGGGTGGCGATCCGGACGAGAGACCGAGCGAGAACCCGCAAGGGAGCCCGGTAAACGAACCTTCGCTGCGACTCCACCCGGCGGCAATGCTCATCGGGGCGCTGAAGACCGTGCGGCGGTGGGTGGGTGCGCTCGTAATCCCGGGCGGCGCTTTCCTGGCGAGCCAGGGCTTCCAGGTCAGGACCATGCTGCTAGTTCTGGCCGGGTTGCTCGTGGTGGCGGCGCTTGCGGCGGTGTGGGGCGTCCTCGCCTGGCGGGCCACGACCTATGGGGTGTCCGGCGGCGCCTTCCATTTGCGTCAGGGCGTGGTCCAGAAGAACGAGCGGACGATACCCCTGGATCACGTGCAGTCCGTGGATACCGTGCAGGGCGTCATCCAGCGCCTCTTCGGCGTCGTCGAGGTGCGCGTCGAGACGGCGGGCGGCGGCGCGAATGAGCCCGACGCATCCCTCTCCGCCCTGAGCCGCGACGCCGCCGGGGCCTTGCGGCGCCAGATCGAAGTTTCCCGCCGCGAATCTTCCTCTGCGGAAGAAGAGGAGGAGGCGTCCGTGCCGGCCGTGGTCCGCAGGCTTGCGACGCGGGACCTCTTGATCGCCGGCGCGACGAGCGGCCAGATCGGGGTTGCCCTCTCCCTGGTCGCCGTGGTCTCCCAGGTCTTCGACGAGCTCTTTTCGCAGGAGTCCGTGGAGCGCGTAGTGACCTCGTTCGCCCCAAGCTCTGTGACGGCTGTGCTGCTCGTAGTGGCGGCGGCCGGGCTCTTCGCCTGGCTACTCGCCATAGGAGGAACGGTCCTGGCCCACGCGGGCTTCACGCTCTCGCGCGACGGGGACTACCTGCACATCCGGCGCGGTCTATTGGAGCGTCGCGAGGCGACGATACCGATCTCCCGCGTCCAGGCCGTCAGGGTAGTGGAGGGCGTGCTGCGCCAGCCTTTCGGGCTGGCGGCCCTCCGCGTCGAGAGCGCCGGCTACGGTGAGAACGCCGGAGTATCCACCATCCTATTCCCCCTGCTGCCCCGGCGCGAAGTAGACGATTTCCTGCGTGCCGCTGCCCCGGAGTTCGCCGGTGAGCCCGCGCTGGAGCCTCTGCCATCCCGCGCCCTCCGGCGCTACGTGTTCCGGGCCGTTCTGGGCGCCTTGCCCCTCGTGGTGGTGGTCGGCGCGATCTCGACCTTCGGGTTCTACGCCGGCCTGCCGATCCCTGGCTGCGGTCCCGGAGGGTGCGAATTTGGAACGGTACCCTTGTTCGCCTTCGAAGTTCCCTTCGGCGTCCTTCTATCCCCGCTGCTGCTTGCGCCGGCCGCGCTCTACGGCTGGCTCCAGTTCCAGGATGCGGGCTGGACGCTCTCCGGTGACAGGCTGTTCGCCCGTTCGCGGGTTCTGGCTCTCACCACGACCGTCGCCCCCCGGCGGCGGCTCCAGTCCCGCAGCGTCATCAGCAGCCCCTTCCAGCGGCGGTTGCGGCTGGCGACCTTGCAGGCGCGGGTCGCGTCCGGCGGGGGCGGGGCGGAAGTCCGGGTCGTGGATCTCGGCTCTAACGCCGCCGGGACGCTGGTGGAGAGGCTGGGTCCCGGCGGATCTTCTTAGATCAGCGCCTCTGGCCGGGATTCTCCCGAAGAATTCGCAGGCTACCGCTCGTGGACTTGAAGGAGGTCCGCCGATTGTGGGGGGCTCTGCTCGACGCGGCGGACGGTGCTTTTCCCGTCTTCGTCTTCTTCGAGCATCCAGACCTCGTCCACGAGGGCTGACTCCTGCACCTCGGCGACGTGGGAGATTATGAAGATCTGGCCGAAAGATTGCTTGAGGCGCTCCAGCGCGAGGAGTACGTTGTTGCGGCGACCCGCGTCCAGGCTGCCGAATACCTCGTCGAGGACCAGGAAGCCCAGGGTTCCGCCGCCGCGTGCGGCGATGATCTTGGACAAAGCCACCCTCGCGGAAAGGCTCGCCACGTCGGCCTCGCCGCCGGAGAAGCGGTCTATGACGTAGGAGTCTTCGAAGCGGTCGAGCAGGCGTACCCGGTAGTTGTCATCGAACTCCATCCGCTCGTAACGGCCGTCGGTGAGGTCGCGCACCAGGGCCGACGCCTCGGCCTCCAGCATGGGCCGCGCCCTTGAGGTGAGGGTCCTGAAGAACAGGGTGAAGAGCCCGTCCATCTCGTCCATCCTGGCCGCCTCGGATGCCCGCTCGTTGGCTAGCTTCCTGTCGGCTTCGAGCCGCCCCAGCTCCGCGTTCGCGCGTTCGATGCGGTGGTCTGCGTCCTTCCACTCGCCCCCGAGATGCTCGCGGGCGTCCCGCAGCTTCTCCGTCCGCTCCCCGGCCGCGGCAACCCGCTCCCCGGCGGCCTCGTACGCTGCCTCGTCGAAGCCGAGGGCGGCGAGCATCTCCCGCGCTTCCGCTTCCCGCGCGGTGGCCTCTTTGCCGATCCCGCGCGCCTCCTCCAGCGCCCGCTCGACCTCCGGCCGGGTCTCCAGGCGGCGCTCCAGCTCGGTGGCCCGGCCCCGCGCCTCGTCCAGGCGCGCCTTCTCTCGTTTCTTCTCGCCGTGGGCCTCGGCGTCGTAGGAGACGCTGGTGAGTGCTTTGAGTTCCTCCACCAGCTCCGAGGCGCGACTCGCCTTTTCGGTGTGTTCGCGGGCCAGGCTGACGACGTGCGGACGGGCGTCTCGCAAATCTCGCAGTCGCTCGCGCCGGGCGCGGGCCGTCTCCAGGTCCGCTTCGGTCGGGGCGGCGGAGCCGTCGAGGCGGACGGCGAGTTCCCGGTGGCGGCCCCGGACGTTCTCCAGGGCTTCGAGCCTCTCGGCGGCGCGGTCTTCGGCGCGGACGAGGGACTGCCGGATCTCACGCCAGCGCCCGATCTTCGCGGAGACCTTCTGGAGCGTCTGCTCCGCAGTGTCGGCGGAGTCGGTGAGCTTACCGGCCTCCTCGGTGTCGCGGGCGGCGAGGCGCCGGAGGGACGCCGCCTGACGATATAGGGTGTCGGAGATCTCCTCCTGCTCCCCGCTCTCGAAACCCCGATGGCAGGTTGGACAATGGTCCTCGGCGCCGCTGACGATGGCCTCTCGCGCCTTGTCCACGTTCTTCGCCTCGCGCTCGTTGGCGTTGGCCCGGCCCCGGTGGTTGGCGGCCAGCTCCTTGAGCTTCTCCGCCTCCTCGCGCAACGCACCCTCCCGCTTCTCCAGATCCTCGCCGCCGGAGGCGTCGTCCAGCTCTTCCGCAAGACGCCGCGCCTCCGCGACCGCCGCCTCGTGCCGCTCCGCCGCCTCGCGCTCTTCCGTCGCCAGAAGCCCGAGCTCCTCGTGTCCGGAGGCGGCATCCCGCAATCTCTCGTAATGCTCTTCGGCGACCGCCAGTTCTCCGGCGGCTCGCCCCAGCACCTCGCCCGCCCGGGAGAGGAGGTCGGGTCCGTCCAGCTCGAAGAGGTCCGCCCATCCCAGGACCAGTTCCTCGTCGGACTCCTCGTCGTCCAGGTCTTCGAGCTTATCCCACACCTCGGACTCGATGTTGGCGACACGCTTCTGGGCCTGGAACAGCTCGCGATGGTTCTGCTCGCGCCGCTCCGATCGGCGCCGGTCTTCTTCCAGCTTTTCGAGTTCGGTCTCCAGATCCGGCAGGCACTCCAGTTCCGGCTTCAGGTGTCCGATCTCCTCTTCCGCCCGCGCCAGTTCTTCCAGGTTTTTCTGGGCGTCGGCCGCCCGGTCTTCGGCACGCCGCCGGTCGGCTTCGGCGCCCTGCAGCTCTCTGGAGAGCCGATTGTGCTCTCGGTACGCTGCGTCGAGCGCGGCGCGTGCCTCGGCGGCCTCCTTACGTTCTCCTTCGGCCTGCTGGTACTCCGTGGAGACCTTCTCCAATTCGTCTTCCAGGCGCTGGCATTCGGCTTTGGCCGCTTCGAGCCCGGTATTCAGTTCGTCCAGGTTCGCCTCTTTGAGGCGGCCTTCGATCACCTTCGCTTCGGATTTGAGTTCGCTGCGGTCGTCGCGCAGGAGCTTCTGGGCGGCCTCGACGCCGCTGATGCCGAGCATCCGGCTCACGCGCCGCACCCGGCTTATGCCGTCGTCGTGGGCGAAGAAGCGCAGCTCCTTCTGTTTCGCGTAGAACGTCGCCTCGAACGCCGTGCGGTCCATGTGCAGCAGGTTCTGCTCGACCCAGTTCGTGACGTCGGTGGCGCCGGTGACGACGGTCTTTCCGTCCGGGTCGCGCACCTCGGCAGTCGTGGCGTTGCTCCGTAGCTGGCGCCTGACGGTGTACGGGCCGTTGTCCGTGGCGAGCGTGACCTCGACTATCGTCGGGTCTTTTGTGGAGCCGCCGCTCCAGGGGATCATCTCTTTAGTGAAACGGGCATCGCGGGTGGAGCCGAAGAAAGACCATAGTATGGTCTCGAAGAGCGTGCTCTTCCCGGTCCCGTTCGCCCCGACCACCCCGATGGCGCCCTCCGGCGGGAACAGCTCGACCGGCTCCCGGAGCTGCTTGTAGTTCTCGATGTAGAGCCGCTCCAGGTTCACGAAGCGGCTCCCGGCCCGTCCGGCTCCTCACTCGCCGCCCGCACCAGGTAGCCCTGGCCCTTCTCCAGAAACTCCTCGGCGAAGCCCTTCTCCAGTTCACCGTTCTCCCGGCGCTCCTTCACGAACGCGGCGAACTCCTCCGTGAGCGGCCCGAATACGGCGGAGGCCGGGCCGTCCGCGCCATTTGCCTCGGGGCGTTCTTCGGCGTGGATCTCCAAACTGAAGTTCAGGCAGCGGCGCTGCAGGTCGCGCAGCAACTCCCGGTCTACTCCGCTCGCCACCCCGCGCTTCACGTCGAAGGCCCGCAGGCGCACGACCGCATCGTCCAGGTCAACGTCCTCCGTCTGGTCCCGTATCTCCTGCGTCAGCCCTTCGGAGTCCAGTTTGCGGGCCTTTATCTTCGGGAGGTCCAACATCTGTCGCGCCTCGATGGGCACGTGCTCGACGCTCTTGAGATCGCCGCCCTCGAACTCCACGATCGCGAACCCCGGGATAGACTCGACCTCTCCGAAGCCGAACCGCTCCGTGGCCCCGGCGTAGAAAGCGTTGGGCTTGTGTTCGTGGAACTCGTGGTAGTGGCCGAGGGCCACGTAGTCGAAGCCGCCGGAGATCATGCCCGGTTGAAGATTCGCTTCACCCATCTCGTGCTGCTTCGCCTCCAGCCCCGGCACCATCCCGTGCGTCACCAGGATGTTGATATCTGCGTCCCTCGCCGGCGTCACCGCCCCCGTCCCAAAGACCGCGCCGTGCGGCACCAGCGTCACGCCGACCCCCACGTCGCCGACCTCGACCAACTCGTAGTCCAACTCGAAGCCGTGCGCGGACACGGCGTTCACCAGGTTCGCGTATTCCAGGGCGGCGGTCGTCGTGCGCAGGCGTGGTGTCTCGTGGTTGCCGGCGGCGACCAGGTAGGGGATGCCAGCGCGCGCCGTGATGCGGGCCGTCTGCTTCAGGAAGCCGATAATGACGTGGGTTGCCGGCCGCACAGAGTCGAAGGCATCGCCCGAGTGGATCACCAGGTCCACCTCCCGCTCCAGGATGGCGTCCACAGCCCTCCCGTAAGCCTCCTGAACGTCCACCTCCCGCTGGTTGCGCCCTGACTCAGGGCACAGCCTCGCGTACCGGGTGTATCCCAGGTGCGTATCCGAGATGTGGGCTATGCGGACTACGGCGTGATCCTTTCTGCGTAGATATCTACGCTATTCTAGCCGGAGCTTGCGGCTTTTTCGCCGAGCAAACTTCAGGACGCATCTTTCGATAAAGCTTCTAGAAAGGCGCCCGGTGCAAGGATGCGTATACTTCTGAACGGGTCGAGCGCAAGCAGATCATCGTCGCCGCTCACGATGCAGTCCGCGCCGCCGTTCACGGCCAGTTCCAGGAACTTGTCGTCCTTCGGGTCGCGGCAGGCATGGATCTTCTCCCGAATCTCGACCAACCTTGCTTCCCGGAGCAGGCTCCGAAGGAAACGCTCTCGTTCTTCCTCGGTCACGTAGCGCCGGAACTTCTCACGTCCCAGCACGTCGTTGAACTCCGAGATTGCGTCCGCCGACACGAGCACTTCTCCGTCGCGCAGGGCGGCGAAGAACGCCCGAGCGGGTTTGCTCCCATCGAAAAGGAGAGCGCTGATCAGGACGTTAGTATCGAAGACGCAGCGCGGGTCATTCCTCACGGAGCAATTCGTCCAGATCTTTCTCCGTTAGACCCCGCCTCCGCGCCGCTTCGGAGGTCTCCCGCATGACCTGCTCCAGCGAGGCCGAAGGACCTGTGACCTGACTCAAACGCAGGCTGAGAAGAAGATCTATCTTCTCACGCTCCTCCGAAGAAGCCGCCGCGTAAGCCTTCGCAGCTTCGGAATCAACCCGTATCGTGATCTCTCGTGTATACATAGTCCCTCAAACCGAGCTATCTGCTACTCAAAGCGATTCTTAAGTTTAGCTTCTCCCGTATTCATCCAGTGCCTCACGCGCCAGCGTGGACAGAGCGTCCTGTGTTCCGGCGAAGTGCTCTTCCCATCCTTCTTCCGGAACAAGCTCCGCGAGCAGCCACTCGGCCACGGCGTCTTGCTCGTCCTCGGGTAACCGGGAAGCGGCGTCGAAAGCTTTCTTTAGCAAGTCCGTCACTGCTTGTTCTCCTTACTCAGCCACGTCCCGTAGGAGCGCACAGACAGAAGGTCCTCACGCTCCAGGTCCTCGTAGTCGGCGAGGATCTCATCCATAGTCATCCCGGCGCTCATCAACTCCAGCAGCATCTCCACCGGATACCGAAGTCCCCGAACCACCGGCTTCCCGTGACAGATCCGTGGATCGACGGTAATGCGTTCGAGCAAGCCGTCCATGCTCGAAGTCTACGGTGCGGTGCGAGCCCATTCAAGATGCGAGCGCGCGGTGGAGACGCAGGCTTCTAATACTACAACCGCACTTTTGTGGTGTACGCTTCTCGTGCAGGCGAGGAGCGGGAGGTAAACGGTGGCAACTCGTGCGGAACAACAAGAGATCAAAAGGGTCACCGGATGGCAGGAAGAG
>Ga0136619_10000133_pt1 | contig 25825 bp, 19 predicted proteins | sample AntDrymUQ3532106_2_FD_104807 | JGI IMG/M metagenome (GOLD analysis project Ga0136619, IMG submission 104807) | Polar desert sand microbial communities from Dry Valleys, Antarctica - metaG UQ353 (21.06) | ecosystem: Environmental > Terrestrial > Soil > Desert | place: Antarctica: Dry Valley...
GCTGACGGCAGACCTGGGTTCTCCCCGGGCTGCACATCAACGTCCGCGTGAGCCCGCGCCTGCAGCGATAAGCTCAAAACGGTCGACAGCAGGATCAGCTGGCCGAGATTCCAGCGGCCGTCCACTCGTCGTTCACCTCCCGAACCGAGATTGCGAAATCGAAGCGCTCTCGAGCAGATCGCTTGACCTGACCGTTCGTGGACATGCGGTAACGCACGGGCGTCGCCGTGGCGGTGACAGTGAAAAGGACCGCATCCCTCTGACCGCCCAGCAGGATCTTCAGGTCACGCCAACCAGCCGTGCGGTAGTAGCCACCGTCCGAGTAGATCCCGTCAACGAAGTCGACGTAGTCCGCGCAGCCTGAGCAACTCTGCTGTGACGCAGCGCGGAAGGACTTGGTGTCGCCGGTGACCATCGCGTAGTTGAGCAGGTCGATGTAGTAACCGACGAACGCCTTGGCGGACCGGATCGAGCCGCCCTCGGCATCGGCGGGCAGCGTCGGCTCGGTGACCTGGTTACCCGGCGGTTCGGTCTGGTCGTCGGTGGGCGTCGGGCTCGCCGGGGTGGCGTCAGTGGGTTGGTCGTCCGGGTCCGCCGAGCAACCGGCAACGCCGATCGCGCAGGCCGTCGCCAGCCCCACCGCGAAAGCTCTTCCGCGGGCCGCAGTCCCCATCGGCGGCACCTCCAGGTCCAGACGCGCCGCACGTTAGTCCGCGCCCGTACTCGGACATAACCCCTCAGAGCGCATCTGTGGATAACCCGGCGGGCGGATGTCGAGACATTGAGGTGGCCCCAACCACCACAACGTCTCGAGATCCCCTCGATGGGGCGGACCGGGTCGATCAGCCGCCGTTGAAGGCCTCGACCACCAGCGTGCGGAACTGCACGTTCGCTGCGTTGTTGCCGCCCGGGAGCACGTCGATCTGCCAGATGCCCCGGTTGAGTCCGCTCCACGCACCCGTATGGGAGCGCGTGCCCAAGGAGGTCGGCCCATTCTGGACGAACGTGTGTCCGGGAGAGGCGAACACTTGCTGCCCCACCGTGCACGGGTTGGCGAGACCACCGGTCGCGGTACAGGTCGCGCGCAGGTCCATGTGGATGAAGTCGCTCGACGTCGGCGTGGAGGTCTCACCGCTCCACGTGGCGACCATCGCCCCGGGACAAACCTTGCGGATCGTGACGGTGTTGGCGGGCGCGTTGTCGCCGGTCGAGTCGTCCGGCGGGATGATGGTGTCGGTCCTCGTCTCATAGCCCATCCGACACCCGCCACCAGTGGCCTGGCCGGAGATCCTGGGATCTGCCGCCGCTTGACCGCGCGGGTGGGTCGCATCCGACCCGGCGGCAACCACCCAAGTAGCGCCGCCGGCGACGAGCCCCAGAGTGGCGATTCCCACGACCACTGCCCGGCGACCGGGCAAGCTGACTAGTCCCATGGCGCCTTTGCTCGGTCCGCCCGTTCGCTCTGGCTCCGTCCTATCGGCGTCGCCGCCAGCCACCATGACGCGGTGTGACCATCTCCATGACCCACACGGGTGCCCACCCTGGCGACAGACCCGGACAGACCTCGCACACGTCGCAGACCGCTTCACGAATCCCATGACCTCAGCCCTCGCGGCGCGTTTGTCCTACCAAGAGGTGGGGAACTCTGACGGCAAGCCGGAGCCCGCCGGCGATCCGACCCCCGCGGAGGCGAAACGTCCATGTTGGCTCGCTCAACGAACGTCAGCGCCGTCGTCGACCTGGACCTGCTGGATGACGAGGGCGGGACCAGTCCGGTCCATGCCGAGCTCCGCTACGACAGCGCCGACCCGTTCGCGGTCCGCGGGGACTTCAGCCTCAACGGCCAGGTCGTGCGGTGGGTGTTCGCGCGCACCCTGCTGCGCACCGGCCTGTACGAGCCGGCCGGCGACGGCGACGTACGGGTCCGCCCCTGGGTCGACGAGGATGGCCGGGCGATCGTGCTGATCGAGCTGCGCTCCCCCGGCGGCGAGGCGACGATGCGCGCGCTCAGCGGCGACCTGGCGGCGTTCCTCCGCCGCACCGAGACCCTCGTCGCGGCCGGTTGCGAGAGCACCCACATCGACCTGGACGCCACCCTGGAGCGGCTGCTTCAGGACGACCCCGCCTGACCGGCTTCGGCCTCCCGACGCCCCGTTACGGGGCAGACTGCCCCGGCACGCCGGTCAGGGGTCGGGCTCGGCGGCGGAGCGCTCGGCCCAGGTTTTCACCACTGTCGACGTCAGCGGTCCAGGCGCGTCCAGGGTCCGGTCGTCGCAGCGATGTACGGCCTGCACGTCACGCGTGGTGCTCACGAGGAAGATCTCTTCGGCGCCGCCCAGCACCGAGACGGGCGCGTCCCGCTCGACCACGTCGCACCACTCGATCACCAGCGCGCGGGTGACGCCGGCGAGGCAGCCGCTGTCCAGCGTCGGGGTGACGACCTCGCCGTCGAGCACGTAGCAGATGTTCGAACCGGTGCCCTCACACAGGTCGCCAACGGTGTTGGCGAAGATCGCCTCGCTCCCCCCGCCCTTGTGCGCGCGTGCCAGCGCGACCACGTTCTCCGCGTACGAGGTGGTCTTGAGCCCGGACAGGGCGCCACGCTCGTTCCTCGGCCACGGCACCGTGACCACAGCAGTCGTCGCCGGCCAGTCGCCGAGCGGGGCGCTGACGATCGCCACGGTCGGGCCGGCGTCGCCCCGCTCAGAGCCGAGCGGCGCCGGACCGCCCGTCACGGTGAGCCGGATCCGCAGGTCGTCGCGCCGCCCGTCGAGCACCGCGGCCACGCCCTCGCGTAGCCAGCTGTCGTCCGGCGGCTCGAGCCCCAGCCCGGTGAGCGAGCCGGCCATCCGGCGCAGGTGCCGGGTCAGCGCGAACGGCGTACCCCCGACCGCCTTGATCGTCTCGAACGCCCCGTCGCCAACTGTGAGCCCGTGGTCCAGGACCGACAGCGCCGGGGCGTTCACGTCGTTCAGCAGCCTGCCGTTCACCCATGCCCGCACGGCTCCACGCTACGGCGGCGGGGACCGATCGGCTATCGTGACCCGGCACTGAAGGGGGCCATTTGGACAGACACCCGCCCCCGGCAGGCACCGCCGCTCGGCGGCGCGCGGACGTGGCTCAGTTGGTAGAGCATCACCTTGCCAAGGTGAGGGTCGCGGGTTCGAATCCCGTCGTCCGCTCGGAGCGGGTCTAGTCCTGTCCTGGTGGAGTGGCCGAGAGGCGAGGCAACGGCCTGCAAAGCCGTGTACACGGGTTCGAATCCCGTCTCCACCTCGGACCGTTGGCGCAGTCTGGTAGCGCGCTTCCCTGACACGGAAGAGGTCACTGGTTCAAGTCCAGTACGGTCCACCACATCACCGCAGGTCAAAGACGGTTTTCGCAGCCTTGGCCGGTCTGCGTGCCCAGCACGTGCCCAACGGTGCTCCGCGGTGGTCCCCTCGGTTTCGGCGCGGCTCGAGCGCCGGGAGGCGACCGCCTACGTGCTGGAGCTGCGGCCCCTTCCCCGCCGAGGCACGCAGCCTCGCCGCCATCCTGAGCCGCGCCGCGGATGAGGTGGAGTTGCACGACGCCCTCTGGTCGCAGCCCGCAACGCGTTCGAGTTCGGCCGCGAGATGGAGAGGATGGACGCGAGCCGGGAGAGCGCCGCCGCGAGCTGACGCCTGAGGCCAGTGTCGAGCAGCCGAGAAGCTCCATGGGAGTTTCTGGCGGATGTGGACCCCCTTTCACTGTCCACGGCAGGTGGTCAACCAGGTGCTGCACGCGCACGGAACCCTCGTCCACGATCACAAGCAGCCGAGCGGAGCTCGACGTCGTCTCAGCACAGCGGCGGTGGCGATCCCTGACAGCACCGAGGACAGCATGGCGGCGGTTTTGGCGGTTTCCACCAGGGTTGGGTCTCGCGGGAAGCTCAGCTCGGCGAGGAGTAGCGAGACGGTGAAACCGATACCGGCGAGCAGTCCGACGGCGGCCACATCGGCCCAGTCGAGCTGCGGACTGAGCTGTGCGCGCGTCAGCCGCGCCGCCAGCCACGTGCCACCGGTCACCCCGACGACCTTGCCGACCACGAGGCCGGCGGCGATACCTACCGCGACCGGTGAGGCCACAAGCTCGACCAGGGCGTCAGCCGACAGCACCACTCCGCTGGCTAGCAGCGCGAACAGTGGAACGCACACCGACGCCGAGAGTGGCCGCAACCTGCGCTCCAGACGCTCCGCCGGGGAACGACGCTCGCCTGGGTCACGCCGGACGCGGGTCAGCAGACCCAACGCCACGCCGGCGACGGTGGCGTGGATGCCGGCCTGGTACATGAGGAGCCACACCGCGAGCCCGATCGGCACGTACAGCCACCAGGCGCGCACCCGCAGCCGCTGCAGGACCGCGTAAATCCCGAGCAGGAGCGCGGAGGCGATGAGTGGCTCGACCGCCACGCGGTCGGTGAAGAACAGGCCGATGACGAGAATGGCTAACAGGTCGTCGACCACGGCCAACGTCAGCAAGAACGCGCGCAGCGCCGTCGGCAGTCGATCACCGGCGACGGCTAGCACCGCCAAGGCGAACGCGATGTCCGTGGGCACGGGCACGGCCCACCCGGAGGCATCACCGGTCAACGGGAGGACCACCGCGAGGTAGGCCGCCGCGGGAACGACCATGCCCGCCACCGCGGCCACCACCGGCAGCACCGCCTCCCGCCGGTCGGCGAGGTCCCCGACGACGAACTCACGCTTGAGCTCGAGCCCAGCCACGAGGAAGAAGACCGCCAGTAATCCCTCACTGCCCCAGTGCGCAAGGTCTAGCTCGACCAGTCCAGGAAGCCCGACAGTCATGGTCTGGACCGCGGTGTACGAATCCCGCACTGGAGAGTTCGCCCACACTACGGCGACGGCCGCCGCAATCAGCAGCAGGAGACCGCCTGTCGTCTCACGTCGCAGGACGTCGGCGAGCGTTGCCGACTCGTCCGGAGTCAGTCGATCAAAGGCACGGCGGACTGGATGTCCTGGTGTCGACACGGGCAAGCACTCCTAGGAACAGCAACATTCGTGCCGACCAGGCTTCCCGGCTCACCATCGTCCACTCTAGCGGCTCTGGTCACTCTCTTCCCGGCGCGGAACGCACCGTAGCGGCGGCGCCTGCCACGGAAAGCGGGGGTGCTCCTACTCTGTCCCGATGCCGGACCTCGATCGGCGCCCCGCCCACCGGCTGACGCAGGCGCAGGCGGCTGGCCTGCTCGGCGTGTCGACCGCCAGGGTGGCCGAGCTGGTCAGCGAGGGACGACTCACGCCGGTGGCCAAGCATGCTAAGGCTGGCTTGCTTCGCTCGGACGTGGAACGGCGGTCGCTAGATCGGTGGAAGCCAGGTGGCCCCTCGTGCTCACCTGGCGGCGTGGGTCAGCAGCGCCAGTTCGTCGGGCCGCAACACGCCCCGGCCGCCTGGTCTGGCAGCAGCCCGCGTAGCCGATCCGAGAAACTGGTTCAAGTCCAGTACGGTCCACCAACATCACCGCAGGTCAGCGGCCGTTTCCCCGACCCGGCCGGCGGGCCCGTGCAACATACGTGCAGCAGCGGCGCGTCTATCCCGGCCGCCGCCGCGGTCCTGATCGACACGATCCGCACCATCGGCATCGCGGTCCTGATCGACACGATCAACACCATCGGCATCGCGGTCCTGATTGACACGATCAACACCATCGGCGTCGCAGGGCCGGTCGCCTCGGTGCAGCGGCAGCAGGCGACGGTGCGCCCGGAGATGCCGGTTCCGCCTGGCTGCGAGGTCACGCGACAGCGGGACACGCTCGGCCGGCAGCTTCCCAACGCTTGTGGCAGACCTACCTAGTCGTGCATCACGACTTGGTGCGGACCGTCGGGCTACCGTTTCGTGGTGTCGACGCCGACCCAGCCCAGAGACGATCCGTCGCCGCTCAAGGCCGTCTACCGGATCACGTACCCGAACGGGAAGATCTACGTCGGCATGGACCTGACCGGGACCCTGCTCTACTTCGGAAGCGTGAACCGCCAGCTCGTCGAGGCAGACTTCTCGATCGAGCAGCGGCGCGACTTCACGATGCGCAAGGAGATTCTCTGGGAGTCCGCCACCGCGACTGACGCCGAGGTGCGGCGGAGCGAGGTCGAGCTGATCCGCGAGCTACGGGCCAATGACCCGGCCATCGGTTACAACCGCCGGCCCCAACGACCCCCCGCGACCACGGAGCCGTAGCTCCCGGCTACTCCTCCCACGGCTCTAGCTCCTCGTGATAGTCGACGTTGTCGCACAAATGAGCATCCGCGCCGACGCCAACGTCTCGACCAGCTGGGGGTCGTGCCCGGAGTACGCGAGGACGATCATGGGCACGGTGAAGTCGTCATCGCGCATGAGACGGCACATCTCAAAGCCGGTCCTCGTCATCTCATAGCGGGCTTCGTCGTACCCGGCCAAGTTTGGGTCGAGGACTCCCTGGTCCTCGAGGTAATGGACCCATGGTCCTGTGCCCCCGCCGCAGGCGGTCATGACACCCAAGGCCATCGCGGCGATGGCGGCCCTACGTACCCCGGTCATGGGCACAGGGTAGATCGGCCTGACGCCCCGTAGTGGCTCTACCCTCTGCTTCCGTGAGCACCGAAGCGGACGCTCCTGTCGGCTCACCGGCTGACGCACGCCCAGGCCGCCGAGATCCTCGGCGTGCATCCCGATCACGGGCGCAGATGATCGCTCGCGGCGCCCTGACGCCGGTCCGGAAGTGGGCCAAGGCTGGCTTGCTTGCGATCCGATGTCGAGCGGTTGTCGCCCGGAGCGGTGGAAGCCCGGCGACCCGACCTGGCTGACGACCAGCGAGGACGACAACGGGGCGAGGTCCCGAGAGAGGCGGGGCGCCGCGCAGGCTCGATCGGCGCAGGCGAAAGGAGGAAAACCTGCTCGCGAAGCCTTCCGTCGCCGACCGGGGGAGAGAGACCGTGAACAGACCCCGGCCGGCGTGCGGTTGACGCGACGCCCCGCCGCTGGAACCCGCGACCCCGGTGCGGGAGAGACTCCACACCGGCCGCGGGGGCTTGTGGTTAGGCAGCGCGGGGCTTCCCCCAGCGTCCGCCCAGCTCGACGAGCAACCAGGCCGGCATCTCCTCGACCAGCGGCATGCCGGACAGCTGGATGCGCCACCCGTCGCCGCGGACCGCATGCAGCGGCACGACACCCTGGCCGAGCACGTCGAGGCCGGGGCCGAGCCTGCGGCTGGCGGGGAACGTCAACCGGCGGTCGCCGGCCGGATGCGCCCACACCAGCCACCCAACCTCGCTGGCGCCGACGTGACGTGGGCGCATCGCCTCGGCCGCGGCGTTCAGCTCGGCCGCGCCGACCGCGACCCCTGTCGACCGGATGCCCGCCCCGGCGGGCGGCTGCCAGCTGACCGACGTGAACCGGCCAGCATCACGGTACGACGTGACCTTGCCGCTGCCGTCTTCGTACCGTGCCTTGCTGGCCTCGACGGCGTGCTCGGCGTACCAGTCCCGCCAGCTCTTCGCGGTGCCGTGCACGGCCACCAGCGTCGCGCCGGGATGCTCGCCGAGCACGAGCCCGGCGCCGTCCCTGTGCCTGTTCCGGTAGTGCTCGTAGACGGCCTGGTAGGTGCTCAGCGGGTCACCGCTGGGCTGCAGGTCGTCGCCGAGCGGGAGCGCCACCCAGCCGGTGACGCTCAGCAGGGCTGCTGAGATGTCGGCACCAGGGGAACCCAGCGCCCGCACCCGCTCACGGTCCAGGTCGACGGCCGCAAGCTGCTCGGGCGGCCGGTTGCGCGCGTCGTCGCCGGACACGAGGTGGTCGGGCTCAACGCCGGACCAGAGTTCCACCTGAACGAGGCGTTCTCCTTCTATCTCCGCCTCGACGGGCAGGACGAGGTCGACCAGCACTGGGAGATCCTCACCGCCGACGGTGGCGAGCCCGGTCCCTGTGGCTGGTGCAAGGACAAGTTCGGCGTCTCCTGGCAGGTCATCCCCCGCGAGCTCGAGGAGCTGTCCGGCGACTACACCACCGCGGTCAACCAGCGCGTCTGCCAGGCGATGCTGAAGATGGGCAAGATCGACGTCGCCGAACTTCAGGCGGCCTACTACGCCGCCTGAGCCCCCGGCCTTGAGCCCGCAGCCGGACCTGAACCCACACGAAGGCCACGGAACAACATGCGTCCTCATCTGCCGCGGACCGCGCGACCGCGGGCGAAAGGAGCCGTTCAGAGAACACAAGTCGTCTCGCGGCTGCCCCGTCGGTGTTCAGGGGGTTACGGCGGCTGACAGCAGCGCGCTTGCTCGTGGGTCAACCTCGTCGGCATTGGGCTCGGCACGGTGCCAGAGCAGGCGCAGGAGGGCCTCTGCCTCACCTCGGACCTCGACGGGTTCGCCGTGGCCAAGGGTGAGGTCGCCGGGCACGTCCAGGGCCACGAGCCGCACTGCACCGGTCAGTGACTCGAGGCGTCCAAGTCGCAATTGCCGGGGGTAAATCACATCGACAACCTCGATGACGCCGTTCCCAGGCAAGGGACGGCTCGATCGAACGGGGCACGCCGAGCGCTTCCTCAGCGTCCCAACTATGCATGACGGTCTCGTGCACTTGTCGGCGACGCCAGAAGCCAGCGGTGGGATTCCCGGCGTCCATCGTCCAAGCTTGTGCGTCCACCGGCCGCTCCGCCAGCACATCAATCAAGTGCGACGCATGTCCGCGGTACCAGGCAACCAATGCCGTCCGACTGGGTTCGGCCGGCTCGGGTTGAAAGATCGGGTTCCCCTCGACGACGGCGTGAGCCGCCCACTGGTGAACGCTGCCAAGATGATCGACCAGTTCACGCAACGACCAGCCCGGACAGAAAGTGATCGGCGCATCTAGTGGGGCGTGTCGTTAATTAGGTAACGGTTCGGCATGGGTGAGAATGGGGTATGCCGAACCATCCTGCTGCCGCGTTGGGTCTTCGTGAGGGTGATCGGGAGCGGCTGGTGTCGATGACGCGCAGTTCGACGGTGCGGGCCGGGTTGGCACAACGGGCCAGGGTGGCGCTGCTCGCGGCGGACGGGGTGTCGAACACCGCGATCTCCGACCAGGTCGGTCTGTCACGGCCGAAGGTGATCGGGTGGCGGCGCCGGTATGAGCGCAGCGGGATCAGCGGGTTGGCGGATGCGGAGCGGTCGGGTCGGCCGCGGGAGATCGACCATGCCGCGATCGTGTCGGCCACGTTGAAGCCGCCGCCGAAGAAGCTCGGGGTGACGCACTGGTCGAGCCGGTTGTTGGCCGCGCGGTTGGGGATCGGGAACGCCACGGTCGCACGGGCCTGGCGTGACTACGGTGTGCAGCCGTGGCGGGCGGAGACGTTCAAGTTCTCCACCGATCCCGAACTGGTCGCCAAGGTCGTCGACGTGGTCGGGCTGTATCTGGCGCCGCCGGAGAACGCGATCGTGCTCTCGGTCGACGAGAAAAGCCAGATTCAGGCGTTGGATCGGACCCAGAAGATGCTGCCGATGCAACCGGGGTTCCCCGAACGCCGCACCCACGACTACGTCCGGCACGGCACCTCCACGCTGTTCGCGGCGCTGGAGGTCGCCACCGGGAGGGTCACCGCGGCGTGCAAGCCGCGCCACCGGCATCAGGAGTTCCTGGCCTTCCTCAAGCAGGTCGCCCGCGTCTACCCCGCCGACGTCGACAAGCAGGGCCGGCCGATCGAGCTGCATCTGGTGATGGACAACTACGCCGCCCACAAGCGGGTCGAGGTCCGCAACTGGCTCGCGGCCAACCCGCGGATCAAGATGCACTTCACCCCAACCTCGGGCTCGTGGATGAAGCTGGTCGAGGTCTGGTTCGGGATCATCGAACGCCAAGCGATCCACCGCGGAACCTTCGGCTCGGTCCGCGACCTCAACGCCAAGATTCGTTCCTTCATCGACGGCTGGAACGACCGCTGCCACCCCTTCGTCTGGACCAAGACCGCCGATCAGATCCTCAAGAAGGCCAACCGTCACCCAATTTCAGAAACGGGCCACTAGGTCCGGGCGTACCTGTCGATGTCGGTCTCGAACTCGTGCACGAGTGCGCGGGTCAGCGACGGCCGGGTCTCGGCGATAGCGCCAATGAAGTCATCGACGGTTGCGCGGGCGGAGTCAAGCTTCTGGCCGGACTCGGGGGGCGCATCCTGGAGAACGGCGCGCTCGAACGCCGCCTGTGCGGCCTTGCGCGCCGCGAAGTCGATGTCGGCCGGGGTGAACAGCTGGGTGGTCCGCACCAGACGGTCGATGTCGACGTCGGCGTCGGTGATCTGGGCCACGTAGTTGCGCCAGATCGCCGCGCGCGCGGCCTCGTCAGGCGGTCCGACCGGTAGCACGTAGTCGAAGCGCCCGGGGCGGATGAACGCCGGGTCGAGGTCGTGGATCGTGTTCGTCGCGCAGACCAAGAGGTGGCGCGGCCGCTCCCTGAAGGCCGGGATCAGCTTGAGCAGCTCGTTGGTGACCGCAAGCGTCACCGGGCTGCGGTCGCGGTTCGCGGCGATCTCCTCGACTTCGTCGATGAACAGCACCACCTCGTCGACCTCGACGATGCTGCTGAAGAACTCACGCAACGCGGCGGCCTGCCCCCCCTCACCCGTCAGGCGGCTCGGGAACAGCTCGACGAACGGCCACCGCAACCGCGAGGCGACGCCCTTCGCGAAGGTCGTCTTGCCCGTCCCGGGCGGGCCGAACAGGATGATGGCCCGCGGCGGTCGCACTCCGTGGAGGCTTGCCATCCCCGCGCGCGCGAGCGGAAGGATGACCCGGCGCTCGATCAGAGCCTTCTCCCGCTCCATACCGGCAAGGCTCTCGAACAGACCCGGCGGGATGTAGAGCCCGCCGAGACGCTCCAGGGCGTTGCTGCCCTCCCGAGGAGTCAGCGCCAGGTGGTGGTAGCTGACGCCACCACGGCGTGTGAACCGGTGCGAGCCGAGCGCCTCGGCCCCGGGCTCGCCATCGGGCAGCAGCACAGATACCCGCCGGACGCCGCGCGTCGCCAGCTCGTCGACCAACGCCTCGAGCAGCGCCTCGCTGACGCTCTTGCCACGTGGGCCGGACAGCACCCCGATCCGCAGGATCCAGGCGTGGTCCTGTTGCAGTCGGGCGACGACCGCGCCCGTCAGGGCCCCATCCCCCTCAGCCACCAGGGCCACGTGGTCGGCCCCCAGGGCACTGACCACGTCCGCGAGCGGGAAGACCGCGGGCTGGCTGCTGGCTGCGGCGGTCCACACCGCCACCGCCGCATCGAGGTCCCGCTGCTCGAACGGGCGCACGTGAGCGTCGCCGGCGGTCACCCGATCGACAACCTGATCAGGTCGAGCAGCCAGCCTGGCGCGACGCCCAGGACGAGCGTCACGACGGCGGTGACCAGCATCGGACCGACCACGAGACCACTGGGCTCGGAGACGCTGGGACCGCGGAGTCCAGCGGCGCTGTCCGCGCCACCAGAAGGCACCAGGGCCGGGCCCACCAACAGGGCCCCGTGCATGATCCGCAGGTAGTACTCGGCCGATAGCAGGGTCGAGACCGACAAGACGACCAGCACGAGCCACTGACCGGCCTCGACCGCACCGAGGAACAGGAAGTACTTGGCGACGAAACCGACGGTCGGTGGAAGGCCGATGATCGAGAGGGCGCCGATCGCGAACGCGCCCATGGTCAAAGGGAGCTGTCGACCGATGCCGCGCAGCTCGCTGGCGAGGGTCCGATGCGACGCGAGGTAGATCGACCCGACCGCGAAGAAGAGCGTGATCTTGCTGAAGGAGTGCCCGACCAGGTGCAGGATCGCGCCGAGGCGCCCTCCGGGCGAGAGCAGCGCCACTCCCAGCATCATGTACGAGAGCTGCCCGATCGTGGAGTACGCAAGGATACCTTTGAGGCTGTCCAAGCGCAGGGCGTAGAGCGACGCGATGATAATGGTGGCGGACGTCAGCACCAATGTGAGGGCGCCAAGACCGAGGTCGCCGACGAGCTCGGAGCCGTACACGTCCAGCACGACGCGCATCACGCAGAACACGCCGACGTTCACGACGGCCACCGCGTGCAGCAAGGCGCTGACCGGCACGGGCGCGACCATCGCGGCCGGGAGCCAGGAGTGGACCGGCATCAAGGCGGCTTTGGCGATCCCCAGCAGGTAGAGCACGTACACGATGACGAGCAGCACGCTGCTGGCGTCGGGGCCGAAGATCCCACCCGGGACGAAGTCGAAGGTCCCCGCCTCGACATACGTCAGAATGATCGCGGGGAGCAGGAACGCGATGCCGGCCCCGAGCTGGTAGGCGAGGTAGCGACGCCCTCCCCGGACGGCCTCGGGCGTACCCGCATGGGCGACGAGGGGGTAGGTGATGATCGTCATCGCCTCGTAGAACAGGTACAGGGTGATGAGGTTGGCGGAGAACGCGACGCCCACCGTGGCCGCCATGGTGAGGCACAGGCATCCGTGGAAGCGGGTCAGCGCCGGATCGGGGGCCGTTCCGAAGTACCCCATCGCGTAGAGGGTCGTCAGCACCCAGAGGATGGCCGCGGTGCCGGCTAGCACCACCCCCAACGCGTCCGCGCGCAACGCGATGGACACCTGCGGAAGAAACGTCGAGAGCGTGACCGAGACCGTGCCTCCGTCTCGCACGGCGGGCACCAGCGACGCGACCAGGCCCACTTGCACGACGCCGGCGACGACACCGCACAGCTCCCGGGCGGGCGGCACATGGCGAAGCAGCACGACCCCGAGCGCGCCGAGGACCGGCACCAGCATCGCGAACAGCGGGGTGAGCCCAGTGGTGTCCACGCGCGTCTGCCCTCAGTTCTCGGTCGAGGCGGTCGTCGATGAGTCGAGCCGGTGGACGAGGTCGTCCACCGACGCACTCGAGTAGTCCAGCACCGCCCCGGGGAAGAAGCCCACGGTGATGATCAGGACGCCGATGATGGCGGCGGGCACGGCTTCACGTGGCCGCAGATCCTGGACGGCCGCCGCGACCGTCCCCCGGACCCGGCCGTGGAAGGCCCGTTCGATCGACACCAGGACGTACGCGGCAGCGAGGATCACGGTCACGACGGCGACCATCGCCAACCAGCCATGAGCCCGGAAGGCCCCCAGGAGAACGAGGAACTCACCGGGGAAACCACTGGTACCGGGAAGCGCGATCGCGCCGAGGGAGACGACCAGCGTGAAGGTCGTGAGCAGCGGCATCCGCCCGGCGAGACCCCCGAGCGCCGAGAGATCGGTGCTGCCGAACCGCAGGTGGATGTAGCCCGCGGCGAGCAACATGCCGGTCGAGACGAGAGCGAGGTTGTCGATCAGGAACAGCGCGCCCTGCAGCCCCTGCGCATTCAGGGTCGAGAGCCCCAGCATGGCCAGGCCCACGTGGCTGATGCTCGCGAAGGCGACCAGGCGTCGCAGGTCCTGCTGGACGAGGGCGATGAGTGCGCCGTAGAGAACGGCCACCACACCCAGCAGGGCGACCAGCCAGCTCCACTGCGCGAACGCGTCGGGCGCCAGCGGCAGCACGAAACGCAGGAAGCCGAACACGCCCATCTTGAGCCCGGCGAGGAACATCGCCATCCCGATCGGGCCCTCGACGAGGGTTCCCGCCAACCACCCGTGGAACGGGAACATCGGGGCCTTGAGCGCGAAGGCGAACCCGAGGAGGAAGAACACGGTGGTCTGGGTGCCCGGTCCGGCCGGTGAGCTCATCAGCTCCAGCAGGTCGAACGACAGGGCGCCGTCCGACCCCTCGCTGGACCGGTAGTCCACCCCGAGCAGGACGAACCCGACCAGCAACGCCGAGGATCCCAGCAACATCGCCAAGACGTAACGCAGTGCAGCACGGCCGCGTTGCGAGCCCGTCCCCCAGATCTTGATCACCACGTACGTGGGGATCAGCATGAGCTCCCAGAAGACGAAGAACAGGATCAGGTCGACGGACGTGAAGACGCCGATCGCAGCGGTCTCGAAGGCCAGCACCGCGATCAGGTAGGCCTTGGGCTGGTGACGGACGGACGTCCACGACGTCAGCATCACGACGACGACCAGCAGTGCGGTCAGCGGGACGAACAGGACGCTCACGCCGTCCACCGCGAGGTGGTAGCTCACCCCGATCGCCTCGACCCACGGAAGCTGCTCGCCGAATTGGAAGTCGGAAACGTCCCGCCGGAACAGGGCTGTCAGGACCAGCGACAGGAACAGGACCACCAATGCCCCGGCCAGCGCGACGCGGCGCAGGGCACGGTCGGATCGGACGAAGGCGAGCGCGACCATGGTGAGCACGGGAAGGAACACCAGCGTGGACAGGATCGGGAAGCCGACCTGCTCGGCCGCAGAGATCTCGTTCACCGCCCCGGCACCTCCCCGTCGAGGCCGGCATGCGCCGAACCACCCGAACCGTCCTCGACTATCTGCTCGAGAAGCGTCATCGACGGGCGGATCACCTGGATGAACGGGCCGGTACCGAGCCCGATCCAGAAGATCAGGGCGGCGAGCGCCAGCACGATGCCCCGCTCGGTCCTGGTGAGGTCGTGCACGCGCTCGACCACGGCAGGCAGCGAAGGACCCATGAACCCCCGCTGGAAGTACGACAAGGAGTACGCGGCGGTGAAGAAGACGCCCGCGCCGGCAGCGAGCGCCATCGACCAGTGCCGCTCGAAGGCGCCGAGCATGACCAGGTGCTCCCCGTTGAAGCCGTTCGTCCCCGGCAGGCCGATGCCGGCCAGGGCGATGACGAGGAAGGTTGCCGTCAGCAGTGGCGCGTGATGGATGACCCCTCCGAGCGAGGTGAGCTCGGGATGGCCGACCCGGGTGACGAGGAACCCTGCCACGAAGAACAGGCCGGCCCCGACGATGCCGAGGTTCACCATCTGCAGCAGGCCGCCCTCGAAACCGTCGAGGTTAAGGGAGAACAGGCCCAGCATGACCACGCCCATGTGCGACAGGCTGGCGAAGGCCAGGAGGCGCCGCAGGTTCGTCTGCCCGAGGGCCAGCAGCGCCCCGTACACCGCGCCCACGACCCCTAGCAGCGCCATCAGCCAGAACCACCCGGAGGCTGCCTCGGGTAGCAGCGGGATGGAGAAGCGCAGGAAACCGTACGTGCCGAGCTTGAGACCGACGAGGAAGACACCGACGCCCACAACGGGTCCGTGCTCGAGCACCTTCGGGAGCCAGGTGTGGAACGGGAAGATCGGCGCCTTGACCGCGAAGCCGAAGAACAGCAGGAAGAAGATCAGCGTCTGGGCCTCGCCGGGAACACCGGTCTCGAGCAGGTCGAGAAGGTCGAAGCTGTAGCCCTCGCCCGTGATCTGGGCGTGGCTGCGGCCGAGGAGCAGGATGCCGACGAGCATGAGCGTCGCGCCGACGGCCATGAACGACACGTACTCGCGCGCGGCACGGCCCCGTGCCTCACCCGTGCCCCAGCGCGTGATCAGGAACCAGCTCGGCACCAGCTCGATGACGAAGAAGAACCAGAACAGAACCATGTCGAGCGAGGCGAACGCGCCGATCAACGACGCCTCGAGCGCCAGGACGGCCATCGCGTAGTGGCGGGCGTTGCCGACGCGGTTGCCGGCCGACGCCCGCTCGGCGTACACGACGACGAGCAGGCCGAGCAGCGCGGCAAGCGGGATGAACAGGAGGTTGACCCCGTCGACCCCGAGGTGCCAGCTGACGCCAAGGATCTCGCCGGAGCGCTCGGCGAACTGGATGTCCGCGACACCCGACTCGAATCGGACCACAAGGACCACAGCAAGCAGCAGCTCGACGCTCGCCCCCGCGATGGCCAGCGCCACCGCCGCCCGCGGGTGGCGGACGAGCTGGAGCACCGCGCACGTGACCAGGGGCCACACGATGAGCGCGGACAGGATGGGGAATCCGACCTGGTCGACGGCCATCACCTGCTCGAGGTTCATGCGGTGCCGACGACCACGGCCACGAGAGCCAGCGCGCAGATGCTGCCGATGACCAGCGGGCGTCCCAGGCGCTCCTCGGTCGCCAGCAGCAGCCGCTGCGAGCCGGCGGCGGCGCTCGTCACCCCGCGCTCGACGCCGCTCTGGAAGACCACCCGCTCCACGGCATCGGTGATCCCGGCGATGAGCGAGGTCAGCTTCAGGGCGCCGGTGTCGACAGGCTGGAACACCGACCGCTCGATCTTCTCGGCGAGGAGAGCGAACGCGTGACCGGTCGCGCCGAGGACGCCGTGCCCTTCTGCACGCTGGAAGGCGACCCGCTCAGTCCCCTCGGCGAGGCGCGCAGCCGCATCGGCGGCCGCGCCGATCACGCCACGACCTTCGGTCCGTTCGAAGAAGCCCCGCTCGATCCTCTCGGCGAGGCGCGCAGCCGCATTGGCGCCGGCGCTCATCACGCCACCCTCGGAGGCGGCGCGTTCGGACCAGGCCGAGGCACGCTTGGCGGCTGCGCCCATCCGCGGACCAGCGCCCTGCGGGCGGTCCTGAGGTGAGTGGACGGCAGCGACCGGGCCTGCAGCCAGCCAGTCGAGACGCTCGGGAGGCTCGGCCAGCGCGGTGACACCGGTTGCGGTGGTGGCGCGTGCATGAGCCTCGCGAACCGCGACGAAGCGCTCCTCCCAGCGTGCGGGCTGCTCCTGCGCTGGCCTTCCCCGGGCCCCAGGCGTGACCGGCCTGTCGATCACCGCGAGGTCGAAGCGCTCGAGCGCCCGGCCCAGTGCCAGGGCAGGAACCACCATCGCACGGTCGAACCACTCGTCCAGGTACCCGCGGCCCAGTGCCCACCAGTACACGCGGCGCGCAGCAGGCTTGTAGTGCTCGGGCGGCAGCTCGTCCCGGAAGCGGTCGAGGTACCGAGGGCCGAACCATCCGGAGAGGAGCAGCAGCCCGATCGCGATGGCGAGGAGCAGCCACAGAACCAGGTGGCCGGGTGGCACGACGGGGCTGTTCTGTGTGACGGGGTCGAGCAGTCGCTGGAACCAGGAGCCTTGGAGCCCACCGGGCAGGACGTCGACGGCCAGGCCCACCGCGACGAGCCCGGCGAGGACGACCAGCGGGACCAGCACGCGAGCCAGCGGGTTGCCGCTCTTCTCGACCGCGTGTTCGTCGTGGTCGCCGTGCCCGGCGTGGTCGGCGAAGGCGACTGCGGTCATGCGCTGTGTCGAGAACACGGCAGCGAAGACCGCGATGGCCGCCAGCGCGAGCACGACCCAGAGGTTGGCGGTGATGCCCCCGCCACCCGCCGACTCCACGACCCGCCCGACCAGCGGCACGACGAGGAGGCCGGCGGCCACGACGAGCGCTGCTCCGGCCGCCAGTCGCGCCGTGTCCCTCGGTCGGCTCACCGCGGTGGGATCAGCCCCGTCGTGAAGATGGTGCAGGATCGACGGCGCGGTCAAGAACAGGTAGCTCTTGTAGAAGGCGTGCGCCACCAGGTGGAAGATCGCGACGGCGTAGAGGCCGAGACCGCAGAACAGGAACATCAACCCGAGCTGCGCCGTGGTGGACGCCGCGAGCAGGCCCTTGATGTCGGTCTGCACATAGCCGACGAGCTGTCCGTAGAGCGCCGTCGCCGCACCGACGATGCCGACGGCGACGAGGGCGCTCGCCGCGTTCTCGTAGATCGGTGCCGAGCGCACGACGAGGTAGACACCGGCGGTCACCATCGTCGCCGCGTGCATGAGCGCACTGGACGGGGTCGGGCCCTCCATCGCCCGTGCCAGCCAGGTGCCCAGTGGCAGCTGCGCAGACTTGCCTGTCGCGCCGAGCAGGAGCAGGAAGCCGATCGCCTCGGCGACCCCGCGGGGCAGCGAGGGCGCATCGGCGAAGACCTGTTCGTACCGGACGCCGCCGGTGTGCACCACGAGCAGGAACATGGCGAGCAGCAGTCCGGCGTCGCCGACCCGGTTCATCACGAACGCGCGGGTGGCCGCCTGGGCCGACGCCGGTCGGTCACGGTAGAAGCCGATCAGCAGGTAGGAGCAGATCCCGACTCCCTCCCAGCCGAGGAACATGACGACGTAGTTGTCGGCCATGACCAGCACGAGCATCGCGAAGACGAACAGGGAGACGACCGTGAAGTAGCGTGTGAAGCCGTCCTCGTTGTGCATGTAGTTGACCGAGAAGTACGTCACCAGCGCGCTGATCCCGGTCACCACGAGCATCATGACCACGCTGAGGGGATCCAGGAGCAGACCGAAGTCGACGACGAAGTCGCCGCTCCGGATGAAGCGGTAGACCGTCACTTCGTACGTGTCGGGCCGCACAACCATCGCCACCGCTATGGCCACGCTCGTCAGGAACGAGCCGAACACGGCCGCGACCGCGACGCGGGACACAGTGGCATGACCGTAGAGGCGGTCTCCCGTCAGGGCGTTCACGCCGTTCGCGACGGCGGCGCACAGGGGCAGCGCGAAGACGGCGATGGCGGCCAGCCCGACCCAGCTCACGACGTCGTCGCCGCCCGGTCGGCGGCGGTCCTCGTCCCGATCAGGGCGGGAGGCAGGAAACCCTCTCTGTCGCGGTAGTACTCGTGGGAGCCCGCAACGACGGGCAGGTCTGGGACGTGCTCCTCCCACGGGACGAAGCCCTCGCCCGCGACGAAGCGCGTGAACGTGCCGTCGTCCGGGTCCATCGCGACCAGCTGGATCCACTCGTTGTCCAGCAGCTGGGCGATGGCCGGCTGGCGACCGTAGATGCCGCCGAGGATCTCCAGCGTGGACTCGACGATCACGAGCAGGCGCATCGGCTCGTGGATCTCGACCATCTGCCGAGGTAACCCGGTCCGAAGGTCGCTGGCCGCGCCCTCCATCACCCCCAGCAGGCCCGAGACGTTGTGCGGCACCTTCGTGTCGCAGCCGTAGACGCGGTTGTCGACGCTGGAGAAGTAGTACTCGAGGTTGATGCCCGCACCCACCGGCCCGAGGGCCATCAGGATCCGCTCGATGTACGCGCCGGTCGGGTCCTCGGTGGGGTTGTACGAGATCACGAAGCCGCGCCGGTCGAAGAACGCGCCCTGGGTCAGGCTGCGGCGTCCGAAGACAGCGAAGGCGTTGGTGCAGTGGCCCCACTCGGGGCGAACCTGCGACAGGTCGCGGCTGCGTTCCTCGACGTGCCGAAGGCCCGCGGTCGGCGACGGGTCCCTCGGCGCGGAGGCGAACCGTCGGCATCGCTCCCGCGCGGACGCCGCCCGGGCTACGTCGAAGGCACGGGACAGCCCCTCCCACTCGGCGGTGTGCGTCGCCGGCACGTCCTGGGTGTCGAAGAAGGTGACCAGGTCGTTCGCGGTGTTGTGGATGCCGCCGACGAAGTACGTGTCGTCGGGGATGTCGATGCCGCGTTCGGAGAGCAGCGCACGCACCGCCGGCCGGTTCGCCAGGCTGGCGAACGCACGTCCGTTCGGGCCACCGTGCTTGCCCCCGCAGGCGCCGCAGTCGTGGGCGGACTCATGCGGGTTGTTGACGGAGATGGAGCCGTGTCCGCAGAAGACGACGAGTCGGGCGAAGTGGTGCGTCATGCCGATGTTCCGCAGCACCGCCTCGACCTTGTCCGCCTGCGCGACGGTCGTGAATCCTCGGCCCTGGTCGTCGTGGTCGAGGGTCAGCAGTGTGGGGGGTCGCGGGACGATGCGGCTGCGCGTGGCATCGGCCAGGTCGGTCCACTGCCGGGGCGCGAGCACCCGGCCGATGAGTGGGACGGCCTGGACGAGGCCGGTCAGCTGCGTGAGGAAGAAGGCCGCCACCGCATTTCGCTTGGTCTCCCAGTAGGTGTTGTGGAAGACCGCCTCCCAGGATCGCAGCGTGACCCGACGCTCGGCTGCGGCGGCGCCCTCCGGGCGGGGGACCTCCTGGACGCGGTTCGCAGGAGTGACGCCCGCCGGGCACAACGGGGTCACGTCGTGGTCGTCGAGCCCGCTGTAGTCCATGGCGACGCCGAAGAAACCTCCGGCGCCGAAGGTCTCGTAACCGGCGTCGAGCTCGTCCAGCGCCCGGTGCATCGACTCCTCGCGCTCGTCGATGCACAGCACGACCTGCGCCTTGGGTCGCTCGGTGCGCTCCCGCCAGCGCCCCCGTCCGCGATTTGCCGCCAGTGCGCCGAGGATCTCCTCCCGGTAGTGGCCTTCGAACGCGGCCAGCCAGATCGGTCCGTGGCCCGACTCCGGCAAGGCGTCCAGCACCTCGAGGAGGCCGACGCAAGCAGCCTCGTCCAGGCTCCGGACGTCGGCCGCCGACCAACCTCGCAGCTGCGCGAGCCGGTACAGCCGCCACGCGTGGTCGTGCGCGCGAAACCGAGTGGCCTGGCTGTCACTCGGCTGGTGGTGGGCCCAGGCGTGGGCGGCGAGCCGCGCCCAGCCGGCCTCCGTGCCCCGTGTCGCCGCCAGCTCGCGCATCGGAGCGACCACAGCCTCAGGGAGGGTGCCCGTGCCGGCCTGGGCTCGCAGCCACACCTCAGACGGGCGGGAGCGCAGGTGCGCGACGAGCTCGGCCGGCTCGACACCCCAGGTACGGCGCGTCACGGCGGTGACCATCGCCGTCTCGACGCACAGACGGACGGCGAGGTACCTGGCGAGGTCGGCAGGCTGGGCCTCCTGCCGGGGGAACTGCGGGTTCGTGCCTCGCCAGTTCATCATCCCGGCCCAGCCCTGCAGGCCGGTCAGGACCCGGCCGGTGTAGCTGCCCCAGTGCCCCTCGTCGACTCCCAGCCGGCCCAAGAGGGCGATGACGGCGTCCTCGGGGTCTTCGGGCAGCGACGCCACCTCCTCGCGCCATCCAGGCACGCCCTCGAGGTCGAGCGCACGGTCGTGCAGCGCTGCCCGGCGCCAGGCCGTGTAGAAGCCGAGCGTGCGGTCGGGCATCCGCCATGCCGCCTGGCCCAGATCCAGGAACGCCGCACAACGCCGGACGAGGTAGCGGTTGACCCTCCCGACGACGTCGTCACCGACCAGGGCTTGGACGAGCTCGGCGTGCGTTCGGCTCGAGCCCACGCCGTCGAGCTCGGCAGCCGCCGCCTGCTCGAGGTGGACGGCGAGCCGGTGCACGGGGTCAGCCGCCTCGACCCTGCGGGCCAGCGCCCGCACGACACTTCCGCTGTCGCCGCCGGTCAGGCGCGCGAGGTCCGTGAACGCGTCGGCACCCTGGCGCGACAGCCCATGGGCGTCGTTGTCAGCCAGGACGAACCACGCCGCGTGAGCCGCCTCGCGCACCTCGGGCGCCGTTTCGGCTTGCGGGTCAGCCGTGACGCGACCGCGGAGGCGGTCGAGCTCCGCGTCGGCAGCAGCCCTCACCTCGGATCGCAGGTCAGGGCTGAGCGGCACATTCGGCCCGCCGGCACGCTCGCCGGCGGCAAGCCGCTCCGCGACATGCTCCGAGTGGGCGCCCGGGTCGCGCTCCCGAACGGTCGTCGGGTCGGTCGGTCCGTGCGGGTCCGAGAGACCGAACGCGGCCAGGCAGGCCCGCCACAGCGACGAGGCGGTGTGGCCCTCCAGGTCACCGAGGCTGTGGGAGCGCAGGGCGTCGAGCGTGCCCGCGACACCGAAGTGGCGGCGCGCCAGCCCGCGCACGGTGCGGGTCTCGGACCGCAGCCACAGGCGGCGCGTGTGCTCCCGGTCGCGGTCGGCCCCGGGTAGGTCCGCGCACCGGGCGTCCACCGCTGCCAGGTAGGCGTCGTGCCTCTCCTCGGGGATGCCCAGCCCGCGCAGCAGGAGAGCGGCGGCGCGAGGAAAGGTGCCGCCTGCTGTGAGCGCGACATCCGCCAGCCTGTCTGCGACGTCGGCGCGCACCGCTCCGGGAGCGTCCAGGTCGAGCTGGGCGCCGAGCCAGTCCGCGAGCGTCCAGTCTGCTCCGACACGGTCGAGGCCGGCCTCGAGCTCCGCCTGCGAGCGAGCGATCAGCCGGGCCCGGACGACCTCTGGCAGGTCGGGGGCGAGGCGGGGGCCGGCTCCGCCAGTCATCACCTCCCGCAGCACCACCGGAGCGATAGATGACGCACCGTAGAGGAGGTGCAGCTTGCGGATCTCCGCGTCGAAGAGGGTGTCACCACCTGGGCCTGCCAGGTGCTTGGTGTGCCCGAGGCCGGGGCGGGTGGCGAAGACCGCGTCGACGTCCGCGTCGGTGATGCGACCCACGCGGTAGCGGGCGCGTCCCTTCTCGACGGGATCGTATGCACGACCTCCGAGCAGCTGCTCGCCCTCGGCAACCGCCTGCTCGAACGGCTTGTGCTGCAGGCCGTGAAGCGTGTTGTGGTGGACGAACGTCGTCATCGGCCCCTGGCTGGGCAGCAGGTGGCCCCAGTGCTCGAGGTCGTGGGCGAGGCGCGCACGCGGGTCCGCGTGCGCCGCCGTGTCCCCCGAGGTGGTCGTCGTCATGGAATGCGATCAGGCGTCGAGCGCCGTCATCGCGCGGATCGTCGTGTCCGTCAGCCCGAGCACCAGGCTCGGGAAGATCCCCAGCGCCACGGTGAGGATCGCCAGCGGTACCGCCGCGGCCAGCTCACGGCCGTCCAGGTCGCGAACACCCTTCCAGCGCTCGTCCAGCTCGCCGGTGAACATCGCCGCGATGACCCGCAGCGTGAACGTGGCGGTCACGAGGATGCCCAGGCTCGCGAACAGCACGAACAGGCCCCAACGCTCGTACGCGCCGAGCAGCGTCTGGAACTCGCCCACGAACTGCGCGAGACCGGGCAGGCCCATCGACGCCAACAGGGCCAGCACCGTGATGCCCGTGTACACCGGAACCTGCCCGCTGAGTCCCGCCAGCTGTCCGAGCTCCATCGTGCGGGTTCTCTCGTAGATGATCCCCACCAGGAGGAAGAGCCCGCCTGTGACGAGGCCGTGGGCGACCATCATGAACACGGCCCCGGAGACACCCGTCGCGTTGAGTGCGGCGATACCCAGCAGGACGAAACCCATGTGGCTGATCGAGGAGAACGCGACGATCGCCTTGAGGTCCGTCTGGCGGAACGCCAGGAAGGCGCCGTAGAGGATGTTGACCAGGGCCAGGACGAAGATCACCGGCAAGAAGGCGTCCAACCCCTCCGGCAACGTGTCCGCGACGCGCAGCACGCCGTACGCGCCGAGCTTGAGCAGGACGCCGGACAGCATGATGCTCACCGGCGTCGGTGCCTGCACGTGCGCGAGCGGCAGCCAGCCGTGGAGAGGGAACACCGGGATCTTGACGGCGAACCCGATGAAGAACATGGCGAACGGGAGGATCTGGAAGCTGCGCGTCCACCCTTCGCTGGCGGCCTCGAGCGCCTCCATGTCGAACGTCTGCGGGTCGCTGGCGAGGTAGATGGCGAAGATGCCGAGCAGCATGAAGATCGAGCCGCCGAGCGTGTACATGAAGAACGTGAGCGTCGCCCGCTCCTTGCGAGGGCCGCCCCACATCCCGATCAGGAAGAACATCGGGACGAGGGCGATCTCCCAGAAGACGTAGAACAGGAACCAGTCCCGTGCGACGAAGACGCCGAGGATCGCGAACTCGAGCAGCATCATCCACGCGAAGTACGCCTTGGGGTTGTGTTCGACCTTCAGGGACGCGATCAGCGCGACGACCGTGAGCAGGGTCGCCAGCAGCACCATCGGGAAGCTCAGCCCGTCCACGCCGAGCGTGTACGTCATGCCGAGCTCGGGAATCCACGTCGTCTGCTCGGTGAACTGCTGCTCGGACGACGAGCGGTCGAAGCCGACGAGAAGGCCCCAGGACAGCACGAGGGAACCACCGGCTGCCGCGAGGGCCACCCACTTGGACCACGCTGCCCGGCTGCGCGGCAGCAGCATGATCACGGCCAGGCCCGCGATGGGCAGCCAAGTGATGACTGTGAGGATCGGCACCTGTTCCGCCTCGACTCGCGCTCGTGGGCCTACGAGGCCCGCACGTCCGACTTGGGGGCCGTCCTGGTCGCGAACTCGTGGTGGGAGTCGGCGGTCAGGTGCCCGTCCCCGACACGCACGACCCTGCCGCCGTCGGCGATGTAACCGAGTTCGAAGTCACGGACGCGCTCCATGACCGTGGGGTCGACGTAGTGGACGCCGGTGAAGTCCAGCTTCACCGTCTTGCCAGGGGGCAGGGAGTCGAGCTTGGAACGCAGCGGGATGAAGTTGTGGAAGCCCAGAGCCTTCCTGAGTTCGAAGCGGACCTCGTCCTCTTGCTCGGTGACGGTGACCGCCGGCTTGAACAGGTTGCCGACCGAGGTGCCCTTGATGACGGCCCAGATCAGGCCGAGGACGATGCCCGTCGCGACCCCGATGAGAAGGTCTGTCATCAGCACGGTGAACGCGGTGACGACCATGAGCACGAAGTCCACCTTGCCGATATGCAGGGCGTGCCGGAAGTCGTTGGGGTGGGCGAGCTTGAAGCCGATGACGAGCAGGATGCCCGCCAGCGCGGCCAGCGGGATGAGCTCGAGCAGGCTCGGCGCGGCGAGGACGAACACGGCGAGGAAGATCCCGTGGAAGAAGTTCGACCAGCGGGTGCGGGCCCCGTTGAGGATGTTGGCCTTGCTGCGGACGACCTCGGCGATCATCGGCAGGCCGCCGATGGCACTGGACACCAGGTTGCCGGTGCCCTTGCCGATCAGCTCCTTGTTCATGTTGGAGCGCCGTTGCCAGGGGTCCAGTTTGTCGACTGCCTCCGCGGTGAGCAGCGACTCGAGGCTGGCCACGAACACGTACAGCACGATCCACTTGATCGCGGGGGCGGACAGGATGCCGGAGAAGTCGGGAGTGGCGAAGCCTGACAGCAGGCCCCCCTCGCCCAGGCTCAGGCGCGGGCCGGCGCCGCTGGCCAGGGAGATCCCCGTGCCGACGATGACGGCCACGAGCGGCGCGGGCACGAACTTGGCGACGCTCCCGAGCATGGGCCACAGCACCATGACGAGCACCGCGGCGAGCCCGACGAGCGCGGTCTCCGGCACGAGGTTGGCAAAGCTCGGCGGGATCGCCGTGAGGATGTGGAAGCCGTGCTCGCGCGGGTTTTCGCGGCCCAGCGCCACGTGGATCTGGCCGGACATGATGATGAGGCCGATCCCTGCCAGCATCCCGTGGATGACCGACAGCGGGAAGAACCCTGTCAGCTTGCCCGCCCTGACGAAGCCGAGCACGATCTGGATGCTGCCCGCGACCACGCCGACTGCCAGGGCGCCCCGGAAGCCGAGCTCTGTCACGGCGCCCAGGACGATGACGATCATGCCGGCGGCGGGGCCGTTGATCGTCACGTACGAGCCCGAGAGGAGGTTGGCCACCGTCCCGGCGATGATGCCCGAGATGATGCCGGCGATGGGTGGGGCTCCGGAGGCGAGCGCGATCCCCAGGCACAGGGGTAGCGCGATCAGGAAGATGATGAAGCCGGAGAGGACGTCGGTCTTGGCGTTCTCGGCGAGTCCTGGCAGCCAGTCCTTGGGCGGAACGGGACGCCCTAGCGGCGCCGGGGCGGGATGTTCGTGCTGATGCTGATCGCCGGTCACACGGCTGCCCACCTCCGGTCGGAAGCCCCCCCCGCGCACGGCGGGACCCCTGGGATGATTCCAGGCATGATACAGGAGAGGGGTCAGAACACACATGAGGACGTGATGAGAATTTGCGGCTTGCCGAATGTGTCCAGTGGCGAACCCATGGGATGCGGAGCACCAACCGGCGAGAAACCGCAGACACAAAGATTCCCTTTCGTGGCAGGGGCCGCGTGGCCGCCGGTCGTCCCGACCTGACGATCCACCACCTGCGCCACACCGCCCTCACCATGGCGGGCCAGCATGGGCGACCGCCGCTGAACTCCAAGCACGCATTCAGACCCGCGTCGTACCGCCGCGTGTCGGCGCTGCAGAGACGCACGGATCAGCCGATGACAGGGCGTCGTGGTGACTGTCCCCCGTCC
>Ga0136619_10000134_pt1 | contig 25775 bp, 27 predicted proteins | sample AntDrymUQ3532106_2_FD_104807 | JGI IMG/M metagenome (GOLD analysis project Ga0136619, IMG submission 104807) | Polar desert sand microbial communities from Dry Valleys, Antarctica - metaG UQ353 (21.06) | ecosystem: Environmental > Terrestrial > Soil > Desert | place: Antarctica: Dry Valley...
GGCAGGCTGCTTCGGAAGGTCCTCAGCCACACCGTGGCCTTCTTGCTCAACCATCGGGCGGGCAACCGACCCTTGCAACTGGCTCGACTCCTCCACTAGAAACCTGCACACCGGGTTAGCTATCTGAGGAATGGCTCTTTGCTCGCTCTCATCAAAAAGCGTACGAACCTTCGAGGGCAAAGCATCTTCTAATATTTGCCCGGGAGTACGTTCTCCCGTTTCATGGGAAGCACCATTGTAAAGAAAAGTTTCACGTCTCACGACAGCCAATATAATCGGTTACATTGCATTCTGCAAAATACCTGTGCTGTCCTCTAACAAATGTCGCACTCTTACCCGATGAGATATCAACGAACGCTACTTCGGATGGGACAATAACTCTATGTGCGATCGAAGAACTCGACGGTGCGGGCGAAACGGATGGCCGAAGGCCTATCGAAGCGCCCGTGCATGTCTATGGCGACCTCAATGTCCGGGCCGACGGTTTCTCGTACCGACGCGCCCCGCGCGACCATCGCTTCGTGTTCTTTCGGGCGGCGCGCTCATGCCCCGTGTACCTCCCTCTGCTCGCGTAGGACTGGCCTCCTCTCCCGCGACGCCGAGCATACAGCGGCGTATGGCACGGCGCCACCGGCTTGATCCCGGTCGACGAAGAGTTTTCCGGCCGCGGGGCGTCTCACTTGTGACTTTCCGGGAAGTACCTTGCTATAGATACCGCAACCTAAAGTAAAAGAGAACCGTGGACGAATATGAGCCAGGCGACAAGAAATGAAAGCTAAAGAGAAGGGTGGATGAATATGATCCAGGTGACGATAGAGGTCAAGGGGAAGACGGTCTGCCGGCGCATGCGGGTCACGGCCCCGAGCGTCGAGCGGGCGTTGGAACTCGCCGGCGCGGGAAGACCGGACAAGCGGGTGCGCGTGGTCTTCCCGGTTGACTCAGAGGATATTCTCGTCAGGAACGGCGTCCCCGGAGGGATGCCACCTGGTTCCGGAGGACTGGAGACGGCCGCGTAGCGAAGCCGCTATCGTCGGGAAGGGAGGCTGAAATGAGAGGTTCGTCGCGCAGGAGCTCCGGCCCTGACTCCATCGTCTGCCCGAGGTGTGAGATCGGCCACCTGGAACCCCAGGGCTCCGGCCTGGCCGGTTGCGCGTTCTGCCACCGCACCGTGGAGATCGGCGTCCTGGAGGCGCTGCGCCGGATGGTCGCCCTGCCGGACGCCCGGGGAGGGCACGCTTGTGAGTGCGGACACCCCCAGACGCGCCTCCTCCCCGACGGTGTGTTCTGGTGCCCGGCCTGCGGAGCGGAGGTCTTGCCCGTCGTCGCGGATCGCGCCTCCCGTGATCGGGAAGGCTGAAAACCACCGCCAACTCTCTTACAGAATCGCCAGATGCGCCCGGACGCCGGCCCCGAGCTCGATGGCGAACGCCGGATATGGACCGAGCCGCTCGTCGGCGAGCCGGGTCAGTTCCCACAGGTCCGTGACGCCACGTCCCAGGCTTTCTTTCACCACCTCCTCCACTCGATCCGTGAATCCCAGCGAGCGGTCGAGGAAGTCGGCCACCTCGCCTCCTCGCATGGGCGGATAGTGGGCGGTGAGCAGATGCTCCGGGTTCAGGGCGCGGAGCCGGCGGATGGTGGTCCGGTAAGCAGCGGCGTCGAAGTAGCGCGGCGGCTGCAAGAGGGTCCCATCACGATCGTATATCCCACGTTCCAGCGCGGCGTCTATGATGATGGCCGCCTCGTTTGCCGAATCCCACAGGCCGAGGTGGCCAGGCGTGTGGCCTGGGAGGTGCAGGACCTCGACCCGCCAGTCCGGTCCGAGCCGCAACATCTCTCCGCCGCGCAGGCCCGTGCCTACCGGGGAGTCGCCGCCTAGCTCCGTGCGGAGCCATTGCACGGACTCTGCGTCTGGGCCGAAGCCGTAAGGATCGGACCATCGGTAGAGATCCGCGAGCGCCAGGCTGGTGCTCTCCACCCACGCGCGATCCGCTTCCCCGCACAGGAACTTCAGGGACGGGGACATCTCTTTCAGGGCGTGGTTGCCGCCGCAGTGGTCCACGTCGGCGTGGCTGATGAAGACCTCGTCCACGTCCTGGACGGAGAGCCCGATCTCCTCCAGGTAAGGGACAATCACCGCCTCGGGCGTCCCGGCGAGGCCGGTGTCGACCAGGATCTTCCTGTCCTCTCCGGCGAGGAGGTACTGGCACATGAACCGCTCCCCGAGGTCCGACTCGATGCGGTGTATGCCCGGCAGAATCTCCATCTCTCCCCCTCGAGGTTGGAGCGTGGTCGAGAACCCGAACGACCAGGCCGCGTTTCCTCCGGCTAACGGCGCATCTCGTCTAGTTCAGCCTCTTCGCCCCGTAGTAACCGCTCACGTACTTCATCGGCCGCTCGACGACCCTGCCCCAGTACGACGAGGAGTGGATGATGTTGCCGCTGCCCGAATACATGGCGACGTGGGTTATGGGGTTGCTCTCTCCGGCCTCCTTGAAAAAAACCAGGTCGCCGGGGCGAAGGTCTGACTTCTCGACGCTGCGCCCCCTCTGCCACTGCTGAACCGGATCGTCGGGTAACGCCAGCCGCTCGCCGAAGACCAGGCGCGTGAAGCAGGAGCAATCCTCCGAGCGGTAAGCCTGACAAGGCAGCGGGGGTGAGTGCCTGTAAGGGGTGCCGATGTGGGTTCTCGCCCTCTGGACCAACTCGTTGCCCTGAGCCCTGCCGCCTGCGGGCTCTTCGGCCGTGACGCCTCCACCCTTGTCCCTCCTGGCCTTCATCGGTTGCGCCACCTGGGTACCCCTTACAACCTTCACGGCGTCGGCGACCACGCGGCCCCTGGCTTTCGAGTATCCGGCTACCCGCACGGAGTAGCGGTTGCCCGCCTTCATCTCGTACGCGCCGAGCCTCACCCACATGCCGCCGTCTTTGCGCTGGTTGACGTCGGCATTCTCGAGCCCGGATGCGGTGCTGATACGAAAGCGGGCCGCAGGGTTGTTGCGCTTGACGGCGGGCCAGCGAGCGTAGACAGTGTAGCTACCGGCGGTGGGAATCTTCACCCTGAACCACGCGGCGGGCGCGCCTTGTTTGGGCCTGATGTACTCGAAGTCCTTACCGTAATGTCTCTTTCCTCTGGAGCTCTCCTTCCAGGCTCGCTTCGAGAAAAAACGCCGGTGCGAGGCGTTGTCGACGATCTGGGAGTAGGGAGTAGGCAGCTCCATGACCGAGCGTGCCCCCGCAGGTGCCCGTACTCCGGGAGCCGAGCCCTCGGAGGGCGTATCCTTCACCTTCGAGACCTCCAGTGCGCCATCCCGTGCGAGCCACCGGGCGTAAAAGCCGTAGTAGTCCGTCGCAGGCGTACCGGGCATGCCCCAGACCTCGTCGAGGCCGTTGGAGTACTGTGTCTCACTGGCGCTCTCCACCTGGCCCTGGTTCGGCGAAGACGTCCGGGCAACCGTCGTTTCGGGAGCATCTTGCTCCGCCTCCGAAGCATCAGATACGGCGAAAAGCGCAACCGAGAAAGCCACGGCCGCAAACAGGAGTACCGCCACCGTAGCCAATTCGAGCCGAAGCATGAATCCCCCCTCCTAAAATCTCGGTTTCGTCAACCCGCTGCCAGCATCACAAGCGTCGAATCCCTTGATCTGGCATCCACCTTCCCAGCTTCTCACGTGCTCACCACCCGCGCAAGAGAGAGTATGTGGACCGCGGGTCGGAAGCCCCTGGCAGCGGCCGTGCATGACCCCGATCCGGGGCCTCCCGGATTTGTCCGCTTTCTAAAGGCCGGTCCGTTGCGGTTGTGTTTTGCGGAGCGGGGCGCCGACCTCGTGCAGGTGGCCGAGGATCTCGCGGTAGGACTGGAGCACGCTCGTTTCGTGGTAGGGAATCTCCTGGTCCCGGCAGAAGTCCCTGATGATCGGCTGCGCTTCCTTGAGCTTGTTCCGGGGCAGTCTCGGGAAGAGGTGGTGCTCTATCTGGTAGTTGAGGCCCCCGTAACAGAAGTCGGTTATCGGGTGGGCGAGAACGTTGCGGCTGGTCAGCACTTGCCGGTGCAGGAAGTCCACCCGGCTGTCCTGCTCCAACAGGGGCATGGCTTTGTGGTTGGGCGCGAAGATGGAGACCATGTAAACGCCGAAGAGCCCACGATGGACGACGACGAACAGGACCGCCGTGAGGGGCTCCAACACGGAGAACAGCAGGCCGAAGTACAACACGAAGTGGGCCAGGATCACGAGCGCCTCGACGAGCGTGCTCCTCGCCTTCCCGGCGGCGAGGAACTCGATGCTGCTGCGGTGCATGCTTATGGCCTGGAGGAACGAGAGCGGGAATATCAGGGCGGCCTGGTACTTCACGACGAACCGCGCGAGCCCCCTCTTGTCCATCGCCTGGTCCTCGTCGAAGGCGAGCAGCGGGATGTCCACGTCGGGGTCCACGTCTACCTGGTTCGGGTGGCCGTGGTGCTCGTTGTGCTTGTCGATCCACCACTGGCGGCTCACGCCGAGCAGCAGGTTGCCAAAGATGAGGGTCAGCCAGTCGTTCTTCCACGCGGAGCGGAAAGTGAACTGCCGGTGCCCGAAATCGTGGGCGAGAAGGCTGATCTGGACGAACGCGAACGCCAGATATACGGCGTTCAAAAGCTGGAACCAGATGTTATCGAAGACGAACAACAAGGCGATGCCAACCGCCAGCAGTCCTAAAGTGAGGGTGGTCTTGCCAAAGTAGTAGGCCGGCTGCCGGTCCAGCAGCCCGTTTTTCTTGACGATCCGTTTCAACTCGGCGTAATGGTTGGCCTCATGACGGCGGCCTGCCAGGCCCGGCCCGTCGGCCGGGGGTGACGTGTCTGATTTCATGCGTTGTGTTCCTTTCCGGCCGGGCAATGCTCCGGCAGTTCCGTCGCGAGGGGCGAGCAAGGATAGTCGGGTAAACCAGACCGTCTCGAAGGAAGAACCGCTGGCACGCTCCTATAAGCTACGGTTCGCCCCGAGAACTGGTCCGGCGGCCGTCGCCCGGTTTCGGATCGACGGCGGGTCTTCGGAGAGGTACATGTCGAAGAGGATCTCGATCCGGATGAGGTTCAGGAGTTCCACCAACTTCGTCCGGTTCCTAGATCGCGCCCACTCCAGAGACTCATCTAGCCACGCGAGCATTCTCTGGTGGGCGTCCCTCGATACACGGTCCTTCAAGATTCGTCCTCTCTTGCCGCTGGGATCACCTGAGCGTCAGGGACCGCGCTGCCCTGTCGAGCGCCGCGCCCCGTACCGGGATGAGTACGTACCTGGTAAAGAGGACCCCGATCCGCACCCGGACGTACTCAGGCCAGCCATCCCCGTTGAAGTAGAGCTTCCCGGCGCTCCCGATCTTCTGGTCCATGGGGTCGAGGACCTCGTACCCCGCGTACTCCCCAGGCAACTCGTCCCAGGAAAACGCTCCCTTGCCAGAATCCCCGTCGCCCGCAACGGAGCCTCTCGAACGTCGCCTGTCTTGTGTGCTTCGCTCGATCATCCGGTCGCGCTCCTTCTATCGGATGGAGGATGAGCAACGCAAAAGAATATAGCTTTGCTCAGGCCGCCCGGAAGCGATTCCGGCCGATATTCGGGAAAAATGTATCGAAGTGTGTAGTGGAGGCTCCTGACGGATGATGGCGGAGCGCGGGCTACACACTTCGGCACATTATCGGCCCGAGCTTCCCGAATCCTCCGGCATCGGGTGTATAGTGCATTTACAGCTATATGTGGGCCGCTTTCATGCGTATCGTTTCGTGTCGAGTTTCCCGCGAGTCAGGAGCGTACGGGTCGTGCGCATACTCGTTACCGTCAAGCCCCAGATGTACCGCGAGACGCTGGCGCTGGCCCTTCACGAACGCCGCCCCGACGCCGAGGTGATGCTCGCTCCTTCAGGGCCTCTCGACGGGGAGGTGGAGACCTTCGGACCGCATCTGCTCGTGCGCAACGACAACGATGGGTCTGCCCTGGAAGGGCTGGAGGACATCGCGTGCCGGATCGAGATACTGTTCTCCGACGGTATGGGAGCCAGGATCAACCTGTACGGACGGGCCTGGAAGATGGAGGACATGAGCCTGGGCGACCTGCTCGCTGTCGTTGACGAGGTGGAGGAACTTATCTCCAGGGAGCCCGCAGGGTAACCCGGCCCGCCGCTATGTTTCCCGGCTCTCGTCGTCGGTGATCTCGCTGACGGTGATCCAATCCTCCTGCAGCGCCTTCCTGGCGGCCTCGTCCCGGGAGCCGACACCCATCTTGTGGTAGGTGTTGGTGAGGTGACGCTTGACGGTCCCCTCCGTCAGGTGTACCCGGCTGGCTATCTGGCGGTTGGAGAGACCGCGGGCGGCCAGAAGCAGGATCTCTAGCTCTCGGATGGAGAGCACGCTCTCCGAGCCCCCTTCGGCCTCTTCCAGCAACTCGCGAGGCATGCCAAGCACCACGTTGCCGTCCTCAGGGGCGAAGACCGCGGCGCGGATCGCGCTCACGAGCTGGGTGGTGGAGGAGCTCTTGAGCACGTACCCGCTGACCCCCAGCTTCAGAAAATCCCGCATCATGGCGGGGTCCTCGAACATGGTCACGATAATGACCTTCGGTGGCGGCTCGACCTCGCGCATCCTGTCGAGGGACTGCCTGGCCTCCTCGAACGGCATCTGCACCTGCATGATGACCACGTCCGGCTTCCTCTCGCGGGCGAGGACGACGGCGCCCGCGTCGTTGGTCGTCTCCCCAACCACCTCGAGACCCCCGTATGCGGTCAATAGCGTCGCCAGCCCCTCGCGGAACATGGTGTGATCGTCGGCCAGGAGCACCGTTGTCGGGCGATTCTCCATCGTCTAACTCGAACTACCGAAGACCATAGGCTCCTCCAGGATCACGGGTTCTCCCCGCGCATCCACGCCGGGCGTTCCAGATGCTCGAACCACTCGAACATTTTGCATGTATCTTAGTATGTAGTCTACGCCCGCGCGCTTCCACATCCGCGCGGTGGTACGGGCGTCGTGCTGTGAGGAGCAGTTCACGTTGAAGCCGGGTATAGGGTCGAGGGGGCACAAAATAATACGGGCGGGAATCGGGTAAAAGAAGATGGAGCGTCTACGAGCAGGAGGTAACCTTGATCGAATCCCAGACAGAGTCCCTGAACTTCATCGGTGGCGAGTGGACGTCCGCCGACTCGGGAGACACCTCGGAGATCGTGAACCCTTCCAGCCCCTCCGAGATCCTGGGAACCACCCCGGCCTCCGGGGCCGAAGAGGCTTCGAGGGCCGTCGAGGCGGCTGTCGGCGCCTTCCCGGAATGGAAGGCCATGCTTCCCTCGGCGCGAGGCGCGATCCTGATGAAGGTTGCGGACATCATCGAGTCGAAGACGGACGAACTGGCGCGCCTGATGGCCCGCGAGACGGGCAAGCCGATGGGGGAGAGCCTGATGGAGACCGCACGGGCCGCGGCCATCTTCCGCTACTACGGCTCCGAAGGCTGGCGGCTGGACGGCACCATTCCACCCTCGACGCGGCCCGGCATCCAGGTCAGCTCGGTGAGGGAGCCGCTCGGGGTGGTCGCCCTCATTACACCGTGGAACTTCCCGCTGGCGATACCAACGTGGAAGATGGCGCCGGCCCTGATCTGCGGCAACACCGTCGTCATCAAGCCCGCCTCCAACGCCGCCCTGAACGCCGCCTTCCTCATGGGCATCCTGTCCGAGGCTGGCCTGCCGGACGGGGTCGTCAACATGGTCACGGGTTCAGGCGGCGCCGTCGGAGATCCCCTGGTGACGGACCCGCGCGTGAAGGCCGTCTCGTTCACCGGCTCGACGAGCGTGGGCCTCGGCATCCAGGAACGGGCCGTCGGCAAGAAGGTTCAGCTCGAGATGGGCGGCAAGAACCCCTACGTGGTGATGGAGGACGCCGACCTCGCGGACGCTGCGCAGAAAGTCGCCTTCAGCGCCTTCGGTTACGCAGGCCAGAAATGCACCGCCACGAGCCGCGCCGTCGTGGTCGAGAGCGTCTACGACGAGTTTCTCGAGGAGCTAGAGAGCGCCACCGAGGCGACGAAGTTCGGCGACGTGTTCGACGACGACACCGCCGCCGGTCCTGTGGTGAACAAGAGCCAGTACGACGACATCCTCGTGGCCATTGAGACCGCGAAGGGCGAGGGGCGCGTGGTCGTGGACGGTGGTGCGACGGGTTCGGAGGATGATGGGTACTTCATCTCGCCGGTCATCGTCGCCGACGTGGACAACTCTTCGGAGACGGCGCAGGAGGAGATCTTCGGCCCCGTGCTCGCCGTGATAAAGGCTCGGGACTTCGACCACGCCATCGAGATCGCCAACGACACCCGCTACGGCCTGACCGCCGGCATAGCGACCCGCTCCCTGCGCTACGCTCACGAGTTCGCCGAACGCTCCGAGGTCGGCATCGTCAACGTCAACACGCCGACCGCTGGCGTGGAGTTCCAGGTGCCTTTCGGGGGCGTCAAGGAGTCAGGCGTCGGGCCGAAAGAGCAAGGAACGGCCGGCCTGGATTTCTACTCCACCTGGAAGACCGTAGCGATCCGGGCGGTGTAGACGATGGGCGCGAACGGCTTCACGCACGTCAGCGTCCACGCCCGCGACCTGGAAGAGTCGGCGCGCTTCTACAAGGAAATGTTCGGGATGGAGGAAGTCTCCGCCCCGGACTTCCCCTTTCCCGTGCGCTGGTTGCGCGTCGGCAACCTCCAGTTGCACCTGTTCCAGAGCGAAGCTCCGGCTCCCCGCGCGCACCACTTCGGGTTGGACGTGGACGACTTCGAGGTGGCGTACCGGAGGGCGGAGGAGTTGGGGATCATGGACGAGGGCGGCTACTACGCGAACGTGTACGAGTTGCCTGATGGGGCGGCGCAACTCTACGTGCGTGACCCGGCGGGGAACATGGTGGAGATCAACCACCCAGACGCGGGCTCGCTCGACCGCTCCGTGGTCGGTGAGATCCAAAAGATAGGTGGAGACGCTACCTTGTACATGCCGTCCGAGAAAGAGGAAGTCCATCGTGGATGAGCGGGGTATGCAGACCATCGCGGATATGGGGCTGCCGGACCAGGCGATACAGTCCGAGGAGATCCCGTGGGTGCCGCAAGGGGAGCGGGTGTGGTTCAAGCCGCTCAGGTTCGACCTCGCCACCGGGCGTTGGATCAACGTCCTCCACGTCCAGGGCGGCGGGAAGGTGAACCGCCACCGCCACACCGGCGGTCAGGTCCTCGGATACTGCATCGAAGGCTCCTGGCGCTACCTGGAGCGCAACTGGGTGGCGAAGCCGGGCACGCTCGTCTACGAGCCGCCCGGCGACATCCACACCCTCGTGGTGGACGAGGAGGCCGGGTACATGGTCACGCTCTTCATCCTTGAAGGCACGGTGCAGTACATAGACGACGATGACAACCTCATATATCAGGACGACGTGTTCTCCAAGCTGGAGCGATACCTGAAGTTCTGCGAGGAGCAAGGCCTCGAACCCCAGGACCTCCGCTACTGATGGCCGTCCTCGACGACTTCAGGCTCGACGGCAAAGTCGCCCTCGTAACCGGCGCGGCCCGCGGGCTCGGACAGGGCATAGCCCTCGGCCTCGCCGAAGCCGGCGCCGACGTGGCAGCCCTCGACATCCTTCCCGTGGACGAGACCGGCGGAAAGGTCTCAGCGCTAGGCCGCCGCTTCCACGCCATGAACCATGACCTGCGGGAGACGAAGGCGGAACGTGCCGCGGAGATCGTGGAGGAGTGCGTCTCCGAAATCGGCCGTCTCGACATCCTGGTCAACAACGCCGGACTCATCCGGCGCGCCCCGGCACTGGAGTTCGGCGAGGAGGACTGGGAGGATGTGATGAGCGTCAACCTGAGCGCAGCCTTCTATCTCAGCCAGGCCGCGGCCAGGCATTACGTGGAGAGGGGCGGGGGAGGCAAGATCATCAACACCGCCTCTGTCCTCTCCTACGAGGGCGGCATCACCGTCCCCTCATACGCCGCCTCCAAGGCCGGCATAGCCAACCTCACGCGGGCCCTGGCGAACGAGTGGGCGCCGCTCGGCATCAACGTGAACGCCATCGCCCCGAGCTACTTCACCACCGAGCTCACGAGTGCGATCCGAGAAGACACCGAACGCAGCACGGCCCTCCTCGTTCGCATCCCCGCCGGACGCTATGGTGAGCCGGAAGACCTCAAGGGAGCGGTGGTCCTGCTATCTTCCAAGGCGGGGGACTTCATTCACGGCACGGTCCTGCCGGTGGACGGCGGTTGGCTGGGACGCTGAAGGTGCAATAATGGGAGGATGAGCGCATCGTGGCTCACGCGATGGGGAGCATCGGCCGGACCCAGATGGCTGTCGGCCCGTGACTGCGGTTCGCTGAGCGTGGGATTGGGGGACGATGCCCTCGATCCCTGAAGGCCCCGGGCCCGAGAGTGGAAGGTCCCTCGTGGACGACTCGTCCGGATCTGAGACATCCCGCACGAACTCCGGGACCGAACGTCGGGAGGCGCCGGCGCGGCCCTTGTTGGGCTGGGGCATGATCCTGTGGGGCGTGTTCATCGTCGTCTTTTCCCGGGGGTTCGCCGAGGTCACGAGCTTCTGGTGGCTAGTCTTGATCTTCGGTCTCATCGTGCCGCTCACCTCGGCGGCGCAAGCGTTGGTAGCGGCCAGGGGCGATTCCCGGTACGCAACACCTCCCGCCGTGAACCAGGCCGAGGACAAGCAGCGGCAGTTGCTGGAGGCGCTGGCCCGGGACGGTGAGTTGACCTCCACGATGGCCGCCCTGCGCACCGAGTTGACGGTCGAGGAGGCGGCGGAGCTTCTCGAAGGGCTGGCCGGAAAGGGGCATCTCAGGGTGTCCGCCCGCGAAGGCGCGATGGTGTACGCGCTCCTCGAACGGGACCGCCACGAGTTGTTGAACGTCTACGGAGAATCTTCCGGCGACTCCACGGACGGTTCCGAGGATGAAGCGATCCTCGCCGAGCCCTTGAGCCAACGCGAGCAAGAAGTCCTCGAGCTGCTGGCCTCCGGCCGCTCCAATGGGGAGATCGCCCGCGACCTGCACGTGACCGTAGGCACCGTGAAGGCGCACGCGAGCAACATCTACCGCAAGCTCGGGGCGAAGGGCCGCGCCGAGGCTGTCTTCAAGGCGCGGAAGCTGGATCTCCTCGGCTAGAGATTCCCGCCGGGATCGGAACGCATTGAGCGGTGTGGCCGATCCCCGGCTTCCGCACCGCCGACTTCGCATTTCGTGGCGGGATCCCGGCCAGATAAGCCCGAAATAAGCCCTTTGATTCTACTTTCGTTCTACCTTCGTCGGATGCCGATTGGACCGGATTAGCGGTAGGTTGAACGGTGTGCGAAGACGCAATCCGTTCGGGAAAGGAGCTTCGATGACCGTGATCACCCCCAACAGCCGGAACGCCGTAACCACAATGGCCGGCGCCCTCGTCGTCCTCTACGCCATTACCTTTCTTCTGGGGGCTCTGCTCCATCTGGGCGCGCGGCTCCCGGTAGGGTCCGTGGTCCTCGCGGAGCCCCGGATAGTTCCCGCGACGATAGTCGAGACGCTCTGCGGACTCTTCCTCACGTTCAGCGCCTACGCCGTGTTCGCCCGCAGGGATTGGGCATGGTCCACGGTCGTGGGCGCCCATGCCTTCGCGTTGGCGGGTGTGCTGCTCGGCATGGCGGCGATAGCCGTCGGCGCCGGCCCGAGCACCGAACTGAACGACATCTACCACCGCGTGATGCTGACGGTGCTCGCGGCCGGGCTGATCCTGCTGTTGACACCAGCCGGGAGAGTGGCGTTTGGGCGCGGCGCCCGGGATTCACATGACCGCGCCGATCCACCGCCGAGAGCCCGTGGGTAGACAGCAAATCGACCGGAGTAGACGAGACATGAACGGTCAGGCCGAAGAACTGAAGAAGCTCGCGCAGGATTGGGCCGTCGCCGAACTGCGTGGCGACACCACCTTCCTCGAGGACGCTCTGGCGGATGATTTCGTTGGTGTGGAGCCGCGAGGCTTCATGCTGACCAGAGAGCAGTGGGTCTCGCGCCACGAGGCCGGGAACCTGCGTTACGAGTCTTTTGGGCTGGATGAGGTGGAGGTTCGCCTCTACGGAGATGTGGCGGCTGCGGTGTGCCGCCAGAGCGCCGAGGGAGTGTACGAGGACGACAACGGCCGCTACGACATCCACGAGCAGTTCCGCGCGACGCTCATCTTCGTGAGGCAGCGGGAGCGTTGGCTGCTTGCCGGCCTGCAACTGAGCCCCATCCTGGGCAGACCGTGAGCCCGCCGACGATATCTGGTCTGTTCGAGGAGGATTAGCGCATGAAGATCGGGCGCATCATCAATAACTTCGATTGGGTCAGAGGGGCGTCCGATCCGGGCGCGACGCTGGCCGGGATCGCGCGCGCTGCCGAAGACGCGGGGCTCGACCTGATCGGCGTGTCGGACCACGTCTGGCAGCATCCCTTCATGGGCGGCCCGGAGGCCGACGAATTGGAGTGCTACGGGACGCTGGCATACCTGGCCGCCATCACCCGACGGGTCAAGCTGATGTCCGTCGTGAGCGGGGTGCATTTCAGGCATCCGGGCATGCTGGCCAAAACCGTGACGACGCTGGACGTGCTCTCCGGCGGACGTGCCTGGCTCGGCATCGGGGCCGGGCACTACAAGGAGGAGGCGCGAGGACTGGGAATCCCCTTCCCTCCGCTGAAAACGAGGTTCGAGATGCTGGAGGAGACCGTCCGGATCTGCCTGCGGATGTGGAGCGGCGAGCAGGGCGACGAGCGCCCTTTCGAGGGCAGGCACTACAAACTTGAGCGGCTGCTCAACCTTCCCCAGAGCCTGGGACGGCCACACCCGCCGATCATGATCGCGGGCGGTGGTGAGCGTAAAACCCTGCGTCTGGTCGCGCGCTACGCCGACGCCTGCAACCTGTACCCGACACCAGATCTCGCGCGGAAGCTGCATGTCCTGCGCGGGCATTGCGAGGAAGAGGGCCGCGACTACGACGAGATCGAGAAGACCTGCATGTTCCGCTTCGATAGTGGCGAGGGCGCTTCCAATCCGGACGAACTGGTCGAACAGCTACGCTCGCTCGCCGGCTTGGGCATTCAAACCGTGATCGGCTTCCTCCCGCCCGTGGACCCGGTCATGAGGCTGGAGGAGATCGGCCGCGAAGTCATCCCGGCGGTCGCGGACTTTTAACCGTCAGGGCTCGGTGAGCTTACGTCGGGACGCTGGTCTACTTGGCGGTGGATCGGGGCTGGAAAGGGCTTTCGGTAAACAGCCCTTGTGCACCAACCCACACCTCGCCGGAAACGGAAGGCCGACGGGTAGAGTCCGCGGATGAGACTGGCCGGGAGCCGCCTGGGCCACTCAACGCGCGTATGGCTCACGACGTTTTGGCGGTGGGTCAAACAGGGTATCCTCACATCTTTGTAGCCAGATAAATGTTTACGACGGACAAAGGAGTGAACGGCTTTGAGCGCGGTTCCCAACATCACCCTCAACGACGGCAACACCATCCCGCAGCTCGGTTTCGGGGTCTTCCAGATCGAGCCGAGGGGCACCGCCGAGGCGGTGAGCGAGGCGCTCGAGATCGGCTACCGGCACATAGACACCGCCGAGATGTACGGCAACGAGAAGGAGGTCGGCGAGGCCGTCAGGGACTCCGGCCTCGACCGCTCCGACATCTTCGTGACCAGCAAGCTCAACAACAGCTTCCACGAGCCCGACGACGCCCGCAAGGCGTTCGACACAACGCTTTCGGACCTCGGCTTCGATTACGTGGACCTGTTCCTCATCCACTGGCCGCTGCCCACGCTCTATGATGGCGACTACGTCTCCACCTGGAAGGTGCTGGAGGAGTTCAAGGGCGACGGCCGCGCGCGCTCCATCGGCGTCTCCAATTTCCATGTGGAGCACCTGGAGCGGCTGGCCGCGGAGACGGACACGGCGCCGGCGGTCAACCAGATCGAGGTTCATCCCTACTTCACCAACGAGGATGTGCGCGCCTACGGCCAGGAACACGGGATCGTCACCGAAGCGTGGTCGCCGATCGCCCAGGGTGGCGTCCTCGAAGACGAGACGATCACGCGGATAGCCGAGAAGGTTGGCAAGACGCCGGCTCAGGTCGTCCTGCGGTGGCACATCCAGCGCGGCGACATCGTGTTCCCGAAGTCGGTGACGCCGTCGCGCATGCAGGAGAACTTCGAGTTGTTCGACTTCGAGCTCGACGGGGGCGACGTGGAAGAGATCTCCGCGCTCGACCAGGGCGAGGACGGTCGCACCGGCCCGCACCCGGACACGATGGACAAGCTCCCGAGCTAACCCGCTTCCGAACGATCCGGGAGCACGACCGAAGAATCGAACCGCAGCGCGGATCGCAAACGCCGTCAGCGGTTGGCCCTACATCGAGACGCCGAGCAGCCCGCGGGTGAACTGGAAGTCCGTGTTGCCCGCCTCGAATAGCTTCGGCGTGTACTCGCGGGAGGCTACTGTTGCGACGGTCTCCAGTAGTTGCTCCGTCCATACGGAGGGATCTCCTTCGAGGAGCGCGTCCAGGTCGTCGGCGTGACGCTGGATGGTGTCCGGGTCGGCGGAGGCTTGCAGTAGTGGGAACATACGGTGCGCCTGCAATGGGCGCCCTGTCACGTGTACCAGCATCACCTCCACGCCCGTCGCCCCGAGGCCGGTCGCCGTCTCGATCCAGTGGTCCGTCGGCGCCTCCATGACGTGCAGCCCCGGCTTCCTGGCCGTCTGCCCGTAGGCCAGGGTGCTCTCCACCGGACAGTCGCCGAGGATGCGCTCCAGGTACGCTGACGAAGAGAGTATGGACGCCGTCTCCGGGACGACGACCGTGCCGCCCGCGCCCGCTATCGCGAGCGTCGTCTCCGCCAAGCTCCGGGCGGCCTCATCCGAGATGTGACCGGCGGCGTGGAGGCCGAGTCGCAGAGCTTCGGGGCCGGCGGGCTCGCGTTCCAGTTCTTCGGCGTTCTCCAGCGTTTCGGCGAACCAGGCTTCGACTTTCTCCACGACGGTGTCTATGCCGCCGTCGAGTTGAACGCTGGCCCAGCCGAAGCGTTCGGGGTCGAGGCCGGCTTCGAGGAGACGGTCGTGGAAGTAGTCGTTGTGGGTCTTCTCACAGCCGTGCTCCAGCAGGAGGCCGAAGCGCACGGCCGGGTTGGCGAGGTGGCCTAGAACGGTGCGGGAGTAGATGTTCTCGGCGGAGCCGGCGGAGACGCCGCAGCCCTCGGTGTGCGGGAGGGCGACGAAGCGGGTGACCGCGTCTTGCGTGGCCCCGCGTTCGTTCAGGCGGTTGGCGATGCGGCGGGCGATCTGGCCCGAGCAAAGGCTGGTCGGCATCACGAGCCCGACCTGATCCGTGACCGGTCCGCGCCCGCTCTTTATCGCCTCGAAGGAGAAGCCGGGTCCGGGAGCTTTACCCGCGACCGGCAGCGGCTCGCCGTCCGGCTCGGGGGTGTTCTGGAGTTGCTCCAGGTTCTCCGCGCCGGTCTGCTTCCAGTCGCGCCAGATGGAGACCTGAGAGTGACCGGCCCGCTCCCCGACGGTCTTCTCGCCGGAGGCGGCCCGTAGCGTCAATTCGAACGTCTCGCGGCCGAGTTCCTCCATCGGAGTCCCGTCGAGGTAGAGGCCAGCGTTCACGTCCATGTCTCGGGAGAGGAGCTCGAAGCGGCCGGTCGTTGTGACGAACTTGACGGTCGGGACGAAGGGGAAGTTGGTTATGGAGCCGTTGCCGGTGGTGAAGAAGATCATGTTGGCTCCGGCGGCGACCTGTCCGGCGACGCTCTCCAGGTCGTTCCCGGGGCTGTCCATGAAGTAGAAGCCGCCCTCGTCCATGCGCTCCGCGTACTCGATGACGCGGTCAATCCGCACGTCGGGGTTCTTCTTCATCGCCGCGCCGAGGGACTTGATGGAGATGTTGTAGAGGCCGCGGAAGTTGTTGCCGCCGGATGGGTTGTCCTCCGCCGTGTGACCGTGCCACGAGACACGCTCCTTGAACCGCTCGACGGTCTCGAGGAACCGCTTCGCCGTCGCCAGGTCCCGGACGCTCTTCAGGACGTAGTGCTCCGCACCGATCAACTCGTCCGTCTCCGCCAGGTTGGCCGCGCCGCCGTTTCTTACGATCTCCCTGGACACCCACCCAACCAGCGGGTTCGCCGATACCCCCGAGAAGGCGTCCGAGCCGCCGCACTGAAGTCCGATCTTGAGCTCCGACGCCGGCTCCTCCGTGCGCCGTGCGCCGTTCACCCGGTCCAGCCACCCCGTCACCACGGACTTCGCCCGCTCCAGATTCGCCCGGAAACCGCCCTCCAGGCTCATGAACTCGTGCGGCACGTCGGCCAGCGGGTAGCCGTGCTCCTCCATGTACGAGCGGAGCATCTCTCCCGTCACCGCTTCCTCGCCGCCATGATCGAGGACCAACACCGCCCCGACATTCGGGTTGACCACGAAGCCGGAGAGGGTGCGTAGCAGGAGATCCAGGTTGTTCGGCGTCCGGTCCTCTCCGCCCTCGGTGTGGGCGACGGCGACGATGCTGTCCACGTTCTGGTAGCCGTCCGGGGCGCTCTTCAGCTCGCCCTCGAGTGCACGCACAAAGCCGGTGAGCCGGGAGGTCACACCTAATAGAACTATGTCGTTGCGGGTCCCGACGCCACGCCCCATACCGCGCCGGTAGCCCATGAAGGTGCGCGGCTTGTCGTGGAGCGGGGCTTGCTCGCCGGGTTGGAAATTCTCTTCGTCGAGGACGTAGGGTTTCAACTCCGCGTCGCGGAAGGTGGGCTCGGAGGGGAGATTCAGGTCCGCGTTACGGTATCCTCCCGGTACGCTGCCACCGCCCTGGTCTGAGGTCCCCTCTGGGTCTTCGTCTTCGCGGCGGGCCGGAATCCTGAAACGCTCGCGCAGGACGCGCAATATCTTCTCGTTGCAGGCATAATCTCCCGGCTCGATGTCCCGGACGGCCCGCCCGAACGGCATCCCCCAGGAGAGCAGGTCCTCGCCCTCCGCTATGCGCCCTACGGCGAACCGGTGTCCCTCCAGCACCGTATGCCGGACGGTGAACTCCGAGCCCTCGTAGGATACGCGCGTGCCCGCGTCCAGGGTGCGGGTGGCTATCGCGGTGTTGTCGTCCGGCTCGGGCAGCCTCCCGACCTCATCGAACTCCAGGGGACGCTCACTCTCGGTTCTCAAGGGTCCACCTTTCGTGTGAATCTCCATTCCCGGGGACCAGTTTATCGTAGTGGCCGTGGGAGATGGCGCGAGAGGCTAGCGGAACGGTTTACCGTACTCTTCGATCACCGCCCGGTCCACCTCGACGCCGATGCCGGGACCCTGGGGCACCGGAACCTTCCCGTCCGTCATGGAGATGGAGTCGTGGATCAGGCCCTCGCGGAACGGGTGCGACGACCTGGCGTACTCGAGCATGGGCTCCTCGAGGTTCATGGATAGCGGGTTGGGCGGCAAGGTGGCGATGAATTGCAGGGAGGCGGCCAGCCCGATGCCGGTGCCCCAGACGTGCGGGACCAGCGTGGTGTTCCACGCCTGGGCCAGGGCCGCTATCTTCTTGCACTCGGTGAAGCCACCGGAGGAGCACAGATCCGGCTGGAGGATGTCCAGGGCGCCCTCGGAGACCCAGCGGCGGAACCCTATCTTGCCGAACAGGTTCTCCCCGGCGGCGAGGTAGGTCCGGGTCAGGTTCCTCAAGGACCTGTACCCTTCCAGGTCCTCCGGCGCCAGTGGCTCCTCGAAGAAATGTATCTTTGCGTCCTCGCATTCCAGGAGGACCCGGCGGGCCGCGGGTACGTCGTAGGCGCAGTTGGCGTCCATCATGATGCGCGCTTCGGGTCCCACGGCCTCGCGGATCGCGTGGACGTACTCGACGTCGGACTCCACCCCGAAGCCGACTTTGAGCTTCATGGCCCCGAAGCCGTCGGCGAGGCGCTGCTTCGCCTCTGCTATGCCGGCCTCTGTATGATCCTCACCCTCGTGGCGGTAGAAGCCGGTGGCGTAGGGAACGACTTCCCGACGGAACGCCCCACCCAGCAGCCGGTGAACCGGCTGATCCAGGGAACGGCCGACGGCGTCCCAGAGAGCGATGTCCATGCCGCTGATGGCGTTGACGGCGGCGCCCCCTCCGAAGGGACGGGCGCGGTTGTACATCTCCTCCCACAGCACCTCTGCGTCGAAGGGGTCCCAGCCTACCAGCATCGGCTTGAAGCCGTGCTCGACAAAAGACGCGGCGATCTCCGGCGGTTGCAGACCGTGGCACAGCGACTCCCCCCAGCCGGTGACGCCCTCGTCGGTCGAGACCTCCACGACCATCGCGCTCCGCCGTTCGACCCGTCCCTGGGAGAACGAGAAAGGCTCCTCCAGCGGCGTGGACAGGACGTGGGCGGTTACGTCAACGATCTTCATGCTCTTGACACCTCGCAAGATGGCGGAATCGGTTCAACGGTATCGATCAACATTGCTCGTCATCGGGTTGCTGGATCGGATGGTAGCTGGAGGGGCTTGTGCCGGGCGGCGTTGGAGGGCCGGAGGAGCGTTGCTCCAGGCGGCGGTTGTAGACGCGGGCCATGTTCTCCGCCCACTCGCGGGCAGGGAAGCCATCGTCCTTCTCGAAGCGGGCGAGCCAGTCCTCGGGGTCGCCGGCCCGGAAGACCAGGAAGGCCGACGCTTCTTCGCGGACGGCGAGCCGGCCTTCCACTTGCGGACGATCCGGGTGCATCGCTAGAGTCTGACCTTCACTTCATCGCCTTCGACCACGACCTCGTAGCGGCGGAGGGTGACGCTCGGGTAGGCTATGCATCTTCCCGTGGGGATGTGGTACTCCAGACCGTGCCAGGGGCAGGCCACGATCTCACCGTCGTGGACCCACTCGAACCGCCAGTCGTTCTCCCTGCGGGAGACGAGGGTGCCCAGGGGCGGCTTGCCTTCGCACAGAGGCCCCGTCTGGTGCGGGCAGACATTCGGCAGGCCGTAGAAATCGCCGCCGACGTTGAAGACCCCGATCTCGCGCCGCCCCACCTTCACCAGCCTGTGACTGCCCTCCGGGAAGTCCGAGACGTTCCCGATGACGTGCTCCTCTCGCTCCCGCGTCATCGGAGGTTGAGGCGGTTGCCGTTCGCGTCCATGTTAAAGAGCCGCAGGGCGTTCTCCCCGAATACCTTGCGCCTGACCTCGTTGGTGAAAGGCACCTGGTGGACTTTGGAGGGATGATCGAAGTCGTGGTGAGGCCAGTCCGAGGCGAAGATGGTGTTGTCCTCGCCGTCGTAGAGGTTCATCATGGTGACAAGGTCGCCGAGGTTCTCCGGCTCCTCGACGGGCTGGGTGGCGAAGTACATCTTCTTGAGGTAGGTGCTCGGTTTGTCTTCGAGGAACGGGACCTCGCGGCGGCGCTCGACGTACTCCCGATCCATCTTGTGCATCAGGAACGGAACCCATGAGATGCCGGCCTCGGTGACGGCTACGCGGAGGTCCGGGTAGCGGACGGGGACGCCCGTGGTGATCATATGCACGATGTTCGCCATCATCGAGAAGGTGTGGCTGCAGATGTGCCGCCCGAACTCCGTCTCGAACTGTTGCGTGTTGAACGGGAAGACCGGGTGGATGACGGTCACGCTGTGCAAGAGGACCGGCAGGTCAGCCGCCTGGGCCGCCTCGTAGATGGGATCGTACTGTCGGTGCCCCCACAGCCGCTCCAGCCCCGCGCACGGCAGGAACACCCCGACCATGCCGGACTCGTTTGCATACTTTTCGATCTCACGCGCCGCGTCCTCCGGGTCCTGGGGGCAGGCGAGGATGCAGCCGAGGAGCCCCTTCTCCACGTCGCACCATTTGTCCAGAAGCCAGGCGTTGTAGGCGCGGGCGAGAGCGGCGGCGTACTCCGTCTGGGCGATGACCGGTATCTTCAGGAAGTGATCCGGAAACAGGACGCCGAGGTCAACGTGGATCTCATCCAGTTCCCGCCGCATCTGCTCCGCGTCGTGCACCATCTTGCGCCCTTCCTGCCCGGAGGGAAAGACAGCCTCGTAGGCGGTGGTGCCTGGGGAGAAACCTGGGATATCCAGGTAGAACTCCTGAACGTCCTGGATGTTCTCCAGCGCCACCCGCCAGGGCATCTCGCAGTAGGGGATCAACTCTTTAGGCGACTCGTGGACGTGAACGTCGCAGTCCACGACCAGGATGTCCTCCAGCTTCTCCTTGCGCTCCCTCTGCCGCGTTGCCTCTTGCGTCACGCCGTACTCCCTTCCCTCAGTGCATCATCCAGCCGCCGTCTATGCCGATGGTCTGGCCGCTGATGAAGGATGCCTGATCGGAGGCGAGGAAAGCTACGAGGTTGCCGATGTCTTCGGGGTTTCCGCGGCGTTTGACGCTCTGTTGTTCGAGGACCCAGCGGTTGTACTCGTCGGGGTTGGGGTGGATCTTCTCTGCGTCCGTCGGGAAGGCGCCTGGGGCTATGGCGTTCACCGTCACGCCGTCGGGGCCGGTCTCGCGGGCGAGGGTGCGGGTGAAGCCGACGATGCCGCCTTTGGAAGTCACGTAGTCCAGCAGCAGCGTCCATCCGATGAAAAACGTTATGGAGGAGACGTTCACGATGCGGCCCCAGCCTCGCTCCTTCATGTGAGGAAAAGCGGCCCGGGCGCACAGGAAGTAGCCCTTCAGGTTCACCGCCATTACGCGGTCCCACTCCGATTCCTCGATCTCCGTCCACGCCCGCCTCGGGTAGATCGCCGCGTTGTTCACGAGTACGTCCAGGCTCCCCAACTCGTCCGCCACCCGCTCCGCCATAGCTTCGACCGAACCCCTGTCCGACACGTCGGCCTCGACAGCAAGGGCGCATCCGCCGCTCGCCGCCACCGAGTCCGCTACCTTCTTCGCCTTCTCGTGTTCCTGCTCGACCACGGCGACTGTCGCGCCCTCGGACGAGAGCCTGGTACAGATCTCCGTTCCCAGCCCACCACCGCCGCCCGTAACCACGGCCACCTTGCCTTCGAGAGAACCCGCCATGAAAGTACCTCCGATCCCACCCCTTCGGACATCGCAACTCTAGCAGACGGCTGTTAGTCAAGCCGCGCCGTCCAGCCCATCTCTGTTTAGATCTCTCATAAATCTCTGGAGTCGCAACCAGGAAAGGCGGTAACATGCTGATACTTTGGTGAGTGGATCTGTCGAAGAATATGCCCGGTGTTTCGCAACGTTGCGAACCGACAAGAGCCGCTCTCGCTGGCCCACGACCAAGTTCAATCGTGCGCCGCATAAGCCTCTGCTGCTTCTCTCTGTGCTGGATCTCTTCGAGCAAGGAGAGGTCAGATCTAATCTGATCGAGTTCACCCCTGATCTTGGCGAAGTCTTTGCTCGATACTGGGAGACGACCCTGCCGTTTGACCGGCGCGGCAACATTGCTCTGCCGTTCTTCCACATGCGAAGCGAATGCTTCTGGCACCTGATGCCGATGCAAGGGAAAGAAGAAATACTTTACTCTTCACGCCAAATTCGATCCGTGGCTCAGCTTCGAGAGGTCGTAGTCGGCGCTCGCCTGGACGAAGCCCTATATGAGATTCTCGAGGTCGAAGAGTCACGGAGCTTGCTACGCTCCGTCTTGATAGAGACCTACTTTGCACCCGAGCTACAGAATTCGCTGCTTGAGCAAGGGAACGTGAACCGTGAAGCTTTCTTGTACAGCAAGAGGCTCTTGGAGAAACGCGGAGACGGGATCGTCGGAGAGACCGTTGCGGAGGTGTACCGCCCCGAAGCCAGGTATCAAGGCTTCAGGCGTGCGGTGGTTACCGCTTATTCCCATCGCTGCGCTCTGTGCGGCATCCGAGTGCGGACGCTGGATGGACACACGGTGGTCGATGCTGCGCACATAGTTCCCTGGAACGTGGGCCAAGACGACCGTCCCGCAAACGGCATGGCGTTATGCCGGACATGCCACTGGACCTTCGACGAAGGGCTACTGAGGGTTTCACTGTCGTATGAGATCCATGCTTCCGTTCAACTGAGCGTTATCGGCAACATGCCGAGTTACCTGACCAGCCTGGAAGGGCGAGGCATCGTTCGTCCGTCGGAGGAATCCTACTGGCCCGATCCCGCATCTTTGCGGTGGCACCACGATCGCGTCTTCCGCCGTTGATGGCTTGAGTTAATCCGCGTAGTCCAGGTAGACGAGCACGAGAGCCGACGCCACGAGGACGGCGCAGAGAATGAAGGCCCACGAGAACCCGAGGGCCGATACGACGAACCCGAACGCGAAGGCTCCGAGGCCCGTACCTGCGTCGAAGGCGGCGTTCCAGAGGGTGCTGCCCAGGCCGTACTCGCTCTTGGAGACGCGCTGCATGGTGAGGACGAGGGTTGCGTTCTGGATCAGCCCGAACCCGGCCCCGAAGACGGCGGCGCCGGAGATCATTGTTATCCCGCCCCACGGCATGATGGCGGTCCCGGCCGCGCAGGCGATGAGGCCCGGCGCGAGCAGGAGTCGGGCGTCGCGGCGGTCCCCGAAGCGTCCAGCCCACCACCGGCTGACCGTGGAGACGACCCCGACTACGAGCAAAGCGCCCGCCGCGGAGAACAGCCCCGATCCCGGCACGGCGAGGGGGAGGAAGGTTACCGTCACCCCGGTGGCCATGGTGGTGGCGCAGAAGAGGACCGCGAGGCGCCGCAGCGGTGCTCTCCACAGGGCGGCGAAGAAACCGGCGTTGCTTCCATCCTGGGTGGATGGGACTGAGCGCCGGATGCCGAGGACGGCGCCGAGGCCCAGGAGCGGGAGTAGGCCGCCGAGCACGAAGACCGCCTCGTACCCGAAGCGGCCGGACACCCAGATGCCGAGTGAGTTGGCGAAGATCGTGGGTACCGTGATGGCGACGCCGAGCAGCCCGAGCGCCTCCCCCCGTCGGCCTGGCGGGGCGAGCTCCACGATCAGGGAGACGAAGACCACGGTCACCACGCCGAACCCCATCCCGCGCACGAGCGTGACGGTCACCACGCCCGTCATGCCACTGGTGACCGTGTACAGGAAGGCGGGCAGCCCGAGGAGCAACAGCCCGGCGGCGAGCATGACCCCGTAGCCGAAGCGGTTCAGGAGGCGTGGCATCTGAGTCTGCGTTAGCACGGTGGAGAGCATGAACACGCCCGTGGCGAGCCCCGCGCCCGCACTCCCGCCGCCCACCGCGTCGGCGTACAGCGGCACCACGGAGAGCAGCAGTTGGAAGCCGAAGAGGGCGGCGAAGGCAGAGAGCGCCAGCAGCGCCACCGGACGGGTCAGCAGGGGAGCTTCTCTGGTATCCTCGCCGGTTGCTTCGGGTTCGCCCATCGCCCCTACTATATTGGAAGGTGGATAATAGGCGCCCGGCTACCTAACGAGGTGGGCGAGGATGGCCTTCCAGAACGCCAGCCGCTGTCTGCCGAAACCCACGGGCCGCAGGCGCAGGGCCCCCACAGAGCCGAGAACTATTGCGAGGCCCCAGGAGAGCCGCGCCGGGGATGAGGAACGCTGCCTGGAACCCCAGGGACGAGGCGAGCAGGCCGCCGCCCATGGGCCCGAGGGCGAAGCCCATCGCGGTGGCCGAGGAGGCGACGCCGAAGGCCGTGCCCTGGCGCTCTGGCGGAGATGCGTCTTTGATCAGCAGGTTGGCGACGGGTATGGCGCAGCCCAGGAACAGGCTCGTCGTGAGGCGCAGAGCCCACAACTCAGGGACGCCGGGGACGATAGCCTGGGGGATGGCGGCGAGCCCGGCGAGGGCGAGGGAAACCGCGATCATGCGCCGCGCACCGAGTTTCCCGGCCAGCTTCCCGCCGAACAGGGAACCCAAAGAGGCGACCAGCGCGCCGGTGCCGATGATCCAACCCGCCTGCGTCGCGATACCACTGGCATCGCCCGAGAGCGCGTGGACGTAGCCAGGCAGGGCGACGGCGGCGCTGGTGATCGCCACGTGGACCGCGAACAGCGTGAGAAGGCCAGGCAGCAGCCGCCGGTACGGGAGCGAACCGGAACCCGCTTCTTCCTGCCCTTCACGCTCCGCGTCCGAAGCCCGATGCGGCCGGTCCTGCGCGACCCCGAACAGGACGAGGGCTCCCGAGACGGCGAGCAGGGCCGAGGCCAGGAAGAAAGACGTCCGGATACCCGCCGCGTCGGCGCTGATGCCTCCCAGGGCTGGCCCGACCCCGGCGGCGACGAAGATGACCGTCTGCAGGGTCCCGAGCCTCCAACCGGCCTTGTCCGGGGGCGCGGTGGAGGCGACCAGCGCCGTGGCCGCCGGCACCGTGCCGGTGAGCGTCCCCTGCAAGAGCCTCAAGACGAGGAGTTGCCACGGGCCGGAGACAAAGGCCATGGACCCTACCACGACCGCAGCGGTCAGGGTGGCGCGCAGCAGCATGAGCTTGCGTCCGGTCCGATCGGAGAGCCTGCCCCACAGCGGAGCTACCAGCGCCATCGTCGCGCCCGACGCGCCGTTGATGACCCCGGACCACGCCGCCGCGCTCCCCGCGTCCTCAACGCCTAATTGCTGCACGTAGAGCGGCATGAACGGCACCACGAACATGAACGCCGTGGTAGCCAGAAGCTGCGAGACGAGCAACACCGAGAAGGACTGTCGTCCCGTCTCGCCCTGCTCCCGCGTCGCCGCGGAGGACGTTGCGCCCACTTCTCTTTCTTGGGGGGATTCGCCGGTACCGGATCGTGAAGTCTGCACACTATGAACCTACCGCACATAGATGCGCGAATCCAAGTCTGGCTGTTAAGGGATTCACCCGGCGGGGCCTTCTGGGGTCAGGAAGGGCCGCTTTCCTTTAGTTCTCACATGCGGGCTTCGCACAGTTCTATGGCAGAAGTAGTCCGCCGTGATCCTGCCCTCCGACAACAGCGGGTAGTGGTCGAAGCATAGCACCGGCGGTGCGACCACCTCGAAGTACTGTTCCAGGCACGCTTCGTAAGTCCCGGTCCCCAGAGCATTCGCGGATGCATAAGAGGGCCAGACGTTCACGGAAGGCAGGCCGGCATGGGCCAGCTCCCGCATTACCTCCCTCACGTGCCCCACGAGCCCGAACACCTTCTTGTGCGGCTCGTCGTAGATGCTCAACCCGGCCGTCCTGAGCGCCGGCCAGCGGGGCTCATCCCGCGCCAGAAGGAATTGCATGATGCCGGGCGTCTCATTCCCCGCGGTGCTCGCGGAGCGGGTGTCTGTGGCGCCGGCGGCAGAGCCCGCGTTCGCGTTGCCGATGATCCCCTGGAGCGTTCCCGCTGCTTGCGGGCTGCCGTCCGTGAGCAGGAAGCCCAGCCCATTCGCCGCGGCGGCGTCCAGCGCCGCCGGATGGTCCTGTGGCCGTTCACGCCGTTGCCGCCGATCACGAAGTTGAACCCGGCGTCGGAGATCTCCGCTTACCGGACGGCGTTGGTCTCGGAAGGCGGCGGGGGCCACCAGATCCCGACCGGGTACTCGCCACCCGAGATCCCTGCTTCTCCGGCGGTGATCAGGGCTCTGCTCACGCGGGGTGCGGCAAGGTATGCGGGTAGTATGGAGAGCCCGATCCCCGCCCCGGCCAGGCGCAGGAAGTCGGATCGGAGAAACCTCCGCCGCAAAAGAGGTCTCGCTTGCCTTCCGAACTCGTCTATCTTTCTCACCGGGGTTTCCTTAATTGGGTAGTGGACCAATGGATGTTGTTGAGGTATCGTATAAGGCATGGATAAACAAACTGCTACCTGCCGCCACTGCTCCAGCACCGACACAATAAGGCATGGATATACCTCCAGAGGCAAGCAAC
>Ga0136619_10000135_pt1 | contig 25672 bp, 20 predicted proteins | sample AntDrymUQ3532106_2_FD_104807 | JGI IMG/M metagenome (GOLD analysis project Ga0136619, IMG submission 104807) | Polar desert sand microbial communities from Dry Valleys, Antarctica - metaG UQ353 (21.06) | ecosystem: Environmental > Terrestrial > Soil > Desert | place: Antarctica: Dry Valley...
AACGGGGCGAACATGGCCCCGTGAGCGATGAAAAACGGGCTTAACGGCCGCGTCTCCGTCTGCAATCGATTCGTATACACGCTGTACAACCATTTTTGATACTTGTTCAGAGGTTCCCTAATGGGTTGAGCGCAACAAGTCCCGGGGAAATAGGGCTTCATTCCCCGGGTTATGTCGCTGCGCGGCTAACGCAGGCTCCGTGTACTGCTCAAGGTGGTCGGGTGATCGAACCCCCTGGAGAATTACCATGTCGACACGCCGGTTCGCCGCCCTCTATTGCACGTCCTCTCAGAAGGCCTTCTGCTGACGACACAGAGCTACACGAAGGGTGGGACTCCATTCGCTACACCGATCATACGATGCGCTGCGAATGGAGCCCCTCCTCTAGTTCGGAGCGCGCGCGATCGTAGCGGAGACGGTGCTCGACCGCCCGATCATCGGGACACCGGGCGGCCGAGCTGGGCCTAAGGCAACTGCTGTATCAAGTTTCGCAAACCATCGACGGCCTTTTGCACGTCGTTCAATCGTTCGAGCAGTTTTGCACGGTCCACCGGCGTCCCATTCCCGTTTCCGCCACCGGGCGGTTGTCCGAGCCCCCAAAACCTGGCGATCTGTAGGCTGGAGCAGATCCCGGCGTCAAGGATAAAGGCGCGGGCCGTCCCGCACTGCTCCGGCCCGGGCCCGGGATCGACGGGCGTGCCGTGGCCCATGCCCGCGATGGTGTAGATCTCTACCAGGGGTTTTCCCCCGGCGTCCGTGAACACCTCGTGGGCGTGGCCCTGCACGGTGTCCGTGATATCGGGGGTCCGGTCGATCCCGTGCACATTGGTCCACTGGTCCACGAGCTCCGTGGCGTTCACGGGTGCGACGGTGGTATCGGTACTCCCATGCCAGATGGAGACCTTGGGCCACGGCCCTGTGTGCGGGCTGGCGTTCCGAACCAGGCTCCCCCATTGCGCGGGGCTCAGGTTCTTACCGGGCTTCATGCACTGGCTTGTCGCCTCCCTCTCGCTGGTGGCACAGTGATAGGGAAGGCCGGCGATGACGGCCCCGCCGGCGAACACCTCGGGATAGGTCGCGAGCATCACGGCCGTCATGGCACCACCAGCCGAGAGCCCCGTCACGAAGACCTTGGTCGAGTCGCTGCCATGGTCGGCCTGCATCGTGTCGATCATCTGTTTGATGGAGAGCGCCTCGCCCTGATCGCGACCGATGTCGCCCGGCAGAAACCAGTTGAAGCACCCCAAAATGTGATTGCCCGTCGCGAAAGGCCCCAGCGGGCTGCCCTGGCGCTGCTGAGGCAAGAGCAGGGCGAAGCCCAGGCGCTCGGCGAGCGCGGTCCACCCGGTCTCATCGTCATAGCTCAAGGCCGTCTGGGTGCAACCGTGCAGGGCCACGACCAAGGGGCGACCCGCCGCCAGACCGTCGGGGACGAACTTGAACATGCGCAGATTGCCGGGATTGTTGCCGAAGCTGACATCTTCCGTGGTGGTGGCACCAAAGGCCTCGCTACTCAGCCAGAGGCCGATGGCAATGGTTAGCGTCGCTACGCCGAGGCGGAAGCGCTCGGCAAGAGCCAGATGTCTACAGATCGAATCGTGGTTGCTCATAGATGGTCTCCTCACGCACAAGAAATTACCCACCGCGGCCGGCGCAGGGACTCGCACCCTGTGCGCGAAACCGGGTACCGTAGTAGAGCGCATGGCCGGCAGCCGATCTGTGGACTACATTACAATCGCATTGTGAAAAATTACCGAAACGGCCTGCGCGCCGGCGCTATGCCGATGGAGGAGATGGATCTCATCATCGAGCCTCGCCCTCGGCAATGTCCAACCCGACTGTCGTACTGTTCATACCGGACTCCTCTTCGTTGAAGTGGTATCACATCTTCCTCTCGGCACATCACGATGCCGTTACGGAGACGTATATAAGAAGGGGAGGCGTCCAGCTACGCGCGCTCATCACGCTCCATGGCTCCGTTTGAGGCGCGACGCGCATGGATGGCGAGCGATGCGGTTCCGTCGCCACGCGGATCCCCGACGGAACACGATTGGACGGGGAAGCCCGCCGGCGGTTATTTCTTTGCGTTCTTCGCCCAATCCTTCAGCCATTCCAGAGCCTTGGCGTCGGCCGCGGTGAGGTCTTCCTCGCTGAGGAGGAGCCTGGCGGCGAGGGCCTCGGCATCGGCGCGGGCGCGCCGGGAGGCCTCGCGCTCACGGGTGGCGGCGGAGGCGTTGTCCGAGTCATGCCGGGCGGAGAAGGCGGCGCGTGTCTCGGCTTCGAGGAAGAGCGCATCCCGCTCGGCCCAGGCGTAGCCACAGTCGCGGGCGAGGCGCAGGGCCTCCTCGGCATCGTCGAGCGCACGGGCGGGACTGTCGGCTTGGACTTCGAGCAGGCGCGCGCGGCCGCGCAGCACGAGGGCGTCGGCATGGACGAGCCGCATACCGCGCGGGGCGGCGAGGGCGAGTGCTTCGGCGGCGCGGTCCAGGGCGCCTGGTGCATCCTGACGCGCGAGGGCCAGGTCACCGGCGGTGACGTGCAGGCGGGCCAGCCAGAAGAGAATCTGGCCTTGGCGCAGGACGGGCTCCGCCTGGCGTAGCTCCACCTCGGCATCGCCCAGGCGACCCTCGGCCAGGGCACACCAGCCGAGCATCGAGTGGCAGCAGGCGATGACTTCGTTCCACTGCTTGCGCTCGCAGATACGGAGATTGGCCTTCGTGCGGCGCGTGGTCAGCGCCGGATGGCCGCTCCGGAGGAGCAGCTCCGCCCACCACACGCCGCGACCGCTGCAGAGCTCTTCGCCAAACATCTTCTTTTCCAGCGCGTTGGCGAGGGCGAAATCGAGCGCGGCGGGGCCGAGCTGGCCTGAAAGAGAAGCGGTCCAGCCTCGACGGCTGTGGCTGTAGCGAATCGCCTCCTCATCGCCTTCCTCGGTGGCGAGGCGGAGGGCCTCCGAGGCCGCGCGCTGCGCCTCGCTCAGCCGCCCCAAGGAAACGAGCAGCGTCGCTTCGTTCTGGAGGCCAATGCTCAGGTTAAGGGCATCCTGCACCCCGCGGTAGATATCGTTCGCTTCCCCGTAGTAGCGCAGCGCAAGCTCTTGGTGACCGCTGTACGTCGCAAACAGTCCGACATCGTTCAGGTAGAAGCTCATAGCCCTCGGCGAGAGCTGCTGCTTGCACTGCTCGCGTCTCTTCTCATCGCGCACGAAGGCGAGCGCACAGCGGAGGCCCTCCGCCAAGGCGGGGATCCATTGGAAGACCTCGCCGTAACGCAGCCGCTGTTTGTACAGTGCGTTCGCCGCCTTGAAGTCCCCCGCGTCCAGGAGCAGCTCGATCGCCAGCAGCACGGGCTCGATCTCCTTGACGTTTTGGGGCCGCCCCTCGGAGCGCTGTCCGGTGAGCAGGTCCGCGGAACGGCGCGCGGTATCCGCGCCCGTGCCGAGGAGCACGGCCCGGAAGTGGTCGCGCAGGATTGGGTGGCAGGCGCTGCCCTGACCACCTTCGATGGGCTCGCGCGTCAAGATCCCACGTGACTGGAGGCGCCGCAGATCGGTGGTCAGCGTGGCATCGTCCGGCAGCGCCTCACAGAACACGCCGCGGACGAGCCGCACCACCGTTTCGTCCGCTATCGGGGCACGGAAGAGGGAGACGATGCCGAGGATCCGCACCTGCGCCACCGGCAGCTTCTTTTCATAGAAGACGAGCAGGCGGCGGAGCTTGTCGTTGAGGGACGCGCCTTCCGGCAGGGCACCGACATGGAAGCTTTCGTCTAGGAATTGCCGCGGCTGGTCGCGATCTTCCTCGGGTAAGGCGTCGGCGAAGACCCGCAGGCCGAGCGGGTGGCCGTCGAGCTGCTCGCTCACGTGCTCGCGCTCCGCCGGCGGGCCGTGCACGCCGAGCTCCTCGAGCAGGCGGGCGCCATTGTCCGGCGCGAGGCCATGGAGCTCGAGCTGATGGAAGGCGGTGCCGAGGAAGCGGTCGAGATCGGCAAAGACGAAGCGGCTCGTGAGCACGGCGAGGCTCCGGTGATCGCGCTGGCATAGGGCGGCGAGCAGCTCGCGCAGATCGCCGTCGAGGAAGCTGCCATAGCTCGTGTCGTCGGACCCCTCCTGGAGCACCTCCAGCCCGTCGAGCACGAGCACGAGCGGATGCGCCCGCAGCGCGGCCAATGCGGCGGCGACGCGCTTCTTGTCGGCATTCGGCTCGGGTGTGCGGAACGTCTCGCGTGCCCATGCAAGGAACGCTTCGAGAAATTCTTTGGTATCGCGCTCCTGATAGAAACTCCACGCGAACAGGCCGGCGAACGGCCGGCTCCGCCAGCCGGCGGTCTCTTTGAGCCAATGGCCGATGAGCGCGGTCTTGCCCGTGCCGCCCACAGCGCAAACGCCGAGGACGCGCACCGCGGTGTCGCGCACCCAGCGATCGAGCCGCGCGATCTCGTCGTTGCGGCCCGTGAATTTCTCGTCGTTGCTGGTCTCGTGGATCCACTTGGCGGGAAGGACGGACGCGGGCGTTGCTGGCGGCGCTAGGGGCGGCGCGGCGAGCCCGACAATGCCACAGCGCTCCGCGAGTTGTTCCAGGAGTATCTGGAGCGCCGAGTGATCGCCGTCGGGCACGGGGTAGAAGAGCGCACGGACGTGGTAGTCAGCTTCGAGGCTCTCGCGCGACTCGCGGATGGCCTCGGTGTCGGGGAGCCGCCCGTCCTTCTCCACGGGCAGGCCGAGGATCGCCACGTGGCGGGGCACGGCGTGCGCGTCGCCGAGGTCGCGCAGGAATTCCCCGACCATGAAGGTGAACTGCGGATCGTTGAAGCCAAAGCCGAGGAAGGCGAGACGCTCGCGGACCCACAGCTCCCGGAAGGTGTCGCGGTAGATCCCCGGTTTATACGCCTGGCCGTACTCGCCGGAGTTCAACACGACGCCGGCCGGGCGCTGCCAATGCCCGTGGATCCACAGTATCGGGCAGTCATCGGCGAAGACATTACCCGTGCGCCAGCGATAGATCTCGTCGTCGTCCTCCCAGGTCGGCATGCCGGCGCTGAGGCTGTGCGGCCGCAATTTCGCGCGGGCGAACTCCAGCCCGGAATCGTAGTTGGTCGTGACGTAGGCGCGAAACGGCAGGCGCAGCAGCGCGGCGTGGGTGGCGGTGTAGGGCAATTCGTCCGCGCCTTTGCGCGGCCCGAAGGTGGTCCTCAGGAAGTTTCGGTAGAGGGGCTCGCCGAGCTTTCGAAGGATGACGTTGACGCGCTGCTGCGGGGTGGAGGTCGTGTCGGCCTTCCAGCGTTTGGCGTCCTTCTCCTCGGCCTTGCCCTCGGCGACGACATGGTCGGCAAGCAGCTCTATGAACCTCCCCCAAAGCGGATACATCCCCGCCGAAGCCCCGGCACCGACGAAGGCGATGGCCTTGCCGGCCTTAAGGATGGAGACCAGCGTCTCGAACACCGGGCGGTTACCGGCGACGGAAAGGACGTCCTCGATGGTACGACTCACCGCTTCTGCATGGCGTAGAACAGGCAATCGCTCTGCGCGATCGCCGCAGATACGGTCATCATGACCGGCACCATCGCGCGCCGGATGCGCACGAGCCCATCCGCGCTCGTGAACAGCTCGGCGCTCACCTCGATACCGTCGCCGCGGCGGGCATCGAACGGCCACGTGCCCGGAGGCCCGAGCCATCCGAGCACCATGCCGGGCTCGACCGGGTCGAAGTTGTGGCGGTCGAAGTCGCTGCGCACCGTGAGGTTCGCTCCCTCGACCGGGGCGTCACCGAACGCGAGGCGCACGTCGGGATGGACCCTCACGCGAATGGGACGATGCAGGATCTCCATGGCCTGAAATTTAATTGGATAATCCCTGGGCTCGGTGCGCACGCTCAGGTCTTCGACCGACAGATAGCGCTCGAGGCCGGCGAGCGCGACCGCGTCGGCGACCGGGTCGTGGGCTCGCCCGCATTCGACCACGATGCTTGTCGTGAAGCGCGCGGTCGCTTCGATCAACGTGCCGAGCCGCAGATCGCTCAGCATGTAGCGATCTGCGAACAGGCACGTGAGGCCCAGGTGAGCCGCATCCGCGACCCTGCCGACGCCGTACGCGGGGCTGCGCCCGCTGTTGTTGTGCAGGTCTATGAGCGCCTCCGGTCTCGCCGCCTCGAGCCGCTCGATCAGCTCCCGCGCGCGCTCGCCTTCGAGCCCCCCTAACGGCGGCACGAAGCAGCGGTTCGCATCACGGGCATGCGGTAACGCGCGGTGCGACCACGCAGGCGCGGCGAGCGCGGCCTCGACCGAGCCGATGTAGAAGACCGCGTCGGTTGCGGGCGCGACGCCGGAACGGAGCCAGGCGTGAACCGCGCGGACGCCGCTCGGCTCGTTTCCATGGAGCAAGGTCGTGACGATCCGAGCTCGCGACCGGTCGCGCCCTGGAACGCGCAAAAGCGTAGCGCCCTCGAGCTCGCGCAACCAGGGTTCGACGCTGCCCGGCAGGTGCGCGAGGCGCGACTCGTCCAACCACTGGATCCGCTGCGTCACGGGATCGGCCAGGTATGCACTGGCGCGCCGAGCTCGGAGTGGTCCAGGTACTCGCCGAGCATGCGCGCGAGCGCCTCCTTGGGCCCGAACTTGTCCTCGAGCGCCGCGAGTCGACTGCGCTGCCATTGCGCACCGGTCTGGCCGGTGGTGGCGCGACGATCGATGATCTCCAGCAGCCGCTCGCATTCGCCGGCTTCGATTTCTGCGTGCAGGAGCCCGCGCTGGGCGACGGGCAAGAGCTCGTGCACGAGCTCGCGCGCGCCGATCGCGAGCAGCCCTTTGCCTTGCGGCCAGAGCAGCTCGGCGGCGAGGCCGTGTTGCGCGGCGCGGTAGAAGTTGCACTCTGCAACCTCGAAGAGGACGGACTCGAGCAGCGCGGGGCTTCGCGACAGCTCGAGCGCGAGGCCCACGAGGAACGTCGCGCTCGCCATCATGTCGGCGACGGTCGGCCCCGAGGGCAGCGCGCGCATCTCGATGCGCAGGTGGCCGCCTTCCGCCGGGTCGTAGACGGCTCGGTTCCAGCGCCACACCGTGCCCTGGTGAAGCCGCAGCTCGCCGAGCAGCGGAATGCCACCCGCGCGCGTCACGGCGACCGGGTCCTCGTCGGTCATGACCGGCAAGAGCGACTCGTGCAGCTCGACGCTCTCCTCGAACAGCTCGAGCGCGCCGCGCGTCAGCCAACCGAGACCGAAGCACACGCGCGGCACGCCGCGCCGCGGCCCGTGGTTGGGCGGACGATCGTCGACGGCCTGCTTGAACAGCGCGACGCGCGTCTCCTCCCACAGCCGATGACCGAGGAACGTCGGCGAGTTGACCGACACGGCGAGCGCCGGTGCGGTGGCTAGCTGCACGGCGTTGTACACCGCGCCGAACTCAGAAGGGTTCACCCGCAGGTGGATCTGCAGCGAGGTGTTCGCGCCTTCGTAGGTGACGTCGTCACAGTGGATGTCGAGCGGGTCCTCGCCGTCGATGCGCACGTGGAAGGGCTCACGCCGCAGGCGGCGGATGCCGGTCGACAGCGCGCGATAGCGCGGCAGGTTGGTCATCGCCGAGGACTCCAGGTCCTCGGCCGTAAGCGTCGGCAAGATGCCGGTCAGCGCGATGCGCGCGTCGTGCGCCCTGGCGATGGCGCGCAGGCGCGTCAGACACTCGTCAAGCTGCTTGCCGAGAGAGGAGAAGGGTGTCCGCGCCAGCGCAATCGGGAGCGTGTTGCACTCCAGGTTGAAGCGGTTGAGCTCGACCGTGAAGCGCGGGTCGCACGTGTCGGCGAGCACGCGTTCGTTGATCGGCCGCGGGCGGTACGTTGCTCCGACCATCGACATCTCGAGCTCTGCCCCGAGCGATGGCGCGCCGACCCCGAAGCGTTCTCGCGAAAGGAGCTCGGCGAGCGCCCGCACGTCCTCGCGCAGACGCTGCGAGAAGCGCGTGTAGTCGTCTTCTTCGAAATGATCTCTATCGATGTCCAGGCCCAAGCTCGCATCCTCTATGAACGATCGGACATCCAACGCGGTGCGTAGATTCTACAAGCACGCGTCAGGATTGGGAAAGTGGCAGAATTACTCACCCACAGGAGTGGATCGAGGCCGCTGGCCGCTCTCATTCCTGCACCTCACTGAGCGGTCGAGCAACTTCTTCGAGGCTTTTGCGCTCGGCATCCACCCCGATCCACGCTTCGATCAGGCCTGCGGCGATCATGAGAATGGCGCCGATCAGGTAGCCGATAAGTACGTTCGCGGCCTCGGCGGACTCAATGAGGTTCCCGAATACAAGCGGCCCGGCGATCCCGCCCGCGCCAGTCCCGATCGCGTAAAAAAAAGCGATCGCGATCGCCCGCGTCTCTATCGGAAAGATTTCGCTGGCGGTCAGATAAGCCGCGCTCGCTCCGGCCGATGCAAAAAAGAACACGACCATCCACGCCGCAGTTTGAGTCAACGGAGTCAGCGCGCCTACAGTAAAGAGATAACCTGTGATTGTCAGCAATACTCCGGAAAGAATATACGTTCCGGAGATCATCACGCGCCTTCCCACCGTGTCGAACAGTGGTCCGAGCAGCACGGGTCCGAGGAAATTGGCGATCGCGAACGGAATCAGATAGAGCGGCGCGTCGCCCGAAGGAACAGCATAAAATGTTGTCAGCACCAGGACGTAAGTGAAAAAGATGGCGTTGTACAAAAAAGCCTGGCCGGCAAACAGCGAAAAGCACAACAGCGAGCGTTTCGGGTAGAGCGTGAACAGTGTTCGCGCGATCGTGACGAAGCCGATCGTCTTGCGCGGGCAAATCGTGATCGTCGTTTTCGGTTTAGGAAGCGGCCTGCCCGATTCCGCCTCGATCCTTTTTTCGATTGTAGTGACCAGCTCTTCGGCCTCTTGTTTACGACCGTGGATAAATAGCCAGCGCGGGCTCTCCGGGACGTTGCGGCGCACGAGCAGGATGCCGAGCCCGAGTATCGCGCCCAGACCGAAGGCGAACCGCCAACCGACATCGGCGGGAAAAATATTCGTATCGAGCAAGACCACTGAAAGCGCGGCGCCGAAACCGGTGCCGACCCAGTATGAGCCGTTGATCATGAGGTCCACCCGCCCGCGCACTCGTGCGGGAATTAGCTCGTCAATGGCGGAGTTGATCGCCGCATACTCGCCGCCGATTCCGGCGCCGGTGAGAAAGCGAAAGAGGTAAAACCACCAGGCGTCGAACGCGAACGCGGTCAGCGTGGTCGCTGCAAGATAAACCGCGAGGGTGATGAGAAAGAGTTTTTTGCGCCCGTAACGGTCAGTCAAATAGCCAAAGAACAATGCCCCGGTGACCGCGCCAGCAATGTAGACCGCAGCCGCAAAACCGATCTGAGACGCAGAAAGCACAAGCCCGCTGCCAGGCTCGGTGATGCGCCCCGCGACAGCGCTGACGATTGTGATCTCCAGCCCGTCGAGGATCCACACCGTTCCCAGACCGATGACGACGAGCCAATGCCAGCGCGACCAGGGCAACCGGTCCAGCCGCGCCGGCACTTGGGTTTGGATAGAGCTGCTCAAATCACTCATGGGTCGCGTCAGCGTCGCTTCCTCGTCGATGTGCCCATACACTATCATGGTTGTTCATCGAGGGCTCGCATGATATCGGTCGAGAACATTTCGAAAACCTTCGGCGGGCAAGCCGCGCTGCTGCCGACGACGCTCACTTTCCAAACGCGAGCGACGACGGTGTTGATCGGGCCGAGCGGCTGCGGAAAATCAACCTTGCTGCGGCTGATTGCAGGTTTGATCTCCTACGACAGCGGACGTATAGCAATCAACGGAGTTGGGCTGACTGCCGGCAACACTGACAAGGCGCGTCACGCAATCGGCTACGTCATCCAGGACGGCGGGCTTTTTCCGCACTTGACCGCCCAGCAGAACGTCAGTTTGCTTGCGCGTTTTCTAAAACGCCCGGCGAATTGGATCGCTGAGCGCGTCGAATTTTTGTCCGCGCTGGTAGCCATTCCTAAGAATGCGCTCGCGCGCTATCCGCAGCAGTTGTCGGGGGGGCAGCGCCAGCGCATTTCACTCATGCGGGCGCTGATGCTTGATCCGCCGCTCATGTTGCTCGACGAACCGCTCGGCGCGCTCGATCCCATCGTGCGGGCCGAGCTGCAAGCTGAGTTGAAAACGATCTTCAACGAGCTTGGCAAGACTGTCGTCTTTGTCACCCACGATATGAACGAGGCCGCGTATTTCGCCGATGAGATTGTGCTCATGCGTGATGGCGAGGTCGTTCAGCAGGGAGCGCTCGACGATTTGCTCAAGCGTCCGGCCGATCCTTTCGTGCTCGAATTCATTCGCGCCCAGCGCTCGATCCTCGCCGAACGGATGGCTGAAATGTGATGCGCACCATGGTTCGTCATTCTACGCAGTTCTCAATAATTGGCTTTGTCGCGGCGCTCGTAGCCTCACCTGTGTTTGCGCAGGAGGCACTCAACTTCGCGTCCAAGCGATTCACCGAATCTTACATCCTGGGTGAGATCGTCACCCAGACCGCGCAGAGCGCGGACGAGACGCCGGTTTTTTACAAACCAGGTGTGGGCAACACGGCAATTTTGTTCGCAGCGCTGCAAACCGGCAGCGTCGCGGCCTACCCGGAATATACCGGCACGATCGCTCGCGAGTTGCTGAAGATAGAAGATGCGAGCATCGCGGAAATCAATCGCAAGCTCGCGCCGCTTGGGCTCGCTGCCAGTATTCCGTTCGGCTTTGCCAACAACTACGCGCTCGCGATGCCGGAGGCAAAAGCAAAAGAACTCGGTATCGTCACGATTTCAGACCTCGCGGATCACCCGAAGCTCGAACTGGGTCTCTCGCAGGAGTTCCTGCAACGCAACGACGGGTGGCCGCTCGTCAAAACTCGATACGAGCTGCCGTTTGCCGCGCCGCGCGCAATTGATCACGGCCTCGCATACGAAGCGCTTGCCGCGCGCGAAATTGACGTTATGGACATTTACTCGACCGACGCGAAGATTGCCAAGTATAAGCTGCGCGTGCTACGCGATGACCGCACGGTGTTTCCGGCGTACGAAGCCGTGCTGCTACATCGCGCCGATCTGCCACAGCGTTGGCCAAAAACCTGGGCCGCGTTGCAGAGTCTCCAAGGCAAGATTACTGCGGCGGAAATGATCGAGATGAATGCCGCGGCCGAGCTCGAAAGCCGCGGGTTCGCACAGATCGCCGAGGAGTTTTTGCACGGAGGATCACTTTCGCGAGCCGCGAGCCGGGATCGAAGTTTCAGCGATCTTCTATTCGGCGGAGATTTCTGGCGACTGACCCGAGAGCACCTGGCGCTCGTGTTGATTTCGCTTGGCCTCGCATGTCTTGCCGCGGTGCCGCTCGGTATCGTGGCTGCGCGAGTGCCTAAAGCCGCGCAACCCATCCTGTTAGTCGTCAGCGTGATTCAAACGATTCCATCGCTCGCGCTGCTGGCGTTTTTGATCCCGCTCCTGAATCGCATCGGCACGCTACCGGCGCTTGTAGCGTTGTTTCTCTACTCGCTTCTTCCGATCGTGCGCAATACCCACAGCGGGCTGACTTCGATCCCCTCTTCTCTCCAGGAGTCCGCACGTGCCCTTGGCCTTCCCTCCTTTGCGCGCTTGCGTTTGATCGAGCTGCCGCTCGCCGCGCCCTCGATTGTGGCCGGAATCAAGACCTCCGCGGTGATCAGTGTCGGCACCGCCACGATCGCCGCTTTCATCGGCGCCGGCGGTTACGGTGAGCGCATCGTCGCGGGGCTCGCAGTCAACGACAACGCAGTACTGCTCGCTGGAGCGATTCCGGCTGCGGCGCTGGCGCTTCTTATCGAGGGCGGATTTGTACTGCTCGATCGCTGGCTGATACCGGCGGGATTGCGGCACGCCAAATCGCCGTGACAACTAAACGCCAAATGCCTGCGGCGGTTTCCAATATGACAACGCCGGTATATGATGAAAAAAACCGTTGCGCAAAAAAAGTCAACGAAATTTAAAATCAAACGAGGAAAAGCATGAACGATAAATCCAAAATCACTCGCCGGTCGGCGCTCAAGAGCATGGCGGCGCTCGCCGCAATCGCGGTAATTCCCGTGAGCAGGAAGGCATATTCAGCAAAGGCGTCCCAGGCGTCGGTCCAATACCAGGATGAGCCAAAGGGTGACCAGCAATGCGATAACTGTCTGCATTTTGAGGCGCCCAGCGCCTGTAAGACCGTAGAAGGGAAAATCAGTCCCAAGGGGTGGTGTGCGATCTGGGTAAAGATGCCCTGATTCGGAATTTGCCGTCCTCGATTCTCCGGCCCCACCGAACGCGTCGATTTACGAATGCCTTGGGGTTGCTTTGTACGTCAGCCAAAACTGGGATTGTCTGCCAGTGGTTCGCGGATCACCGTACCGCCGTCTTCACTTTGCACCTTAGCCATGCCCCATCTGTTTCGCCCCTTTGAGCTTCACTAAGAAGTCACTCACCTGCATAGCGGGCATGGTCATAATATTCACTGTACCTCGTGATCCGAGATCGACCGAGAGATGGGCCGCTGTTTCGTTATCCGGCGCTTCTATAACACTCACAAAATCGTATGAACCTAAGACCGCATACTGGGCGATGACTTTGCAGCCGAACTGTTCGACTTCTTTGTTCACTTCCACTAAACGATCGGGATTCTTGTGTAAGGTCTGCCGGCCTTCTGGCGTTAAGGTGGTTAGCAATACATAGGTAGCCATCCTATTCCTCCTCGCGTTTTCACTTGGTACGATTTAGTGTTCTAGGGGGATGTAACAAGCTTAGTGCATAGAAGTCCGATTATCCATAAATCTTAACGAGATCGTGGTCCGGCTGGGGCTTGCCGCGTACACGGCTTCCTGATGACGAGCTATGCTATTTATCGAGATGGTGCAGGGCGGTCGTCCTCGGACACCGCCACTTAATTGATTTCCACCGTTGGTTCATGAGATTCACTCCTCTGGCAGGTCTCGAATAGTTACCTGACTCAGCAGGCGTCGCCTGACATACGCGGACGATCATGAAACCTGTGCCACGTTCATCGCATCGATAAAGTGATTGGCCTCTCGAATCGACGCCTCCATCTCCCGGATAAGTACCGCGATGTCCGCTTCGATCGAGGCCAGGTTGCCCTTGAGCGAGGCGATCGCACGGGCGTTGAGGTTGTGCTTGAGAAATAGCACTTGGTCGTGAAAGGCGGCCAGGACGGGGTCCATCTTGGCCTCGGCGCGCTTCATCGCGCGGAGGAGCTGACCGTATTGTGCTCGGGTCTGCTGCAGCTGCCGCTCGCTACTACGCCGTAAGGGCGCGCTCGTATACTGTTCGATCTCGGCCTCCCACTCATCGAACAGGGCCTCGGCCACATCTTCGACGCTCTCGACGCGCTGGTGTACCTCGGTGGCCCGCGCCTCACTCTGCTCGTACTCGGCCTCGAGTTGATCGTACTTCTCTTGCAGCGCGCCCCCTTTGAACCCGGTGACCGCGATAAACTTTTCCAAAGCGTCCTTGAACTGCTCTGCCGCCTGTTCCTGACTGTCCCGCGCCGCCTCGACCCGATCGACGAGGATGTCGCGCTTGGGAAAGCCCAAGCGTTCCATCACGTTGTAATAGGGTGAAGAGCAGGCGGAGAGCAGCACAATCGTCACCGCGTACCCGCATGCCCGTACCGCTCGGCCTGGTTGGAATCGTCCGATCAAAGCCATATCCTTATCATACTCGTCAAAACGTCAATGCCCACGCCGACTGAGTTATCGCTCGAATGGGGAGCATGATTCTAGGGAGACATCATCCCGCTGAGGAGAAAAAATGTGATGTGGATCCTCCGCCGCTCCCCTCCCCGTCAACCGCAAGCTCAATAGTGCTACCTAATGGACAAAAAGCGGAAATATGGGGAAATGGCATTGAATTTCTTATCCTTTATCCTCTAGACTGGGTTGGTGCACGACGGGGAGGGAACGTGAAAGGCATCATTTTCAACGAGCTACAGAAAATGGTCACGGTGAGTCTCGGCGCCGACGCCTGGGAGGCGCTCCTCGAGCAGACGCCGCTCGAGACCGAAGGCGGCGGCTTCATCGGGCCGCAGACCTATCCCGACAAGGATCTGTTCGCGTTGGTCGGCACCGCCAGCCGCGTCACCGGCAAGCCGGTCGACGAGCTGGTCCGTTCCTTCGGGAAGTTCCTCTTCCCTGATCTGGCGCGGCTCTATCCGGGCTTCCTCAAGCCGGGCATGACCGCGAAGAGTTTTCTGACTACCGTCCACGACGTGATCCACGTCGAGGTTCGCAAGCTCCATCCCGACGTCGAACTCCCGCGCTTTCGCTACGAGGACCCGGCGCCCAATCAGCTCGTGATGCTGTACGACTCGCCCCGCCAGCTGTGCGAGCTCGCCATCGGCCTCGTCGAGGGCGTCGCCGATCACTTCCACGAGACGATCGCGCTGGTCCAGACGCAGTGCACGAAGCGCGGCGATCCCGTGTGCCGGCTGGAGCTGACCTTCGGTGCCGCCGGATAGAGGGCCATGACCGAGACGGCGGAAACGGCGCCAGCGGCGTCGCTGGCCCTCATGGCAGTGGACGACGAGCCGGAGAACCTCGACCTCATCGAGCGCACGCTGTCCTCCAACTTCGACGTGCGCACCTTCCAAAGCGCGCAGGATGCGCTCGACGCGCTGGCGGTGCAGCCCTACTCGGTGATCGTCTCCGACCATCGGATGCCTGGTATGACCGGGGTGGAGTTTCTCACCCGCGCGTCGGAGGTCGCGCCGGAGACGGTGCGCATCCTCGTCACCGCCTACGCCGACCTCGATACGGCGCTCGACGCCGTCAACCGCGGACGGGTCAGCGCGATCCTAAAGAAGCCGATCGACGGCCTCGATCTCGGGAGAGAGGTGGAACGTTGCCTCACCGTCTCGCGGCTCCTCGCCCACAACCGCGCACTCAGCCGCGATCTCGCCCAGCGCAACGAGGAGCTCTCCGAAGCCAAGCGCCTGCTCGAGGCGGACCTCGGCGCGCGCACGTAAGATCTCCTCAAGGCGAACAAGCAGCTCGAGGTGCTGTCGGTTACCGACGGGCTCACCGGGCTGTACAACCATCGCTACTTTCAGGACCGCTGCCAGCACGAGGTGCTCGGCTCGCTCCGCCACGGGCATCCGACCTCGCTCGTGTTCTGCGACGTCGATCACTTCAAGTCCTACAACGACAAGAATGGACACCCCGCGGGCGACCAGTTGCTCATCTCCCTCAGCCGCGCCTTCTGCGAGACCGCGAGCCGCGGCGGTGCGCCCGCGCGCGAGATGGATGTCGTGGCGCGCTACGGCGGCGAGGAGTTCGTCTTTCTGTTGGCGCACACGCCGCGCGAAGGAGCGGCACTCTTCGCGGAGCGGCTGCGCAAGCTCGTCGCCGAGCAGGTGTTCCCAGGAGCGGCGACGCAGCCGCTCGGGTGCGTCTCGGTGAGCCTCGGGATGGCGGAGTGCCCGCGCGACAGCCGCTCCGCGCAGGAACTGATTCGCCGCGCCGACGAGGCGCTGTACCGCGCCAAGGCGGGCGGGCGGAATCGCGTCGAGCTTGCCAATGTCGCGGCCGATCCGGCACCTTCGCCTGCTCCGCCAGCCCCGGCCAAGCCGCCCGAGGAGCAGGACAAGCGCATCGCCCGCCTCGAGCGGGGCCTCGTCCGCGAGCACAAGCTCCGCGAGGACACCGAGCGCCTCCTCGAGGACAAATCGCGCGAGCTGTACCTCGCCGCCGAGCGGCTTAAGGAGCAGCAGGCCGCGCTGGTCCACAGCGAGAAGCTCTCCGCGCTCGGGCGCATGTCGGCCGGCGTCGCCCACGAGATCAACAACGCGCTGAACTTCATGCGCGGCAACGTCCAGCACCTCCCACGCTACGTAACGGTGTACGAGGAGCTTCTCTCGGCGTATCGCGCGGCGCTGGCGGCGTCGCCAGACGCGCTGACCCGGCTCACCGCGCTCGAGGACCAGAAGCGCCTGCCGTTCATCCAGCGCGACCTCCCGAAGCTCCTTGGCGCGATGTCGACCGGGGTGGAGCGCGCCACCACCATCGTGCGCGATCTCGGCATCTTCTCCCGCGCCGACGACCACGGCCCCGAGCCGACCGACCTGAAACAGCCGATGGAGGTCGCGCTCACGCTCGCCGCGAACCGCCTCAAGCGCAAGATCACGGTGCACAGGGACTACGGCGACGTCCCGCCGGTGCCCTGTCACGCCGGGCGGATGAGCCAAGTGTTCTTGAACATCCTCGTCAACGCCGGCGACGCGATGGAGCAGGGCGACATCCACATCACCTTCGGCCGCGACGGCGACCGGGTGACCGTCGCTATCCAGGACAACGGTCCCGGCATTACTCCGGAGAATCGGCGCCACCTGTTCGAGCCGTTCTTCACGACGAAGCCGCCAGGCCAGGGCACCGGCCTCGGCCTCTACATGGGCCTGAAGATTGCCAAGGAGCATGGCGGCGATCTGCAGTGCCATTCCGAGGTAGGCCGCGGCACGACGTTCACGCTCACGCTCCCGGTGAGCGGCCCGCCCGAGAGCACGGCGGAGTCGAAGTGAGCCCGACCGAGCGACCGGTGATCCTCGCGGTCGACGACGAGCCGGAGAACCTCGATCTACTCGAGCGCACGCTGGGGCTCGACTACGACGTCCGTGTCGCCCACAGCGGAGCCGAGGCGCTGGAGATCCTCGGCCAGCTCACCGACGTGGCGCTAATCATCACCGATCAGCGGATGCCCGGCATGACCGGCACCGAGTTTCTCAGCAAGGCGCGGCTCCGGCGCGCCGACGCAGTGCGCATGATCGTCACCGGCTACACCAGCCCCGCCGATCTCATCGACGCCATCAACTCGTCGAACGTCTTCCGCTTCGTCACCAAGCCGTGGGACATCGATCACATGCTCTCGATGGTGCGGCGCGCGCTCCGTATCTACGAGGCAGGTGGCGGGGATCTGCTCGACGAGGTCACCGGACTTCCCAATCGCCGGCTCCTCCGCCGCGAGCTGGACCGCGAGGTTGCGCGCACGGCGCGGACGCCGCGACCGCTGGCGTTGAAGGCCATCCGCGTCGACGGATACGCGGACTACGCCGCGAGCCGCGGCCCGATCGCGGCCGAGATGCTCCTCACGGCGCTCGCCGATTCGCTCCGCGCCGCCCTGCGCCAGGTGGACGTGCTAGGCGTGCACGGCGACGGCGTGTTCCTCGCCGTGCTGCCGGAGTGCGCCGCGAGCGATCCGGTGAGCGACCGCATCGTGGCGGCGGCCCGTTCGCGGGTCGCTGTACGCGAAGCGCTCGAAGGCTTCCCCGCATTGCGCATCTCGGTCGACGAAGCGCGCATGCCGGAGCAGGGCACGAGCGTGCGCGATCTCCTGCAAGCGCTCGCGCTCGAAAGCTAGTCGGCTCCGCGACCTTGTCCAGAGAGAAATCGGGCCCGCGCTCAGGCGAGTGCGAACTTCAGGTCCTCAATAAGGTCCTCCACATCCTCGATGCCCACGGATAAGCGCACCAAGGTATCACCGATGCCGAGTGCTTCCCGCGTCTCGGCGGGCAATGAGGCATGGGTCATGATGGCGGGGTGCTCGATGAGGCTCTCGACACCCCCGAGACTCTCAGCCAAGGCGAAGATCCGGCAGCGCTCAAGAAACCGCCGGGCATCCTCGAGCCCGCCCTTGAGCACCACCGTCACCATGCCGCCTGAACCGCGCATCTGGCACCGCGCGAGCGCATGCTGGGGATGGCTTGCGAGGCCTGGGTAATGGACCCGCTCGACCTTGGGGTGGCGCTCCAACCACTCCGCAACCGCCGTAGCGTTGGCCGTGTGCCGCTCCATGCGCAGCGCCAGGGTTTTCATACCGCGCATTACAAGGAAGCTTTCGAAGGGGCTCGCGATAGCTCCGATCGCATTCTGCAGAAAAGCGAGCCTTTCGGCCAACGGCTCGCTCGCGGTGACCACCACTCCGCCCACGATGTCCGAATGGCCGTTGAGGTACTTGGTCGCCGAGTGCACCACCACGTCGAAACCGAGCTCGATCGGCCGCTGCGCCCAGGGCGTGGCGAAGGTGTTGTCCGCGACGCTCAGGACCCCGCGCCGGCGCGCCACTTCCGCGACCATTCCGAGATCGACCAGCTTGAGCAGCGGGTTGCTGGGCGTCTCCACCCAGATCATCCGGGTATTGGGGCGGATGGCCCGCTCGAGCGTCCCGCGATCGGGTAATGGAGTGAAGGTGAAAGCGAGTCCCGCCGAGCGCCGTCGTACCCCCTCGAAGAGCCGGGTCGTGCCGCCGTAAAGATCATCGAGAGCCACGATGTGCGCACCGCTGTCGAGCAGTTCAAGCACGGTGGCAATGGCACTCATGCCGGAGGCAAAGGCGAAGCTGTCGCTACCACCTTCGAGATCGGCCACGCAGCGCTCGTAGGCAAGCCGGGTAGGGTTCTTGGTGCGCGAGTAGTCGTAACCCTGGTGCACGCCCGGACTCGATTGCACATAAGTCGAGGTTGCATAGATCGGAGTCATCACAGCCCCGGTCGCGGGGTCCGGAGGCTGCCCCGCGTGGATGGCGCGGGTAGCGAATCCGTGGAGTTTTTTGGGCGGGGACATGGTCAATCTTCTACTATTTCATCCTGCGGCGGAGATAGTTCAAAAGGTCGATGCGCGTGATGAGGCCGAGGAATTTCTGATCCTCGACGACGATGGGGACCATACCCTGCTCATAGATGCCGAACAGGTCCTCGATGGGTGTCTGGGGTGCGACCGTCTGCAAGCGCGTGGTCATAACCGCCGCGACCTTTTCCCGGAACCGCTTGTCGTCGCCGTAGACCGCGAGGAGCACGTCGGACTCGTCGATGATGCCCACGATCCTATCGCCTTCGAGCACGGGGAGCTGGGACACATCGTAGAGCTTGAAGCGCCCGTAGGCCGTGAGTAGCGTGTCTCCGCGCCCGACCGTGACGACCGCCCGCGCCGAATGCGGCCGCGAGATGAGGTCGCGCAGGTCCCCTCCCCGTCCGCGCTCAAGGAACCCTTGGTCTGCCATCCAGTAGTCGTTGTACATCTTGGACAGGTATTTGTTACCGCTGTCGCAAACGAAGGTCACCACCCGCTCGGGCCGGTCGCGCGTCCGGCAATACTGCAGCGCCGCGGCGAGCAAGGTCCCCGACGAGGAGCCGGCGAAGATCCCCTCCTTGCGTAGCAACAGCCTTGCGGCCTCGAAGCTCTCCGCGTCCGTGATCGAGTAGGCCTCGCGTACCCGGGAGAGATCGCAGATCGGGGGAACGAAGTCCTCACCTATGCCCTCAACCAGCCAGGAGCCCGCCTCACCCAGCCTCCCGGTCTTGACGTAGGGTGCGAGCACCGAGCCCTCGGGGTCCGCAAGCACCATCTTGACCTCCGCGGCGACCCGCGCGAAGTAGCGGCTCAAGCCCGTCAGCGTGCCGCCCGTACCGACTCCGCAGACCACTGCGTCGAGGCTCTGCCCCATCTGCGACCAGATCTCCGGCCCTGTGCCCTCCTCGTGCCCTTTCGGGTTAGCGGGGTTGGAGAACTGATTGACGTAGAAGGCACCCGCTCGCTCGCCTGCCAGACGCTCGGCGATGTCCTGGTAATACTCGGGGTGGCCACGCCCGACGTCGGAGCGCGTCATCACTACTTCCGCTCCCATCGCCTTAAGGTGGAAGATCTTCTCCTGGCTCATCTTGTCGGGGATGACGAGCAGGAGCCGGTAGCCCTTGCGGGCGGCGATGAGTGCCAGCGCAAGCCCGGTGTTCCCGGCCGTCGCCTCGATGAGGAGACGGCCGGGACCGATCTTGCCCTCATGCTCGGCCGCCTCGATCATGGAGCGGGCAATGCGATCCTTGATGGATCCGCCTGGATTCTGGCTCTCGAGCTTGACGAAGAGCCGGCAAGGCCCGGTGTCGAGCCGGGTGATCTCCACCAGGGGCGTGTGGCCTATCAGTTCGATAACGTTGCTCACGGGTGCACTTTCTTCCGCGGTGCCGGGCCTGACGATCATGTCCCTAGCTTAACCACATCAGCCCGGCGGACGCTAGAGGCGCAAGGCGGCAATCGCGCTAGAATACGGGTCAGTCTTCAAGCAGCTCAATCGGAACCTTATAAGGAACGCCCGGCTGTTCCCGCACGCAGCGCGGGACCATATAGCCGGGGAGGCGGGAACGCAGCCCCGCCATGAGCGCAACGGCATGGGCGCGCGGTGTGTCGTAGTGCGCGGCCCCTTGCACGCGGTCGAGAAGGTGCAGGTAATAGGGCAGGATGCCGGCCGCTACAAGCCGCCCGCTGAGATCCACGAGAGCCGGGAGCGTGTCGTTGACGCCGCGTAGCAGCACGGACTGGTTGAGGAGGATGACGCCAATCGCGCGCAGCCGCTGCATGGCTTCGCTGACCTCCTCATCGATCTCCGCACCGTGATTGGCGTGGACCACGATCACGGTGTGGAGACGCGTTGCGCCCAGCCATGCTAGACACCGATCGTCGATGCGCTCGGGTAGCACGATGGGCATGCGCGTATGGATGCGCAAGCGTTCGAGATGCCGGATACGATCAAGCTCGGCGACCAGCGCGGCTAAGCGCTGGTCCGTGATCGCCAAAGGATCGCCGCCGCTCAGTATGATTTCGGTTATCGATGAATCGTGCCGGAGATAGTCGAGGGCGCCTTGCCAACGATCCAAGCCGGCGTTGGCGCTGCTATACGGGAAGTGTTGCCGGAAGCAGTAGCGGCAATGGACCGCGCAGCCCCCCGTGACGATGAACAGGGCGCGGCCTTGGTACTTGTGCAGGACACCCGGACGGACCTGCGCGCCGAGGTCCCCGACGGGATCGAGCGAAAAATCTTTGGTAGTGGTTGCCTGGGACGGGAGCGGAAATACCTGGCGTAACAACGGGTCCTCGGGATCGCCCTTGCGCATGCGGGCGACGAAGCCGCGCGTTACCCGCAGCGGGAAACCTGTTCGTGAAATTTCTGGCTGACCAAAGACGTCGGGCGGTAGTTCTAAGCATCGAAGCAGTTCCTCCGGCCGCGAGATCGCGCGCGCCAGCTCGATCTGCCACCCCGCAAGCTGCTGCGAATGAAGCGTTTCGGTTATCATGAGCATCGATATCAGCACCGGGATTTAAACATTGAGATGACAACCTATAATACCAACCAATTCAAAACGGGGCTCAAAGTGATGCTCGACGGCAGTCCCTGTGCGATCGTCGAAAACGAATTCGTGAAACCCGGCAAGGGGCAAGCTTTCAACCGCGTGAAGATCCGTAACTTGAAGACCGGACGAGTGATCGAACGGACGTTTAAATCGGGAGATACCCTCGAAGGCGCGGACGTTGTCGATCGAGAAATGCAGTATCTCTACTCCGACGGCGAATACTGGCATTTCATGGACGCTGCCAGTTTCGAGCAATTATCCGCCAGCGAAACCACGATGGCCGATGCGCGCCAATGGCTCAAGGGTCAGGAGAGCTGTGTGGTGACCCTGTGGAACGGCGAGCCCTTGTCCGTGGCGCCGCCGAACTTCGTGATCCTAGAAATCACCGAGACCGATCCCGGGATCCGCGGGGATACGGCCACGGGCGGAACGAAACCCGCGACCCTGGAGACCGGCGCGGTGGTGAAAGTGCCGCTCTTCGTCGAGGTACACGAGCTCATCAAGATCGATACGCGCACAGGAGCCTACGTAGCGCGAGCGAAGGAGTGATCTCGAGCGCCCGCCCCTCTCTCGAGACAGCCTGGAAACCGGGCGCCTCATGGGAGGTCTTGAGGCTGCGGGCAGAGTTGCTGGCTAGAATCCGCGCCTTCTTCGCTGCCCGTTTCGTCTTGGAGGTCGAAACCCCAGTGCTAAGCCGCGCTGGGATCACCGATCCGCAGCTCCTGAGCCTGAGCACCCGCTTGCAACTGCCGGGCGCCGCAGCGTCCCAGGTGCTATACCTGCAAACTTCGCCCGAATTCGCCATGAAACGCCTGCTGGCCTCGGGGAGCGGGCCCATCTATCAGATCGCCCGGGTATTCCGCGACGGCGAGTCCGGCCGCTTGCACAACCCGGAATTTACGCTCATCGAATGGTATCAACCCGATCACGATCACCATGCTCTCATGGATGAGGCCGAATCGCTCGTTGCGGATCTGATCGATCTCGGACCGTGTCAACGGATGAGCTATGCCGAAGCGTTTCTAACCCACGCGGGCTTCGATCCTCACCGCGAGGAACCCTGTAAATTAGCGTTGCATGCGGAGCGCTTGGGTTTACACCTAGGCGGCAACGGAATGCACGACCCGAATATTTATCTCGACTTGATCCTCAGTCATGCCGTGGCCCCCAGGATCAAGGAGGGGGAGCCATGTTTCATTTACGACTACCCCATAAGCCAGGCGGCACTAGCGCGTATTCGAGACGATGATCCGCCGGTCGCGGAACGCTTCGAGCTCTTCGTTGACGGGATCGAGCTGGCCAGTGGTTATCACGAGCTCGCGGATCCCATCGAACAGCGCAGGCGTTTCCAGGCGGATCTTGAACGGCGCCGGCGTCTAGGGGCGCCCGAGATACCGATGGACGAGCGGCTTTTGGACGCGCTGGCGCGCGGGCTCCCGGCGTGCGCGGGGTGCGCGTTGGGATTCGACCGGCTGGTGATGCTTGCCGCCGGTGTTCGGGACATTCAGGATGTATTGGCGTTTCCCGTTATCGTGGCCTAAGCTTCCCAAGCTACCGAATCAACCCGTATCGTCATAAACCCGTAGCGCTCAATATGCCTGTGAGATCTAATTATGGCCGGAACACCAGAGACCAAGAACATGGCATTGTTCTGCGACTTCGAAAACATTGCCCTGGGTGTGCGTGATGCCAAGTACGCACAATTCGATGTCAGTAGAGTCCTTGAGCGCTTACTGCTGAAAGGCGGCATCGTCGTAAAGAAGGCCTATTGCGACTGGGAGCGTTATAAGGATTTCAAAGCCGCCATGCACCAGGCCTCCTTCGAGCTCATAGAAATTCCCCACGTGCGCCAGTCCGGTAAGAACAGCGCCGATATCCGTATGGTCGTCGACGCGCTTGACCTTTGTTATACCAAATCACATGTGGATACCTTTGTCATCATCAGTGGTGACTCGGACTTTTCACCGCTGGTGAGCAAGCTGCGTGAGAACAATAAGGTCGTAATCGGCGTGGGAGTCAAGAATTCCACCGCTGATCTGCTGATCGCAAATTGTGACGAATTCATTTATTACGATGACCTGGTCCGTGAACAAGAAAGCAAGAGGCGTCAGCACAAGAGAGCGAGTGGCCGGTCCGCATCTGGCCTGACGGAAAAGGCCGCACCGAAAGAGGAAGATAAAAAACAGCAGGCCTTGGACCTCATCATAGAAACAATCAAAGCATTGTCTGCAGAACGTGGGGAGGAGGAGAAGATCTGGGGATCGATGATCAAGCAGGCGCTAAAGCGGCGCAATCCGGGCTTCAACGAAGCATACTACGGGTTTGGCTCCTTCAGTAAGTTGCTGGAAGAAGCACAAGGACGCCACTTGCTTGAACTGGAGCGCGATGAAAAGTCGGGAGGATACATTATTAAGAGTGTAGCCCGAGAGGATTAATGAACTGCGAGGTTGAGCGTAAAGGTTACGTGCTGGCATGTCCGATCACGCCACCGGTTTCGCTACCGTTCCCCTCGACGAAGTGCTGGCTGTCATGCACTAGGAAATACCATCGAACAGCATGACAAAGCCCGACAAAAAAGTGGCTCTCCTGTCGCCGATAGCCTGGCGAACGCCCCCTCGGCAATACGGCGCCTGGGAAACGGTGGCTAGCAACATCACCGAAGGACTCGTCGCCCGTGGCTGGGATGTAACGTTGTTCGCCAGCGGGGATTCTGTGACCCGCGCTCATCTGCATGCCGTGGTGGACCAGGGATATGAAGAGGATCCCGCCGTCGATCCCAAAGTAGCCGAATACCTTCACATCTCCGAAGCTTTCGAGCGCGCTGCTGAGTTTGACCTCATCCACAGCCACTACGACTTCATGGCTTTGACCTACACCCGGCTGGTCAAGACACCGGTCCTCACTACCATCCACGGATTCTCGTCAGCCAAAATCATGCCCGTCTATCAGAAGTATCGTGACGGATACTTTGTTTCCATCAGCGACTCCGATCGAGCCGCAGGGCTGAATTACCTTGCGACAGTCTACAACGGCATCGACCTCTCGTTGTACCCGCTTCAGGAACCCGGCGGTGATGACCTGATTTTCCTCGGTCGGATCCACCCGGATAAAGGTGTTCATCTGGCCATCGAGGTCGCTCGTCTGAGCGGGTTGCGTTTGATCATCGCCGGTATTATCCAGGATGAGGCCTACTTCCGGGAGCAGATCAAACCCCATCTCGATGATCAAAACATCCTTTATATCGGACCGGTGGGCGTGCCGGGCAAAAACGAATTGTTTGCCCGGGCCCGAGGCCTACTGCACCTGAACACCATCCCGGAGCGATTCGGACTGGTCCTGGTCGAAGCAAATGCCGCCGGCGTGCCCGTCATCGCGATGGACCTCGGATCTTGCCGTGAGGTGATCAAGGACGGGCACACCGGTTTTCTGGTTGACAACGTCACTGAAGCTGTTCGGGCCCTTGGACGAATTTCTGAAATCGATCGTCGTGCCTGCCGCAGCCGTGTCCGGCAATACTTTTCGATCGATACCATGGTGGAGGGATACGAACGGGTTTACTCGACGATTTTTGATCTGGAAGCGAAGAGACGACCATGAAGCCGGACATTGTCAGGCGATACCGCCACAACCCCATCCTGACCAAGGCCAAGATCCCCTACCCCGTGGAAACCGTTCACAACGCGGCGGTGGTGAAGCATGAGAACGAATACATCATGCTTTTCCGCTCCCATCTCCGCACGGGACGGTCCATCATTGGTCTGGCACGCAGTCCCGACGGATTTCACTTCACCGCCGATCCACAGCCCTTTCTGATTCCTGACCGGGACAGCCTCTTTGCCGCCTATGAAGAGTTCGGCGTGGAGGACCCACGCGTGACCCGGCTGGAACGGGAGTACATCATCACCTACAGCGCCTACTCGCGAAATGGAGTGCGGATCGCCCTGGCCAAGACGAAGGACTTCAGTCAGGTGGAAAGAGTTTCCCTAATCACGCAGGCGGATTATCGGAATGTGGTGATCTTTCCCGAGAAGTTTGATGGACTTTATGCCCGGCTTGACCGTCCTCATTCGGAAATCGCCCCCTGGTCGATCTGGATTTCCTATTCTCCGGATCTATGCTATTGGGGCAAATCTCAGCTCATCATGAAGCCTGAACCCTATCACTGGGATGAAATGAAGATCGGTCCCGGCGCACCGCCGATCAAAACGGACCAGGGATGGCTTTCCATCTATCACGGAGTTTTCCGAACTATGGATGGATCGGTCTATCGTTTGGGGGTTGCTCTTCATGACCTGCAGAACCCGGCGAAGGTCATCGGTGTGGGCGACTCGTGGATTTTGCAACCGGAAGATCCTTGGGAAATAACTGGATATGTCCACAACGTGGTCTTCACCTGTGGTGCCGTTCCGGAGTCCGATGGAACCGTGAAAATCTATTGGGGGGGCGCAGACACGGTCATGTGCGTTGGCGAAGCGAATGTCTCGGATCTGGTCGC